>Ga0182016_10005742_pt1 | contig 13234 bp, 15 predicted proteins | sample 712S2MmetaG_FD_120491 | JGI IMG/M metagenome (GOLD analysis project Ga0182016, IMG submission 120491) | Permafrost microbial communities from Stordalen Mire, Sweden - 712S2M metaG | ecosystem: Environmental > Terrestrial > Soil > Wetlands > Permafrost | place: Sweden: Stordalen | collected...
AAGCCAATAAACGGGCCCGAAACGAACTGGAGATTTTCCTCAAACACGCTGGCTTTGAATCGGTTGAATTCCGTTAATCTGCCTGTCAATTTTCTGTACAGCCTGTCTAATAACGACTATCTGAGGTGGATCACAGATCACCGTTATCGTCAGCCGGCGGCGCGGGTTGGGAATGTTTCTGGCGCGTGCCGGCGCCCGGAGCCCGGATAATCCAGATATTTGTGCGGTCGCCATTCGCAAATTCATCGCCACGCTGTCATGCGTGCCACGCGTTTCGCGAGCGACCGTTCCCGAGGTATGAAATTTTCTTGCCACAAATGATTTGACCGCAATTCGTATGCCATAAGTTTTGCACCGGCAAAAATCCTCATCCGGCCCTTGTCCGGTCACTCCTTTCCGACGTTATCCGAATTATTAGACCAGCCCCGCACCAACTCCGGAAACCGGCAGTCGGTGCAGGCCGCATTGCTGTGCTCGCAAAAATCGCGGACAATCTGGATCAGTCCCTGTTGCTGCGCCGCGCCCTTTAAAATCCCCGCCTCGGTGGTTCCCAACAAACGCTGGCGCGCCAGCTTTAGCAGCGCATTGTCCTCGGCGGCCGGCCACCCGAAGTATCGGCGTTCGATCTCGCCAATGATCTTCTCGTTGCGCCCTTCCCGGGCCCGCACCCACAGCCAGGGCAACACCACATTCACCGCCAGATCCGTCACCCGCCCCTCGCCGAGCAGCGGCTGCGGCTTGGCCAGCCGCGCCGATTTGAACGTCCAATGCCACGACCAGAATTCGTCACGCTCCACCTGGAAAAGGGTGTGCAATGACGCCAGCCAGTTGCGCTCGGGCATGGTGGTCACGCACCACTCCTCCAGTTTCCCCGCCAATCGGTTGTCCGCCAGCCAGTGCGCCGCCAGCGCCAGCCGCCGTTGCGGGTGGTTCGCCGGTCGCTGCCCGTGAAATTTCCAGACCGCGCGCGGCAGGGCGCAATCCGCCAAGGCATCGCGGTCGCGCCACCATACATCCCAGGCCCGGCGTAAAAAAGTGTCCGCCGTCTTCTGCGCCCGCGTCAGTTCCTCCGGCAACAGCCCGCTCACGCCCAACAGCCGCGCCTGCATTTCAAATGGCGACGATGTCCCTTGCCTTCCGGATGACCCGTTCGTCCAGCGCGGCTTCAGCTCCGCCAGGTTCTGCATCGGCCACGCATTGTGCTTGTAACCCAGCGCCCGGAATAGCTGTTCCCAAAGCGCCTGTTCCCAGCCGCAATGTCGCGCCCGCGCCAGGATGGCCGCCGCCTTGTTCTGAAAACGCACCCGGGCCGCCGCCTGCAATAATTCCACCAATTGCGGTCCGGATAACTCGCGCAATGGCGCCGAACACTTCCCCCGCAAACGTTCCGGCAGCGCCACCTCGTTCTCCAGCGCGAGCGCCAGCTCCGCCGGCGTCGCGTCCAACACCGGCTTCAAGGCGAGCTTGGCCACCGGTCCCTGGGCCGCCGCCGGATATTGCGGCTCCTCCCAGATCACGTGCAGCACCACATTCTTGAACTGGGGATTGGTATCGTGACCGTGCGCATGCCAGCCCGAGGTTTGCAGGTCAATCTCCACGTCGCCAGACACCGGCGCCGCCTGGTCGAATTGCAGCACCGCCCCGCGAAAATCCGGTCCCCCCTCCACGCTGGCGAAACCGGGATGCAACACCCGCACCGTTTTCCCCGTTGTCGTGCGGAGTGCGTCGCGCCGGAGCCGCTGGTGCTGCCAGACCGCTTGCAGCAACTTTTCCGGCGGCATGGCGCCGCCGTCGCGCAGCAGATTCACCGCGCGGCATTGTTCCCGCCACACGGCATAAAAATTTTCCGCCCGCAGGTTTGCGCCACTGATTTTCACGCCGCTGTTTTTGCGCGTTTGCTGCCCAAAGTCAAGCTGGCAAAAGCACCATCCTGATTCTGCTTTCATTCCCGGCCAATATTGGCCTAGATTCAACCCATGAAAATCTCCCCAAAGGAATTTCGCGTTCGCGAAGGCGACTCCGTCCGGCTCAAACAATGGCCCACCCGGGTCAAACCGTTCTACCAATCCGAAGACAATTACAAGGAAATCCTCGCCGGCCATATCAAGGACCTGAGCCGGCATCAGGGACTACTGTATGCCGATGCCCGCTATTCATTGCTCTTGATTTTTCAGGCCATGGATGCGGCGGGCAAGGATGGCGCCATCAAACACGTCATGTCCGGTGTCAACCCGCAGGGCTGCCAGGTGTTCAGTTTCAAACATCCCAGCGCCGAGGAGTTGGCCCATGATTTTCTCTGGCGAACGAACCGCGTCTTGCCCGAACGCGGCCGCATTGGGATTTTTAACCGTTCCTATTATGAGGAAGTCCTCATCGTCCGTGTTCACCCTGCGATTTTGCAGGCCCAGTCGCTCCCGCCCGAATTGGTCGGTGACAAGGGCTTTTGGCACAAACGCTTCCGCTCTATCAACGACCTGGAAAAACACCTCGACCGCAACGGCACCCGCGTCATCAAGTTCTTCCTGCACCTGTCCAAGGAGGAACAGCGCCAGCGCTTCTTGCGCCGCCTGGATGATCCGGAACGTAATTGGAAATTCAGCAAGTATGATCTCGTGGAACGCGGTTTCTGGAAGGAATATCAGGCGGCTTACGAGGAGTGTCTTACCGCCACCAGCACCAAACACGCCCCCTGGTTTGTCGTGCCCGCCGACGATAAACTGAACGCCCGCCTGATCATCTCCCAAACCGTGGTCAATGCCTTGAAAGAATTGAAAATGGACTATCCCAAGGCCGACGCTGCCCGGTTGCAGGAACTGAAGTCATTGAAACGGAAGCTGGCCTGATCGCTTTTCCACCGCGCTCCGCTCACGGCGGCAACCCCGCCAGCCGGCGGCGCAATTTTTCCAACGCCTGGGTCGCGGTCACTTCCTTGAAGGTGGTGCGATCCCACGGATTCAGTCGCCGTTCCACTTCCATCCCGTCCGCCGCCGCCAGCGCCAGGAAGACCGTGCCCACTGGCTTTTCGGGCGTCCCGCCGTCCGGCCCCGCTATGCCCGTGACCGCCAACGCAAAATCCGCCCCGGACCGTTCGCGGATGCCGGCGGCCAGTTCCCGTGCCACCGCCTCGCTCACCGCCCCGTGCTCGCGCAGCGTTTCCGCCCGAACCCCCAGCAGCGTTTCCTTGGCCGCATTGGCGTAACTCACCGCCCCACCCCAAAAAACAGCCGATGCCCCCGGCACATTCGTCACCCGATGCGCAATGTTTCCTCCGGTGCACGACTCCGCCAGGGCCAGGGATTTTTTTTGCTCCGTCAGCAAGCGCACCACCACGCTCTCCAATTCCTCATCGTCCGCGCCGTAAAGCTGCCCCCCCAGAATGCTCTTCACCACGGCCGCGCCGTCGCTCACGAGTTGTTCCGCGCGCTCGCCGCCCGCCGTCAACCGCACATCCACCGCGCCGGGCCGCGCGCAATAGCCGATGCCCAGACCCTGTTGCACCAGCGCTGCCACTTCGGCCTCGATCAACTCCTGCACCCGCGCTTCGCCCACGCCGGTCGAACGCAGCGTGCGGCAGACAAAAATCTCCTGCGCAAATTCGCGCCGGATCAGCGGCGCCACCGCCGAATCGAACATCGGCCGCAATTCGCGCGGCGGCCCCGGCAACATTACCAGCCATTGGCCGGGACGTGAAGCGTCCGACCGGAGCGCCAGCCCGGGCGCCGTGCCGGTTGGATTCAGGAAAACCAAGGCCCCCTCAGGTACTAAGGTTTCCACCTCCGTCTTGGCCGGGCGCGGACGCCCCCGCGCCGCGAAAAATCCTTCAATATGCGCCAGCACCTCCCGGTTTTGTACCAGCTTCCGCCCGAGTAACTCAGCAATGAGTTCGCGCGTGATGTCATCCGAGGTGGGGCCGAGTCCGCCGGTCGTGATGACCAGGTCCGCGCGGCCCAGCGCTTCCCTGACCGCCTGCTGAATGTCTCGGCCGTCATCCGCCACCGCCACCTGCCGCGTGACCACGTGGCCCAAGTCAGCCAGCCGGCGGCATAGCCATTGCTGATGCGTGTTCAACACGCGCCCCAGCATCAATTCACTGCCCGTATTGACGATTTCAACGTTCACTTTTTCGGTTTCGCCTTGCTCACGATGGCTTTGAAGGTGCCCAGGACATAACTCTTTGCGTCGTCCGGCAGGCAGAGATAAATTTTGCCCGGCAGCCGGTTGCGCGCCAGCGCGCCAAACTCCAGCCGCAGCGCATAGCCATCATTGTATTCCAGCGTTTGCCGCCCGTCGTCATTCGCCTGTACGCTGTCCTTCCAATGCAGCGTCACCGGGGCCGGCCCGACCGCCTGCGACGTCACCGTGATCGTCTTGCCCGATAACGTTTCCGGTGCCGCACCGCTCAAATGGATCGTCACCCCAAATTCCGTGGGCCCGCGGTTGCCGGTCCGCAACGTCAACGAGCCGTTTTGTATCACCGCCCGTTCCGCCAGGAAATCCTGGCCGTGAATCCGTCCGGCTGCGGGCGTGTCCGGGATCGGGCGCGCGTCCAGTTCGAGCTTCCAGTTGGCGTCACTCGCCCGCGGGACGCTCAAGGCTGGCGCCGTCGGTTCGGGGCTGGAACCAGCCTCCACCGTGTCGCCCGACTGCGCCGACTGGGTGGCCGGCGGCGCCGCATGGCGCGGATGGATGACCGTCAGCCAATACACGGCCGCCGCCGCCGCGCCCATGAATATCAAAATCAGCGCCACCACCAGCCCGCCCGAAAAGCGCTTCAGCGGGATTACCGCTGGCGGTCGCCCCGCGTAAACCGTTTTTGGCGATACCTTGGACCCCGTCAGGATGAACTTCTGTTCCCCGCCGGCGGGCGCCTGCGGCACCGTGATTTTCTGGAAACAGGTGGGGCAATCCATCTCCACGCCTGCGTGCGCCGAATCGCACCGGATGTGCTGGCCGCACACCGGACAGGCGAATTTAAACTCACTCATGACTGCTCCAAAACATTTCACATTCACGTCTCGGCGGCAATGCCCTTTTTCCGTTCCCGAAAGGGAAATCCAAACCGGGGAAGGCACATTGCAAAACCAAAAACCGACCACCTGATCGGCGGTCAAACAATGCATCCTGGAGCACCCGGACGGTGTTATGAGTGTCGCGCCGAGGCCGGACAACGATCAATTTCCAAATTGATGTATCATGGTCAAGCCGATTGTGCGGGAACATGGAATTGATAAACCTGAAGAATGTTCTTGCCGCTCTTGGCCGCCGAAAATACAATGATGACTATGTTACCCATTCCAAAAATGGAGACGCAGCTTGGAAGACTTTATGAGGCAGATTGTTTGTCCATACTGCCTCACCTCCCGGCTGGCTCGGTGGATTTGGTCTTTGCTGACCCGCCTTTTAATCTCGGCAAGGAATACAATTTGAAGTTTGATGACGCGGTTCCTGAACAGAATTATATCTTATGGTGTGAAAAATGGCTGGCAGAGCTTGTGCGGGTGTTGCGACCCGGCGGGGCGCTGTTTCTTTTTAATTTGCCAAAGTGGAATCTGCCCCTGGGAGCTTTTCTCGGCCGGAGCCTGACTTTTAGGCATTGGATTTCAGTTGATATCAAGTATTCGCTTCCCATCCCCAAGCGACTATACCCATCTCACTACTCGCTGCTTTATTTTATCAAAGGTGACAAGCCGGCAATTTTCCACCCGGACAGACTGCCAATAAAAACTTGCTCACATTGCGGCAAGGAAGCGAATGATTATGGTGGATACAAAGACAAGATGAATCCGGCTGGCGTAAATTTGACGGATGTTTGGTATGATATTCCACCCGTGCGCCACGCCAAATACAAGAAGCGGAAGGCAAACGAGCTTTCATTGAAACTATTGGATCGGGTTGTTTCTATGGCCAGCGATCCGGGGTCATTGGTGCTCGATCCATTTGGTGGATCGGGGACAACGTTCGTGGCCGCTGAACTTTTGGGGCGAAATTGGATTGGAATTGAGTTGGAATCAACCGCCATCGTCGAGCGCTTTGAGAATATCAACGCCGACGCTGAGCATCTCGCAAGGTTGACCGCCAATAAAAACCTGCTTTTCACACCCAATTGCCTTAAATTGCGGAAGCAATTCGGCCATGACACCACCAAATATCGTATCAACGGCCTTGTTGAAGAACCCGAACTCAAGCTTCAACCTATTTTGCTTTAGCTTTGCCTTCGGCACTTCTACCGTCCTTGCCCTGGCCAATGTACGGAACCGAAGGATCATCCGTCAGCTCGTCATGCTCCACCACCGTTACGGCTAATAATCCCTTCTTCACAAATTCCCCGGCTTTTTTCCAAAAATGAAGATACGGAGACAACTCCATCCAGTTTCCAATCCGGTCAGTTAAATGTGGGTAAAGGGCGCGGCTTGGCACAATGAGGACCCCGATCTCAATTTGTGAGGTCATCAATGCAAGGCACAACTTGTTCATGCTCCGGTGGGAAGATGAAATGTTTCCTGTCTCCCACTCGATCACGGCCCGCCATGTGTCCGCAATTTTGAAAGAGCAGTCGAAATCCCCCACCAAGTTATGAAGCGGTTCGGCATGGCCTTTTTTACTCGGATATTCGAGAAACAAGTCTTCAACTTCTTTCGCTCCCTGGTATTCCTCCATGAGTGCCGAAATGTTGAGCGGGTCTTCCAGCTTCCAAAAGCGCCTGAGCATTTCGTCCAAAAACTGCCGTTTAATTGCGGTTACGCCATTACGATTCCACTGGCTCGTTGGCTTGCCTAGCTTGTTTACTTTCCGGGATTTTTTTCTGATTGTAAATTGCTTGCTGCCGGGAGGATGAACCATTGCCCGAATTGCATCGGTGTATGCCAAATGGATTTTCTCCCACTCCCCTGAATCAATCACCCTGCCGCGATCTAGTACCACCAGCGTCCGAATTACTTTCATGGCGTGTCCCTTGGAAGTCCTTTGGTGAGCGCGGCAACATCGCATCCCAATGCGCCGGCGATCTGGCAAAGCTTATCGAACGACAAATTCCTCTCGCCACGTTCAACTCCGCCTATATAACTGCGGTCAATTTCGCTCGCATGGGCCAGATTCTCTTGCGTGAGATTTTTGGTCTTGCGCATTTCTCTTATCCGCTCTCCAAGTACTTTAAGCGGGCTTGGTTTGGCTGGCATATAAACAATAATGCCAGTTTTGAGGATTATTCGTCCACGGACTATGTTGCCCATTATTCGGCGCCGATGGCGCTACCGTTGCATTCCTTGCTCTAGGCGGTGGGCGTCTTTTCCCTCGACCTGCTTCCGCCTGACCATAATCAGAAGTCTCCTTCTACGCAGCATCGCCACGCTCCAGGCCAAAAAGATCACCACCTCGGCCATCGTGTCGCTGGCTCGGCCAAACGCGCCTAACGGCGGCAACGCCGTTTTTTTTGTGGCACAATTTCCCGGATGCCCGGTCGCCAGCCCCCAACTATAAAATCCTCGACATGGTGGGCAAATGAACGTATTCAGCCCGGACATCATTTGAAGACCTATGAAATTAAACCCTAAAACAACGGCGTTGCTGTCGCTTGATTTCCAAAACGGAATCTTTGGTTTCATCCCGGATGCCGAGTCCGTCATTCCCCACGCGGCCAAAGCCGTGGAATTCGCCCGCCAGCAATCATTCCACATCATCCATGTGGGCCTGGGATTTTCCGCCGGCCACCCCGAAATCGCCGATGTCGCCTCCCCTTTCCAACGGGTGAAACACACCAACCTGTTCGTCAAGGGCACCCCCTCGGTTGAAATCCACAGCGCCATCCTGCGCCCCGGTGAACTGGTCGTTTACAAGCAGCGCGTGGGCGCGTTCAGTGAAAACGAACTCCACCTGATCCTCCGCTCGCGCGGCATCGAAAACCTCATCCTCCTCGGCATCACCACCAGCGGCATTACCCTCTCCACCTTGCGCCGCGCATTCGACTTCGATTTCCACTGCGTCGTCCTCAGCGACGCCTGCTTCGACCCCGATCCCGAAGTCCATCGTGTTCTCACCGGGAAGATTTTCCCGACCCAGGCCACCGTCGTGACCGTGGATGACTTCATCGCCGGACAGACTGCTGCGGGCAGCGCCAAACCCGGTTGACGGTGCCCTCTGCCCTCCGGTCTGCACCCCGGTCTTGACTCGGCGAAGATCTCTGGCTCAATGCCCTCCGTATGAAACAGAGCCGACGCGAATTCGTCCGCACGCTTTTTGTGGCCACTCAGGCCGCCGCTGTCAGTCCCTTGCTTGGCGGCCGCCTCCTCGCTGCTGAAGACCGTCCAGCCGCACCGGCCGGCCACGGTCTTGATTTCCTCATTTTTGGCGACTGGGGACGCAACGCGGAACGCGACCAGACCGAGGTCGCCGCGCAAATGGCCGTCGCCGCCAAAACCTCCTCCCCCCGTTTCATCATCTCGGTCGGCGACAACTTCTATGAAGATGGCGTCGCCTCCGCGAGCGATCCCCAATGGCAGAGTTCCTTTGAACAGGTTTATCGTGACCCGGCCCTCCAGATTCCATGGCAGGTCATCCTCGGTAATCACGATTATCATGGCAACTGCGACGCCCAGCTTGCGTACGCTCGCACCCATCCCCGCTGGAACATGCCCGCCCGGTATTTCCAGCAAACCCATCCGATCGACGCGGCCACCAGCGCCGACTTTTTTTACCTCGATACCACGCCGATGGTAAAAAGCTACTGGCACTACGGCAAAACCGCCGCCAACGTGGCCACCCAGAACGTCCAGCGGCAACTCGACTGGTTCAAGTCCGCCCTCGCCGCCTCGCGGGCGCGCTGGAAAATTGTCGTCGCTCATCACCCCATTTATTCCGGCGGCGAACATGGCGACACCGCCGAGCTCATTGAAAGCGTGCTGCCGCTGCTCCACGAATTCAAGGTTCAGGTCTGGTTTAATGGCCACGACCATGATCTCCAACATCTCGTGGCCGACGGGCTGAATCTCTTTTGCTCCGGCGCCGGATCGCAGGTGCGTCCCACCAAGGATACCGTTCACACCCAATTCGCCCAATCCCGCTCTGGTTTCACTATGGTTTCCGTCCAGCCCGATCACATGCTCGTCCGCATGATTGATAACCACGGTCAGCTCCTCTACACCACCGCCGTCCCGGTCAAGCCAGCCTGATCGCCCGGGAGGCATGAACCCAATCTGGGCCGTTTGCTCACTACTTTTTGCATTGAGTAATCCCGGGCGACTGCTACAGATGGATTATGAGTGAGCCAAAAATCGCCCGCAAAGGTCCGTATGTTCAACCCGCCCAGCCAGGTTCCTTTTATTGGTGCACCTGTGGTCAGTCCAAAAGCCAGCCCTTCTGCGACGGATCGCACAAAGGCTCCGGCTTCGCCCCGCAGAAAACCGATATCACTGAAGCCAAAACGGTGGCCTGGTGCGGCTGTAAACATTCCAAAACAGCGCCGTTCTGCGACGGCAGCCATTCCAGGCTTCCTTGAACCATCACCGCGCTGAACCCCGCCAAACCTGGCCGCTTTGCGGCGGATGAACCGCCGCGTTGCCCATTTAAGGGTGGCGCAAGGGCCGCTTCAACGCCAGGAGCCACCCCTCGCTGCGCCAGCCGCGTGCCCTTTGAGCCGAAAAGATGCGGCGTCGGAGGAAACTTAATGAAGCCATCGTGGTCGCGCCCATATTTTTTCAAGTTTGCTGGTTTTTAATCGAGAGAGCGAGCTTCGACGCCCGCCCGCCCATGTTCACTGCTTCACCGTCATTAACGGAAACAGCTCGACTACCGGGGTGGCGATCTTCGCCTCCTGGAGTGTTTTAATAACTGGCGTGATTTCCTTATAGGCATAGGGCGCCTCCTTTTTTAATTCCTGTTTCCACTTTTCGAGAATGTCCGGCCTCAAGCGGACGTCTGGGCGGTATGGATCAAGAGCGGTAATCACCGTGAAACCCTTCAGGAATTCATCAATTTGAGTGTCATCCGCTCTCATGGCCTCGCCCCGGGACATTGCGCGACCGGCCCCGTGGCATGCGCTGCAGATCGCAGTTCTCGCCCCATTGCCAAGGAGCAAGAAACTGGATGCACCCATTGAGCCAGGCACGATCACCGGCTCACCCCAGTGGGCGAATTGAGTGCCCTGCATTTCCTCCCAACCACCGGCCGGCGTGGCCCCTTTGCGGTGAACAAAGGTGGGCTTGCCATCCAGCTGCTCCTCCCACATTAGATTGTGCGGGGCGTCGTACACCACATCCCATCCGGTTTCGCCAACGGCCTCAAACAACCCCTTGCGAATCATCTGCGCCAGGAAAAACCGGTTGCCGAATGCAAAATTCGCAGCGTTTCGCATTGAGGTCAGGAACTGGTCAAACTGGGGACCGAATCTTTCGTTGCGCGGCAGCAAATAGATATCATTCGCTGGCCGCGCGATGTTTTCAGGGTAAATTTCCTTCATCAGATCGGTTACGAAGGTGCCGGTGACATGCCCAAGTCCCAAGGAACCCGCGTGGATCATTACCACCACCTGGCCTTCGCGGAGTCCCCAAGCATGGGCCGCCTGTCCGTGGAAGACACGACGCACGAATTGGATTTCTGCAAAATGGTTGCCTCCGCCGAGATTCCCAATAATGGAATCGTGGGACAGCCCGGTCGCGGCCGAAATGTAGCCCTGCAGGGCGAACACCGAGTCAGTCAAATAGCCGCCGCCGCGCATGTGCCGCAGATTTTCCTGTTCCTCCCGAATGTCCAGCGATCCCCAAATCCCTTTCTTCTGCGCTTCCTGCGCGGTGGACAACAGCCCAGGCAGACCTTGCCGCACCAAGGCCTCCCGTTGGCGGGGAGTCATGGGAATGTCACGCCCGCCTTCAAAGAAAATATGGCGCAGAGCAGACGCCAACTCCCGCGATTTCGACTTCACAAGCTCCACATCGAAATCTGTGGCGATCAATCGCATGCCGCAATTAATGTCGTTGCCGATGGCTTGCGGCACGGCGAAGCCACGCGTTGCGAGGACGGTGCCAATGGGGATGCCGGCGCCTTTGTGGAAATCTGGAGTGAGGACGACTTCCGTCACTGCCGGATCGTTTCCGGGGCCAAAGAATTGCGGCGACTTGTCACATAGCAGGTCCACCGTTTCTTGAATCTGCAGCACCGATTCCAACTCATCCACCGCCGCCCGCTCCAGCGGGATTTCCTTGTTTGCGAAGACCCGTGCGGGAATGCCCCAACGATTCGGGAATTCCAATTCACAACCGCTGACGCGATTCAGTCGGTCATCTTGCATGCGAACACGTGTAGGTTTCATTTTAATGATGGTTTGGGGAGAGCGAGCTTTTACACCCGCTCTCCCTATGGGCTCAAGGCTGCGCCTTGTCATAAAGGAACAACTTCCATTCGGCAACGCCGTGGGCGTTGCGGATGAGTGCCGACACCGGCATTTCCTTCGGTGCGCGGGGAACACTGAGCAACTTCAGGCCGGCCTCGTGTGGCAGGCGGTCGGCCTTGCGCTGGTTCACGTCCCTGGCGGCCCAGACCAGGTTCTCCCAAGTGTCCGCACCACCGCGCGAGCGGGGTACTACGTGGTCCAGGTTGCCTTCCGTCGGGTGCAACAGGCGGCCGGTGTATTGGCAGCGGTTGCCGTCGCGCTCGCGGATGTTCTTGGCGCTAAGCTTCGGGCGCTTCTTCGGCACCTTGGCAAAGTTCACGGCCACAATGACCGTCGGCACGCGGATCGCTCCGCGCGCAGTGCGCACGGCGTAGTCGCCTTCGCGCACCGGCAGCGTGATCCACTCGTCCCAGGTAACCGGGCGGATGTGGCTCTCGCCTTCAATGTCCAGGGCAGTGGCTGCGTTCGTGGCCATTTGGCAAAACGCATCCTGTGGGGTGCGAATGTTGATCGCCTGCCAGTTGCGGTTCAGCACCAGCACTATCGTCTTGTTCAGTATGTCGCTCATAAAGTATTTGCATACGGCCACTGCGCTTCGCGCAAAAAGGTGTTTGCTCTTTATCGAATGGCGGAATTGGCTGCCTCGCCAGGAATTGCACCCAGACGTCCGGTTTCAGAGACCGGCGCACTTCGATTATGCAACGAGGCAGTTGGTAGCCCGTGTTGGTAACTCTCCAACGTCCGCAGTTTGTAAGACTGCCGCTCTGATTTTGAGCTAATGGGCTGGGATTGGCTGCCGGGGCTGGATTTGCACCAACACGAGCGCCTTCAAAGGGCGCGGTCCTACTGTTAGACGACCCGGCAATGAATTGGTGGCGCGCCGGGGTAACGCTCCCCGTTCAACGGATTAAAAGTCCGTTGCATCACTTTAATGCTTGCAGGCCGAATTGAATTGGTGCTCGCGGCAGGACTTGCACCTGCACTGTCGACGCTCTCGACGTCGTGCCTCTGCATTGGGCTACGCGAGCAAAATGGATGGAGCCTCCCGTCGGAGTTGCACCAACAAGCTTTCTTTACAAAAGAAATCCGCAGGCTGCTGCAGAGAGGCAGAAATGGTCGCAGTCCCCGGTGCCGCCCCGGGCCCGGCTGGCTTATGACGCCTGCCTGAACGCTGGTTCGACTGCGGTGCTGGCGCACGGCCACCATTCTGAAACTGGAGCCCTCACCCGGAGTTGCACCGAGCTGATTCGCTTACCGAGCGAGTGCATCGCTAAAAATGCTTTGGGGGCGATTAAATTGGCGTTCCTGACCGGCTTCGCTCCGGTGATCTCCTGCATGAGGGGCAGGCATGTTGACTGGGCTACACCACAGGGACAGAAATGGTGAGGACAGAAGGATTCGCGCCTTCGACCTGATGCATGTGAAGCATCCGCTCTGACTGGCTGAGCTATGCCCTCAAAAAATGGTGGGGGCGAAGAGTGCTGCCCTCTTTGCCTCTCGCATGTCAAACGAGCGCTCTGGTGATGAGCTACGCTCCCAAGAATGAAGTTGGAGCGGGTGAACGGAGTCGCACCGCCGTCTCGGCCATGGCACGGCCGCATTCTGCTGTTGAACCACACCCGCAAAATAATTATTTACAAGAATTGGTGTCCCCAGCCGGACTCTCACCAGCAACCTGACGCTTAGGACGCGTCTGCTCTGTATTTTGAGCTATGGGGACACGAAATGGTCGGCGTGCCGGGTAACGCTCCCGGGCCAGGCACTCATCTAGTGCGATTCCGTTTATAAGACGGACGGTTCTCTTTGAACTACACGCCGAAAATGGCGGAATGTCGTGGACTTGCACCACTTGCC
>Ga0182016_10005743_pt1 | contig 13233 bp, 11 predicted proteins | sample 712S2MmetaG_FD_120491 | JGI IMG/M metagenome (GOLD analysis project Ga0182016, IMG submission 120491) | Permafrost microbial communities from Stordalen Mire, Sweden - 712S2M metaG | ecosystem: Environmental > Terrestrial > Soil > Wetlands > Permafrost | place: Sweden: Stordalen | collected...
ATACGCATTTCCGTTCCCCAATCCCGATGCGTGAGCTATCACTCGCTGTCCGACCTGGAACTCATCTCGGAGACTCGAGCCAACCTCCACAATTTCGCCCGCCAGGTCATGCCGGCGGTCTCGAACCACGAACTCCCCGCCCACAATCACATCCGCGACAGCGCTTTTCGAAGCGCTGAATACGAACGACTCCAGCGGAACTCCGGCAATAGAAGGATCGCGCAAATCCAGCGTGAAGAAATCCGCCGCGTCCGGTGGAACCTGTAGCGACGCCGCGCCCCACTCCGTCGCCGCGCGAAATAAATCGGCAGGAGCAATCAACCCGCGCTCCAGATTCTTTAGCCGCAGATGATACTCCAGTTCCCGCGCGTCCTCCAGCAAATCGATCTGAGCCTGCGAATCCGACCCGAGCGCAATTCGCACGCCCGCGCCCAGCAGTTCCGCCGCCGGGACAATCCCATCGCCCAGGTTGCGTTCCGTCGTGGGACACGCGCACACCGAAGCGCCAGCGTGCGCCAGCGCCTGCACTTCTTCGGCGGACAAATGAATCCCGTGCACCGCCGTAAATCGGGACGATAGAATTCCCTCGCGCGCCAGCAGAGCAATAGGAGTCACGCCATACTCGGCGCGGCATTCTTCCAATTCGCGCGGCTGCTCGGCGACATGCATGTGGATGGGAAGCTTCTCACGCTCCACCCATTGCGACACCTCGCGCAGATAGTCGAGCGGGACCGCGCGAACGCTATGCGGCGCAACCCCAGCCCAGGAATACTCGCCATCCAACTGACTCCGCAATTCTTCCACATGTCGCAGGAATCGCTCGGGCGATGGCTCCAGGAACCGCCTCTGCACCGGATGCAGTTCGCGATTGAACCCGGCCCGCGCATAAGCCACGCGCAACAGACAGATCCGTATGCCCACGCTGCGCGCCGCGCTCACAATCTCCAGTGCAATCCGGTTCGGATTCTCGTCGGGTCCGTGGATGTAATGGAACTCTCCTACCGTCGTGATGCCGGCGAGTGCCATCTCGAGAAACGCGAGGCGGGCAACGCGATAGAGATCCGCTGCGCTCAGCCGGCCCGCGGCCCGGTACATGGCTTCGCGCCAGGACCAGAAATCGTCTCGTCCCGCGCGTGGCTGTTCCGTCTCGCCGCGAAACACGCGCTGGAACGAATGCGAATGCGCGTTCACCAGCCCCGGCAGCATGGCCCGGCCCACGAGGCGAAGTGCGTGAGGTTCCAGGTTCGCTTCCACCACTGCCGCGATCCGGCCGTTCTCGCACACCACGGCGCGCCCGGTCTGAAATCCGCCGTCTTCATAAAGCAGCTCAGGGGCGAAGACGCGCCTCATACACGTTCTCCGCGAATGAAAACATCCCGCACCGGATTGGTCCCCAACGAGTAGACCACATCGCGCCAATCCGCGCTTTCGAGCACCGCGAAATCCGCCCGCATGCCCGGCTCGATACTGCCGCAATCGGTCAGCCCCAACGCCGCCGCGGCGTTCACCGTACCTGCGCGTAGACCCTCCTCCGGAGTTAGCCCGTTCAACCGCACAGCCAGGGCGAGCGCCGTCGACATGGAGTACAGCGGGCTCGATCCCGGGTTCAAATCCGTTCCCACCGCAACCTTCGCTCCGGCATCTATGAGAGCGCGACCCGGGGCGGCCGGAATGCCGAGGTGCAAAGTCACTCCGGGAAGGATGGTCGCCACCGTTTGGCTGGCCCCAAGAAGTTGGACTTGCTCGGGTGAGCAGGCTTCTAAATGATCTAGGCTCAGCACCCGTTCAAGCACGCCCAACTCCAGCCCGCCAACACGATGAAACTGTTCCGTGTGAAGCTTGGCTTCCAGGCAGTGTGCTCGCGCGCATTCGATGAATCTCAATGCCTCCGCTGCGGACCATGCCTCCCGCTCCACAAACACATCCACAGCCTGCGCCAATCCGCGCGCTGCAGCTTCCGGAATCAGCTGGTTCACCACTGCCTCTATGTAATCCTCCCGCGATTCAATCGGCGGAATATGAATCAGCAGCGTGGGAACAAGCCGCGCCTTCACGACTCGCGCCAACTCGCGAATGGCTTCGAGCATTCGCAGTTCCGCTTCCACCGTAAACCCGTAGCCCGATTTCACCTCGATGGTCGCCGCGCCGGAACGCATCAGCGCTCCGATGCGCGGCCGCGCAAGAGCGACCAGATTCTGAACGCTCTCCGCGGCCGTCTTCGCTATCGTGCTTCGAATACCGCCGCCGCGCGCGAGAATCGCTTCATAGCCCACGCCGCAGGCGCGTTCTTCGAAGTCGGCTAACCGGTCTCCGGCCCAAACGGCGTGGGTGTGTGGGTCGATGAATGCCGGGATCACGGCGCGTCCGCCGAGGTCTTCGGTGGAATCGGCGCGTCCGGTCCAATCGGCTTCGGGTCCGCACCAGGCGATTCTGCCATTTTCTACTGCTATGGCCGCGTGCTTGACGACGCGCTCTAGGGCGACAAGCTCTGATATGTTGCGAAATAGTTTCATCTAGCCGCCGAAATTTGGAGCCGCCGATAAACGCCGATGACCGCCGATAAGACCAAAGCAATTCGTGATGGTCTTTTCTTATCGGCGTTGATCGGCGTTTATCGGCGGCTAAATGCTCTTGACCCCTGCTCCTATAAGCCCGGCAAATCCATCCCACGTTCGCGGGCTATGCGTATCGCCGTCTCGTACCCCGCATCCGCATGCCTTACCACGCCCATGCCCGGATCGTTCTTCAGACACAACCGCAGCCTCTGGTCCGCTTCCTCGCTTCCATCCGCCACAGCTACCAAGCCGGCGTGCTGGCTGTATCCCATGCCCACTCCGCCGCCGTGATGGAAACTCATCCATGCCGCGCCGCTGGCGATCCCAGTTGCGAAGTTCAGCAGCGCCCAATCCGACACCGCGTCCGACCCGTCCAGCATCGCCTCCGTTTCCCGGTACGGACTCGCCACCGAACCCGCGTCCAGGTGATCGCGCCCAATCACGATCGGCGCGCGCAATCGCCCATCGCGAACCATTTCATTGAACAGCAGTCCGGCTTTGTCGCGCTCGCCATACCCCAGCCAGCAGATGCGCGCGGGCAACCCTTGAAAGGCAATCTGGCCAGCCGCGAAACGCAGCCAGTGCTGCAGGCGCGCATCATCGGGAAACAAATCCATGAGGGCGCGATCTGTTGCGTAGATATCCTCCGGATCACCGGAAAGGGCGACCCAGCGAAACGGTCCACGGCCTTCACAGAACGATTCGCGAATGAAGGCCGGAACGAAGCCCGGATACGGCGAAGCATTGGGGTACCCGCCCAAGTGCGCCTGGGCCCGCAGGTTATTTCCGTAGTCAAACGCGATGGCGCCGCGCCGCTGCATCTCGACGATCGCCGTCACATGCCCGGCCATGGCCTCGCGCACACGCTGCAGATAACCCGAAGGATCGCCGGTCCGCACGGCCAGCAAATCCTCGTCCGGCTTCGACGGGGGAATATAACCGTGCAGGGGGTCGTGCGCGCTGGTCTGGTCGGTCACCAGTTCCGGCGTGAAGCCGCGGCGCACCATCTCCGGCACGATTTCCGCCGCGTTCCCCAACAGGCTGATCGAAACCGCGCGCCGTTCGCGCTTGGCCGCCTCCGCCAATTCAATCGCGTGATCCAGAGACGACGCCACTTCATCCAGATACCGCGTTTCCAGGCGGCGCGCGATTCTCGATGGATCGATCTCAATGCACAGGGCAACGCCGCCGGCCAGTTTGATGCCCAGGGGCTGCGCTCCGCCCATGCCGCCTAATCCGGCAGTGACGGTGATGGTCCCGGCCAGCGTTCCCGAAAAGTGCTTCTTCGCCGCCGCCGCGAACGTCTCATAGGTGCCCTGCAGAATTCCCTGCGTGCCGATGTAGATCCACGAGCCGGCGGTCATTTGCCCGTACATCATCAGACCCGCCGCGTCCAGGCGGTCAAACTCCTCCCACGTCGCCCACTTGGGCACCAGATTGGAATTCGCGATCAGCACGCGCGGTGCAAGCGGTTGGGTTTCAAATACGGCCACGGGCTTGCCGGATTGCACCAGCAGGGTCTCATGGTTTTCGAGGCGCTCCAGCGTAGCCACGATGCGCTCGTAGGCGTCCCAGTTGCGCGCCGCTTTGCCGCGTCCGCCATAGACGATTAATTCGTCGGGCTTCTCGGCCACTTCCGGGTCCAGATTGTTCATCAGCATGCGCTTGGCGGCTTCCTGAATCCAGCCCTTGGCCGTGCGATGGTTCCCGCGTGCTGCGCGAATGGGATAAGTATGCAAGCTTTTTGATCTTCTCAGAGGCGCTGGATCGAAGCAAATACCTGACTCCAGAGTGTGCATTTTCTGAGAGGCGGATTCCTCATGGATTTCCTGTAAAATGGTGAGCAGTTGAGTTTGAGACAAACCATGCCCGTTATAAGCGCCTCACTATCGAAAACGTGAATCTCGATGACGAGGGCGAGATGGATGCCTTCGTCGATCAAGTGCTCACCGACGGAATGGAGCGAGTGCGGGCCGAGGGCGACGAACTCCGACGGAGGGGCCTCCTCGATTCAGAAGGCAACCTGCTCGCGAAAGAACTCCCGGCTGCCATGAAGGAAGGCGCGGACCGCGATTTCGGGGGCTAAATTCGCCCCCCGCGGATGTTCATTGTCGCCGGTCCGCCAGGCGGCGGGAAGTCCTCCTTCTTTGCACTCCCTGGTTTCGCAGATCTTGCGTTCAATGCAGGCGACCGTGCGGCGGAGTTAAATCGCGGACCCTACGAGAATATCCCAACGTCTGTGCGTGCCGCGGTGAACCGGGAGTTTGAAGAGTTCGTTCAAGGGAGTATCCGCGCTGGTATCTCTTTCGCGCTGGAGACTCTCCGGAGCACCATCACGTTTGAGCAAGCCAGGCTCCAGCCCTTGGCCGTGCGATCAGAGGTGTCGGAACGAAGCAAATTGCGATAGCATTGATGCCAAATGAAACGCGCCTTATTTGCCCTTTTGTTGCTGCTTTGGCTGACTAGTCACGCCGCGGCACAATGCGAGCCCTCCCCGCTCAATCCCTATGGGACTAACCATGTGCTCCCGGTCTACACGGTCGAAGGCACATATGACGGCTATTTGGCTTATCTGTTGGTGAATCCTTACACTGCTGAAAAAGAGATCGTTGTCATTTATCCGGATGGCGCGATGGTCGAGTTGCCCTGCGAATCCTGTGACGAAGAACAGGTCACGGACGCCGTTTGTAACTCCGGCGGTATTCCCAACGCTCCCCGGCGCGTGCCGCCGGCGAGCGGTTCCGCAAAATTCACTTCAGGGAGTTCCGAGGCTTGGGGTCAAGCAACGCAAGGGGTGGCCACTGGGGACTTCAATGGCGACGGAATCCCCGACACCGCGGTCGTCGGTGGATCGAGCGTTACCGTGACTCTTTACTCCTCCGCGGGCGCCACCCTGGCTACGCATTTTTACGGTCTTCCCTCCACCAGCGAACCAGGCATCGTCGCGGCAGATTTCAACGGCGATGGAAAACTCGATCTGGCCGTCCTGCAAGATCCAATCGGCACCGCGAAAACCGGCTCAGTGGCGCTGTTACTGGGTAATGGCGACGGCACGTTCGCGCCGGCTGTGACGGTTCCGGTCGGAGTGTATCCACAAGCGATAGCACTGGGGGATTTCAATGGCGACGGAAAGCCGGACCTGGTGATCGAGGGCGGATCCCTGGCGGTCCTGCTGGGTGATGGCGGCGGAACGTTTCAGACATTGCCCGTGGTTCCGTTTGCGAGCACGCAGAACATCGCCGCCGTGGATATCAACGGGGATGGAAAGCTGGATTTAATCGCGGCTGTACCCGGCCCTCCGGGTGGGGCGGGCGTAGTGGCGGTTTACCCCGGGAACGGCGACGGGACCTTCAAGGCGCCTATCTCCTCCACCACCGGTGCGTCTTCCTTGCTGGCAGGCTTCGCGTATGCGGATTTGAATAACGACGGCAAACTGGACTATCTGATCGTGGATTCCGCGCAGGAGAGTCTTTTTGTGGGCTTCGGGAACGGCGACGGAACATTCCAGGCATCGCGGCAATACGTTGCGCCTGCGAATGCCGGGACTGTTGGAGTGATTCCGTTGGAGGACGGGAACGCCATCTTCCTGCCGGATAGGTTCGCGCAAGGTGTAAGGCTCATTTTCGCCGACACCACCGGCGCGGTGTCACTGCCTGAGGTACAAACCGTCGGCATGGCGAAAGGCGAATACATTCCCTCCGTTTCGACGGCCGATGTCAACGGCGACAAGAAGCCCGATCTGGTATATGCGGAGGCTACCGGAATCGCCGTCGAACTGGGAAATGGCGATGGAACCTTCGCTGCGCCGGTGGTCTACGCGACCACGGGCGCGCCCGTGGCGGTATCGATCCTCGACCTGAATGGCGACGGCGTGCCTGACCTGTTCGTCACGCAATCCAGCGGGGCGAACGTATTCCTGAACAGCGGCAATGGGGCGTTCGCGGCCGGAGTAGCCGTGAACGGCGGACCGTTTGGGAAGACAGCTGTCGCCGATTTCAATGGCGATGGCAAACCCGACGTCGCCGTGCTCACGAATGCCGCCGACTTCTCGTCAGAAACGCTGCTGATCCTGCTGAGCAAAGGGGATGGAACATTCGAAGCGCCTCCGCAGGTTGTGCTACCGACCGGGAACCCCGCCACCGCCATCGCCACTGCGGATTTCAATGGCGACGGCAAACCGGACCTGGTGGTCTCCTACCCCGGATCAAATGGACTCAACACCATTTTGGCGCTCTACCTGGGGAAGGGAGATGGAACGTTTGAGACGCCCTCGATTCCGCAAGCGACCGGAGCGGTGGTTGCGGCAGGCGATCTGAACGGGGATGGTAAGCCGGATCTGGTCTCTTACGATTACATCACCGGGGTTTTCGCTGTTAGCCTGGGCAACGGGGACGGCACGTTCCGGGCCCCCATGAACATCTCGACAGGCGTAGTCACTACCATCACCATTGCAGACCTGAACGGGGATGGCAAACCGGACCTGGTGATGGGCGATTGTTGCGGTAACGCGGAAGCCAGTTACATGCTGGGCAACGGTGACGGAACGTTCGGCGCGCAAACTTATTTCCTCTCCGGCCCGAACCCGAACTCGCTGGCGGTCGCGGATTTCGATGGCAGCGGGCGAGCGGGCATCGCCATCGCGGGCGAGTTCGGTTACTCCGCAGACACTCCCATGCTGGTTGTGATGGCGACCAGTTTCCCCTTGAACGCGGCGGTGGTGTCAGCGGCCTATCCGCAGGCCGTGGGGCTCGCGCCGGGAATGCTGGCCGCGGCTTACGGAACAGATGTGGCCAACGCCACGGGCGCGACCACGCTGCCGCTTCCGGTGACCTACTTGGGAACGTCTGTTTCCATTACCGATTCAAGTGGAGCGGTGACGGCCGCGCCGCTGCTGTTCGTTTCTCCGGGGCAGGTGAACTTCGAGGTGCCGCTGAGCGTGGCGACGGGCGCGGCGCAAGTGAACATCATCAGCGGCGACGGTACCTTGTCCAGCGAGAACGTCGAGGTTACGGCGGTTGTGCCGGGTGTGTTCGCCTTGAATCCGGCGGGACTGGCGGCAGCCGACGTCCTCACCGTTTCAGGGAGCACGCAGACCTATAGCAGCGTCTACACTGTGACCGGGGGCAGTGTTGTCGCGGCGCCTATCAATGTAAGCTCAGGCAGCGTTTATCTCATCCTTTATGGAACCGGATTCCAGGCGGCGGGGACCGCAGGCGTCACGGTGACGATCGGAGGCGTGGAAGCTGACGTGGGCTTCGCGGGGATGCAAGGCAGCTTTGCAGGTTTGGATCAAGCGAACGTGCTGATCCCCGCGTCGCTGGCAGGCAGGGGTGAAGTCGCGATTCAGTTGACGGCAAATGGAGTGGCGGCGAATGCAACAAATGTGACGATTCGGTAAGGGCTTTTGGGGGTTCACGTAGGGATGCATGTGTGATGCCGGCCGAATGAGTTCCTCCGAACTCCACGCCCGGAACATAAAACGGCGGCAAGTCGAACATTGTCATGCGGTCCATCTTCTAAGTAAGTCGCCCGCAAAACGGAGTGCGCGGGCCGCTTTACTTGAATGCAATGAGGGTGCCCGACGCACCCTTTGCGGGCTAGCCAGATGGTTCTGCAGCAACTAATTCCTTGAAGCACTCAAAGTCGCTGGTGTTATACGTGTAAATGCGTTGAACCCCATTCGCCAGCATCGCGGCGGCAAGCTGTAAATCGAAAACAGCGCCACCAGTGACGGGACGGCTGCGAAGCAAGGCAGGCCATCCCTCAACCGTGCGGGCGGGAACAGGCAGCACGTGAAGAAAAGAGAGCAAGTCCGCTATGGCGGCTATGGCATCGGCCACCGTTCGCGGCTTTAACACGCGCCTGGAATTGGTGACGATTGAATAGAATTCACAAAGCGCCTGAGAGGTGACGTAAAGCGTCGTCGTGCCCGCGCGCCCTGCATCGAGCAAAGTACGTGATGCCGAATGCTGGGGAGCGTTCGCATCGAACGCATAGACCAGAACATTCGCGTCAACAATTCCGGGTTCAATGGACATCGCCGTAAAGGTCGGGACGATGGAAGGATCCTATGGCTCCGAGGTCCCAGGACGGCAATTCGGGGGCCGGACGCCGGAGGGGGGTTTCATCCTCAATCAGGCGCAGAATAGTATCCTTCACCAATTGCTCGGCGTCAGTACCGGCCTTGGTGGCGAGTTGCGCAAGCTGCGTTTCCTGCTCCGTTGTGGAATGTACTTCCATGCCCTTCAATGTAAGCGAAAAACAGCGTTGAGGCGACCCGCCCCGCACAACATCATGCGCATGTTTCGATAGAGCTTTTTCGAGGGGATGCGGGGATGCAATGCGATTCGCGCGGGGAGACCAAACGTCGTTTCGCGGTCTCAGCGAAGAGTGGATCAGACGCTATTTTGTTCTGGGAGCCAAAGACACGGCGGCGCTCGACGACCCGCAAAATGCTAAGATCGCTCAAAACAAGGAAACAGATGAACAGGATACTGATCGCGCTCGCAGTGGCTGGCTCCGCCGCCGCCCAGACCCCTGGAACGGAAAGCAGCGCGGTGGTTGCGACGGTGCATCAGTTCGTCGATGGTTTCAACAAAGGCGACACAAAAATGTCCCTGGCGGCTTGCGCCCTTCAGACATCGATTGTCGATGACTTTCCCCCTCACGAGTGGCACGGCGCGGGGGCGTGCGCGAAGTGGATGGACGACTTCGACGCCGACGCCAGGAAAAATGCCATCACCGATGGAATCGTGGTGCTCAGCAGCCCCACGCACGTCGATGTCACCGCGGATCGCGCTTATTTCGTTGCTCCCGCGACCTACACGTACAAGAAAAGCGGGAAGCCGGTTCGGGAGGCCGGCTCGACCATTACGGTGGCCTTGCAAAAAAGCCGGGAGGGTTGGCGCATCACCGGCTGGGCGTGGGCGAAGCATTAGCCGATGGCGCCCCGCCGGCTCCGCGGCTACACTGAAGTATGCCTGAGGTGCGCCGTTCCGTTTGCGCGCTGGATTGTCCCGATACCTGCTCTCTGCTGATCAACGTCGATGAATCCGGCGCGGGGTCGCGCCTGCGGGGCGACCCCGCGCATCCCATCACGCGCGGCTTTCTCTGCGGCAAAGTGGCCCGGTACCTGGAGCGCGAATACTCGCCCGATCGCCTGCTTCACCCGCAGCGCCGCAATGGCGCCAAAGGCGAGGGCCGCTTCACGCGCATTTCCTGGGACGACGCGCTGGACGAAATCGCCGGGCGCCTGAAGCAAACGGCGGCCGAGTTCGGCTCCGAATCCATCCTGCCCTACAGCTTCGCGGGGTCGATGGGGATGCTGCAGGCCAACGGCATGGACCGGCGCTTCTTCCACCGCCTGGGGGCGTCCCGTCTGGACCGGACGATCTGTTCTTCCACCGGCGGCGCGGGTTTAGTGGCCGCGCTCGGTCTACGCTACGGGACTGAGCCCGAGCAGTTTCGCCACTCCCGGTTCATCCTCGCGTGGGGCGCCAACATCCTCGCCACCAACGTGCACCTCTGGCCGTTCATCGTAGAAGCCCGCCGCAATGGCGCCAGGCTGTACACCATCGATCCGGTGCGGAACAAACTGGGTCACCTCTCCGACAAGCACTTTTCGATCTATCCCGGAAGCGATGCCGCGCTGGCACTGGGGCTGATGCACGTCATCATTCGCGAACGGCTCTTCGATGCGGAGTACATCAGGAAGCACACGCTCGGCTTTGACGATCTGGCACGGAAGGTGGAAGAGTACTCGCCGGGGGTGGTTTCCCAGATGACGGGCATCGCCGCCGAGGAGATCGTCAGCCTCGCGCGCGATTACGCCTCCTCCAGGCCGGCCGTCATTCGCGTCAACTACGGCGTGCAGCGATCCGATCGCGGCGGCATGGCGGTGCGGCTCATTTCGCTTCTCCCCGCGCTCACCGGCTCCTGGCGCGATGTTGGGGGCGGTCTGCAACTTTCCACGTCCGGCGCATTCCACTTCAATACGCCGAGCCTGGAGCGCAAGGATCTTCAACACGCCGCACTGGGACGCGAAGCGCGCCTGGTGAATATGTCCGAACTCGGCCGCGCTCTCACCGAACTCGACCGGCCGCGGGTCAAAGCAGTGGTAGTCTACTGCTCGAACCCCGCCGCGGTTGCGCCGGACCAGAACCAGGTGACGCGAGGCTTGCGCCGGGATGACCTGTTCACCGTGGTCATCGAACAGCTTCAAACCGACACGGCGGACTACGCCGATATCCTGCTGCCCACTACCACCTTCCTGGAGCATACCGACGTTTATCTCGCCTACGGCCATTACTACCTGCAGTTCGCCCGCGCCGCGCTGACCGCTCCGGGCGAGTGCCGGTCGAACGTGGAAATTTTCCGCGAACTGGCCAAGCGAATGGGTTTCTCCGAACCCTGTTTCGACGAAAGCGAGGAAGACATGATCCGCGGTCTGCTGAATTCCGGGCATCCGTTTCTGCAAGGGATTACCTTCGAACAGCTTGACCGGGACCGTTCCATCCGCTTGCGTGTTTCGGACGAAGGCGAGCCCTTCCTGCCGTTCGCCCAAGGGAATTTCGGCACGGCGTCAGGCAAGTGCGAATTCCACGCCGAAACCATTCAGTATTCGCCGCCCGTGGAATCCCGGCGCGGGGATCGGGATTTGAGCGCCCGTTTTCCTCTGGAGCTCATCTCTCCGAAAAATCACAACAGCATGAATTCCACCTTTGGGAATCGGGCCGACGCGGACAGTGAAACGCTCACCGCGACGCTCAATCCGGAAGACGCACAACGACGCGGCGTGGTGGATGGCGACCAGGTCCGCATCTTCAACGGACGTGGTTCGCTGATGCTGCGCGCCGCGGTGGCCGGGACGGTTCTGCGGGGCGTGGTTTCCGTGCCGTCCGTGCGCTGGCCGCGCCGTGCGGCCGACCGGCAAAATGTGAATGTGCTGACCAGCCAGCGGCTCACCGACATGAGCGGCGGCGCGACGTTCTATAGTTGTTTGGTTGAGGTTGAAAAGATTGGCGACTAAACGACAAACGAAATATTTGATGACGGCTTCGCTGGCCATCGCTCTGGGAACGGCTCTCGCTGGCTGTGGGCCGAAGACCGGAAACTCCGACGCATCCGAACTGTCGCCGGACATCTCCATGAACTCGTCCCGCACCGCCAAGCAGCTCCTGACCGGCTTCTACGGGGTGGAAGACGGGGCATGGCGCTGGACGGCCAAAACCTTCTCGGTGGCTCTGGGCGTGCCGGCCGGCGCCGCCGCCAAGGGGGGCAAGCTGACGTTTCGCTTCGTGTTTCCCGACCCGGCGATAAAGGCCCTGCATACGGTCACGTTGTCGGCGAATGTTCTTTCTCCGAACGTGAAGGACGTCGCGCTCGCTCCGCAAACCTATTCCATCACGGGCGAACAGGTCTATGCCCAGGACATCCCGGCCAGTAACCTGGCTTCGACCTCCGTGCGCGTGGACTTCAGTCTGGACAAGGCCATCTCCCCGGGGCAGGTGGATATCCGCGAACTGGGCGTGATCGCGAAAGAAGTCAGCCTGACTTCGAAGTGAGATTTGGTTCGCTCAAAAAATACAAAAACAAAAAAACTTTATCCGACCGGGCGGCATCTATTGACGAAAGATGCCCGTTAGTGCCATAATTGCACGATTCGAGTGGTACTCCTGTTTATCGGGTGTCACCCGGTTGTCGCAGCCAAAGCGTTCGTGCGACAAAAAAATACGGGGAGTTGCTCCGCTCCCCTCGGATTTCCAAACCAAAACTGACCGTTTGGACGTATGTAGGTTTGTCGTGCCTGCCTGATTGCGCAGGTGCTGGCGAATCCGCTCCTTTGGCTGATTGGCTAATAGGAATGTCGAAAAGAATTTGCAGTGGGGCGATTTGAAATGTTTGAAAAATTCTATAAGATTTGTCGCTCTTCTGGACGACCGTTAGTGTGTTGCGGTAAAGTGCTTCATTCGGAGTTGTTGGTTAGAGCAATGGTTTTGGCACGAGACGTGCTATAGGGTAGTCCCAGCAAGGCCAGTGAACGGCTATAGCTGGAAAGTATTAGTCATCGGCGCGCAGATTTATTGAGCCGGGGTGGCGAAGATTCTGAAACTTTTTAGACGAGTTCACCGTCCTACTGTTTCGACAGCGATTTGTAAGGAGAGAAAAATGACCAAGGCTGAGTTGGAGAAATTTAAGACTTTTTTAGAAGGCCGCCAGGCGGAACTGGGCGGAGCACTGCGGAATCGCGAGGACATCGCCATCGAAAAGACGCCCGATGCCCTTGATGAAGTGCAGCTTGCCGGTGAACGTGAGCTCGCCATCCGCAATCTGGACCGGGAATCCAACCTCCTTCGCCAGGTTCGCGGTGCGCTGGCCCGAATCGCTGAAGGTTCTTATGGGACCTGCATGCATTGCGACGAAGAGATTAGTCTCAAGCGACTGAATGCCGTACCGCAAACCGCCTTCTGCATCAAGTGCCAGGAAGCGGCGGATCGTCACGAGTTCGAGGTCGAGGAGACACCGCTCGACAGCCTGCTTCAGAACGCGGCTTAACGGACGCCTCATAGTCTGGGATTTGAAAGCGCGGGGGTAATCCTCGCGCTTTAATTTTTTTTGCGTCTATTTTCGGATGGCGATCCACGCGAGCATTCTCCCCGCATTCTCCCGTTCCTTCCGG
>Ga0182016_10005749_pt1 | contig 13225 bp, 15 predicted proteins | sample 712S2MmetaG_FD_120491 | JGI IMG/M metagenome (GOLD analysis project Ga0182016, IMG submission 120491) | Permafrost microbial communities from Stordalen Mire, Sweden - 712S2M metaG | ecosystem: Environmental > Terrestrial > Soil > Wetlands > Permafrost | place: Sweden: Stordalen | collected...
GCCCCAACTTCCACCTCGATTTGACGAACTGTTGGCGGGTGAGTGGCAACAGGAGGCTCGAAATGCAATTCCAATGCTTCGCGGAGATTCTCGAGGGCTTCCTCTTCCGTCTGGCCCTGGCTAGCGACGTCTACCTCGAGGCACTGTGAGACAAACCAATCGCCCTCACGCCAGATCGTTGCGGAGAACGGACGTTTCATAGAACGATTCTGCCACAAGCCGCATCGGCGGGACACAGCCAGCGTCACCGGCGCGAGTGGAAATGCCTAGCGTGGCGACAAGCGCGTTTCCCGTTCCTAATAGGGCGAGAGCACGCAATCACGTTGATTCGCCAATGGTCTCCTCAATCTTCCGTTTGGGGAGGCCGCAAGCCCGAAAAGAACACTTGGGCATAACGGATAGAATGTTATGTTAGATGCGCGCAAAGGTCGTAGAAAATACCATAGCGATGCCTCACGACGCAGCCGCCGTCGAGCGCGCCGTTCTCGATGCGATTGGGGAAAGACCTGACGATCAGACTTGGGCGGTTCGAATATCTGAGCCCTCTGACCGCTCGGACTACATTATTCACATCGAAGGGCCGGGTTTCAGGTGGCGCCAAGAATTCTTTGGCCCACTCGAACAAACCCCGAGCTTTGTTTTCGACGAAGTTAAGAGAGCCCTGGGAAGAACGTCGAGGAAGACAATTGTCCCATTGCAGTCGATTGAGTCCAATCTGTTGTCTGAGGGCCCCCTCCGGCTAAATGAAGAGCTCTCCGTCGAGAAAGTGGACGGGATGTTCACGTTAGAGCACTTCAACGTATGGCGTGATTTTCTCGATCTGAGGTCTCGAAAGGCACTGGCTGGGACACGCTTCGCTCTCGTTCACTGCTACCACGGCGATGAGGTTACGGGTCGAAAAGAAGAGGAGTCGAAGGATCTTCTGTTTCTGGCCTTCACTTGTCTACGGCTGATCAAGCCGACAAAAGATCGATTCCAATTCATCCAAGTGAAGCAACCCGAGCGCGGAGTCCTCGATGTCGTGAGCGTTTTCCGCGAAGCGGGTATGACGCTCCCCGCTGATACGACCGAAGTCGTGCATGCCTAGTGCGCGTGCGGATGAGTTTCGCCGGGTAGCCTCCCGCCTTGGATTCGAAACGTCGACGGCAAACTGGCAGTCATGAACGCTGGCATCATCCCGACGGCCGCACGGTGACGATCCCGATCCATGGTGGTCGCGAGATCGGACCTCCTTTATACAACAAGATTTTGGCGCAACTCGGAATATCCCCGGAAGAATTTCGCCGGTTGATGTAACAGAAGTTTCGGCTTCATTTGATTATTGTGGTGGCCGCGCACAAGCACCCTACGTAGAAACTGAGATTGCGCATAAGTCGACTTGCGTCCTGGAACGGGCGAACACTGATTCAGTGACGGTCCAGCACCAACAACCCAAGAGAGGGATCACCGGCGAATTCCGTGATTCGTATGGCGTCGCGCCGCAGCACAAATTCAGCATCCCGGGTCGGGTGTGTCCAGCGTCGGAGCCATACCACTTTGGGGGGTGGACCTAACGCAGCAGCGAGTTCATAAAAATCAGCGTCGGTGGTCACGATGATGAACCCGTTTGTTTGAGCGAACTCCCAGATCTCGCGATCCGGGCGCTCAAGCAAATCAAACGCTGCCAAATGAGCCGAACCCGGATACAATTCGGCAAGCCGGGCGACAAGTTTGCGCGAAAGATTCTCGTCGAAAAGCAGTTTCACAGGGCGACGCGCTTGCCCATGTGGGCGGCAAAGTCGTAAACCGCGCGAAAATCGTCTGCCTCCAGTTCCGGGTAGTCAGCCAAGATTTCCTGCTCGGTCATTCCCCCCGCCAGCCAACTCAACACATCCCAGACCGTAATGCGAAGGCCGCGTACGCACGGCTGCCCGGACCTCTTTCCGGGCTCCATCGTGATTCGCGCAATCATAATTCGAGAATACCACCGGCTTGCTGGGGTCAGCAGTTTGTCGGAATTTCGCGCGACCGCGCCTCGAAGTCAGATTACTCCCCATAAGTCATCTTCGTAACGCCAATCCGTCACATGTCCGTATCACACCCGACACTGATCGGTGCATCCATTCGGCTGCCAGTTTGGCGGAACGACATTACGCCTATGTGGATTGCTTCCTTATGGCAGACGATCCGGGAGCGATGAGTTCCGCAGCTGAATTGAGACACGCCCGTTCGAACTTTAGACAGAGATGATCTGGGCAGCCGGATCCAGGCGCTTCAGGTCATTCGGGTCGCTCGTGAATATGGCGTCTCGCCGGTCCCTGGCGAGGATCACCACCGATGCATCGATAATATCCGTCGTGTTGGAGGCGCCGCAGAGTTCTCCACAGGAACGGGCAAGCTCCTCATCAAGCGGAATAATCTCAACTTCCTCGCTCCGTAAGAATCGCGCTAGCGTAACCTGAACACGACCGTCGCGCCAGGCTTGTCCCACAACGCCCGCGGGCACTCGAAAGGCCCGACCTTGAGCGAGCGCCCGTTGGAGTAAGGCGATCATCCGCTTATCGCCACGATCCAAGGCGATCAGCGCCCCCGCATCCAGCATTATTCCTGCCGCGGTGCGAGTGCGCGTTCTGCCCATTTGATGTCCTTAGCCGCCGGCTCACCATATTGTTCGATCAAATCCCGCAGCAGTGCCCGGAGAGACTCGCGCTTCTCGTGTTCCGCCAGGACACCGGCAATGTAACCCGAAACCGAATCCGCTCGTCCAGCACGGACCTCCCGGTGAACTCTCGCGAGTTGATCCTTCGGCAAACTGATGGCGATCTTCAACCTGCTGGTCATACCAGGATCATACCGCTCGTGAACTGGCATAGCAAGCGGAGGACTGCAACGGCTGCGGAGGCCGGCGTTCCTCCTGAAGAATCGAAAGCATGGCGCGCCCGCTCCCAGCCGACCAGGTTAGTAATGATAAGTCATCTTGTAGCCGGTAGTCCGGGCAATGCGTCATTTGGCCGTGTGACGACTACCAGTGGAAGTACAATGTGGCGAACGATCGGGGATTGGCTTCCATCAGCAAGTCTTTGAGTGCTCTTTCCATCCTCTCCGTTGGCAGGCACCAGGCGATTGGGGCGCCATGCGTTAAGTGAACAGCATTGTTAGGTCTACACCACCTCGTCCGTGGAGTCGATCAAGAATCGTTCTCATCAACTCCCTCTAAGGTCTGTTACACAGTTTATGGTAGAGGGCGGTCCAGTTTTTGCGGACCGGGTCGGCGGCGTAGCGGGTGCATTCGGCGTAGGCTTGTGCGGTGAGGCGCTCGACCAGTGCTGCGTCTTCCAGCAGCCGCAGGGCGCACTTGGCCATGGCCTCATGATCTCCGCGTGGGAACAGGAGTGCGGTTTTCTGGTCGGTGGCGATGTAGGGGATGCCGCCGACATTGCTGGCTACTACGGGCAGGCCCGAGGCGAAGCATTCGAGGATGGAACCGGGCATGCAGTCGAAGTCCGGACTGGTGAAATAGATGTCCGCCGAATCGTAGAGCTTGCCGATTTGCAGATGGGGAACGCGGCCGATAAAGGTGGTATTGCGGAGGCCGAGCTCTGCGGCCAGTTGTTCCAGTTCGCCGCGTGAGGGACCGGAATGCGCGACGGTGAGAGTCGCCTCCGGGTAGCGCTGCTGGACGATCTGGAAAGCGCGCAGAGAGCACGGGATGTTATACAGCGGCTCGAGAATGCGGTTGTGTAGGAAGATGGGCCGCAGACGGCTGCGCTTGCGGTAAATGAAAGGCTGCATGTCGAGGATGTTGGAGATCCAGAGCACCTCGAGGTCGAACTTCTTAAAAAGGTCCACCAGATAGGCGGTGGGAGACACGATGACATCCATCCGGCGGATGGTGGGAAGGGCGCTGCGCCAGTTCCGCAGGTGATCTTCCGCCTGGCCGTCGCGGTAATTGAGAATGATGCGCTTGCGCCAGAGCTTGCTGAAGAACAAGGCCGGCAAGGTCCACAAGGTGTAAGAGCTATAGCCCGCCGAGAAGACATGCACGATCTGGTAGCGCGGAATGCGCAAGGCGAGATACGAGCAGTACACCAGCAAGGCAATCAGGGTGCGAACGTAGCGGATGGGCTGCAAGGGACGCAGGAGGCGCGGCCAGTCGGGGTCGATGGGTTGAAAGTCAACCCGGATGGAGGGTTCCTGACGCAGCGCGGCGAGAAGACGGGTGGCCTGAACGGACTGACCCCCCAGAATTTTCTGCGACGGTGCGATCAGCAGGATGCGGATCGGATCGGCCTGCATTCAGCTTTTCACAAGGACCTTATCGAGATTGAAAGCGAGAGGGCCCAGCTGGCGCGCCGATTCCAGCATGCGCAGACAGCCGATGGTGGAACGGACGCCGTCGAGTACGGTGACGTCGGGGGGCTGACCGGCTTTGATGCGATTTAAAAACGAGGCTAACTGGTCTTCGTAACCCTTGGCCGCGAACATTTTACTTTTGGTGTGAGTGAGACCGGTATGGATGGTCAGGCGCTTGAAATCCGAGGTCTCGGCGCCGACTCCCTGGGCAAAGACTTCGACGCGCTCGCCGCCGGAGGTCTTGCTGCCTACGGTGCAATAAGTGAGGTTGCCAATGGAGCCGTCGGCAAAATGGAAGCTCGCCACCAGGTTATTTTCCCCGATGGGATCTTTCTTATCGGTGGGGAGAGAATAGGCGCAAACGCTGAGCGGTTCGGAATCGCAAAGCCAGTACATGAGATCGACAAAGTGGCAGGCTTCGCCGAGAATGGCTCCGCCGATGGCAGGATCGGCCATCCAGTACGCGCCGGAGATGCCCGGTGAATTGATGCGGCAGTTCATTACTGCGGGACTGGAGCGGCCTTTGAGCGCCTTTTTGAGCTCGAGATAGAAAGGCGCGTAGCGGCGGTTGAAGCCGACGGTCAGGTGCTTGCCGGTTTCCTGAACGGCGGCGTAGAGTTCGCGGCAATCGTCCTCGGTGATGGCCATGGGCTTCTCGACAAACACGTGTTTGCCGGCGCGCAAGGCGGCGAGGGCCTGCGCGGCATGGTGCTGATTGCGGCTGGTGATCAGCACCACGTCGATCTCTTTGTCCTGCAGAATGACGTCGTAATCGGTACAGCAATAGGCCGCGCCGAAGCGGGTGGCGTAGGTCTTGCCGCGAGCGCCGACGGCCGAGTGGACTGCCTGTAGACGGGCAAAGGAAAGCTTCTTCAAAGCCGGAAGATGGGCCCAGCGGGCGAGGTTTCCGGAGCCGACCAGGGCGACCTTGATCTCCGATTTGGCGCCGGCGGCGACTCCCGGGATCTCCACTTTCCGCTTGGGTTGAAAGGCTCCCGGCTTGATGGGTTCGTACTCGAGGAGGACGGCCAGGCTATCGGTTGCCGGATCCATGATGGTCTGGTAGGCTTTGGGCGCGTCCTGCAGGGGAAAGGTGTGGGTGACCAGCGGGCCAAGATTGACGTCGCCGGTGCCGACCAGGCGGAGGAACTCCTCCATATTGCGATTTTCCGTCCACCTTATATAGGAGGCGGGATAATCCTGGCCGTGCTTTTCGTAAAGCGGGTCGTAGCTGCCGGGGCCATAGGCGCGGGACATGTAGAGCTGAATCTCTTTGAGGTACATGTCATTCCAGGGAAAACTCATCTCCACTGCACCGACCACCACCATGCGGCCGCGATCGCGGCAGACCTGCAGCGCTACCTGGCATGGGCCGGCCGATTTGGCGGCTGCGGCAATGATGACGCAATCGGCCCCGCGTCCGGCGGTGACCGCGAGCACGGCTTCCTGGAACGAAGAGCCGCCTAAGATGGCATGGTGAGCGCCCAGGCTGCGGGCCAGTTCGACACGGTCCGGTTTGAGGTCGGTGGCAATGACCACGCCTCCTTGCAACCGCACCAGCTGGGCGACCAATTGACCGACGAGTCCCAAGCCGATCACGACGACCGATTCACCGAGACTGATATTGGCGATGCGCACGGAGTTGAGCGCGATGCTGCCGAGCGTGGAAAAACAGGCGCGATCGAAGGGGACGGAGTCGGGGATCCGCGCGACCAGGTTGCGGCCGGTGGAAATGACTTCGCCGTGGCCGGTGCCTTCGCCTCCATAGGCGACGCGATCTCCAATCTCCAGGTCCTGCACATTTTTGTGTTTGTCGATGACGAGGCCGGCGCCGGCATAGCCCAGGACCGCGTATTCGCTGAACTTGGCGCGCACTTCGGCGAGGGTCCTGACGGGGCCGTTGACCTTCATCACGTTCCAGACTTTGCGGATGTGCGAAGGGTTATCGGCGACTTCCTTGAGAACGCCTTCCTGATGGATGCTGGCGGTTTCCGTGCCGCTGCTGATCAGCGAATAGACGGGGCGGATCAGCACGTGATGGGAGGCCGCGATCGGGTCGGGGAGTTCCTCCACAAGAATGTCTTTGATGCCTTTGCGAACTACCTGTTGCATAGATGGTTGGATTGACCCTTCAGAATGTTACATCGCGCTGCGCGTGGAAGCGGTGACGCTCGCGACGGGTTCCGCGGCATGATCTTCATGTCGTGGCATTTCATTCCGGAACCAGGCTTCCAGGACATACAGGTACCAGAGTTGGTTGGATACCCATCCTTTTTCCACTGCTTTCCGGTGCTGTTCGAGAACCGGACCGCTGCGGATCCAGCCTTCTTTGGCGAGCAGGGAATGGCTCATGGTCTCTTCGAAATCCCGCCGCCAGCGGCCGGCCAGCCACCGGTTCACTGGAATCCCGAAACCCCGTTTGCTGCCGCTGGCCACGCGTTCGCCGATGCGGCGGCGCGCCAGTTCCCGCAGAATGGCTTTTAACTGGCCGCCGTGAAGGCGGATGGAATAAGGCAACGTCGCCGCGAAATTCCAGAGCTCCTGATCGAGGAGAGGCGCACGGCCCTCCAGAGCATGAAACATAGTGCCGCCGTCGACCTTGGTCATGTATTCGCCGAGAAAACGCGTGCGGCGATCATAGGGGAGGAATTCGGTCAGCAGATTCCGGGCGGAAGCGAGGGAGCGCTCGATCTGGCGCTGTGGAATCACGGCGGAGGTCAAGCGTTCCCCGAGCATGCCGAACTGCTGATAAACATTCAAGCCGGGATGGGTGCGGGTGACGGAGCCCAGGCCGCCGGTCGCATAGTCCAGGAAGTGAGCGCCGCGGCGAAGCACGCCTATATTTGGGATGGCCGGACGGAGAGCCCGCCAAAGCTGGCCCGAGCCGGGAGGCAAACGCCGGGCCAGGTTTTGCGCCATCTGAAAATAGCGGTGTTCGGGATAGCCGAGGAACACGTCGTCGCCGCCGTCCCCGGTAAGCAGCACGGTGGCGGAACTGCGCACGGCTTTCGAGACCCGCATCATGCCGAGCGCGGAGGCACAGGCGAAAGGCTCGCCATAGGCATTGGCCATGTCGTCGATGGAAGGCGTTTCTTCGGGCGACAGGTCGATGACTTCGTGGCGGATTCCCAATTGCCGGGCGGTCTGGCGGGCGTCGGCGGTCTCGTCGAGAGGATCGCCGTGGGCGCCGATGGTGAAGGCGGTGATCTTGGCTCCCAGGGCAGACACCGCCCAACACACCAGGCTGGAATCGACTCCGCCGCTCAGTAACGAGCCGACCGGGACATCGGCATCGAGGCGCAATTTTACGGCTTGGAGAAACAGCCGTTCGGTTTCGACGACGGCATCTTCGAAGGTCACACGACTCTGCTCGTCTACGACGGGAAGCGACCAGTATTGCCGGGAGGAAAGGCGTCCGTCGCTCCACTCCATGATGGTCCCGGCCTGGACCTTGGAGACTCCCTGATAAATAGTACGGTCGTCGGTGACGTAGCCGAATTCGAGAAATTCAGCCACGGCCTGGGGATCGATTTCGGAAACCAGGCCGCTCTGCCGGATGGCGCGGGGCGTGGAAGCGAAGGCGATTTTGTTGCCCAGCACCGCGTAGATGAGGGGCTTCACTCCCAGGCGATCGCGCACCAGAAAGAGCTTGCGGTTACGGTTATCCCAGAGGCCGAAAGCGAACATGCCGCGCAGGCGGGAGACCAGTTGATCGATGCCCCATTCGCGGTAGCCATGGAGCAGAACTTCGGTGTCGGTTTGGGATTGGAAGCGGTGGCCGGCGGCTTCGAGGATGGGGCGGAGCTCGCGGAAGTTGTAAATTGCGCCGTTGAAGACCACGCTAATGGCGCGGTCGGGCGTGGTCATGGGTTGAATGCCGGCAGCGCTCAGGTCGAAGATGGAGAGCCGGCGGTGACCGAAGACGGCGCCGTCGAGGCGGGTGATGCCTTCGGCGTCGGGGCCTCTGCGGGCGAGGGCGCAGGACATTTTGTGCACGATGTCTTCGGCGTTATCGATGTCCTGAAATCCGGCAACCCCGGCAATCCCACACATGGTTACTTTAGCGTAGCGTTTCCAGAGGGTTGAATTCAATCTATCTATAGGAGTACGGGCGGTACTTGCGGTCAATGGGTCAGATCGTAAATGAAGTAGTTGATGGCGATGCGGTAGGCCAGCGACGCCCACTTTTCCGGATAGCGCGGATCGTCGGACCACTCCCAGGCGTCGCCCAAGTCCATGTTGTGGCAGATGGCGACCATCACGCGCCCCTTATCGTCGTAGATGGCGCGCCAGTGGGGAGTTTTGCCGGTCTCACCCGCTTCATAGGTGCGGCCGCTGCGATACCATTGCCAGCCGGCGACTTGGACGCGCTCGTCCAGATCGTAAACAGTGTGAAAGATGGGGTTGGAGTCTTCCAGGTTGACGATGGGGCGGTTCGGGAACACTTTGCGGATACTGGCGATAAAGACCTGCCATTCGCTATCGACGTTATGGTAAGGTTCGTCGCCGTGGAAATCATCCACCATCAGGAAGCCGCCGCGCAGCAGAAACTCGCGCAACTGGGCCGCCTGCGCGTCTGGCAGCGCCCAGTGGCCGACCTCGACGGCGTACATCATCGGCCAGTTGTAAACGTCGTCGGTGCCGTCGAGATCGACGATCTGCTCGACCGACCGGGTTTCGATGCGCGTCAGGCGGCGCACGCCGGCAAGGAGATGCCGGTCCGAGCGCGGATAATCGATGGTCCAGTTGAGGTCGAGTCCCCAGCGCGAGTCGCCGTAGACGCTGGGATAGTGCAGGCGTGCGCGGGTCCACTCGGTTTTCTGGTTCCAGTCGGGGGGAAGGGGAAAATCTTCGCCGTATTCGGAGGAGCGGTATTGTTTGAAGGGCCGCTGTGCGCGTAAGATTCCGAACACGCCCAGTGCGGCGACGACCAGCAACACTGCCGAACGGACTCGCATCCAGCCTCCTGCTGTGACTCAGATTATCACGCGGGCCGGCGCGGGCCGGGTGCTTGACAGAGTAAAGCCTGTCGCACCGGAAGGCTGCTAAAGTTTTCCGGCGCGGAAGCCGATAGGTAGGCATGTTGATTGACTCATCCTGCTTATGGATCAAAGTACAGATTCTGTGCCTGTTCTTCTCTCCACTCGGCGTGATCGCTGTGGCAGGACTGCTCGACCGCCTGCAGCGTTACATGATGAGAATCTAGTATGCCGCGTGCACGGTTTTACCGGCCGCCTTCGTCGCCGGTTTTGCGCGGTTCCGGGGTGGAGGGAGGCGTGTGTTTAGCCAGGTCGTGCGCGTTCACGCTGAGATGCTGCCACTTGTACTTCCACACCACCATTGAGCAGACTTCCAGTTCTCCGCTCTGGAAAAACTGTCTCACCGCATCCCGACTGACGTTGGCTTCCGCCGGCCAGAACTGACCCCGGTTTGCGGCTTTGCATGCCGGCTTCGTAGCTTCCTCCGCGAAGCCGAGCGACCCGATCAAAAGGGTGAAAACAGCGAATTTCATCACCTCATTATCGCCCGTTTTCGGGTACTTTCCTGGCGCCTGGGAACCCGCGGAGTACTGCAGAAGGGGATTGACCTGTACCGGTACTTTCCGGCGCCCAATCAAAACAATCACCCGAGCCCTACAGAGATTCAGGCCTTCCTCCGATAGAAGTGCGAGGAGCTTTTGCAGGCTTCTGGAAGCAAGTTTCGGATCGGTTTGAATTTTTCGCCGCGCCATGCTTCCACCCGAGGGCAGGCCGAAGCAGATTTAAGGGAAACGACGTGCAACTCACTAAAGACGCCAGTGGCGGGGTGCTGAAGATCGCGGGGGCTTTGCATATCAGCACGGCTGAGGAACTGCGGGATGCACTTCGGGAATGGGTGTCCGGAGAGGCGAGGCCGTGCGCCGATCTGTACAAGATTGATCTGTCGGAGGTCGACGAATGCGATGCGTCCGCGCTCCAACTGCTCTGTTCGGCGTGCAAGACCGCGGAACGGTCCAATAAACGGCTGGCGTTCGCCGGAGTGTCGGCTGCCATTTGCGATGCCGTTGCGGCACTGGGCTTGTCTCTTACCGGGGATCAGGCAGTTGAGCAAGGCCGCGAAGATGCAATATAACCCGACTGAAACGTATCTCCAGGAAGCCGAGGAGCTCCTCGTGGAAATTGAGCATTGCGCCCTGTTGCTCGATAGCGGAGAACTGACTCAGGAGACGGTGAACGAGCTCTTCCGCGCCTTCCACACCATCAAGGGTTCCGGCGCGATGTTTCATTTGGATGCCATAGCGGGTTTTACCCACCATGTGGAGGACCTCCTCGGCAAGGTGCGCGACGGCGCTATACCCATATCTCCGACGCTGGCCGAGTTTGTGTTGAGGGCCAACATTTTCAATCTCATCCTGCTGCCTGGCTTCTCTACGGCCCGCCAGGTGACGAGCGTTTCCGGGCGCGGCGTGGGCATGGATGCGGTTAAGCGGCAAATCGACGCCTTGCGCGGCTCGCTGGCCCTGACGAGTTAGGACGGCAAGGGCACGCGGGTCACCATCACGCTGCCGTTGACGTTGGCCATCATCGAGGGCTTGCTGGTGCAGGTCGACGGCGACCAGTTCATTATTCCCATGGCAGCGGTTACCGAGAATGTCGAGCTGCTGCGTTCCCAAAGGGCGAGCCATAACGGGCGCAACGTGATTGCCGTGCGCGGCGAACTGGTGCCTTACATCGACCTGCGAAAGACCTTCCATACCGGCGGCGAAGCCCCGGCTATTGAGAAGATCGTCATCGTCCGGCATGAAGAAAATCGCGTCGGACTGGTTGTAGACCGCGTATTAGGCACTCATCAGACCGTCATCCAGGCGCTCGGCCGCTTCTTCAGAAGCATCGAAGTCGTTTCGGGCGCAACCATCATGGGCGACGGACGCGTGGCGCTGATTATGGATGTCGCCGCCGTGGTGCGGTATGCCGATCGCCAATGCCGGGAGACGCCTGTGGGGACCTCGGTTGAGAGAGAGTCAGGGCGTTACTAAGAAAGACTTGGAGTCACAAAATGAAGAACTGGAAAATCGGAACGCGAATCACCATCGGCTTCGGCGTGGTCATTGTCATTGCCATGTCGCTGGGCCTATACGCCCGCAACCTGATTGACACCATCGGCAGGGACGCCCATGAGATCACCAGCCACTCGGTGCCCGCACTCTACACGGTGTCGCAGATTCAGAACGCCGTACAGAAAAACCGGGCCTTGCTGCTCGCCTTTACGACTTCGAAAGACCGTCAGGAAGCGGCACGGCTGGAGAGCGAGGTTCAGGCTTCCCGGACGAAGAATTCCAACCTCATGGCCGACTATGAGAAAACCATCGTGACCGCGAAGGGCCGGGAGTTGTTCGAAAACGTAAAAGCCGCGCGCGCGGTTTACTCGACGGCCCTCGATACCTTGCTGCAACTGAAACGGGATGCAAAAGAAAAGGAAGCAGCAGCCCTGCTGGACGGTCAGTTTAGGGCAGCCCAGGACAAATATACCGAAGCGATGGCGGACCTGATGGTCTACCGCAAGTCGTCTTGCGATGAAAAGGGCAAAGCCATCGAGGCCGCCGTGGATACGGCACGCATGGGCATGGCGGTTGGCCTCGCTGCCACGTTGCTGCTCGCCGGCATCGTCACCTGGGTGATCGTCGTCAGCATCACCCGCCCCCTCGCGACCGCGGTCACCCTGCTCGATCACGTAGCCCAGGGCGACCTCACCCAAAAGCTGGAGGTGACTTCCGGGGACGAACTGGGGCGGATGCTTATAGCCGTCAATACCATGGTCGACAAACTGCGGAAAACGGTGTCCGAGGTGGCTAGCGCTTCGGCCAATGTGGCCAGCGGGAGCGAACAGATGAACGCCACTGCACAACAGCTTTCGCAAGGCGCCACCGAGCAGGCGGCTGCGGCTGAGGAGAGCACCGCGTCCATGGAACAGATGGCGTCGAGCATCCAGCAAAACGCCGACAACGCCAGGCAGACGGACAAAATCGCCTCCAAAGCTGCCGAGGATGCCCGCACCAGCGGCGATGCGGTGGTTCGGACAGCCAGCGCTATGAAGCAGGTGGCGGAAAAGATCAGCATCATTGAAGAAATAGCGCGCAAGACCGATCTGCTGGCGTTGAATGCGGCGGTGGAAGCCGCCCGCGCAGGAGAACACGGGAAGGGCTTCGCGGTAGTGGCGTCGGAGGTGCGGAAACTTGCCGAACGCAGCCAGACTGCTGCGGCCGAGATCAGCCGGCTGAGTATCGACGGCGTTGAAATCGCAGAGGGTTCCGGACAACTGCTGGCGAAGCTGGTGCCGGATATTCAGAAAACGGCTGAACTGGTGCGGGAAATCGCGGCGGCCAGCAGCGAACAAAGCACCGGCGCCGCACAGGTGAATAAGGCGATCCAGCAGCTCGACCAGGTGATCCAGCAGAATTCGGCGGCATCGGAAGAAATGGCGGCCACGGCCGAAGAGTTGTCGGCGCAGGCGGAAGTGCTGCAGTCGACAATTGCATTCTTCAATACCGGCGAAGTTCAGCGGGCGCGGCTGCCGCAGAGTAAAAAGAGCGCTCCGGTTCGTTCAGCGGCGGCGGGTCACAGGAATCCGGAGCTGCGTTCGACGGCGGCCGGGTTATCGCAAATGCACCACGCCCTCAAAGGCGGCGGAACCAGCATCGATCTGGATAGTGGTAACGGCTGCGCCGATGCGCGCGACGGGGACTGCACCTCGTATGAGGTATAAGGCTGGAGGGACTCGACAGAAATGATCACCGAAACGCGTCAGTACATGACCTTCAAACTGGGAGGTGAGCTGTTTGCCATCGACGTCGCGCGGGTTCGCGAGGTACTGGAGGTGCCTCCGATTACCAAGGTGCCCACTTCCCCGCCCTATA
>Ga0182016_10005752_pt1 | contig 13223 bp, 12 predicted proteins | sample 712S2MmetaG_FD_120491 | JGI IMG/M metagenome (GOLD analysis project Ga0182016, IMG submission 120491) | Permafrost microbial communities from Stordalen Mire, Sweden - 712S2M metaG | ecosystem: Environmental > Terrestrial > Soil > Wetlands > Permafrost | place: Sweden: Stordalen | collected...
GTGGGTATATACGTCGATGACACGCCAGTGGGTTCCAGCACCGCACTTGCACGCGGTGACGTGCTCGTGCCCGACCTGGATCCCGCCGATCTGGAGCAGATCGAGGTACTGAAGGGGCCGCAGGGCACGCTCTACGGCGCCAGCAATATGGGTGGACTGCTCAAATACGAGACGATTCAGCCCAACCTGACCAATTACTCGGCGTATGTCGAGACCGACGGCGCAGATGTCGATCATGGCAGCGCCGGCTGGGGATTTCGCGGCAACGTCAATCTGCCGCTCGTCACGGATGTATTTGCCCTGCGCATCAGCGGCTCGGAGCGATACGATCCGGGCTACATCGACAACGTGGCGACCGGAAAGACCAACGTCAACACGCACCGCATCGACTCGGGGCGGATTGCCGGCCTATGGGCGCCGTTTGAGGGCCTGACGGTCAAGTTCAGTGCCTACGTCTCCGACCGTAACGCCTATGGGTCGGGCCGCGAAGACTACAATTTTCTGACCAACCAACCGCTTTACGGGGACCTCACGCACAACCAGATTCCCGGCACCGGCACCAATAATTCAACGCTGCATCTCTACAACCTGACCGTCAACGATGATTTCAGCAAGTTCTCTGTGCTGTCCTCGACCAGCTACGCGCATGTTAATTGGCAGAGCAACGCCGACATCTCGCCGCTGTTCGGATTTTTTGGGGGAATCTTCGGCATCCCTGACTTCGGTGCCACCATCTACCAGCACTACGGCACTGAAAAATTCACCCAGGAATTCCGGGTCGCGAGCCGCGGCGATAACCTGGTGGACTGGCTGGTCGGCGCGTTCTACACGCATGAGGTCTCTATCTTCGTGCAGAACCTCGACGGGGCATCCACAGTCGATGGCGGACCCATCCCGGGCTTGCCGCCGCTATCAGACGGAGTGGGCAACTCGGAATATAAGGAAGCCGCGCTGTTCGGCGATCTCACCTATCACATCACCAGCAGCTTCGACGTGCAGGGTGGGCTGCGATATAGCAAGAACTGGCAGAATTCCCTCAACTTAAGCTCAGGACTGCTGGGAAATCCAGGGGTGACGGTGGGCCAGGGAGATTCTTCCCAGGGGGTAACAACATTCCTGTTCTCGCCAACCTACAAGCTCGACGCCAACGACATGATTTACGGGCGCATCGCCAGTGGTTATCGCGCGGGCGGCCCCAACTACACGCTGCAAGGATATGAGTATCCCTTTGGCTCGGATAAATCGACCAACTACGAAGTCGGTTATAAGGGCGAGTTGCTCGATCATGCCCTGACGCTCGATGCCGACGTGTTCTATATTTCCTGGAAGAATATTCAGCTGCTCGGATCCGATGCAAATGACCAGTCCTTTTTCAGTAACGCTGGCAGCGCGATTTCCAAGGGTGCAGAGCTCGCCACCGAATACCGGCCACTGCGCGGGCTCACGCTCGGGCTTTCGGCCGCCTACACCGACGCGTACCTGAACTCCACGGCGCCCGCGGGGATTTACGCGCTCCCCGGATTCCGTCTGCCTTACAGTTCGCGCTGGTCCGGACGCGCGTCGGCTGACTACGAGTTCCCGATCGTCGGCGACTGGAAGGGTGATGTCGGAGGCGATTACAGCTACGTCGGGGAACGGGAGTCCGATTTCACGGCGGATGCCGCCACGCCGCGGGTTGCCTTGGCACCCTACCGACTGCTCAATTTTCATACCGGAATCTCGGTGGGCCACTACGCGTTCAGTCTTTACGTCAAGAACGCCGTGGACGAGCGTGGAATCATTTCCGCTTCGCCCCTGACTCTATCCAAGACTCCAGCCGACGAGGGCATCGCGGTGATCCAGCCCCGTACCGTCGGCATCACGGCGTCGGCCAGGTTCTAAGATGGGCGACAGCGTGCGTCCCCGGCGGCGCACTGGGCGATGGCTCCTGAAACTGTGCGCAGCCTGCTCTGCCGCGGCTGCCACAGTCCTTTGCCTGCCGACGTTTGCCACGTCCGTCGATAGCCTGCCCTCCGATATCGTTGCGGACTTCAAGCCGTCCATCGAAGGCAGCGATTACCTGCTGCGCCAGGTCATGATTCCGATGCGTGATGGGGTGCGGCTCCGCGCCCTGATCGCGATGAAGAAGGGAGTCGCTCGGGCGCCGATGCTGCTGGAACGCACGCCGTACGGGGCGGATTCCATCGCGTTTCGCACCGGCGGCGAACATCTGGCAGCCCGCGTGTCGCTGATGAACGGCCCGTTCGTCGAAGACGGCTACATCCTGGTCTGGGAAGACATCCGCGGACGATCGAAGTCGGAGGGAACCTTTCTGCTGAATCGTCCTCTGCGCGGGCCACTCAACTCTACCGGGATCGATGAGGACACCGATGCCTACGACACCATCGAGTGGCTCGCAAAAAATGTGCCCGAGTCCAACAAACGGGTGGGGATCATTGGCGGCTCCTACGACGGCGCCAACGCTTTGTCGGCCGCTTTGAATGCTCATCCGGCACTGAAGGCCGTCGTCGCCATCAACCCTATGGTCGACGTATGGAAGGGCGACGATTGGTATCATAACGGCGCGTTTCGTCAGATCACTTTGTCGGTGTTGCCCATTCTGCTGACCGGCAAGGAACTCGGCTCTGCTGTGCCACCGCGCTGGCTCGACCTGTATTCGGCCTACCTGGAATCGGGCTCAGCCGGCGATGTCATGCGTCGCTATGGTCTCGATCGATTCGCGCCCGCCAGAAAGTTCATGGAACACCCCAGTTACGACGCATGGTGGCGCGGACAAGCATTAGATAGCCTGCTCGCCACGAAAACCGGAGCTTCGATCCCTACCCTGTTGGTGGCGGGTATGTGGGACGAGCAGGATCAGTACGGTGCGCCGGCGGTGTTCGAGGCGCTGCGCGCCAAGGATGCCAGTTATCCCGTATCGCTGCTGATCGGGCCCTGGACTCACATGGGTGTCTATGCAGACGGCTCAAAAACCGGACCACTCCACTTCATCGAGGACACCGCTGCGGTGGCGCGGCGCGATGTCATCAAGCCATTCCTTGATTCGCAGTTGAAGGAGGGGACGCCGACAAAGCATCTGGCTCCCATCGTCAGCTTCAGCACGGGATCTGAGCGCTGGCACGATGCCGACGCACTAGCTGCGCCTTCCGAGGCGCTCTATCTTCGAGAACACACGGCATTGTCCTTCGAAGAGCCCACAACGGGCGCGGAGGGTGCGGACGAATACATCTCCGACCCGGCACATCCGGTGGGGATGATCTCCTCGCCCTTTACTTTCGCCCATGCATGGGCCACTTCCCTGGTGGCGGACCAGCGCTTCGCCGCGCAGCGTCCGGACGTGCTCAGCTATCGCACCTCACCCTTGACGAGCGCGGTTCATATCTTCGGACGGCCCCAGGTCGACCTTTTTGCCGCTACCACCGGCACCGATAGCGACTGGGTGGTCAAGCTCATCGATGTCTATCCCGATGAGACTTCGGACCAGGACATGAGCGGCTTTCAGCTGGCTGTGTCGGCGGATATCTTTCGTGGGCGATATATTCACGGACTGGACCAGGTGTATTGCTGGACCCCGGGGCGGCCCGAAGAGGTTCAGTATCCGCTGCCGCTCGTCGATCACACCTTCCTGCCGGGGCACAGAATCATGGTCCAGATCCAGTCAACCTGGTTCCCGGTATACGACCGCAATCCCCAGACCTGCGTGCCCAATATCTTCAATGCCCAGGCGTCGGACTATGCCAGCGCAAAGCAGACCGTGTTCCGCGAACGCTCGCGTGCCAGCAAAGTGCTGCTGCCGATCCTTCTGAACTGAATCGGCGGGAGGAGCCGTTGATCACTCGCCGCGATCTGATTACAACCGCGGGTCTTGCCTCGGCGTCGCTCCTGGGTGGCGCTCGATTGCAAGCGCAAGCGCCCGCGAAAGCGGCAGCGGCAGCGGCAGCGGCTCGGGAATTCGGCTTCGAAGGCGTGTATCTGGACGCCGCGTTCGTCCACCCGATCAGCCGCCAGGTGCGAGATTGCGGTGCAGCCTATTTTCGTGACCGCTTCACACAGCCTCATGCCATTTCGCCTTTCAGCAACCCGCGTAACGGCGCCGTCGAACAGTTCGCACGCCTGATCAACTGCGCTCCCCAGGACGTCGCTGTGGTCCCCAGTACATTGGTGGCGGAGAACCTGGTCAACGCGGCATTGCAGACCGGTCGCGGCGCCGGCGTCGTGACCGATGCGCTTCACTATGATGCCTCGCTGGTGCTTTACGCGGAGCGACGAAGGCAGGGAACTCCCCTCAAAGTCGTCCAGGTGCGCGACAACAGGGTCGACCTGGCGGATATCAGGGATGCTCTGACCCCCGAGACCAGACTGGTGGCCCTGTCGCTGGTATCCAGTGCGACGGGGTTCGTACACAACCTCGCCGAGGTCTGTAACGTCGCGCACCAGGCAGGCGCGCTGGTCTATGCCGACATCATCCAGGCCGCCGGCGCCATTCCCGTGGATGTCGCAGCCAGCGGCGTCGACTTCGCCGCCTGCGGCACGTACAAGTGGTTGATGGCGGATTTCGGCGCCGCGTTTCTTTACGTTCGCCGCGATCGTCTCGAGCGCCTGCGCCGGACCGAGATCGGCTGGCGGCAGATCCGCGGTTTAACCCAGCACATTTCCCCATTCGATCCCGTTGTTGCTGACGCGGGAGAATACGAGCTCCGGAATGATGCCGTGGGGCTGTTCGAAGTGGGCACTCCCGCATGGGGAGCGCTTGCAACAGCCCAGGCATCGATTGGTTCAATCAACGAAATGGGCGTCGAACCCATCGCAAGGCAACGGGAGCCGCTGTTAAGCGAATTGCGCGCACGGCTTTCAGGCAACGCCGGCTTCGTGGCACTGACGCCGCAAGATTCGCATGGCCCGATCCTGGTCTTTGGAGTCAAAGATGCGCAGATGCGCTTCCGGGATCGGCTGCTGGCAAACCGGGTCCAGGTCTCGCTCTACCCCAACAGCGTGCGAATATCGCCCTCTATCTACAATAGCCGAGAGGATATAGAGCAGCTCATCCGGGTTCTCTCTCTCTAGGCAGGAGGCGCTTGCCGGAGTTCTTTACCCGTTACCACCGCTGGCGAGGCAGTCGGAGAATCTGACCGGACCGAGGCCAATGCCGCCGCGGACGACGGGACCGGTCAGTTCGGTCAGCGACGGCTCCATCTCAGCGGGTTTGAGCTCGAAATCGATCCAGTGCGCTGTGACAGTTCGCTGGCGCATACCCAGCGTCGGCTTGAGTCCGAGCGCGCGCACCTGTTCGGCGCGGCGCACCGCGTGTGCCTGATCGGCGAATACGCCGACCGAGACCCTATCGCTCTGCTCGGGCTGAATCATGGATACGGCATCATGGATGCCGGCACTGTTCAGCGTCTGTATTGCGCGGCGTTGCATCTCGACCGTGAGTTCACCGATGTACACCCAGTAGACGTTCGGATTGACGGTATCGGCACTGCGATCGTGCGGATTCATCCCGCGAGTGCGCAGACGGTCGGCCGCGGCATTGGCAGCATTCACATCATCGAACGGACCGAGGCTGCGGCAACGGGTCGATGGCGCCGACTCGGCAGTCATTTCCGGCGCAGCGGAGCCAGCACCGGCAGGAGTACTGGAGTTCGGGGTTACGGGCGCTGCGTGGCCGGCGGACGGCGCGGTCACGGAGGTCGAGGAGCCCATTGGCGCGGTGGCGGCTGCGGGAGGCGATGTGGCCGCATTCCCGTTCAATACCAGCTGCAATGGCGGAATCCCGGCATCGCGGTCGACGGCCACCGGCGCCCTGGCAGGCACATCGATCCATTGTGCCCACGCAAAGAACACAATGTTGGTTGCCACCAATACCAGGAATGCGCCGCGCACTCGCGGATTCTAGTCCAATTGCGCCTGCCCGGAGCGCAGCACGGCGAGGCCACGCAGGACCAGTTCATCCCCTCGTCGATACGGCACGCGCAGCCGCGATCCGATCTTCCCGGCGGCACCACCCGACAGAATGAGCCGCGGGTTGCGGCCCAGCAGCCCTCGAGCCGCGCGCACGGATTCACCGATGAGCGCGGCGGCTGCATTCACCGCGCCGGCCGTCACGGCACCGCGCGTATCGCGGGCGAAAAGCCCCGGCGAGGCGCCGGCGCGCGCCATGGCCTGTGTGGCATTGCGACCCGCGCGACGCCGGATGCCGGCCGTGCGCTCGAGCAGCGCTTTGATCATCAGTTCGGGGCCGGGGATGATGCTGCCTCCCCGATGTCTGCCACGTTCATCGAGCAGATCAATCGTCATCGCGGTTCCGACCGCAACCAGGCACAGCGCCTGGCCCGGATGCTCGAAACGTGCGCCAACGAGCGCGGCCCATCGATCCGCGCCCAGACGCCAGGGTTCGGCGTAGGCATTGCGAACTCCGGCCGCAGCCGCGGCGCTGCGAACGAATTGCGGTCTACGCGCACCGGCCCTGCGGGCGACGGCGCGCAAGCGCCGCTCTACCGCGGCGCCTGCGACATTGCAGGCCACGATGCGCGGGAGCGAGCCCATCGATTCGAGCAGTTTCTCCAGCGCGGCGCCACGCGCGTCAAAACGCTCCAGATCGATGGCACCACGCGCGGCGAAGCGCTGGCCGCGGCGATAGGATCCCGGCAGGCGCGCCCACTTGATGCGCGAATTGCCGATATCGAGCAGCAGTACCGCGGGCGGGGCTTTCACGCGAGTGTCCTCACCGAGGCATCGCCGGTCAGAAATCGCTGCAGGCCCTCGCGCGTCTGAACACACAGTGCGCCGTCGAGATCGATGCCGCGGGCATGGCCGGTCACGTTGCTGCCATCGACGCTCACACGCACGGGCTTTCCCACCAGGGCATCGGCAGCACGCCACTCGGTGGCAAAGGCATCAAACCCAAAGCGTTCGAACTGCAGCAGGCCCGCGACCAGTTCGGCCAGAAGCGCAGCGATGATGGCGTTGCGATCCGGCACCGCGGCAGCCAGCGCCGCCAGATCGGTGGCCTGCGTGCCAGTGGCCTTGATGCGTTCGAGGATGGTCGGTCCGAGCGCGACATTGAGGCCGATGCCAATGACGACGAATGCGGGCCCGGCTGCCTCCGCGCGCAGTTCTGCCAGGATGCCGCCGAGCTTGGCCCCTCCCGCCACCAGGTCGTTCGGCCACTTCAGCTCGACGCCTGCAATGCCGAGGTGTTCCAGTGCGCGCAGCACACAGACGCCGACCGCAAGACTCAGCGCGCCGATCGCGGCCGGCAGGCTTGCGAAGCTCCAGCTCAAGGAAAGGCAGATTGCACCTCCGGGCGGTGCGATCCAGCTGCGAGCGCGGCGGCCGCGACCGGCGCGCTGAAACTCCGCCGCCAGGAAATCGAAGCTGCCCGTCGGCAGATCAGCCTGAACGAGCAGATCCGCATTGGTCGATCCGGTCGACCACACGGTGGTCGCGCGACGCAGGCGGCTGGCGAGGGCTGCGGGCAATGCCCTGCGGATGCGTGAGGCCTCCAGCGGCGCCGTGGCATGCGGCAGTCGGTAACCGCGATGTGACACGGCGTGCACCGTGACGCCCAAGGCGCGCAATGCCGCGATCGCCTTCCAGATGGCGCTGCGGCTCACATTGCATGCGGTCGCCAGCCGCGTGCCGGAGTGGAACTGCTGATCGGTCAAAAGCCGATACACGCGTTGGACCAGTGGTGCGGCCTCCGCGGTCGAGCCGTTCATGCGCGCACTTCCGGCACCTCGGCCAGCATGCAACGCGCCCCGCCGCCGCCCACGGTCTCAATGGTCGGAAGCGGAACATCCAGCACGCGGTCCACCGCCCCTGCGATCCTCGAGAGGCGTTCACGCCCAAGCGCTGCGCGCGCGCGTGTCGACATCACGAGCAGGGATTGCGTGGCTCCGTCGTGCGTCGGTACCTGCAACTCGAGCAGATTGCCCGCAAAGTCATTCATCGCGGCGTAGTCGATCTCGATGAGTTCCCGACCCGAATCGCGCAGGCGCGCAATAACGCGCCCGCGATCGCGCGGCGGTATCGACTCGCTGCAGATCAGCGCGCAGCGCGCCCCGATCGCCAGCATCACATTGGTGTGATAGATCGGCGCGCCATCCGGGCCGGCAGCGTCGAAGACTTCAGGCTCATAGTGCATGGCGCGCGCCCATTCCTGCACCAGCGATTCGTCGGTTCTGGCCGAACGGCACGCATAGGCCACGCGCCCGAGATGATCGAGCACCAGGCTGCCGGTGCCTTCCAGATAGCGGCCGGCCTGCTCCTCGTGGCTGAGGTCCAGCAGATGCCGGCAGCGGAAGCGCAGTTGGTGCTCGACCGCCGCGAGCACGTCCAGACGGCGTTCGAGGCGGCGATTCGCCGCCTGCATCGGGTAGAGCACGATGGTGCCGTCGTCGTGGAAGCTGACCCAATTGTTGGGAAACACGGCGTCGGGCTTGATGGGCGAGGCGGTGTCCTCGACGGCGCACGTGCGCACGCCGGCCGATTCGAGCGCCTGCGCCAGGGCCGCCAACTCTGCACGGGCAGCCTGCGCGCTCGCACCGTCCTGCGGCTGGCGCTGGAAACGATTGCTCTGCGCGGTCTGCACGTTGAAGCCGAAATGCGCCGGCCGCACCATGAGCACCGCCGGAGCGCACTGTGCCCGGACTGCAGAGGAACGGCCGTCGGTCATAGGCTGCCGATGATAATTGAATGCCCCCTATGGGGTCGGGTTGCAATCGTTGACGCGGGGGCTTAGGTTTCGTGCATGCAGAAAAACACGATCTGGTACGCGGCGGCGGGCGCCTTGGTCCTGCTCAGCGCGGTGGCACTGTATGTGTCCTGGCGCGCCAACCATCATGCGGGGGCACCGGCTACGGCCAGCACTCCGACCGCGCCAATCCCGCCCTCGACCGGCATTGCCAACCCGGTGCCGGTGCCATCGGGCCTGACAGCCGCCCCCTTGCCACCGCTTGAGGACAGCGACAAGCCGCTGCGCGATTCGCTCTCGGAACTGTTCAGCGCCAAATCGGTCGCAGAACTGGTGCGGCCGGACATGATCGTGCGGCACATCGTCGTGACCGTCGACAATCTGCCTCGCAAGCACGCCGCCGTCGAGATGCGGCCAACCAGGAATTTGCCCGGCAGCTTCGCGGTCAAAGGCGATGAACAGTCCGCCACCATCGATCCGGCAAACTACCAGCGCTATGCGCCCTACGTACATCTGCTGCAATCGCTGAATACCGAGCAATTCACCACGGCCTACTTCCATTACTACCCGCTGTTTCAGCAGGCCTACGAAGGCTTAGGGTATCCCAACGGCTATTTCAACGACCGCCTGGTCGCAGCCATCGATGATGCGCTGGCGGCGCCCGACGTGCGCGGCCCGGTGGCGCTGGTGCGGCCAAACGTCATGTATCAGTACGCCGACCCCAAGATCGAATCGCTCTCGTCAGGCCAGAGGCTCATGGTTCGGCTCGGGCCGGACAATGAAGCCGCCGTAAAGGCCAAGTTGCTTGAGCTGCGCGCCGCCGTCGCCTCGCACAAGGCCGACTAGTCGCGGCTGTTAAGCAGGTTCGCGGGCGAATACTGGTCGGTCAGGACGCGCGCCTTCGGATCCCAATCCACCTCCGTGCTGAACAGCGACAGGATGGATATCGACTTGAATCCAAGCGCCGTGAAGGCCGCGTCGAAATGCCCGGCGTTGCGCGTGGCCTGCGCCACGCTCGGCAGCGGCGCGTTGCTCGCGAGGATCACGCGGTTGGCGCTCTTGAGATTGTAGAACACGCCAAACACCGCGCGGTAAGTCACCGACTCGTTCTGGTACAGCCGGCTGGATGAAAAGGTGTTCGCGGCCACGATGCCGTTGGGAGCCAGCAGCGAACGTACCTGCGTCAGGAACTCCTGCGTCAGCAGATGCTCGGGAATGTACTGATTGTCGTAGGCATCGAGCATGATGAGTTGATAACGCTTGTCCGTGCGCAGCATGCGCCTCACATAAGCGCGCCCGTCTTCCTCGTAAACGTGCTGGTGCGCGCCGGGCTGGTAGTTGAAATACTGCGCCGCCACGCTTACCACGGCCGGATCGATCTCCACCACATCGATGTCGGCGTCGGGCAGCAACCTGCCGAGCGTGCGCGGCAGCGTGCCGCCACCGAGCCCGATGATCAGGATGCTTCGCGGATCCGGATCGAGCAGCAACGACCCGAGCATCATCTGCGTGTACTCGAACATGAGCCGGCTGGGCTGCTTCAGATCGATGCAGGATTGACGGCCAATCTTGCATTCGCGCGTGAAACACAGGCAGCGCGTATAGCTGTCACCGTAGACGAACACCTGGCGGTAGAGGGAGCGTTCAGAATGAATCAGCGGCGGGTCGGCGAGGACCGCGGCCGGCACCAGCACGGCCAGCAGCATCGCAAGCGCTCTCATGATTCGGCAACGGCCGGCAGCAGCCAGGCGATGACGGCCACGGCCACCGAGACGGCCAGCATGAGCAGCAGGATCTGATTCACCTCGAGATACAGCACCAGGTAGAACGAGGTTGCCAGCGTGCCGGCGGCACTGCCAAAGGTCGAGACGAAGTAGAGCTTGCCGGCATGATGCCCGGCACTGGCGCGATCGGCGACGAGCAGTCTCACCGCGTAGGGCGACACCATGCCCGAAATGCCGGTCGGCAGCAGGAACAGCAGCGCCGCGGCCAGCAGCGAGCCGAATCGCGGATCGGGCACCTGTGCCGAAAGCCGCTCGAGCAGCACATCGCCGAACAGCAGTACCGGCACCGTGGCGGCCGCGCCGGTGATCAGGATCAGCGCCAGGCGTTTGAGACTGGGAGCCGCCAGTGACGCGCGACCGCCGGCCAGATAGCCAAGCGACAGCGCCAGCATGAACACCGTGATGATGGCGCCCCAGACGTAGATGCTGCTGCCAAAGTAAGGCGCCAGCAGGCGACCGCCGAGCAGCTCGATTCCCATGACGAAGAAGCCCGACCAGCCCGCGATCAGATAAAGACAGGCGCGATACATGGAGGGCAGTGTAGCGGCGGCGGTGCGGTTTGACAGGTCCGCCCGGGCCCCCTACTGTGCCGCCCAGAACGATCGGCGCCTGCGCGGGTCTGATGCCACTGATGTCCAGAACCCCTGTCTCTAATCGCCGCTGGGTGCGCACTCTTCTCGGTGCGGCGTTGGTCACCGGCGCATTCAGCGCCTGTGAAACCGTCACCACGGCCCCTCCCGATACGCATGTGATCGGCAGCTGGCGCCTCGACAAATCCGCCAGTGACGATCCGGATGCCACCATCGCAAAGGCCATGCACACCGCCGAGTCGAAGCTGCGCCGTCGGCTGGCGAAGTACGGCTACGGGCCCGACCGTGACGCTGTCGCCGACCGTGACATCCCGCCCGATGGACCGGATTACAGCTTCGATACTCCGGGCGATCGCTACGGCGGACCTGGATTCATCGGCCCGGATTTTCGCGGCCTGCGCGCTCGCCTGCAGGAAGCCCTGGATCCGCCGGCGCTGCTGGTACTTGCGGCCGATTCCGATCTCGTGACCATTACGGAGGATGAGCTGCCGCCGCGCGATTACCGTCTCGGCGAAGGCCTCTCTCGCATCGATGAGTACGGGACTGCGCGCATCTCCGCCACCTGGAGCCACGATGCGTTCGTCATGAAATCCAGCTACAGCAGTCCGCGCGCCAAACGGATCGATACTTATGAGGCCAATCCGGCCACGGGTGCCCTGACCCTGACGCAGCAGTTCGACGATCCCGTCGTCGGCAAGATCATCCTGCACAGCATCTATCGTCGCGGCTAGAGGTCGCGGCTAGCGCCCTGGAGGTCCTAGAGAGCGGATTTGTCGGTCTCGCCGGTACGGATGCGGATGACGCGCTGGACGTCGGTGATGAAAATCTTGCCGTCGCCGACCTTGCCCGTTTTGGCAGCCTTGACGATGGCATCGACCACCTGATCGACGACCTCGGACCTTACCGCGATCTCGATGCGCGCCTTGGGCACGAAGTCCACCACGTACTCCGCGCCCCGGTAGAGCTCGGTATGACCGCGCTGCCGACCGAATCCCTTGACCTCGGTAACCGTCATGCCGGATACGCCCAGATCCGATAGCGCCGCGCGCACTTCATCGAGCTTGAAGGGCTTGATGATGGCTGTGATGAGTTTCATGGTCGGTCCCCCGTCGCTGTCTTATTCGATGATGTGGAACTTCACACGGACCTTGTCGTCGAGCACGTCGTTCCAGTCCTTGTCGCCGATGCCGAAGTACGCGCGCGAGATCGTCAGTTCCCCATCGAAGCTCGTCGCCGCACCCGCCTTGCCGACGCTGACCGGCACGGTCAGCGTTTGCGTCTTGCCCTTGAGCGTCAGCACGCCAGTCGCATCGAAATGCCCTGCCGCCCCCGGCTTGATGGAGGTCGAAATGAATGTGGCCGTGGGGTAAGTACCGCTATCGAGCCAGGATTTCTTGCGGACCTCGGAATTATAGTCCTCCGAGCCCAGATCCAGGCTGCCGGTGGTCACTTCGATGGCCGCCTTGGACGCGTTGGTCAGTGCCGGATCGTAGTCGATGTGGCCGCTGAAGCGTTTGAAATCCGCGTCCACCGGCACGTTCTCCTGCCGGAAGGTGGCGATGATGGTGCTCTTGCCCGCATCGATGCTGGCGGTGCCGGCAGCGCCCGCCACGAAGGCCGCCAGCAGCATCGAACCGCTTACTGTCATCGCCAACGACCGTGCCATTGCGCTACTCCTGGTTTGATCAGGACCGGCGCCAGGCGAGCATGCGCCGCAGCGTCGAGTCGTGATCGATGAAATGATGCTTCAGTGCCGCGGCGCTGTGCAGTGCCACCAGGCACAGCAGCGCCCAGGCCAGATTGGCGTGAACCTCGCCCAGCACGTCCGCCAGTTGCTTATTCTTGTGCACCAGATCGGGTACTTGCCAGAGTTTCAGGTAAACGACCGGATAGCCGGTGGCGGATGTATAAAGCCAGCCGCACAGCGGCGTCGCGATCATCAGCAGGTAGAGCAGGTAGTGCGTCCACCGTGCGGCCAGCAGCTGCCAGCGCGGCATCGGGACTTCGGGGGGAGGAGTGTGCGTGAGTCGCCAGACGGAGCGGATCAGTACCAGAGCCAGCACGGTCATGCCGATCCATTTGTGATAGGCAAACAGGCGTACCTTGGTGGGGCTGGCGTGCAGGTCGACCATATAGGCGCCCAGCGAGAACCCA
>Ga0182016_10005753_pt1 | contig 13223 bp, 14 predicted proteins | sample 712S2MmetaG_FD_120491 | JGI IMG/M metagenome (GOLD analysis project Ga0182016, IMG submission 120491) | Permafrost microbial communities from Stordalen Mire, Sweden - 712S2M metaG | ecosystem: Environmental > Terrestrial > Soil > Wetlands > Permafrost | place: Sweden: Stordalen | collected...
AGGCGAATACAAGGTGACCTGGGTGGTGCGGCGCAAACGGGCGCAATTGCCTCGCAACGCAGACGAGCGTGACCGTGCCCGCTTCGCCAAGGCGCAATCCTACATGGTGCGGCGTGACGACAAGCTGGCCTGCGCCAATGTCCGCTGCCGCAAGCCATTTGAGATCAACACGCTGCAAACACTGGCATTTCTGACCGAGTAAAGGCAATCGCCCGCTGTGCCGGGAGGCGTCGGCTTTTTGTCCCCGGCACAACCTGCAATGTTCTCTTCCCCCTTTCGCCGCACACCCCGGAGGCGGGCGTGCACAGCCGCGTCCTTCGAGGTGTATTCATGCACGTTTCAGCCTCTTCCCTCCGCCCGCGGAGAGCTGCCTTGTTCGCGCTCGTCGCCTTGGCTTGCGCTCTGCCCTCCCTTTCCGCGCAGGATCTGAAGCCCATTGCGCTGCCCAAGCCGCAGACTACCGGCGGCAAACCTCTCATGCAGGCGCTGGCCGAACGCAAGACCACCCGCGCCTTCCGTGACCAGGCGCTTTCGCCGCAAGCTCTTTCCAACCTGCTGTGGGCCGCGTTTGGCGTCAACCGGCCGCGCCAAGTGAAGGAAGGGCTGGGCCGTACCGCGCCCTCGGCAATGAACCGGCAGGAAGTGCAACTCGACGTCGTGCTTGCCCAAGGCGTCTACATCTACGACGCTGAGGCCAACCTTCTGCGTCCGGTCGCGGCCGGTGACGTGCGCGCCAAAGTCGGCTCGGGAGAAGCCGCTCATGCCGCCGTAACCATCGTCTACGTGGCTCCTGCGAAAAACGCCCTCGCGCAGGTGGATGTTGGCTTCATCGGCCAGAATGTCTACCTGTTTGCGGCTTCTGAAGGGCTGAATGCCTGGTTCTACGCGCTCCATGGGCAACAGGATGAGACTGCGGTGTCTGCGGCACTCAAACTGCCCGCAGACATGCGGCCTCTCTACGGGCAATCGGTCGGGTATATACCCCGTTAGGTTGTGCGCCGCCGGTTTCTCGTTCGCCTCTTTTTCACTTAGGAGAAGTACTGTCTTCGGCTGGCGCGAATCCGGCGGCATGTGATTGAATTAAAGATATAAGCGGTCCGTGGCCTGGAGGTCACTCGAACGGGTTCCGCCTGGAGATACGCATGGCAAATTCCCTTCTTCCCCCCGAGGAGCGCAACCTGACCCCCGATCAGGTCGAGGCGCTCGACAAGCGTCGCGACCTGGGACACACATTCCTGGTCATCGCCGGCCAGTTCGCGGTGATTGCCATGATTCTGCTCCTCTGGGTGGGTCAGGATCTGACCTATTCGCCGGGCTGGACGCATCCAATGTTTTATTACTTCGTCGTCGCCTTGGGTATTATCGCGGTCATGGGCGTCACCGGCATCCTCTTGCGCAGGGGAACGCCGCGCATCGACTAACGTCTGCATTACAGCACTCTCGGGAACAAGACAATCCCGCGCGTATCAGCAAAACGGTATAGCCTAGAAGTTGCCGATGGGCATTGCTTCCCCAGTTGCGCTCTCCTCGGTGACACCCGCCTCCCGGCTGACCGATAGCCATGGCCGCGTCATCCACGATCTGCGTGTCTCCGTCACTGACCGCTGCAACTACAAGTGCGTCTATTGCCGCACCGGCGAGATGGGCGCGCAGTATCCCGAGCTGGGAATCGGCGAGTACCTGCGTCTCATCGAGCTCTTCGTAAGTCTTGGAATCGAGAAGGTCCGGCTCACCGGTGGCGAACCCTTGCTGCGCCGCGGATTGGTCGAACTCATTCAGCAACTGGCCCGCCTGCGCACTCTCTCCGGCCAGCCGCTGGACCTGGCGATGACCACCAACGGGCATCTGCTCGACACACTCGCCGCGCCCCTCAAGGCTGCCGGGCTCAACCGCATCACGGTCAGCATGGATGCGGTGGACGAGCCTTCGTTTGAGCGCATTACTCGCGTTCCTGGCAGCTTTCAAAAAGTGCTCGGCGGAATTCGCGCCGCACGCGGCGCCGGACTCACACCGCTCAAGATCAACTGCGTTCTTCTGCGCGGCTTCAACGATGGCGAAATTGAAGCATTTGCCCACTTTGCCCGCCAGGAAGATGTGGTGGTGCGGTTCATCGAGTTCATGCCCCTGGAAGAAGGCCGCCTGTGGACGCCGGAAATCGTGATACCGCTAGCCGAAATCGTCGAACGCATCGGCCGCGTGTTGCCGCTGGTCCCGCTGCCGCCCCGCGAAGCCAGCGAGACGGCTCGCCGTTACACCTTTGAGGATGGCAAGGGCGAGATCGGCATCATTGCGCCGGTCACCCAGGCGTTTTGCGGAGCGTGCAGCCGTGTGCGCCTCACCTCTGACGGCAAAATCCGCACCTGCCTCTTCTCTCAGGTCGAGCACGACCTTTATGGCCGCATGCGAGCCGGCGAAAACGACGCCGAACTGCGAAGCTATATTGCCCGCACGGTACAGGGCAAGGAAGCGCGCCATCACATCGGTGAGCCTGAATTCATGAAGCCATCCCGTTCCATGGTCCACATCGGCGGATAGAAAGTGCCGCAAAGCAAGCAGAAACCGCTGCGCCATGCGCCGAATCTGCTTACCTGCGCAGCTCCTCGCTGGTCCGCAGCTCAGGAAGAAACTGCGCTGTGGGCCGCTTCCCACTAAAGTTGTATTGCGCTTCGTGTTACCGGCGTGCAATTCCTTCCGGGCTGCAAGCTGCCTTATGAAACAATTCCAGTTAGGCTGCAAGCTACAGGTCCTGCATGGCGAACACAACGGAAAACCGCATCCCGATCGACGACCTGCTCGTCTTTCACCAATTGGCGCGCTCGCTCACCTCGAGCTTCGACCTGGACGCCATCCTGCGCACCATCCTGGTGCACATGGAACGCTTCATTGAAGCGGAGATGTGGACACTGCTGATGCTGGATGAGGCTCGCCAGGAGCTGTACTACGCCCTGGCCGCGGGCGGAGAAGAAGCGGTGCTCCGCGATCTGCGCGTCAAGGTGGGCGAGGGTGCGGCCGGCTGGGTAGTCCAGCACGGTGAGACCCTCATCGTGCCCGAAGCAGAGAATGATCCACGCCTGAACGATGGGAACCCCGTAAAAGCGCGCAATGTGCGCTCCGTTATCGCCATGCCCCTGCGCGGGCGCAAGGGAGTGCAGGGCGTCATTGAAATCCTGAACCCTCGCCCCGACCAGCTGACCGACTACACTATCGCCTTTTTGCACATACTGGCCGATCACGCCGCCATCGCCATCGAAAACGCGCATGACGTAGCGCGCATTCAGCAGCTCACCATTACCGACGACACCACCGGCCTTTTCAACGTGCGCCATCTCTACGAGGTTCTGCGCCGCGAACTGGTGCGCTGTGCTCCGGTCGGCCTGCCGCTGAGCCTGGCTTTTCTTGACCTTGACCGCTTCAAGTTGGTCAACGACATTCATGGCCACCTGGTGGGAAGTGAGTTGCTGGCCCACACCGGCAAGCGACTGCAGCAGCTGAGCCGGAAGCAGGATATGTGCTTTCGCTACGGCGGAGATGAGTTTGTAGTCCTGATGCCTGAGACGGACGCTGAAGAAGCCTTTGTCCAGGCGGCCGCACTGCACCGCGCGCTCATGGAGACGCACTTCAGGATGAAGAATGGCCTGGAACTGACAGTGAGCGCCAGCGTTGGCCTGGCCACCTATCCCACTGACGGCATGACCGTTCACGCGATCATTGGAGCCGCCGACGCGCGCATGTATGGAGTGAAAGCTGATGGTCGCGGCCGCGTGTACGGAACCTAGAGCAAGCCGCTCTCAGGCCTACGTCAAGACCGCTTCATTCGTCCTCGCCCAAAGGCGTTTCGCCGCCCTGCCCCTCGGCTAGTTTCTCCAGTTGGTGGCGCCAGTCCAGCGACTCGATGAAGGTGCGCGAATCGCGCCAGCCGGGCTCGACGATCACATGCAGTTGCAGATAAACGCGCGTCCCCAGCAACGACTCGATCTCCTTCCGCGCGCCGGTGCCAATCTCCTTCAGCTTCGCGCCGCCCTTGCCGATAAGGATGGCTTTCTGTCCCTCGCGCTCACAATAGATGGCGGCGGAGATGCGGGTCAGAGGCAGCCGGGCAGGCGGACCTTTCTTGCGCGGGGGCGCCGGCGGTTCGGCCTCTTCAAACTCCTCGATGACCACCGCCGAGGCATAGGGCACTTCTTCGCCCGTATCCACCAGAATGCGCTCGCGAATCAGTTCAGCCACCATGAAACGCTGCGGCTGGTCGGTGTACTGATCCTTGGGATAGTAGCGTTCACCGGTGGGAAGAACATCGACGATCTTGCGCAGCAGCAGGTCGAGCCCATCGCGCTTGCGCGCGCTCACAGGGATGATCTGCGCAAAGTTGAACTGGCGCGTCAGCGCGTCGATCAGCGGCAAGAGCCTGTCCTTGGCGACCAGGTCGATCTTGGTCAGCACCAGGAAAACCGGGCAGTCGAGCCCCCGAATGAGGCCGAAGAGAAACTCTTCCTCGGTGGCCCAGTTGGGGCGTTTGGTCTTTCGGGCAGTGGCCGGCGGAAGGGGAGCACTCGCGGTCTCTCCTTCCGCATCTGGAATCACGGGCGCACTCGTAGCGCTGGACTCGTGCGGCAACTCCAGTTGCACACGGCGGCTTGCGTCCACCAGCACCAGCACCAGGTCGCGCGTCTCCAGCGCTTCGTGCACCTCTTGCAACATGCGCCGGTCCAGTTGCGAGCTGGGCTTGTGCACACCCGGCGTGTCCACAAAAACGATCTGTGCTGCCGAATGCGCGCCCTTGCGCGCAGGCACTTCCACCACACCGGCAATGCGGTTCCGCGTGGTCTGCGGCTTGGCGGTAACAATGGCCACCTTTTCGCCAGCAAGGGCGTTCATCAGCGTGCTTTTGCCGGCGTTCGGCCGGCCCAGAATGGCAACAAATCCGGATTTCAAAGGGGGTAAGTGCTCCTGACTGAGTGTACGGCATTTTCGTCTTGCACCGCGTCACGCACCAAGGTTCAAGAGGGGAGCGGAGTGGCAGCCTTGGCCTCCGGCGGGAACACTCGCAGGCGCTCCACGCGGCGGTCGGTGGAGGCAATCACCTCGATGCGCAGCCCTGCCGTCTTCAGCAGCACCACCTCGCCAGGAAGCGGAATGCGGCCTTCGATCTCGCTCACAAGGCCTCCGAGCGTAGTGGCTTCGTAAGCCTCGCCCGGTTCGATCGGCTCGCCGAAAAGGTCCGCAAGCTGGTCCACCGGAAAGCTGCCCGGCACAACCCACTGGCCGCCAGGCTCACGTTGCGGATCCTCGATGGGCGCGTCTTCCTCGTGCTCATCGCGAATGTCACCCACGATCTGTTCCAGCAAGTCTTCGATGGTCACCAGACCGGCCACCCCGCCATATTCGTCGATGACGATGCGCATATGCTGCTTCTCGCGCTGCATCTCGCGCAGCAATTCGTAGCCCCGCTTGGTCTCAGGAACAAAAACCGCCGGCCGCTGAATGCTGGCCACCGTGCGCGTGCGAGCCTCTTCGTCGCTGACCTGCAAGAGGTCGTGCGCAAACGCAAGACCAGTAATACTGTCCAGCGAACCTGCGTAGACCGGCACTCGCGAGAAGTTGTGTTCGAGCAGCAGTTCCAGAAACTCTTCCAGCGTCGTGGATTGAGGCACGGCGAACATCTGCGGCCGCGGCGTCATCACATCACGCACCAGTTTGTCTCCGAATTCAACCGCGGAGCGCACCAGGTCGCGGTCATTCTCTTCCAGAATCCCCTCCTCTTCGCCGGCCTCCAGCAGGGCCTCCACGTCCACGGCAGCCTCCTCCTCCGGGCTGGCCGGCTTGTCTGCCAGCGACGCCACGGAATAGAAGAAGCGGACAAAGACGGTAACAGGCGTCACAAGCCACAGCAGCAGGCGGATGGGCCACACCAGCCGCGCCGCCCAATGTCCTCGCGTGTGGTTGAAGAGCAGGGTCGGAAGAATCTGGTTGCAGAAAACCACCACCAGCACCACGGCAAGAATTGCCTGCGCGATCTCGGCATACGTGGGCCGCGCCAGGTGCGGAGCGCGATCGAAGAGTATTGCTCCCAATGCCAGAGAGATGGCGCCCAGCGCCAGTTGCTGCAGCACTGCCGCGGACAGCGCCGCATGCTCGCGGCTCAGTCCGAGTTGTGGTTCTATCTGGACCTCCCACGCGTCCAGATTCTCCTGGACCTCGCGCGCCAGTATCTTGCCGAATTCTGAATAAATGCGGCTGATATACGAGGCCAGTGTCTCCACCAGAGCCACCAGCACCAACAGCAGAATGGCGAGCGTGGTCATGGCCGCGCTCCCCTGGCAGAAATCTTATTTCGCATCTGTTTGCGAGGTCCGCGCTCGGGTTCGGCGCGCTCGATCAGCCCTTGCGGCAGCCCCAGTCGAGCGCGCAACAGCCGCTCACGCCTTGCCATCCGGCCGCTGTCGGCTTCGTGATCGTAGCCCGCAAGGTGGAGCAGACCGTGCAGCATCAGCACCTTGATCTCTGTTGCAAGTGCATGACCCTGCTCGGCGGCCTGACGCCGCGCCGTCGGCACGCTGATTGCCAGATCACCGGCGACCTCGGAGACCACCGGTTCGGCGGCAGGAAACGAGAGCACGTCGGTAGCCTTGTTGATTCCTCTAAAGCGCCGATTGAGCTCGCGGATCCCTGCATCGGTGGTCAACAGCACCGTCACCTGTCCACGCAGCTTCACCGCAGCCTGTGCCACGGCGAGGAAGCGCGCCAGAGCCCGTGCAGTAGGCACTCGATGGGCGCGAGGGGTGGCAGACGTGCGAATGGCATGAACCCGCTTCGCCAATGTCTTATCAGGCGCAGGGTCACGGTCCAGTTTTGGGTCGAGGAGAATCATCGTGCGCGAGGTTTGGCCGCAGTAGACCGCAGCGGATACACGCCCCGTCTCTTTTCCGATTCTACGCGAAAGCCAAACCTACTGCGGTTTGGCCGGATGCTGCGGCGGCGCCTGCGGCTGCACCTCGATGCCCTCGGCCATTGAGAGCGGCAACTCCTGCTGCTGTGGCTTGGCCGACTCGTAGGCGCGCACAATGCGCTGCACCAGCGCGTGGCGCACCACGTCGCAATCCTCAAAGTGGCAGAACTGAATGCCTTCCACACCGCCAAGGATGTTGATCGCATCCAGCAGCCCCGACTTGCGCGGATTGGGCAGATCGATCTGCGTAATATCACCCGTGATCACCGCCTTGGAGTTGTTGCCCATGCGGGTCAGAAACATCTTCATCTGCTCGATGGTGGTGTTCTGGGCCTCGTCCATGATGATGAAGGCGTCGTTGAGGGTGCGCCCGCGCATGAAGGCCAGCGGCGCAACTTCGATGACGTTCTTCTCCAGCATCTTGTCGACCTTCTCCGGTTCCAGCAGGTCGTAGAGCGCGTCATAGAGCGGACGCAGGTAGGGGTCCACTTTTTCCTGCAGGCTGCCCGGCAAAAAGCCCAGCCGTTCGCCGGCCTCTACAGCCGGCCTCACCAGCACAATGCGGCTCACTTTCTTGGCGTTCATCGCAGACACCGCCATGGCCACGGCCAGATAGGTCTTGCCTGTGCCCGCCGGCCCCACTCCGAAGACCATGTCGTTCTGTTCGATGGACTCAACATATTTGCGCTGATTGATTGAGCGCGGCTGCACGGTGCGCTTCACGCCTGCCGAGCGCTGCTTGCCCGCATCGGCCAGGGAGCGCAGCGTGGTGGCAGGGTCAGCCACCACCAGCCGCAACATCCCGTTCAGCTCCCCGTTGTGCGGATGAATGCCCTGGCGCCGCAACGCCTCGAAATCCTGAAAAATACGCTGGACGCGCACCACCGCCGCTTCCGGCCCTTCCACATGCACGGCGTCGGAGCGAAGATCGATCCGCACACCGAGTGAATCTTCCATAAGCCTCACGTTTTCGTCGCGGGTCCCAAACAGGGGCTCAAGGTTGGGCGTAATCTCCAGAGCAGCGTTCAGACGGCCTCCATGACTGCCTTGCGGGCAGACTGCAGTTGTGAGTTGCATGGGTCCAGGTTGTGGGTTGGCTGGGTTGCGCAGGAATTCTTTGCGTTCGCCGTACAGGACCACGCCGAAGCGTCGGCGGTTGGCAATAGGGGCGGGTTGGCGAGGGCGGCCAAATCCTGTACTTGGGGAGAGAGTAGCGCCGGCGGAGCGGCACGTCAATCGGGGGTGCAAGGATTTTTGGTGAATACTGTGCCTCGGCAGATACCTGCGCGGCCCCAGATCCGCCCCTTCCGCTCCGGCACGCTTCAGTCTCGACTATGCGCGGAGCCACTGTTTCACCAGCGGGCCGCCCGGCCCACTTACTGGATCGGAGGCCGGGAACACCACCTTCTTCATTCGTTCCAGGGTCGCCTCATCCGGCCCCGTCCGGCAGATGTCCCACGTCTCACCGGTGGGATAAGCGCCGACCACGAGAAAGTCTGAACTGGCATTGAGCTTGCAATGTCCCGTCCCTGCCGGCAGCAGCGCAACGTCGCCGGCTTTGACGGTCAGTTCACGGCCTCCCTCTCCGCCCAGCACCAGGCGACCCCATCCGCCTGCAAATCCCAGCACCTCATGCGCCGTGGAGTGATAGTGGTGAAAGTCGTAAACCCCATTGCGCCACTGCGGCGGCCAGCCGTTCCGCTCAAAGGTCCTTTCCATGGCAGACGCCATATCCTCGACGGGCGCAAACGCACCGCGATACAGCAGCACCGGCAGGTCTTCGTTGTTGGGCATCCAGCCATTTCGCTTCAGATGAAGAGCTTCAGGCGCAGCAACCGCGGCGAACGTGCGCGTCCCCATCCCGGCTCCGGCCAAGGCGAGCAACCTGCCAAACCCTCGTCTGTTCATAGAGATCCTTCTCCTATTGGGGGAATTTTCAGACTGGCAGCGTCCCGGCCGTCGCTGGTGAATATTTGACGATCCTGGATTGTGGTTCGATTGACAAAAATCAGCCCTTCACCTTGCCCGGTGCGCCTCCTCGCCGCCGAAACGTGTGACCATTGACCCGCTGCCTGCTTTCCCGTAGACTAAGGAATTGCGAGGGATGCGGCTCAAGTTGCATTCTCACACCGCATCATCCACCCCTGACATCGGGGCCAAAGATTAAGGAATAGTAATGGCAAACCATGTATCTTCGCTGAAGCGTGCCCGCCAGACCGAGACCCGTACCGCGGTGAACCGCGCCAACCGCACCCGCGTGCGCAGCAGCTTGCGCCTATTGCGTGAGGCCATCTCCAAGGGTGACGTCAAGGCCGCCCAGGAGCAATACCGCGAGACGGTATCCACCCTCGACAAGAGCGTGCAAAAGGGTGTTCTCCACGACAACACCGTCTCCCGCTACAAGAGCCGCCTCAATGCGCGGCTGAAGGCCCTTGCCACCGCCAAGGCGTAGCGCAACACAGCTTCGAAAAGCTTGGTAGTAAGGAACAGCCGGGGACTCTCCCGGCTGTTCCTGTTTGTGCATGTAGATTTCTGCCCTGTTCTGACCTAATTCAGCAACTCAAAGATGCCCGCCGCGCCTTGTCCCCCGCCCACGCACATGGTCACCATCCCATAGCGAACCTGTCGCCGCCGCATCTCGGCCAGCAGCGTCGCCGTGAGCTTGGCCCCCGTGCAACCCAGCGGATGCCCCAGAGCAATGGCGCCGCCGTTCACGTTGATTCGTTCCGCATCCAGCCCCAGTTCCCGAATCACCGCCACCGCCTGCGCAGCAAAGGCCTCGTTGAATTCGATCAGGCCGATGTCGTTGAGAGTCAGTCCGGCACGCTTCAGCGCCCGGGGAATGGCGTAGATGGGGCCGATGCCCATTTCCTCCGGCAGGCAACCGGTAACGGCGTAGGCCACCAGCCGTGCCAGCGGGCGAATCCCCAATTCCCTCGCCCGGCCCGCCTCCATCAGAACTGCCGCGGCCGCGCCGTCCGAGGTCTGCGAGGCATTCCCGGCGGTCACTGTTCCCTGGGCGTGAAACGCGGGCTTCAGCTTGGCCAGCGCGTCTGCTGAAGTGCCCGCGCGCGGACCCTCGTCCGCGGCAAACACCGACTCGGTGACCTGAGGCTTGCCCGGTTTGGCGCCGGGAACCGCGCTTGTGATCTTCACCGGAATCAGTTCATCGTCAAAGCGTCCGGCGGCTTGCGCGGCCAGCGCCTTCTGGTGGCTTCTCACGGCAAATGCGTCCTGGTCTTCGCGTGAGACCTTGTAGTGGCGCGCGACGCGCTCGGCGGTCAGGCCCATGGTCATCAGCGCCGCCGGGTAATGCTCGGCCAGCCAGGGATTGGGGCTTGGCTTGAGTCCGCCCGAGGGCAGCAGACTCATGCTTTCCGCGCCACCTGCCACCACCACGCGATCGCCGCCCGCGCGAATACGCAGATCGGCCTGCACAATGGCCTCCAGGCCGGAAGCGCACAGCCGGTTCACGGTCACGCCCGGCACCTCTACTGGCAGTTGCGCGCGCAGTGCCGTCATGCGGGCGATGTTCCAGCCCTGCTCACCTTCCGGCTGCGCGCAGCCCAGGATCACGTCGTCGATCTCCGCCCTGTCCAGCCCCGGAACCCTCTCCAGTGCCGCGCTCACAGCAAGGGCCGCCAGATCGTCGGGGCGGGTGGTAGACAGCGCACCTTTGGGCGCGCGGCCCACCGGAGTGCGCACAGCGCTGACTAGAACCGCTTCCGGCATGGATGTCGCTCCTTCGAGAACCCCTATATCGCCAAAGCAATCAATAGCTGGAAGCCCGCGCCACGGTCAACTGCGGCATCTCGACGGGGCTCGCTTTATTCCGGCATCTCAAGCAGCGTCCAGGCACTTCGTGCGTAGAAGTGATACACAGTGCGGCCTTCCACCACCGAATCCGCCAGGGCATCGTGGTCCACCAGCGGCGGACGGTGCTCCATGCCCATTTGAGCCTCGTGGACTTTCGCCGGAGACGCGGGATCGATGCCCCAGTTGAAGCCCAGAACTCCTGTAGCGTCGTGGGCTTGCAGCCGCGTCGTTTCCGGCGCGACTGCCAGAAGCAAGGGTTCTGCCGGCGCGCTTGAGAAAAAAACCAGCAGCGAAACCGTGCCCTGCGCCGCGCACAGTACAGCCCAATCGGAGGATCCGGTGCGTTCCAGGCTGGCGTGAATTACATTTTCAGGGTGGTGTGCCTCGTAGGTCTGCGGTATAAGGCAACCGCGCCGGTTCAGCAAATCCTGAATTTCGGCAGGAAGCCCCGGAAACGCGTTCACCGGCAGCCGATGGATAAGATACGAAACTAAATGTCCGGCGACAGCTACATGCCCTGATTCAGTCAGTCGCGCCAGTTGCGGCTGCTGCTGTTGAGCTGCGATGACGGGACAAGCGAAGCACAGCCAACTTCCCAACCACCACACCGGTTTCAAGCCAGCACAAAGCACGGCACACTCTCAAGAGCAATCAATACCAAGTTGAAGCAGAACTGCAGCCTCTACCTTGCCCAAGTCTTCTTTACACAGAAATCCAATTTTAGCGCCAAGTCTCAGCTTGCTGACTGTGGTCAGTTGATCGGCCATTGCTTTCCGCTTTTCTGTGTTGAGACTTACATACGCCTCTCCGGGATAAAGGCGATCTGTGTTGGATGTGATTGGAACGACTTGGACTCGATTCAGATAGGTATTGGCCGCATTGTTCGACAAAATGATCGCCGGCCGGGTCTTCTTGATTTCTCCACCCAAACTAGGTTCAAAATTGACCCAATGAACGCTTCCTCGCTCAATCGATATCGCCAATAAAGGCCTCCGTCCACTCCTCGGCTTCCGTCTCTCGCGCCCGGTCGGCCGCCATCTGGCGATAGCCTTCCGCAAGGTTCTTCTGTTTCTTCCGGTTCCATTCCTGAGCGGCATTCAGGACGGCATTCTCAAGCTCCTTCGGAACGACAAACCAAGTAGGATTTCCACGCGCCTGGGGCAGACCTTTGGTGCTGACACTGTCCCCATTCCAACGGATTCCAACAGCGGACGAATCGCCCCATTCGAGTTGTGCCACCGACCAGCTCCCATCAACAGGGCCTGCGTCATAAACCACTTCCACAGACTTGACTCTGTCCCTGGGCGAAAGAACCGTCTTCGGGTCGTGATACATGATGACTCTCCTTGTCGGAATCATCTTCCCACATGTACGTACATATGTCTAATGTTAGTTCCGCAGCGGCTTGCCGGTTTTCAGCGTAAATGCTATGCGTTCCTGCGTCTTGCGTTCGCCGCAAAGCGACAGAAACGCTTCGCGTTCCAGGTCCAGCAGGTATTGCTCGCTGAGCAGTGACCCCGCCGTTACCCGGCCACCGCAGAGGATGTATGCGGCCCAGCGCGCTACCTTCTGGTCGTACTCTGAGGCGTAACCAGCCTCGCCCATCAGAAAAATACCCGTCTCCAGCCTGGCCAGCGCCGCCGTGCCCGGCGCGGAAATCTGCGTGCGCGGTTGCGGTGCCGTGTAGCCCTCTCCGGCAAGCGTTGCAGCCTGCGCTTTGGCGTCCAGCAGCAGTCGCTCCCGGTTGAGGGTAATGCGATCGGCGGGCGCCAGCAGGCCCAGCTGCCTTGCATCGGCAGCGGAGATTGAAACCTTGGCCATGGCGATGGTTTCCAGTGCGCGCTTAAGCGCCGTAGCCATCTCCGCCGATTGTGCAAAGCGCGATGGAGGATCTTTCGGGTCAGGCGGCGCCAGCGCGGCGGCTGCGTCCACTGCTCGCAGCAGCATCTCCTTGGTCCCGCCTCCGGCCGGGATGAGGCCCACACCGGTCTCGACCAGCCCGATGTACGTCTCCGCATGGGGCTGGCGGCGCGCTGCGTGCAGGCAAATCTCCGCGCCGCCTCCCAGCGTCAACCCAAAGGGCGCAACCACCACCGGGCGCGGGCAGAACTTGATTGCCGCAGTCATCTGTTGGAAGCCGTGAATCACGGCGTCCAACTCCTCCCACTCGCCCTCCTGCGCCACCAGCAGCATCTGCAGCAGATTGGCTCCTACGCTGAAGTTGTCGCGGTCGCCGGTGATCACAATACCGGCAAAGTCGCGTACTGCATCTGAAGCAGGGTTCAGCACCGCGGAAATCAGCGCCAGCACGTCCCCGCCAATAGCGTTTTTGAGCGAGTGCAGTTCGATGCAGCCGATTCCGTCGCCCAGGTCCACCAGTGAGGCCCCGGGGTTGCTTCGCACAACTCCGTGCGAGCGCCGGAACTCCGCGACCCGCGCGTGGCCGGGAACTACGGCGACG
>Ga0182016_10005756_pt1 | contig 13221 bp, 7 predicted proteins | sample 712S2MmetaG_FD_120491 | JGI IMG/M metagenome (GOLD analysis project Ga0182016, IMG submission 120491) | Permafrost microbial communities from Stordalen Mire, Sweden - 712S2M metaG | ecosystem: Environmental > Terrestrial > Soil > Wetlands > Permafrost | place: Sweden: Stordalen | collected...
CAGTGAGAACCCAAGTCATGCTTGGCGCTGGATTGATCAAAGCGCTCATGGTTTTGATCGGAGGTAACCCCCAATCGCCCGACCATTTTTCTCCCGCGCCCAAAAACGCATCCATGGAAATGCTGCGGACTCGCTCCGGAAAGTTCGCGGCACGTTGCGCTCGCGAGAGATAAATGTCTGCGGGACACTTGTAGGCCTTCCAGCCGCCCGCGAAGTACGGGGCCAGCAGCGCGTCCTTGGAGTTGCCGAGCAGCATGTAGTTGGTGTTGTCAGCATCCGTGCTCCAATCCATGTCGCCGGCACACCAACACTTGACCGAAAAGACGACGTCGGAACCACTATTGTCGGAATTGTCATTGATCACCAAGTGGTCGTTGTAGTCATGCGCGTAACTGATCCACGCCAGAGTCAGTTGATGCTTATTGTTGATGCATTCCGTGGAGAGGCTCTGCGACTTGGCCCTCGACAATGCGGGCAGCAACATGGAAGCGATGATGGCGATGACGACCAATAGTTCAATCAAGGTGAAACCGGACGGGCGAAATTGTGTATTCATATTCCTAGCCAAAGATGTTTGAAATTTTCGGAGGGGCGTTTCCGGCAGCCAAACCGGCATGAGGATCAGAAAAAGCTCACGGCAGCTCTTCAGAAAATTTCAAATATCTTTGGCTAGGAACTTTCGGTCGCCTTGATTGTTGGGATCCAATCCCCGCGAAAGGGAAATGATTCATTCGCAGTGATTGCTTTGTCGTATTCTAACAAAGGACCCGTTCGGGTTTTACTTCCGTGCGCGATTAACGGTTTTTTCACCAACATAGTCAAGGGACTTTGCCCCTCCCGGAGGTTAAATCGGTGTCACGGAAAAGTTAAGGGCGGGCGGAATAAAACCGCAGTCAAGTAATTTAAAATTCTTTGACAGGCTTCTTTGCGGGGGCGGCCGGAGTGAACGTCCCGAACAATCGCCTTTTTTGGCAGGGCGAGACTCCGTCGAGCCGTGACTCGATCATTGGCCGATCAAGTCGGGGTTCGAGGGAGCAACGGATAGGAGCCCGCGCAATTATTTGTGACGCCGCGTAAAAATTTCGTTCCGTCTTTTTGCTCCTCCGTAGATTCAGACCTTGAATGTGGTCAATAAAGGGTTACTCTGTATGGAGGGAACCGTATGATGAAACCGCCGTGTAAAAATAAACAGGGAATTCTCATTTTCCTGGGGGCCTTTCTCGCGCCTTGCTTGCTTTGCTTCGGACAGACCAATGCCACCCAGCCAGGCGTTTCTTCCCCAAAAGGGATCGTTCTCTGGGAAAAAGCGGCCAAGGGTTACACCGAAGCACAACGAACCGCCAGTTCCAGCCATGTTGCTGTAGCGCTGAATTCAGCGAAAGCCAGGAAATCTGGCGCTCCCGCGGATGGGGTTCAGCCTGGCGCCTCTAATGATAATGACCGGATGAACGCGGAGTCGGAATCGGCGCAATACCAGCGGATTGAGCAGGAAGGGCTTTTGCAAACGCGGCAAGCCATGAAAGCGGCTGAACACGATCTGACTTTGCAGCGGGAACTGGGTCTCTTGTCGCGTAATCCGGAGGCCCTCTGTCTGGGTAATGCCCTCCTGCCCACGCGCATTTTGGGTACCGGCACCGCGAGCGGTGTGCCGTGAGCACCCAAGGTGTTGTTTTTTCCGGCGGCTTCCATAAAGTGTCCGCTTGATGTCTGATCCTATAAAGAGACCGGTGCGGGTGGGGTTGATTTCCCTGGGCTGCGCTAAAAATCTGGTCGATGCGGAAATCATGACCGGATCGCTTTTGCGGAGCGGCCTGGAAATCACCAACGAGGCCCGCGAGGCGGACGTCATGATCATCAATAGCTGCTCCTTTATTGACGCGGCCCAGGAGGAAAGCATCGACGCGATCCTCGATTCCGCCGAAACGCGTACCCAAGCCAATCCGGCGCAGGGTTTGATTGTTGCCGGCTGCCTGCCACAACGCTTCCGCGAAGATTTACCAAAACTCCTCCCAGAGGTCGATGCCTTCATGGGCATCGATCAGGTGGCCCAGGTGGCTGAGATTGTGCAGCAAGCTTTGGCGCGGCGCCGGGAAAAAATGAACGCCTCCGCGGTAACTCCAGCCAAGGCGCGGCCCGCCAAGAAAAAGGAACTGGCCAGCCACTTTGCCAAGGCGGAGCCTCCGCCGCTCGTTCAGGTCGAGGCCCGTCCCACCTACATTCCCGATTACGCCACGCCTCGTTTTCGGCTCACGCCGAAACATTTTGCCTACGTGAAAATCGCCGAAGGCTGCAATCATCCCTGCAGCTTTTGCATCATTCCGCAAATGCGCGGCTCGCACCGCAGCCGCCCGCAGGACGACATTGTGCGCGAAGCCCGGCAATTGCTGGCGGAAGGCGTCAAGGAACTGAATCTCATTTCCCAGGATTCCACCTATTATGGGCTGGATCTGCGAGCCAATCACACCCGGGCCATATCGTCGCCGGAGAAATTCTCCGCCGCCGCGCGGGCCTTGCCCGCCCATGCGACTACTCTGGCGTCGCTCCTGCGTGCGCTGAACGACTTGCCGGGCGAGTTTTGGATTCGCCTCCTTTACACGCATCCGGCGCATTGGACGGATGAGTTGATTCGCACCATCGCCGATTGTCCGAAAGTGGCGCGCTACATCGATATGCCCTTGCAGCATATCCATGACAATATGCTGGAGCGGATGCGCCGCGAAACCACCCGCCAGCACATCGTTGATCTAATTTCCAAAATTCGCGCCGGCATCCCCGGCATCGCGCTGCGCACGACCTTCATCGTCGGTTTTCCTGGAGAGACGGAGGATTGTTTTGAGAGTTTGTTGGAGTTTATCCGCGCGACTCGTTTCGAGCGCTTGGGTGTCTTTACGTATTCGCAACAGGAAGGGACCCGGGCGGGCAAAATGGAGGGCCAAATTCGTGACGCGACGAAAAAGTTGCGGCAGAAGCGGGCCATGGCCGAGCAATTAAAAATCTCGCGGCAAATTTGCGCAAGCCGGGTGGGGCGATCAGCCAAGGTTCTGGTGGAAGCGGAGGCGAGCGCCGCAGCATTGCAAGATGCGGTCGCAGTGAGTTCCTGGGAACACGGCTTGATTCGCTCCGCGGGGCGAGCGCAAAAGGCCAATAAAAAAGCTCCCGGCCAATTATGGGTGGCGCGAGGGGAAGTGGATGCCCCGGATATCGACGGCCGCGTTTACCTTCGCGGCCCGGCCGTGGCCGGGGAATTCTGTCAAGTGAAAATAGTCGGCCACACCGATTACGACCTGGTCGCGGAACCGGTGTGAGTCAGTTAAGTAATCCAGCCGTCGCGGTGGTTGCGTTTAATCCATTGGTTTAAATGGGTCAGGTTGGTGACCTTCATGTTCGGGCCGTCCCAGGCCACCTTGTTCCCCGCCCCGGCATGTTGCGCGAGGTTGCCTAGTAAAGTAAATTCGGTCAGGCGCGCGCCATACTCGAAGGGCGTGGCGGTGTCGGTCCGCCCGGCGCGGCAGGTCTCGACGAAATTCTTAAAGGGATTGGGATTGGGGCGCGGCAGGCTGACGGGCGGTTGCTGAATCTCGTTCATTTTTTCCAACGGCAAAATGTGCATTTTGCCGCCATAGGTTTCGGTGAAAATGACGCCTTTGTCGCCAACGTAGAGCGAGCCGCTGTCGCCCCGGTCCAATTCCTCGTCGGGATACTTGGCTTGGAGTTCGGCAATCAGGGGCGGGAGGTTGCGGGCTGGGCCGCGAGCAGCGTGCAGGCCGCCAAAGGATTCCTTCGCGGTGGGATTGAGACCCTCGTACCAGTATGCTTTCAACGGCGGCATGTTCTCGCGGGCCGGAATGTCCCAGCGCACCCGGCTGCCGAGCGGGTAACGTTCCTCGCTGCCACCGCGCACATACTCCATCTCCACGCTGGTGGGATGCCCGACCTTCAAGGCCCAGAACACGCCTTCCAAAACGTGGCAACCCATATTGCCGATGGAGCCGTTGCCGAAATCGTACCACCCATGCCATTCATGCGGATGCAGGTCGGAATGGAAATCCCGGTAGGGGGCGGGACCGATCCATGAATCCCAGTGCATTCCTGGAGGCACCGGCAGTGTGGGCGGGCGCGGCCCTTCTCCCCCATTGGCGCGGTCGGTCCAGCTATGCGTTTCGGTCACGTTGCCGATGACTCCACCCCAGATAAACTCACAGAGCCGGCGGTAGCCGCCCTCGCAGTGGCCCTGGTTGCCCATCATGGTGGCCACCTTGTTGTAGTGGAGCGAAGCGCCGGCCAACTCCCGACATTGGGCGATGTCATGGCAGAGCGGCTTTTCGCAATAGACATGCTTGCCGGCCTGCAGGGCCAGCATAGCGGCGGCGGCGTGGTGATGATTGGGAGCGGCGATGAAAACCGCATCGAACTGGTCGGCAATTTTGTCGAACATGACCCGGTAATCGGAGAAGAATTGGACCTGATCTGTTTCCAGGTCAAATTTGTGTTTCAAGTATTTTCTCTTCTCCGCGATTTGCTTATCGTCCGGATCGACCAACGCCACCAAATTCTGTTTCTGAATGCCGATGACTTGTTCCAGGTGCGTGCCCGCCCGCCCGCCCGCACCGATCTGCGCGCAGCGCAGGAGATCGCTCGGCTCGCGGGCCGAGAGCAGATTGGGGAATCCAAGGTCACTGACAGCCGAAAGCGCGCCGGCCGCCAAGGCGGTCCGTTTGAGGAACGAACGACGATGCATTTTTGAGTTCATAGGCTTATGCGGACTGTAAGCGCGGCTGGGCCAATAGACAAATTAATAAGACTGGCCAATCCGGCCGCTTGGGGTACTCTGCGCGCTTATTCGTTGGCATTTGTTTCATGAGTTGGACAGTAACCAGGCTCAATTCATTCAAGGCGCGGGCGCGTTGGTGCGTCCTGGTCTCTTTCCTGTGTCTCGCCCCGGCGCGGTTTTTGGCAGCCAATGAGATGAGCGCCGCCAACGAAGACCCCAATCTTTGGCTGGAAGAGGTCAGCGGCGAACGCGCCCTGCAATGGGTCCATGCCCAAAATGCTCTCAGCACCAATAAACTAGGATCTACCCCGGGTTTTTCGGCTTTGGAGGAACGATTGTTGCGCATTTATGATTCGCACGAACGCATCCCGTACCTCAGCAAACACGGCGCATTCTATTATAATTTCTGGCGCGACGACAAAAACCCGCGCGGCCTTTGGCGGCGGACGACGCTGGAGCAGTATCGCGACGCCAACCCCGCTTGGGAGACGGTCCTGGACTTGGATGAATTGGCCGGAACGGAAAAGGAGAATTGGGTCTGGCACGGCTACACGGTTCTTGAACCCAGCTACGACCGTTGCCTGATCCAATTGTCGCGCGGCGGCGCCGACGCCGTGGTGGTGCGTGAATTCGACCTGAACGAAAAAAAGTTCATCCCTGAAGGGTTCAGTGTGCCAGAAGCGAAGACAGACTTTGCCTGGCGCAATCACGACGAACTTTACATCGGCACGGATTTTGGTCCCGGTTCCTTGACCAGTTCAGGTTACCCACGGGTCATCAAGGAATGGCATCGAGGCGCGCCCCTGGCCCAGGCCAGCACGGTTTTTGAAGGCCAGACGGGAGACGTCGCGGTCAATGTCGCGGTGGACCATGATCAGGGCCACGTCTATGAATGGATTCATCGCGGCCCCACCTTTTTCACGGATGAATCCTTGCTCCGCCAGGAAAATCAATGGGTGCGGATAGAGAAACCGGACGATGCCAGCGTGAGCACCTTCGGCACGTATTTGATCCTTCGCTTGCGCTCGGATTGGAAGCTCGGCGGCAAGACGTTCGCGGCGGGTTCGTTGCTGGCGGAGGAGTTGAAGGAGTATTTGCGCGGGCGGCGCGATTTCTCCGTTTTGTTTGAACCATCGGAACGCATTTCCCTTTCCGCCTTCACGGAGACGAAGCATTTTCTTATTTTGACAGAATTGGACAACGTCCGCAGCCGGGCCTACGCGCTGCGCAACGTCCGGGGCAAATGGACGCGCTCCGCGCTGGATGCGCCGTCCTTTGGGACCGTCAGCCTGGAGGGCATCGACTCCGAGCATTCCGATGAGTATTTCATGCGGGTGACCGATTTTCTGACCCCGCCGAGCCTCTCTCTTGGCATCGCGGGACAGCCCGGCGCGGAAAAACTCAAGAGCTTGCCCGCCTTCTTCGACACGGGTGGCTTGGAAACCCACCAATTTGAAGCGAAGTCGAAGGACGGCACGATGATTCCTTATTTTCAGGTGGGACCGAAAGGACTCAAGCTCGACGGGCAACACCTCACTTTGCTCAATGGTTACGGCGGCTTTGAGATCGCAATGCTGCCGGCCTACAATCCGACCATCGGCGCGGCGTGGCTCGAGCGCGGGGGCGTGTATGTGCTGGCCAACATTCGCGGCGGCGGTGAATTCGGCCCCAAATGGCACGAGGCCGCCCGCAAGCAAAACCGCCAGCGGGCTTATGACGATTTCATCGCGGTCGCGGAGGATTTGATCGCGCGCGGCGTGACCACGCCCAAACGCCTTGGGATCGAAGGACGGTCCAACGGCGGGTTGCTCATGGGGGTGATGTTGACAGAGCGCCCGGACCTGTTCGGAGCGGTCCATTGCGGGTCGCCCTTGCTGGATATGCGCCGGTTCAACAAACTCCTGGCCGGCGCCAGTTGGATGGATGAATACGGCAACCCCGATAAGCCGGAAGACTGGGCCTACATTCAGCAATTCTCCCCATACCAAAACACGCGCCGCGACACCAATTATCCGCCAATTCTCATCACCACTTCGACGCGGGATGACCGGGTGCATCCCGGACATGCCCGCAAGATGGCGGCCCGCTTGGAAGAACAGGGCCACGAAGTTTTGTACTACGAGAACACCGAAGGCGGGCACGGCGCGGCGGCCAACAACAAGCAATCCGCTTTCATGGAAGCGCTCGCCTACACTTTCCTTTGGAACGAGCTTTCGCGCTGATTTGGCTCATGGCACAAGTTATTGCTGTGTCATCTCGGCGTTGAACTCGGTTGAGGAGATCCCCGGCAGTATTGCCGCCAGTGCTTCGCCAATGTCCATTCCGACGTTAGATGGTGAACACGAACCTGGCTTCTACTTTTCCACGATCAGCATGTCTTCGCCCAAGGCGCGTTGCAGGCGGGCGCGGGCCGCGGCGTAGTCGTGCAACGCCTGGGCCTGGGTGGTGCGGGCTTGCGTCAAAGAAGTCTGGGCGTCGAGCACATCCAGTTGGGTGGCGCTGCCGGCGGCGTGGCGGGCTTCGGCCAGCCGGAGCGCTTCCTCCGCTTCTTCCCGCACCAGCTTTTGCGATTCCAGCACTTCCTTGGCTTCAATGAAATTGGACAGCGCGGTGCGGGCGTCCAGTTCGATTTGTCGCTCGCTCTCCGCCACGTCGAGTTGGGCCCGTTCGTAATGGGCCCGGGCTTCGCTCACTTTGCCTCGCGTGAGCTGGCCGTCAAAGAGGTTCCAACTGACTTGAGCTCCGGCGATCCAGCCGGACAAATCGGCGCTCAAATTGTTCTCATAAGGCGGGCTTTGCCACTGGTAACCGCCAAAAATCGAGGCGGTCGGCTTGTAGCCGGCGCGGGCGTTGACCAGGTCTTCGCGCCGCAGCGCCTCCGCTTTGCGCAAGGCGGCCAATTCGGGCCGTTTTTCCAGGGCGCGGGTCAGGGCGGACGGCCAATCCATTTCATACGGCTGCGCCACGAGCGCATCGCTTAAGGTCAGCGGGATGTCCTCCCAAACGCTGCGAGGCACAGAAACTCCCAGCAGGTGGAGCAGGTTGTCCTTCCCCACCCGATAATCATTGCGCGCCTTGATCAGGCGGGGTCGCTCGTTGCCCAATTCCACTTGGGCGCGCAACACGTCAAATTTCGGCACCGTGCCGGCTTGGAAACGCCGCTGCGTGTCCTCCAATTCGCGCGTCAAGGACGCCACGGAAGCCTCATTGACCTGGATTTGCTGGGCGGCCAGCAGGACGTCGTCGTACGCCAGACGCACGGAGAGCAGGGTATCGGCCAAGGCAGTTTGATAATTGAGCAGGGCTTGCTGGCGGGTCAATTTGGCGGAACGAATCGCGGAAGTCAGGCGCCCCCCTTGGTAAATGGATTGCTGCACTTTGACGTCGGCGGCCCAATTTTGATTGGGAAACTGGATGTAACTGCTCAAAGGAGAGGACAGGGGGAAGCTCTCGATCGTGGTGGGTTGCTGGGCGTTGTAGCTGCCGCCCACGGAGAATTGCGGCCAGGCGATGGCGCGCAATTGCACCTCGACGCCATAGGAAGCGCGCAAATCTGCCTGGCCTTTTAAAATGGTGGGGTTTTGGCGCAAGGCAATTTCCACCGCCGCCGCGCGGGAAAGAGGATGGGCCAGCAGGTTGGAGGCCTCCATTGAACTGGTCTGCGCGCGGGCGCCCGCCATCCAACCTATAAGGAGGAAGATCGTCAGAGGAAATATGTGCTTCATATCATTTTTCAACCCGGATACCCAGCCGCCAACATTTGGAAGGACAGCCCAATTGTCAACGCTCTTTCCGTGTGGGGCTGAAAAATGGGCGCCTAACAGCAGTCCTCGTGAATTTGGGAGGGACGCCCTTGCCGCATACAACCAATAATGGAAAGGAATCCGCAAAAAACGGTGAGCGCGGCAGCCCTCCCATCCGTAATTTTTTCCATTGTTGCTATGAGCCAAAGCCTGCTTGCCGAAGTTGCGCCAGACTCCGAGGGACATCAGTCCGCCGGGGTCGCTCATTGTTTTCATTGCGGCGAAATTTGCCGGGACGAAGGCTTCAAGTCTGCGGAAAAGAGCTTCTGTTGCGCCGGGTGCCAAGCCGTGTTCGAGTTGTTGACGGAGAACGGGTTGGACGAGTTTTATGCCTTTGACGGCACGGCCGGGGTGCGGATCAAGGCGACGGCCCCGGCGGAATTTTACCGTTATCTTGATGCGCCCGCAGTTCGGCAGCGATTGGTGGATTATTCCGATCCCCTTTTCACCCGCGTGACTTTCCGCCTACCGGGGATGCACTGCATTGCCTGTGTCTGGCTACTGGAGAACTTGTTTCACCTCAAGGCCGGTTTGGGGGCTTGCCAGGTCAATTTTCCGCGCAAAGAAGTGGCCATCGCATTTGAGACCTCGCGGGTGAAATTGAGCGAGGTGGCCGCGCTCCTGGCCTCCCTTGGATATGAACCCGAACTGAGGTTGTCCGACTTGGACGGGCCGCGCCGTTCGCCTTCGCGGCGGCTCTGGCTGCAATTGGGGGTGGCTGGGTTCGCTTTCGGGAACATCATGTTATTGAGTGTTTCCTCCTATTTGGGGCTGGATGCGGGTAACGGCCAGAGTTTGCGGCGGCTCTTTGGGTGCGTGAGTTTCATTCTGGCTGTGCCGGTGTTGATCTATAGCGCGGCGGACTACTGGCGCGCCGCGTGGTTGAGCTTGCGGCGGCGCGCCGTCACGATTGAGGTGCCGATCGCGGCCGGGTTGGTGGCGTTTTTTGCCCAAAGCGTGTTGGAAGTGGTGTCCGGCCGCGGCAGCGGCTATTTTGATTCCCTGACCGGGCTGGTTTTCTTTCTTTTGTGCGGAAAATGGTTCCAGCAAAAGACCTTTGAAAGGCTCGCTTTTGACCGCGACTACAAGTCCTTTTTCCCACTTTCCGTCACGCGAGAAGACCAGAGTGGGGAAAACCACGTGGCCCTTTCCCAAGTGGTTGTCGGAGATCGCCTGATCCTGCGTAATGGTGAACTTATTCCCGCCGATGCCCGGTTGGTGAGCGGACAGGCGGTCATTGATTACAGCTTTGTCACGGGCGAGGCCGAGCCTGTCGATAAATCCGAAGGCGATTACCTCTACGCCGGCGGGCGTCAGGTGGGGCAAGCCATCGCGGTCGAAACCGTCAAGCCTGTCTCGCAGAGTTATCTGACTTCACTTTGGAATCAGGAGGTCTTCCACAAAAAAGAGAGCGGGACTTTGGAGACGCTGACCAATAAGTACAGCCGGCGGTTTACGGCGATCGTGGTGGCTGTGGCGCTTGGCGCGGCCATTTTCTGGTCGGTCCGGGACCCCAGCCGGGCTTTGCGGTCCTTCGCCTCGGTCTTGATCGTGGCCTGCCCCTGCGCGCTGGCGCTGGCGGCGCCTTTTGGGCTCGGTTCCGCGCAACGTCTGGCCGGGAGGCGCGGCATTTACCTAAAAAACACTTCCATCCTGGAAACGCTGGCCCTGGTGGACACGGTGGTGTTTGATAAAACGGGCACTCTCAGCGCGGCCGGCGTGGAAGAAGTGGTTTTTCATGGTGAGACGCTTTCGCCAGCGGAAGAAGACTTTGTGCGCGCCCTTTCCCGCCAATCAACTCATCCCTATTCGGCGCGCATCAATCAAAGCCTTGGCCACGGGAGCCAGACCACAACCGTGCGTTCCTTTCTGGAAATTCCCGGCTGTGGCATTGAGGGCAATATCCAAGGGCATGAGATCTGGATGGGTTCCGCAGTCTGGCTGCGAGCGCGCGGCGTTCTGGTGCCGGATTTGCCGTCGGCCGCCGGGGGAAATGTTCACCTGGCCCTGGACGGGCGGTATCGCGGTTCCTACACGCTGCTCAACGCCTTGCGTCCGCAAATGGAGCGCCTTCTCGCAGAACTGTCGCGTCAGTACGAACTTGCCTTGTTGAGCGGTGACCATGAAAAGGAACGGGAACGCTTCCGTCCCTTGTTGGGTCCCAAGGCGGAACTGCGTTTCAATCAGAGTCCGCTCGATAAACTGACTTTTATCCGCAACCAACAAGAGGCCGGGCGCACGGTCATGATGATTGGCGACGGCTTAAACGACGCCGGTGCCTTGAAGCAGAGTGACCTGGGCGTGGCGGTGGTGGAGAACTTAAACGCGTTTTCGCCCGCCAGTGACATTATCATGGCGGCCAAAGCGCTGCCGCAATTGCACGCCTTGCTGCGCTTTGCCAAACTCTCGCTTCAAGTGGTGCGGGCCAGCTTCCTGCTTTCCACCGCCTACAATATTATTGGCATCAGCCTGGCGGTGCGGGGGGTTCTTTCGCCGGTTTTTTGCGCCATTTTAATGCCGCTGAGTTCAGTTAGCGTCGTCGCCTTTGCCACGGGCGCGACCACCTGGGCCGCGCGTTGGGCGGGATTGCGGAGTTCATGGGAGGTGGCGCGATGATTGTCATTTTCTTTCTGATTCCCTTGAGCATTGTCATGGCCTCCCTTTTCCTTATGGCCTTCGTTTGGGCCGTCCGTTCCGGCCAGTACGAAGATACCGGAACTCCTTCCATGCGGCTCCTGACAGAGGACCCGCGCCAGCCAGATAAATGCAAAGCGTCCACGGTGACAGCGGTCCTTGGAAAGGCAGGGTTGCCTCGCCGAGGCGACCGCGGACGGCTCGGCGAGCCGTCCCTCCCGCCATTGCCGGACGCGTTACAGACAAGAAAAGACCGACTCATCCCCTAACATTACCCATGAATCGAGAATCAGCACCACCCAGTACGACGGGAGCTTCCTCGTCCGGAACGCTGGACACGTTTAGTTACGACAACAAAACCGTGCGCAATTTTGCCGTCGCCACCGTCATTTGGGGCCTCGTCGGCATGTGCGCCGGGTTGCTACTGGCGATCGAGTTGTTTTTCCCTGGGGCGAACCTCAATTTGCAATACATCACCTTTGGCCGGTTGCGTCCCATCCATACCAACGTGGTCATCTTTGCCTTTATCGGCAACGGCATGTTCATGGGCATCTACTACTCCGTGCAACGCCTCTGCAAGGCGCGCATGTTCAGCGACACGCTGAGCTGGATCAATTTCTGGGGCTGGAACGCCATCATCGTCGCGGCGGCCTGCACCCTCCCGCTTGGTTACACCAGCAGCAAGGAGTACGCGGAATTGGAATGGCCCATCGATATCGCCATCGCGGTGGTTTGGGTGGTCTTCACCATCAACCTGATGGGGACACTGGTCAAACGTAGGGAAAGGCACCTCTACGTGGCCATCTGGTTTTATATTTCCACCGCCTTGACCATCGCGATCCTGCATATTGTCAATAACTTGGAAGTGCCCGCCGGCCCCTGGAAAAGCTATTCCATTTACGCGGGCGTGCAGGATGCCCTGGTGCAATGGTGGTACGGGCACAACGCCGTGGCCTTTTTCTTGACCACGCCCTATCTCGGCATGATGTATTACTACCTGCCCAAGGCGGCCAACCGTCCGGTCTTTTCCTATCGCCTCTCGATCATTCACTTCTGGGCTTTGATCTTTATCTACATTTGGGCCGGGCCGCATCATCTGCTTTACACTGCGTTGCCGGACTGGGCGCAATCGCTCGGCACGGTCTTCTCAATCATGCTCATCGCGCCGTCGTGGGGCGGCATGCTCAATGGATTGCTGACTTTGCGCGGGGCTTGGGACAAAGTCCGGCAGGACCCGGTGCTCAAGTTCATGGTGGCGGCGGTCACGGCTTACGGCATGGCCACCCTGGAAGGACCGACCCTGGCGTTGAAGAACATCAACTCCCTTTCTCATTACACGGATTGGACCATCGCCCACGTCCACACCGGCGCCTTGGGCTGGAACGGATTATTGACATTCAGCGTGCTCTACTGGCTCTTTCCGCGCCTTTACAATACCAAACTTTATTCCGTTAAACTGGCCAATTACCATTTCTGGATCGCGCTTCTCGGCATGATGTTTTACGTCATCCCAATGTACATCAGTGGAATCACCGCGGGCATGATGTGGAAGCAATTCACGCCCGACGGCTTCCTGCAATATCCCAATTTTCTCCAGACGGTCGTGCAGATCATTCCGCTTTACCGGCTGCGGGCCGTCGGTGGTTCGCTCTACCTTTTCGGCGCGCTGCTGATGACGTACAACCTGTGGAAAACTTGCCGCGCGGGCCATTTCGAGGCGGATACGGTTGTCCAGGCCGCCCCGCTTCGCCCGGTGCTGGCTGCGGGCGAACATCGCGGCTGGAGTCACCGCTGGCTGGAGGCCCGTCCCTTGACCCTCACCGCCTTGGCCTTGGTCGCGGTGCTGATCGGCGGCTTGATCGAAATTGTTCCGATGATCTTGATCAAAGAGAACGTTCCGACCATTTCCAGCGTCAAACCCTACACTCCGCTGGAATTCCTCGGACGGTACATTTACATCCGCGACTGCTGCGTCGTTTGCCATTCGCAAATCATTCGCCCCTTCCGCTCGGA
>Ga0182016_10005761_pt1 | contig 13214 bp, 10 predicted proteins | sample 712S2MmetaG_FD_120491 | JGI IMG/M metagenome (GOLD analysis project Ga0182016, IMG submission 120491) | Permafrost microbial communities from Stordalen Mire, Sweden - 712S2M metaG | ecosystem: Environmental > Terrestrial > Soil > Wetlands > Permafrost | place: Sweden: Stordalen | collected...
CGGCATGGATGGGCATTACGTTTATTTCTCGGTGCGGGATGATCGGGATAACGGCTCCATCATCGACTTCGTGCAATTCCGGCAGGGTCTGAGCCTTGGCGCTGTCAGAAAAGAATTGCGGCCCTGGATCGGCCAGCCTCCCGTTGCCGTTCCCGCTTTCCCCGAGCTGCGCAAAACCGAAAAAGACCGCATGAAAGTGGAAGCGGCCTATGCCCGCATGAAAGACGCAATCGATGGCCATCCCTATCTTGAGCGTGAACGCGCCCTGCCCGGCCCCCTGCTCGCCCTGGACCGGTTTGCCGGACGCATTCGCATCGACGACAAGGGCAATGCGGTGTTTCCGCATTTCGACGCCGAGGGATTGAGTGGTTATGAACTGAAGAATGTCGGTTTCACCGGCTTCGCGTCGGGTGGCAGTAAAGCCCTCTGGCTCTCGCGCGAGGAATCCTTCGATAACGCCCTCGTGCTCTCTGAATCCGCGATTGATGCCCTGAGCCATGCGGTGCTGTTTCCCAATGATCGCGCGCGGTATGGCTCGATTGGCGGCAAACCGAACCCCGAGCAACCGGAGCTGATACGGTCGGCGATACGGCGCTTGCCCAAATACGCCGAAGTGATTGCCGCGATGGATGCGGGCAGCGACGGTGGCAAGCTCGCCGATATGGTTTTCGAAGCGATAAGACTGTCGGGCCGGGAAGATGTTGTCTTTCGACGCCAGGAACCTGTCGGCTTCAAAGACTGGAACGATCAGCTCCGCGCCAAACCTCAACCGTTTCTTCCCTACCGTCCTATGGAGGTCGCGCCCGGTTAGGGCCGATAGTACTATGCCGACGCCTTTGGAGAGTTTCGACCTGCTTACCCTCGCAGATGCGGCGGAGCTGCTCCATTGCTCGAAGGCGCATATCGGCAAGGCTGTTTCCGGAAGACTTCAGGGCTGCGCGCCGATACCTGCCGTATCGCTTGGCCGCAGGAAACTCATCCGCCGGGAAGCTCTTCGCCTCTGGATTGAACGCAACGAGCGGACATGTGCTGATAGTTGCGCCGATGCTATCCTATCGACATTGCCAGAACGGGATGCCGGTGAACGCGCATAAGGAGAAAGCATGCGCAAGAGTCGGTATCAAAAAGGATCGGTCAAGAAACAGGATGGCCGATGGGTCGCAATGTGGTGGGTCGGTCGCAGCCACAAAAGCCGTGTGATCGGTCTGGTCAGAGACATGACCAAATCGGATGCGCGGGCAATCGTTGACGGGATTGTGACGGAAGCCGAAGCCAAACTAAACCAGAACAGGGCGTGGACGTTTGGCGAGTTCGTGGAAGAAGTCTACTTCCCCTATTACAGCCGCAAGTGGAAGGCCTCGACACGGGTCAACAATATGAACCGCGTTCGAATCCATCTCGTCGATGGCCTCGGCAAGATGGTTTTCGGGGCTTTCCGGCGTGACGGCTTGCAGGATGTCCTGGACGAAAAGGCGAAAAGCCTGTCGTTCTCAACCGTGGATCACCTGCGCTGGGATCTGAAACAGGTCTTCGACCTTGCCATGGCCGAAGGTCTTCTGGTCAGAAACCCGGCGCTGTTGCTGTTCACACCGAAGGATGCGGCAAAGCCGGTCCGGAAGGTGATGAACATGAAGGAAGTGCAGATGCTGTTCGGTGCTCTCGATCAACGTGAACGGCTGGTCACCAAACTCGCGGTCATGGCGGGAATGCGTCCCGGCGAAATCTTCGCGTTGACATGGGGAACCTTGCAGGCGTCCTACGTCGATATCCGGCAGAGGGTTTACCGGGGGACTATCGACTCTCCCAAAACCGATCAATCCGTCCGCAAGGCAGCGCTTCCCGAAGGGCTTCTTCGGGATATCGAGGTCTGGCGCATGATGGCGGTATCCACGCGGGACGATGCGTGGGTATTTCCGTCGGAACGGATGACGCCGATGTCGAAGGACAACTGCTGGAACCGGAACATCAAGCCGAAGCTCGATAAGATCGGCATGGGCTGGGCCAATTTCCTCGTTATGCGCCGGACACACGCCACGCTCATGAACGAGCTTGGGGTGAGCGGCAAACTCGTCGCCGATCAGCTCGGCCACAGTCTCGATGTGAACCAGAACGTGTATACGCAGTCGCCGGTGGAGAACAGGCTTCCGGCAGTCAATCAACTGGAAAAAAGCCTCTTCCTGATGTAATTGGAGCAGAAATGGAGCAGAGGTTTTAGGGTCTCGTTGTATCTCGTTGATTATATGGAGCGGGAGACCGGGATCGAACCGGCGACATTCAGCTTGGGAAGCTGACGTTCTGCCACTGAACTACTCCCGCAACCATTGTTTAATCAATAACTTACAGAAAATACTTCACCCACAAAGCCCACAGAACGCATAGTCGCCTCGTTCAGGCTGTACGCAGCGTGGGTGAGAGTGAGGTACGGCATGACTCAAAGATACCAGAGGAGGAGCCTCCGGTGTGAAAAGCGGAGCGGGAAAAGTGACTGCGAAGAGCAACTGCACCAGGAACTCAAATAGCAGCGCGGCGTGTTCAACGAGCTCCACAAGCGCGTCGTCGCTGTTTCAAAAGGCCTTGAAAAAGCACGCCTCATAAACCCAACCAAATCAATGGACGGATCTCCCCAAAATCTGGCCGTTCCAAAACCTGTGGGTTATGGAACGCAGCGATCTTATATAATCCGCAGGTTCTTTGAAATTCGATGTGAATGCGTCAGCAAGGCAGCCGGTATGGCCTCCCGCGGTACATGCCCACCTGCTCCACTAAACGGATGCGGATGACCTGAGCGGTGGTGTTGTCGTTGCCGTCAATCTCGACCGCACGGGCTACAAGTTCGCGGGCAACTTCGTTGAGATTCTTGTTTTGAGAGACAATCTCCGCAATGGCTGCATCTTTCATTTCGTCGTGCAGACCATCGGTGGAGAGAACCAGCACATCATCCGGCTGCAGAGTCACGACGGTGGTATCCGGCGAGACAAACATCTCCGGGCCCAGAGAGCGGAGCAAAACATGACGGGATTCTGACTCGGCAATTTCGTTGGTGGAGATCAGGCCTATCTTGCGCTGTTCGTTGACCCATGTGTGGTCCTGAGTAATCTGTTTGGCCTTTCCGCTTCGAACCAGGTAGCAGCGTGAGTCGCCCACGTGGGAGACGATGGCTTGATCGTGGCGCAGGGCGCATGCAACGAGAGTGGTGGCCATTGTTTTGCCGCGGTAATTCTGCTCTAGAGTGCGATTGTGAACCGAGACGTCGGCATCCTGGATGAGTCGCGGCAGAAGACTAATCAGCATGGCGCCGGCCTGCGCTTTTTCGAACTCCTCAATCAGGACCGATACGGCAGTGGCCGAAGCTACCTCGCCCAGATCGAGACCGCCGACGCCGTCGGCAACAGTAAACAGGTAGCCGTGGGTTCGGGCCTGATTGCGTGAAGCGGCGATGAACGAGCCCATAGCATCTTCATTATTTGTGCGAACTTTGCCAAAATCGCTTGCCTCGCCGAACTGAACACTTAACATATGTACCGCCGCCTGATGCAACAACCGCCTTGACGCTGGGAAGGTTCCCTGCAGAGAGTTTGAAAAATTGACTCAGCGAAAAAACCACTGAGTGGAATCTGCTTTCTGTCCCGATGAAGAGGATTAGAGAAGATTCCACTCAGAAATTGCAGCTTGATTGTTAGAGTTGCCTGGATTCGATCAGAATCGATTTGCCCGTTTTTTTCGATGAGCGAATGAAGTAAATCGCCCCGTAAAGGCCCCAGATACCGGAGATGAGCAGCGCCAGCAGCGGTTCCTTCATAGTTCCCAGGCTGAAGATCGGACCGATCAGGTAGAAGGCCATGCAGGTCAGATTGGCGAGCAGGCCGAATCCCGGGATGATCAGATGCAGGATCGGGTTGTAGTCGGGACGCTTGTGGAAGGCTACGATGCAGAGGAAGCAACTGAGCGCGTAGAGAATGAAGGTTCCGAAGTTGGAGGTGAGGGTGATGGTGAGCAGCGAGTTAGGCAGCGCTGCCAGGGTGTCATGCGGAAGGTAGCCAAAGCTGGAGAAGATGCCGTGCGGCAGCGCGGCAATGGTTGCGTCAGTGGGTGCGCCCGCGTCGCCAAAGACCAGCGTTACGGCGATGACGCCGATGACCGTGGAGATCCAGGCCAGCGTCCAGATGGCCCTGCGCGGCGACAGCGATTTTTCATGCAGCATGCCGAAGTGCTCGGGAACTTCATCATCCTTGCCCATGGCGTAGGTGACGCGGGCGCCGGTATTCATGCAGCTCAACGTTGTTCCGATGAGCGCCAGGAAGACGGTAATGGCTTCAGCGAGCATGAAGTACCTGCCGTGGCCCTGGCCGAGCAGCGCGTCGCCGACGATGATCATCATGTCGCCGATGGGAGCGGCAGAGCCCGTCGCGCTCTGCATGGTATATCCCGAGTTGAGAAAGTAATTGGCAGCGAAATATTCAAAGAGGTAACACAACAGGCCTTGTATCAACAGCGATGCGATGACGGCAATGGGAATATGCTTTGTAGGATTTTTTGCCTCGCCTCCCATCGAGGTGACCGACTCGAATCCGACCAGGATCAAAATGGCGACCGTGGCCTGGATGAATACAAAACTGATCTTGTGAATTCCAATTACCGACGCGGCGTTTGGGTGAGTGAGGAAGTTGCCTGTCGAGTCCGCGGTCGGGTAGGTAACTACATAGGGAACCGGCTTGCCTGAGGAATCGAGCAACGGCGCAGGAATACCGCTTGCATCGCGGATGGGCGTACCGTCCTTGGCCGTAGCGTACTGGTAGGTGTAGGTGGCCATCGATTGCGTGTCGTATTGGAAGGCGGTCGGGCCGGTTGAGCCGGCTGGATGGCTTGCACGATAGCCGAGAGCCAGCACGCTGAATAGAACCAGCGCGGAAATCTGCACCACGTTGATGGCGATGTTGACGGCTGAGGATGCGCCTGCGCCCTTCGATGCAATCCAGGCGATGAAGAAGGAGAAGAGCACCGCGACCAGCGCCATGAAAACCGGCCCGGGGTTGGAGCCGCTCATGACATTCGGATAAAGGAAACCGACTACGTAGCCGACGAAGACGCCGGTCACTGCCACCATCACTCCGGGATAAACCCAGTAGTAAAGATGCGAACCCCAGCCGACGATGAACTTGGCGACGCGGGCGTACTTGAAGGCTTTATCTTTTGAGAGCATGGCCTGCTCTGCGTAGTAATAGCTGGAGCCGGTGCCGGGATAGAGTTTGGAAATTTCAGCGTAGGCAACGGCCGTTGCCAAACAAAGCAGCAAAGAGACGAAGATGCCCAGCCACATAGCTGGCGCAGTTGATGGCTGGCCGGCAACGCCTGTGGTGGCCTGGATAAAGAAGGTAAGCCACAGGAAGGCGCCGGGCGCGATGAGGGCCATTGCGTTTGCAGTTAGCTGGGTGAGGCCCAGGGTGGCTTGCATTTGAGGCGTTTTTTGATCTGCCATGAACATTCTCCTGAAGAGTGAAATTCGGTTGGCTGTTCCCGGCAACTGTCCCCGGGATCTTTGTGCGGTTCGCCCATATCGCGACTGCGGTCCGGGCCGAGAGGGTAAGCTGAATGAATTGGCTGAATGCGAGCTTTATCGCGATAAAGATGAAATGAAGAGGCCGAAGTCAGCTTCCGGCGGTTCCGCTATTTCGCGATTATGTTTTTGCCGAAGATGAAGCCGAATTCAAGTACGGCCCGGAATTGGCTCGCATCCGATCCCGTCGTGCCAAAGACATCTCCCGGCACGTAGCTCGTTGCATGCACCCAGGCAAGATCGCTGCGAAGGTAGGTGCCTCCTTTTTGATAGGTGGGCGTCACGGTGAATGTGGTGCCTGCGCTGCCGGCCCCAAAGCCTAACAGGTTGACCGATCCATCCGTGGCGTTTCCCGAACTCGTTAGATATTCCACACGCGCCGGAAGCGAGAACCCGCTCTTGAAGGCGTAGCTGACGTTGAGAGCACCGCCGGTTACGGATGTGCCCTTGGCAACACCCACCGCCGCATTAGTAGGCAGTTTGCTGTATTGGAAGTACGGAGAGATGATCCACGGGCCCTTGGTGTACGTGTAGATCACCGCGTGCATGTAACTGTTGTTCGCGATCGGCGTAGCTGCGGTCACATGGACGGTCTGCCCGGTGTTCCCCATCCCGTCGTATACCAGGCTGTGAGGCCCCTTGGTTAGGGTCACCGAGCCTGAGAGCCAGGAGTAGCGGTTGGAATAGTACCCGTCGTTCCAGCTGAAGGCAGCGCTGAGGTATTTACCCATGGTTTGATTCACCTGGATGCCGCGATTGATGGCGTTTTCCTGGTTCCAAACGATGCCGCGTTCGATGTTGAAGTTCTGGTAAGTAAACGTAGACTCGGCGCCCATCAGCGTGGGAAGTGAGCCGATAAGGAATTGCGTGTTCTTGGCCGCCTGCAGCTTCAAATAGGCGACCGGAACAGGCCCATAGAAATTGCTCACGGTGTTTTGGGTGTTGATAAACGGCACGCTGAGCGTTGGCATGGTGTAGACGCCCGCCTGAATGAAGTACTGAAGCTTTCCGTCCGCTTTTTGAATGAAAATTTGTCCGTTGCTCAGGGTGGCTTGCGCTGTGCTGTCTCCCGGCACTGGATTGTTCTGGAACTGCGCGAAACCGGTCAGGATTCCGTTGACCGACAGCTTACCCAACGGCCCGGCGTCAAAGGTCGCTGGCGGCAGCCATTGCAGCGGACCAGTGAGAACGAATGTGGAAAGTGGGGTCTCTGCGGGCGGCGTAGAAGGGGCGGCTGCGGGAGCCTGAGCGGCCGGGGTGGGTGTTGGAGCGGGGGTTGCTGCAGGTGCTGGAACCGGCGGAACCGGGGCTTGTGCGCCGGCCAACAAGGCCATTGCAAGAATTCCTCCGGCCATCGTTTGAAGTATGCGATTCGGATACAAGTACATAGGCACTGTCCTCCCAAAAAGGCTTTTGTTGACTAGCAAAGAGCGAGCTCGGAAAAATTGAGACAGAAACCCACCCTGGCCGCTGCAGCTCCGTATGGCTCGAGCCATCAGAACCGCACTGACTGTCGAAACGTTGGAAATCCCTGAAGGATGGTTGACTCGTTCCTGAAGGCCATCCGACTCTTGTGTATTGAGACAAGTAAAGCAAGTGAGACATAAAAAAGAAATGAAGGAAGAGAAAGTACTTTTTTATGTATGTCTATAAGTCCTGTAGATCCAGTCAATGCGTAATGAAAGCATAAAGATATTGTGATATTCTTAGGATGATTTCTTTTATGACTCATATATAGTCCATCTTGTAGATAGGGCTTGGCGCCGCCCTAAGACTGTTTCCCGTAATCTAGAAATGCCGGCAATCACAGGATGCACCACGAGAATTTCATCTGCAGACCGACAATCTTCTCTGACTCTGCCTAAGAGGATGGTGCCGTGTTGGCTATAAACGAAAACTACTTTCCCGCCATTCTTACCACGGAGCGCAAGCACAGCTCTAATGTGCTGGATAGGCTGGCGCAAGCGTACAAAACGCCCTTGACGGCCATTCTTGCGGCCAGCGCAGGCCTGAGTGAGATGGGACACCTTTCGTCAACACAAGCCGATTTGGTAGCGTTGATCGGTAAACAGGCCAACATGCTCAGCGACTTGACGACACGGCTGTTGGCTGCGGCCCGCATGGACGCGAGCGAGGTTACAGTTCATCAAACGCCGGTGGGCGTAGAGTCCATTATTGATGACGCCGTGACCAGCCAGAGAGGCCGCTCCGCAAACCGAAAAGTTCTTGCCGAAATTGAGGACGACACCATCACGCTGTGTTGCGACCGCTATTTGATCCTCATCCTACTGACGCAATATCTCGATAACGCCAGCAAGTACTCAATCGTTGGAACGACGATTACTATTCGCGCCGTTTACGTCAACTCCAAGGTGCTCTTTTCGGTTCATAATTTTGGCCCGGTGATTCCCGAGGCGGATCGGGAGAGAGTCTTCGATTGCGACTCTGCTGCCTGCTCTTGCCTCAACTATGCATCGGGCGCCGGAGTCGGCCTGTCAGTTGCCAAGCGAATTGCGTCGATTCATGGCGGCAATGTCTGGGTAACAAGCAGTGAGCAGGAGGGGACCACGTTCTTCGCCGCTATCCCAGATCAATCGCAAAGGAGATCTTCCCCATGAACCAGCCGGCCATACGCGTTCTTCTAGTCGACGACGAATCCGCTATTCGCAGGGCGCTGCGTCCACCGCTCATAGAACTCGGCTTTCAGGTTTCCGATGCAGTGCGCGGCGAAGAGGCCCTGCAAATGCTACGCACGGGAAGCTACGATGTGGTCTTGCTGGATATCAGCATGCCGGGCATTGGTGGCTTTGAAACGCTACGGCGCATTCGTGCCTTTGCTCCGGGGCTACCGGTTGTCATGCTCACGGTGCGCGACGGGGAAGATGAGAAAGTCGAGGCGCTGGACCTGGGGGCCAGCGACTATGTAACCAAGCCATTCAGTACCCGGGAACTTATCGCCCGCATCCGCGCGGTGGTCCGCCAGGTGAAAACGCCGGGCCGCCTGGATGATGCTCCCATAGAGATAGGGGAGATTCGCCTGGAGCAGGCGAGGCGCGTCGTGACCAAGCGCGGCCAAACGCTGCACCTCACCCGCAAGGAGTTCCATATCTTGTATTGTCTGATGAGCCGCGCGGGACGGGTGGTGAGCAATTCCAAGTTGTTAACCGCTGTATGGGGGCCCAACTGCAGCGAAGAAATCCAGTACCTGCGAACTTATGTCAATCAGTTGCGCAAGAAGATTGAGGACGATCCATCAAATCCGCTTTATCTGCTTACAGTTATTTACACGGGATACAGGTTTGCCGATGCGCAGACCTTCGACGAGAAGGCTACCTGCGCGGCAGAGCAGGCAAGCAGGTCGGAATCGGCGATGAGCGCAGATTATTTGCTCTAGTCCTGCCAGCGGGCGCTTAAGTCGAACAATATCTCATTTATTGAGCAGGCCCAAGTGCAAGGTTAGGGTGCAGAATCCGGCTTGTTGAAGCGATAACCGACACGAGCATCCGTCAACAAATACTGCGGCTCCTGGGGATCGTCTTCAATTTTCTTGCGAAGCGAACGGACGATGGTGCGAAGATATTCGAACTCTTTCCCATACTCCGGTCCCCACACGGACTTCAGTAGTCGCGCATGTGGAATTGGCTCGCCGGCGTGCATCATCAAGTAATGCAGCACCTCAAATTCCTTCGGCGTGAGGCGAATGGCGATTCCACGCTTCTGCACGCGGAACTTCACAGGATCCAACTCGATCTGGTTGTGGCGAATCGGCGCGCTTCTGTTGACATCCTGAGCATTTCTTCTGCGAACCGCCGAGCGCAATCGCGCCGTCAGCTCTCGCAATTGAAATGGTTTGGTGATGTAATCATCGGCGCCGGCATCCAGCGCAAGCACCATATCATCCTCGCTATTCATCACCGTCAACATCAGAATCGGCATACGCGCTATCGCCTGCCGGATGCAACGGCAGGTTTCCACTCCACCCATTCCCGGCATATCAACGTCCAGCAATACCGCATCGAACCAGGTGACGCGAACCAATGCCAACGCCTCTTCCCCGCGAGCCGCTTCAACGATCGTGAAGCCCATACCCGTCAGTGTTATGCTCAGTGCGCGTCGCGTGGAACTGTCGTCGTCCACCACGAGGATGGTGCCTTGTGCTGCGATTGGCGATTCGGTATTCAATTCATCCTCCTTGCGCCAGTCGGCAGGGACAGAAAGAATGTTGTGCCTTCCTTGTCATCGCTGATAACCCACACATGTCCATGATGGGCCTCCGCGGCTTTCCTGACTACGGAGAGTCCAATCCCTGTTCCGGGCACGGAATTCTTAACATTCTGCGCTCTATAAAAGCGGTCGAAAATCCTCTCCCGGTCTTCAATCTGAATCGTCGACCCAAAATTATGTACTGAGATCAACACTTCGGCGTGGCTCATTCGTACTGCAACTCTAATCGGTGTTCTCGGCATTGAATACTTCCGGGCATTGTCGACGTACTGCGTGAGGATCATCGCCAACAGCGCACTGTCCACATTCACAGTCAACGCCGGATCCTCTATATCTAACTCGATCCGATTTCTCAACTCCCCCTCGGGCCGAATGCTCGTCACTTCATCAAGCAGTTGCTTAACATTTACTTCGCTGGTCCGCAAACCTATCTGTTCCGTTTCAAGCTTCGCAGTCAGCAGCAATTGCGTGCACAGTTTGTTCAACCGATTGACCTCGCCGTCAATCAGCGTTACCAAATCGCGTTGCGAGCTGCTCAACTCGCCTAACTCAAATAAGCCCGAGCTGGCAGTTTGAACTGCGGTCAGCGGCGACTTGAACTCATGGGCCAGCGCATCCATAACCGCAGCACGCAATTGCTCACTCTTGCTTGCCGTCTCTGCTCTTTCTTCCTTCTCATACGACTGGTACCGGTCAATGGCAATGGCCGCAAGCGACGCAAGTGCATCGACTACCAGCGGGCCCATCTGTCCACGCACGACCAGCGCACCCACAGATCCGGGTCCAGCCTGCAATATACGCTGCGAGGTCTCCGTCTCTTGATCATCATGTGCGGCGTTGTGAAGATAACAATCTTTGGCTATATCTTCTTCGCCCTCGCCCCAGTCGCCCACCCTGTCCTGGCGTCCGAGATTCATATCGAACAAGGCGACGGCCACGGTGCCAAATATCCTGTGAATTAGAACCACGAGCTGCGGCCCGGGTGGCTGGTGCAGATCCAGCAACATTGAGTTCCGACTCAACTCATACAATTGCTTCATCCCCGCGCGATGTATGGCCGCCTCTCTTGCATTTCGCAACTCTTTCGCTGACAACCTGCTGATCGCGAGCGCCGTTGTTTCAAACGCACCCAGAGCCGCCCAGTCGTGCGAATTTGACATGGCAAAACGAAATAAAGGCAGTGTAAAGAAATAGTCCAGGCAGGCGACAGCCAGAATCGACGTGAAAGAAGCCTGCCAAAAACCGCAAAACATTGCCATTGCTACGACAAGCAGCAGATAGACAAAACTGATTGTCGTCAAGTCAACCCGCAGTTTGAACCCGAGATAGGTAGGGAGCGCGATCACCACGCCTGCCGCAAAGCACTGTCCCAGGACACGAAATCTTCGCAGCCGATAGCTCCATCCCAAGACAATCGAATTTGTCATCGTACCCGGAATTTGCTCACGCTATATCAGCCTTGCCTTCTACAAACTAGCCTAGCCAGACTAGCGTAAAGAACTTATAAGGATTATGTATATCGAAATCTAATGAAGTTTAGGTCGGGTGATGAACCCACCCCGCCTTTCAACTCCCAATGATGAATAGGGATTACTGAATCTTAGGAGGCGCTGCCTGCTCCGCCATTTGAGTATATTTTGCCGAGAGTAGGCCCGCCTTGGTGGCTTTTTCGACATAGTATTCGTAGAGATTCCGGGCAGAATCCGACGGCCTTGGATACTTGGCAGCCGCGCCCATGACGTTCTGGCCACGACGCACCCACTCCTGTTTCTCCTCCGCCGCCTGTTGCAAGTAATCCTTGTGTTGCTTCTCGTAGTAGCCAGCCAAAGTCCTGTATTGCTCCGGTGTATGCGCGTCGCGAGCCAATTGTTTCAATTGAGCCCGTGTGTAGTGATCGCCCTCCTCCGCAGAGGAGACGGAGCCATTGGCACTTCCAATGCCGACTAGAGCACCAGACAAGATGCATGCCGCAAAGAAAAATCCTTTCATCGTTGCCACCTCCACGATTGAGTATTGGCCGTTCGACGTAAAGGAGGCATGAAGAAAACACAAATTCATCGTAAGGCACAAATACGGCGAGTCTCTGAACTCGTACTTGAACTACGGTCAGATAGGAGTCTTAGCGGTGATGTTATTCGCAGAGCCTCGGTATAGATATAAGCTGGCACTTTACATCCGAATACATGCTGCCTCACGATCCGATGGCGTTTGTATCTCTAAGCCGACTTCGTCAGGCGTGCCGAATACCGGCTCCAACGGCAAGCCACCCAACTTGTACCCACACAATGGATTTCATAGGCCGTTTTACGACACTTTGAGGGCATTGCGATTAAGTTAAATTGCTGATTCTTAAAATTATATTTGCATTGGGAATGATGACGTTCCATTTCCTGGCTCAAATCCCGTTTAGAGCCTCTTGTCACGCGCCAGCAAGCCTTTCTGGGAGGCGGCCTACGGTCCAGCACAACGTATTCATGCAGAGCTATTCATTTAGCGTGGACCAAACTGATGTCGGTCATCACTCGGAGCAGAACCGGAGTCTGTTAGCAGCACGAAGCGCCATCACGGTATCTTCCTCGCTCCCATGAGCTTGGAGCTCAAACGCTCTCAATGAGATCGACAATTGGCAAACTTAAATGAGAAATAGCTAAAGGCAAACTGGGTCCTGCCGAAGAAGCGAATATAAGCATAAAACGTGTGCCTTTGGAGATTCTCAAAGAAAGCTCTACGCCGCTGCTGTGCGCTAATTTCAGCCACTTTAATCTTCCATTCCTCCCCAGTCTTTCCACAGCAATCACTCCAGACTCTGGTACGGCACGTTCCAGCGGCCGTGTCATCGGGCATGGCGAAGCCCGTGGGCAAGCTTCCTTCGACACGACGCATGAACTTATCAATCGTGCTTCCCCTCCGGAATCAGGATCAGATCTCCATCCTGCTGAACAAGCTCTACGATCCGTCCAGTCCCGATTACCGTCGCTTCCTCACTGTCACCGAATTCACAGACCGGTTCGGGCCATCCGCTCAGGGCTACCAGGCCGTTGTTGAATTCGCCAAATCGTATGGATTTACCGTGAACGGATATCCTCGGAACCGACTGGTGGTGCCGATCAACGGGACAGCGGATCAGGTCCAAAGAGCTTTCCATGTAGCGATGAAGGTCTATCGGCATCCTACTGAGAACCGCGACTTCTTTCCAATCGATTGCGAACCCTCGCTCGACCTGAATGTACCCGTGGCGCACATCTCGGGCCTGAACAATTACTCGCTGCCGCGATCCATGGGGCCGCTGCTCAGAATCTCAGCAGCGCAGCGGTGCAGGGCTCCGGCCCGGGCGGCTCGTATCTTTCCAGTGACATGCGGGCAGCCTACTACGGCGGTGCCCTGACCGGCAACGGACAGATAGTCGGGCTTGTGCAGTTTGATGGCTATAACATCA
>Ga0182016_10005763_pt1 | contig 13211 bp, 11 predicted proteins | sample 712S2MmetaG_FD_120491 | JGI IMG/M metagenome (GOLD analysis project Ga0182016, IMG submission 120491) | Permafrost microbial communities from Stordalen Mire, Sweden - 712S2M metaG | ecosystem: Environmental > Terrestrial > Soil > Wetlands > Permafrost | place: Sweden: Stordalen | collected...
ACTCTGGCCAGCCTGGTTGGCTTTTTCCTGGCGCTGGTGGTTTTCGTAGCGCGCTAACAACGTGTGTTCTATTTGGTGGAACATGGCGTACCTGGCCACAAAGGTATGCACCCCGTATACACCAAGAAGCGCCCCAGGAACAGTGCTGGGTGGTCAGAAATGGCCTGATCAGCAAAGCCCACGTGAAGAGTTGTCACCCGCACAAACCTATAATGAGGTAGTGCCCTGCGCCGAAGTGGGTAGGCCTAAGAATTCTTGGCAGTGTGGGCGGTGAGCAAGTACCGACTGGCATCAGCGGGGCCGGCATACGGGTGTGTTCTACTTGAACACACGCTGTAAATACAGGTCGGTGCCGATACTGACACCGACAGGAGCGACGTGGACGATACTACCCTACACCCCAATCTGGCTAAGAGCGCGGCGGCGTACGATGAACTTCACGAGAGACTGGTGCGCGGGCTGATACGCCCCGAGGCGGCCTCTAAAGAGGCTGCTGAGCTCATAGCGCGCGATGACGAGGGGGTGTGTTGGCGCATTGATCCGGCTATTGGTGGGTGGGTGCGTAAAACTCTGGACGGCCATTGGGTTGCTGACACTCCACCGAGTTACGGCCTCGCCACCGCCACACCTCACGACCTTACTCCTAATAGCCGTGCTTTTCACCCCGAGCGTTACGTGGAGCTTAGTGGTGCGGCGGATGCGACCAGGCCCATCACCAGCTACTACGATGGGGGAATACGGGCGGTTCCACGAACTCGTAGGGGTGGTCTCTGGATTTTGGTTATAGTGGTAGCGCTGGGATTAGGGGTACTCTGGTGGCACGAAGATCACCTGGGGGGGCCAGTTACGTCGCCACCGGCTGTGACTACGACTACGACTGGCTGAGTGGGCACAGCCGGGGGCTGGTAACAATACTTTCTCGTGGACGGTGACGTGTATGACCTTAGGACATTTTTCAAATCTCTCGGGCGCTTTGGCGCCGTCAGGGCCCTGGACGTCTCACCGACCGAGCGCTCCAAGAGTGACGAGGATATAGCGGTTTTTGATGAATTGCCTGTGGCGGTTGCGGGACCCGCTCTTAGCGTCGAGGGCTTTCTTGATGGTATTCAGGCTACTCTGTGTGTAACGCACAGAGTCCAGCGCCCGATTTACCTGTACTACTGTGCCGCGGCCGTACTTGGTGGGGCGGCCGCGGTAGTGGGGCTGCGCGAGGAGTTATCCCTGCTTTGTAGTGATAAGGATGCCGAGTGGTTGTCTTCTTTGGAAGGGGGGCTTCCTATTGACCAGTTGGCCGACGACACCCCACCGGAACTGGAGAGGGCGGCGCATCGTTTGGTTGGGTTGGCCCGTGACAACATGGAGCGCTCCTTGGTTCGTGATCTCTTAGAGGAGGGGTGTGGTACCCTCGTGGTCGACGGCAGCCTCACTGGCCGGCCAACGGATACTCGCTTGGTTGGGGTAGTAAAGACTACCGCCAGCCAGTGGTTAGATGATGAAAGTTCCCTGTGGCCGCTGGAGGAGGGCTTTCGTTCGGCGCGGTTTCTGGTTCGCGGAAAAGATCACGTAGAGCGTTACTCGTGCTATTTGCAAATGACTGATAAGGGCGACTCGGCGTGGAACTCTGGGCTTATTCGTTTAGAGACGTTTGACGCGGACCTCTTAGAGCCATTGGCGGTATTGTGTCTCAATGAGCGCCAGGGATCTCTATCGGGAGATAGGCGTTGGGACCGACACCTGGGTAGCGTGGCGGCAGTGGAGAAGTTCTTGCGCAGCCGGCGGCCCGATGTTTTTGAGATGCACCCATGAGTGGTCTCTGTGAATGGTTCGGGACAACTATGGTTGGTACAAAGGGAGAGTTGTGAGCAGCGGAGAAGAAGATCAGAGCAGTGTCCTGAACCTGGGCACCATATTCCTGCCCCGGGGGCAGGGGACACCCGTTGGTTCTTTTGACTTTATTGTTGATAGAGAGGCTGGGAATGTAGAGATCGGTACGCCGGTGGCTGCTGACACTACCGAGGGAACCTTAGTGGGGACCGTGGTTGACATGCGCACTGTCGGCACAGCCAGTGACCCCGTTAGTGAGGACTGGGGTTCTGGTCCCGTGCGGCCAATAGTCGATCAGCATAATGAGGTAGTGCTCGCAACCGTCCAGGTCTTCTCCTCGGACCGCCTACGCCCGGCGCGTTCTGGTGCGGTCCGCGCAGCCAGTGCAGAGGAGATGCTGCATGCTACGGGCTATGATCGAATGGAGTGGAGAATACCGGCTGGTGTGGTGGGGTTGGCGGACGGATCGTATGCTCCGGTATGCTTTGATGGACGCGCCCTTCTTGGGCCCGAAAGCGCTCACCTTATAATTAATGGTCTTAGCGGGCAAGCCGCTAAGACCAGTTATGCGGGAGTCCTTCTTGCCAGCGCCATGGCCTCAGGCAATCGTGAGGATAGCGTGGGGGCTCTTATATTCAATGTCAAAGGTGACGACCTGGTATATTTGGATCGTGGTCCGGAGCCAGGGTATGAACTACGTGATGAGGACATGGAGATGTACGAGGCTCTGGGAATTCCACCAACCGCTTTCAGTGATGTGACGGTGTACTCACCTAGTCTTCCTGGCGGTGGCGGCTCCCAATCGGCTCGCGACGATGCGCTGTCACTTCGTTGGGGGCTTCAGGAGATTTGGCCGTATCTGGAGTTTATATTACCGTATTATGGAGACGACGAGAAGGCCTCCACTTTCTTGGCTGAGTTTCGTGATGCGAAGATATACAATCCCGAGGTAAGCAAGAGAGTTACCAGTTTTAATGAACTCGGGGCCTTTTTTGACAAGTACGCTAACTCCCCCGAAGACGCCGCCCAGAGAGATGATCTCCATTCTGGGTGGGGCAATCACCACTACGCAACACTAAAGCGTATGCGTCGTGCGCTAATGGGAATTGTAGCACGCACTGGCGGGCTCGTTTCCAAGGAGAAGGTTGAGGGGTCTGAGGACATCCCGGTAAGCGGTTGGCATCACGGTCAGGTAATCGTTGTAGACATTGCCGGCCTACACACGGATATTAGGGGGCTGGTGATAGGGCGGACTTTGCGCAGGCTCTTGGAGCAGGCCGAGTCAGAGGGAATTGGTGTTGATCACTTAGTGGTAATGGCCGATGAACTAAATGAGTACGCGCCCAGTGTTGGGGTAGAGATGGCGCGTGTCCGTAAGATTCTTCAGCGCGTCTCTACCCAGGGCCGTTACGCCGGGATCAGTCTATGGGGCATGGCTCAGATGTCAAGTAAGATTGATGAATTGGTGCGCAATAATGCGGCCACTCGCGCTATTGGTATGACTTCGGATGACGAGTTGGCTTCGGGGGTTTACGGGAGGCTTTCGGCTGGCCAGGTGGAGCGCTTGGCTACGTTACCACGTGGATCCATGGCCCTTAAGCACTACAGTTTCCGTGGACAACTTGTTGTAAAATTTCCGCGCCCGGCTTGGCGTACAGGAAAGGTCAAGGTCGGTCCAACTCGGAAGCGCGCCGAAGACTCACTGGGGCTGTCAAAGAAGTCTCTGGAGCGCGTTAGTGAGGGTATAGACGCAGAAACGCGGGCTCGTATCATTGCCGATGCCGATGACGCTGCACTGGCTATTGAAAATCTCCAAGCAGCGCGGGTCCCTGACATGGATGTGGTTGTCTTACATGAGCAGTCTACGGCTACACCCAATGATCCATTTGGTCTTGGGGTGTTTGATATAGAGTAGATATGGCTTTGTGTATTCAATTCTCTCTTTTGGTTAGGCGCGTTCCACTTGCGTCGGTTCGTAGTAGCGTTGGACGGTCTTCTCTTTTACTTAGGGGATATTAGTACAATTTAGCTTTCCATGAAGATCCGTATTTGAGGGGAGTAGTGGGTTGGTACGTGGAAGCTATCGGTGAGTGCTCCCAAGGAGCACTCGAAGCACGTTTAACGTCATGCACCAAGCAAAACTGTCCCTATCTCACATGTCCGATACACACTTGGGATATGAGGCCTACCCCGCACTCAGTGCATCTGGTAATAACCAGCGCGGAGAGGATATGGTGCGGGCCTTTGTAAACATAGCGAGAGACGCTATAGAGTGGGACCCGGCGCTGGTGATTCACGCCGGGGACGTAACTGAGCGGCCCCGGGTTGGGGTTAACTACATGCTTCAGATACAGCAACTGCTGACGAAGATGGCCTCAATTCGCCCCGACGGGACGCGGCGCCAGGTACTCGTGGTGGCGGGGAACCACGAGTTGCCCCGTAGTCGCAAAGAGTCTTGCTGGCTCGAGCTACTGAGCCCTATTCCCGGAGTGCGGGTAGTGTCCGCAGGACAGGAGGTTGTGCGTTACACAGCGGGCGGCGACATGCCCGCGGAACTCAACGGAGTTGCCATTCACTGTCTCCCGCATGATGCACTAAAAGGCTTGGACTTCGCTACGGTGGTCCCCGATCCGGATGCTACCGCCAACATACTGGTAGCCCACGGAGTTGCTATGGGCAGTGAGTTGTTTTTGCGGTCCCTAGGCCGAGAGTTTCCCATAGAGGGGGATGCTATGATGCGTGATTGGGACTATGTAGCGCTCGGACATTTTCACAAACGGGGTCCCGTTGGGGGGCTTCGTCGCGACGGGGTTGACCGTGTGTGGTACTCGGGGTCACCCGAAAACGTGAGTTTCCGCGACGTTCGTGACAATGCCGGAGGCAAGGGGTACTTACGCGTAGAGATCGACGGGCCCAATCTGATAGTCACCCCGAGAGATCTCCCAACGCGCCCTATGTTCCGCCTCCCTATTATTGACACCAAGGACATGGCAGCGGGCGAGATTACCGCTGCATTAATCACCAACATAGAGAGTACTGATGTGTCCGGGGCCATAGTAGGGCAACTACTTGATAATATGAATCGTGACATGTGGAATCTTTTAGATCTGGCCAGTGTTCGACGCAGGGCCGGATCAGCGTTGCATTATTCCATAACTCCCAGTTTTGCTCGACTGGAACAAGCAGTCGGGCGAGGAGACGGCCTTGGCAACCTCGGGGCCGTATTAGAAGAACAAATAGCAACTACGGTGAATGCGGCGTTGGCCGGTGATGTACGAAAATTGGCAACCACGTTGCTTGGAAACGCCCTAAGCGGTCCCATAGATCCAGAACATGAGGTGGGCGAGGAAGTCGCTGGCGAGGTGAATGCATGATTAGGTACATTCATCTCACTAATTTTCGTAGGCACGCAGACACTGAGATAATTTTTGATCAAGTCGGCCAAATTATACTTATTGCCGGGCGTAACGGGGCCGGTAAGTCTACCATTGTTGAGGCCATCACGTATGCGCTCTACGGGGAGGGGCGCTACGGTAACCGAAACATTGACCGTTTGATACGTCGGGGGGCAGAGATAGAGGGAATGGAAGTAGAGATCTCCTTTGACGTTGGCGATACGGTATATCGGGTGCGGAGGCGGCGTGACAACCGACTCTCCAGTGCGGTTCTTTACGGGAATGATGACGCTCTGGTAGAGGGGCCACGTGAAGTGACCGAGGAGGTCGGGGCTCTTCTTGGAATGGATTCTCGAGGGTTTCGCTTAGCGGTTGTCGCGCAGCAAAAAGAACTTGACGGACTGGCCTCCATGCGGCCAGGAGAGCGCGCTGCTACCCTGTCGCGGCTCTTGCGCCTCGACGCCGTAGTGCGGGCCAAAGAAGGGGCGCGTGCGAGATATCGCTCGGAACAAGATGCACTCAGGGGACTTGGCAGTGTGCCAGATCGGGGGGAGTCCGAAGAGGCGCTGGAGCAGCTGCGCGTGGACACTCAGGCCATAGAAGCGTCCTTTGGGCGATCCGTGGTAGAGGTTGCTCGCCTCGAGGCGGGCGTGGAAGAAGAAAGAGCGGCGGAGGAGACTTACCAAAACTCCCTGATCGCGCTTGGGCACTTGGAACAACTTGAACTCAGCGCTTCTTTGGAGGTGGCTCGAGTGGAGAGTGAGTATGGGTCAATCGACGTTGGTCCAGAACTTGGGGAGACGATCGACGTAGAAGTATTGAATGGGGAGTTGCGTGAGATAGATGCCGGGCTGGCTCTCGCTGAGGCCAATGAGCGCCTTCGAGAGCAGTCTCTTATGTGGTCCACCGAGTTGGCGCGCGCTGTTTCTGGGGTTGAATTGCTCAAAGAGGAAGGTGCCACATTAACTACACTTATTGGGGCCTGGGATGAGGGAGCAGAGGCGGCCTGCGCGCTTCGCGTAGCCGAAGCGCGCGAATCCCTGACTCAGTCGATTAACGAGTTGCGAAGGGCTGAGGACGGCCTGGGGCGCGAGGACGCTCGGGGGCGCGAACTCAATGAACTGGGTGCTGAGTGCGAGTTGTGCGGACAAGAGGTGAGCGGTGAGCACCTGGCCGCGTTGAAGAGGACCTTGGAGGGGGCGAGGGCTTTATCCACTAAGAAGATACGGTCCGGCGAAAAAGGGGTCGCTAAGGCCGCTAAGGCCTTGGAAGCCGCTGAAGGGGCACTGGAGGTGGCGCGGGGGGCGGCCCATGAGATGGCCAGAATTAGGACCCGTTTAGCGGGCCTGGAGGGCGAAAAGTCGGACCTTTCTCGGAGAATACATACCTACGAGGGCAACCTGGAGCGGCTGGTCGTAGAAGACGTCGACGTCGCCTTGTTACAAGGCAGGAGAGGGGAGGTCTCTCTGGCCCTGGGGGAGGCCAAGCGCCACAATGAGGCGGTGGCACTGCGGGCTCTTTTGGAGGAGAGGAAGCGGACCCTGGGGTCTTCCTTGGCGGCCGCGAGAGAACGCCACGTGGCCGCTGCTCGGGCCGTGGCCGCTGGGGGCGTGGCCGCAGACCTTGAGAGCGCCCACGCTCGCTACCGGGGGCTGGTGGAGTCCTTGGCCGGGGAACAGGCCCTGCTGCAGGCCCTTACGACGCGGGTTGCGGTGTCTCGGGAACGCCTCGGTTCTTTGGAGCGTGAGGTGGCGAAGATAGAGGCGACTGCCCAGCGGAGGGTTGATCTGGAGCATGCGGCGCAGGTGGCCTCGGTGACGGGAACGGTTTTAGAGGGGGTCGCCACCCGCCTCAACCAGCAAATTCGTCCAGATTTAGAAGGGGCGATTGGGGAATTGTTGAGCAGGCTCAGCGAGGGAAGATTCGAGGGGGTAGCGCTCGATGCGGAGTACAACATTAGTGTCTTTGATCAAGGAGCGCTTCGCGCGTTGGGGGACTTTTCTGGGGGTGAGATAGATTTGATAGCCTTGGCCGTACGCCTGGCCTTGGCCAGCGTGGTTTCTGAGCGGCACGGGGCCGGCGGGGCCGGGTTTTTGATATTAGATGAGTGCTTCGGTAGCCAGGACCAGGGGCGTAGGGAATCGATTCTTACGGCGCTTCGCGGACTTCGCGGACTATATGGTCAGATACTTCTTATTAGTCACGTGGGCGGCCTCGACGATGCGGCGGACCGGGTTATTGAGATCGAAGTAGATGAGGAAAGCGGGGAAGCATGCGTAAACACGAAATAGATGACGACATTGACGACGAGGGGGGCTTGGTACACGGGTCCTCAGCGCGGGCGGTTGGTCTATTAGAGGCCTTGGGGGGTGAGTTTGGGGGCCTGGGTTGGCTTGATAATACGGCTTGTAAAGACGCCGAGGCCAGTATGTTCTTCGTCGAGGCGGGACAGGCTATAAAGCCTGAGGCGCTGGCGATGTGCCAGGGCTGCCCGGTGCGTAGGGAGTGCTTGCGGCACGTCTACTTGAATCATGTCGGCTCGGGGTATTTCGCCGGAACGAGTCCCGGGCAGCGACGCAAGATGTCTTTAGATGAGGCGCTGGTGTACATACAACACGACTCCGGTAACACGCAGGAAAACCGCACCACTACTTCTGCAGCGGTACGGCATTCTTCGTAATGTGTGTGGCCCTGGCGGGCTATTTGGGCGGTGCTGGCGTAGTGGGGGCATCAAACAAAGGACGAGCCATGCCACAAACAGGTCAAATACTACGGGTCCCGGGATGGAGCGCCCAGCAGGCCTCTGGCCTTTTAGCCTCCGGGATGGCCGCTCGGGTTCTGCGCAACCTGCTCGGTGTTATGTCATTCGATGAATACATAAATGCCACCTCATCTGATCTCGACTCTTTAGGAATTTCGCGTGTGGACTACCGTGAGGTGGATGACGCAAATGAGGGAGTTAGTGTAGTTCTCCTTGGAGACGACGCCTACCCTGTGCAGTTGACAGTTGGACCCAATCCGCCGGTACTCTTGTACGTACGTGGGAACATATCCGCTCTGTCTCTCGGAATAGGTGTAGTCGGTACGCGAGAAGCGGGTGAGATTGCTAAAGCCACCGTCCCACCCTGCATCGCCGCCGCCAAAGAACTCGGAGTCAGCGTCTTTTCAGGATTGGCGCGGGGGGTGGACACAATGGCACACCGAGGAGCATTAGAAGTCGGCGTGGCGACCGTCGCGGTATTGGCGACGTACCCCACGCGTGTAAATCCAGAGGCTAACGTTGGGCTGGCTAAAGAGATTCTCGAAAGCGGCGGGGCGGTTATCTCTGAGTCGCGCGAGGCGACCCCCCGCGCTGGTCTGTATTTTGCCAGGAATCGCATCATCGCTGGACTTTCCAGTGTGGTAGTTCCCGCCGAAGCATCCCTGAACTCTGGCACCATGGGAACTGTTAGCGATGCCCTGGAGTGGCGGCGTTACCTGGTAGTTCCCGTACCTGGGGGCGCTCGGCGCAATCTTCTCGGGGCAGAGGCGCTGCTGGCCTTGTCTGGGGAAACTCAATTACCCCTTCGAGGACTGCGTATTAGCGCATCGTTACGTTCGGAGATAGAAAAGCGAGGATGGGTGGCTAATGCCTGCGCCGCTGGTCCCAGTGAGTTGCGAGAATTTATACGTTTGGGTCACCTACTCTCTCCGCTTCTTTAAATTGGCGGTGATCCCACAAAGCAGTAGCCCCGCTAGTGCGGGGCTACTCGCCTTTAACTCTTGTGTGCTCACGGTACTGCCCATGATGCCAACTTTGGTAACCGAGAGGCGTCTTCTCAGGAGCCACCGGGCGGTTATAGCCTTTGATGAGGTGGGGCGGGGGGCGCTGGCTGGCCCGGTGTGTGTTGGGGCCGTGGCCCTCTGCTCCCCACTAACTAAGTTCCCCGAGGGGCTGGCCGACTCCAAGGTCCTCAGCGCAAGCCGGCGAGCGGCTATGGTCGCGGAATTGGAAACTTGGGTGAGGGCCTGGGCCGTGGGGGTGGCCACAAGTAGAGAAGTGGACCGTTATGGTATCCTCGGGGCGCAAGCGCGGGCCGCTGACAGGGCCCTGAAGAGTGTGGTGCTATCACTGGGTGTAGAGCTGGAGGACTGCGCGGCGCTGGTAGATGGGGGGTACGACTGGCTACGTCGACCGTACACGAAAGCAATTAGCCACAAGATGGCTGCTGTAGAATTAGTGATTCGTGGGGACGGCTCGTGCGCTTCGCTGGCTGCGGCCAGCGTCTTGGCGAAGGTTAGTCGCGATAGGACCATGGACAGGTTGGCGCGAAAATGGAACATGTATGGGTGGGATAAAAATAAGGGGTACGGGTCGCTGGCACATCGCCGTGCCATAGTAGAGTACGGAGTGAGTCCAGAGCACAGGGTATCGTGGAATCTGGGGATCTATGATATGGTGGCGTAGGGTAGTTTGCTACGTACAGTCAACCTGGGGCAGTCCTATAAAGAAGTTACACCGATTGCCGCCCAATCGGTGTGACCAGAGCAGACGCGTAGACCCGCCCCTCGCGTGCTGCTCCGCTGAAGCGCCCAGGCCTCGCCAGGGCGCTTCAGTGTTTTAATGAGAACGAGGCCCAGACCACTGTCGCCCCACGTTTGATTTGGGGGCGGGCGGTTGTGTATATTTGGAGGAGAGGGACTATATGGTCTATGAAAATACGAGGCAGCATTAGTGTGGGTCGCGTAAGGTTGTTAATTGCTGCTTGCGTGGCGATACGGTGAGCGCTCCCCCACTCATCATTCTCGCCGCTGGGCGGGCGCGGCGCTATGGAGGGGTAAAACAATTGGCTCCTATAGGAAAGCACGGCGAGGGGGTAATAGATCTTTTAGCATCTGACGCCTGGGCGGCGGGGTTTGGGGATGTGGTAATAGTAGTAAACTCTGAGACAGGTGAACAGATCGAAGAGCACGTTATGGCTCGTTGGCCCCAAGACCGCGAGGTGCGCTTTGTGCGCCAACGCAAACTTCGTGGTACCGTGGACGCTGTTCTCTCTGCCGAGGGGGCTTTGAACACGTCGCTTCCCTTTGGGGTCTCTAATGCCGATGATTTGTACGGACGGCACGCGTTACAACTGCTTGGAGATAATCTTAGGGTTAGTCCACACAACTGCCTGGTCGGGTTCGAATTAGACCGAGCTCTCGTGGGTGATATGCCGGTATCACGAGGAGTATGTTCGGTGGTGGGAGGAAGGCTTACCGAGATAGTGGAGCGAAGAAACGTCCGTTCTGTCCTTGAGGGTTACTGTGCAGATGACGGGCTTGAGCCAACTGGCCTCTCTCCCTCGACTACGGTATCAATGAACCTATGGGGTTTTCGCCCAGAGATACTTCCCCTAATGCACACCTATATGGCGCACCATGATTTTACCAACGATGGCGAGATGCAACTTTCTACCTTCGTGGGGCAAGTCATACACGACAGCGAGTTGCCCTTTGAAGTATTGTCTACGCGCGATCGCTGTATAGGGATTACTCACGCTAAAGACCTGGAGGCTGCCCAGTTACTGGTGCGTCTTGAGATAGAATCGGGGCGTAGGCCCGAGCATTCTTTTTTCTAATGCGCGGGGCAGTCTTTACAACTGCGAACGGCCGCTGTGATGGCGGTAATTACTTGGGTAGCAGAAAGGAATGTCGTGGGGGATTCTACAATTGGTGCCGAGGTGTTGCGGCCCTTGGTGCGCGCTGGCGACATTATTGCGGGTGGTGCCACGGGTACAGGCGAGGACATCGGCGCACTGGTGCGCGTTGGAACCACGGTGGGTAGGGTTTTAGATAACCTCAGAGCGGACGCCGACACCGGAGCTTTGGAGCGGGCCGGGGCAGTTCTCGAGGGGGCACTCTTGGTTGTAGAGCGCCATGTCACCGACAGCGCTGCCTCGGAACTTAGGACGCTGCTTGGCCCTTTGGATTACAGTAGTCCGGCAGTGCTTCGGCTTGGTTACGCTCAGCTGAGTGGGTGGCTGACCGGTGCGGTGGTTCAAGAAAGCGAGCGCGGCAAAATTGTCTGGTTGAGCGAGGTCCTCGCCCAGGCGTTCGGCTGAGCGGCGCCAGCCCCAAGGGGCTGGCGCCGCTCTTGTAGAATGTAGAAAGCCCCGTAGCGAGCACAATATGTACTATGGGAACCTTGTTATGCGTGGACGGAACTAATTTGCTGCACCGTTCCTATCACGCCATGGAGTCCACACAAATGCGTGACGCGCAGGGTCGAGCCATATGGGCCGCGCATGGCCTGGTGCGTAGTTTGGCTCGTTACATTGATGAAATGGCACCGAGTTCTTTGGTCGTGGCCTTTGACGCACCTGGTGGCTGCGGGTGGAGAAAAGAATTGGCACCCACATATAAAGAGGGGCGTGCGACACAGGGTCCCGAATTAAGAGAGCAGTTGGGTTGGGTGGAGATTTTTCTGGTGGAGTGCGGGGTGGCGGCCATAAGCGTGGTCGGATGGGAGGCTGACGACATCCTGGCCACGGGGGCTGCCATGGCCACAGCATCTGGGGCGCGTTGTGTGGTGGCGAGTTCTGATAAGGATGCTCACCAGTTGGTCGGAGAAGGGGTTAGCGTCTATAAGTTAGAGGGAGCCATGGTAGACGACGACTACCTGGAGACTAAGTACCATCTTCGGGGCCATCGATGGGTCGAGTACGCGGCGCTGCTTGGGGAGGGAGCTGATAATTTGGCGGGCGTCAACGGCATTGGCCCCAAACGGGCGGCGGCGCTGATCGGGGCCTTTTCCGATGTAGAACTGGCCATAAATGATATCGCGAAGGTCCACGAACTCTTCGGAAACACAGTGGCTAACGCACTCGAGGCGGGCGTTGACACCTTCCGGCGCAATCGTCTGGTAGGGACACTTAGAAAAGACCTTGACATAGATCTTAGTTCGGTGCGTACTAAGAATATTGACCCCGAGCTAGTGCGCGAAAAGGGACTCGACTACGAATTAGGCGGGGCGGCAACGCGATTAGCGGGAGCGGTTGGGCGTTTACGCAGGGGGTAAGGCGGCGGAGGGGGCGTCATGGATATCGTGGCGTGCTATGTAACTGGAGAAGAATGCCTGGAGCGTTGCCAGGAGTGGTATGGCGATAAGTGCACCCATGGGTCCTATTAACTGGGCTACTATTATCACTGACAAGAAGGCTACGGCGGGGTGTAGGTTCATCGTACGGCGCGTCAGTTTAGGCGCCAGCACGAGGTCGCGTACCTGGGTTATGACAGTTACGTATATTGCAACCACAATGGCCGCCTTAAGGGATATGGGAATTGCCAGCAGTATCGGTAGAGCGCACCCAATTATGGCGCCAATGACCGGTATGAATTCGCTGATTATAGCGAACCATAAACTCAGTACAATCGCGTAGGGGACATGGAGAACGTACAATACGGGCAGCAGGGCCGCGAATCGAATAATCATTAGAATAAATCTTGAAACAAAGTAACCACCAGTTTTTTCTACCGACAAATCCCACGCGCGCAACAGTTCTTTTTGCGACCTGGGGGGTAAGAAGGAGCAGGCCACGCGGCGCAGATGGGGTCCGTCTGCCACCAAGTAGTATGTGACGAACAGCCCCATAAGCACGAGCCCGATAGTCGTAATAGTAGAGAGTCCAGAGGCCGCCAGGGCGGAGCCGTGGGCACTAAGGAGATGGGACAATTTTATATTGCGGACCTCGGCACTTAACTTAATTGCATTTATGTGAAGATGAAACCACTTATCCAGAGCGCGGGTTGCGTTGAGCGTGAGGAGCGGGGCGTGTTTTAGTAGGGTGGACGCCTGCTTGCTGACCAGGGCTACTACAGACGCTGCGAACAAGAGCAGTCCGACAACAAGGGCCAATATGACACTGAGCGTGGCGAGTGGGCGCGGCCAGCGGTGGCGGGTGAGGAAGTTTACGGGTACCTCCAGGGCGCACGCTAGTATAAAGCATGATAAAAGTGTAACAAGTATCAACT
>Ga0182016_10005767_pt1 | contig 13202 bp, 13 predicted proteins | sample 712S2MmetaG_FD_120491 | JGI IMG/M metagenome (GOLD analysis project Ga0182016, IMG submission 120491) | Permafrost microbial communities from Stordalen Mire, Sweden - 712S2M metaG | ecosystem: Environmental > Terrestrial > Soil > Wetlands > Permafrost | place: Sweden: Stordalen | collected...
CGTCTTTGGACGGAAAGTCATTCAGAGATTCCTTGGTAGCGAGGGCATCCAGGTGAGGACAGTTCCTGATCTCTGCAAACTCTGACAACCCGAAATACAAAACCTCGCCTGATACGTTGGTAACCCCGGTGTTCCAGAACGTTTTGAGTCCACCGAGGATCTCCCGGATGCTGTGGTCGAAATCGCCAGAATATAAGAGATAGGTTGCTCCTAGGCCAGTCGCACGCAGATTCAGGCTGGGATAGTTGAATTGTCTTGCGATATGGCCACCACGCAACGTGGACTTTGTACCGAGCAATAACTGAGTCGTCGCCTCCTGACAAATCCCCTGTTGGATAAGCATCTGAGCATAGAGTCGACGGTATTTCGTAGCCTGAACTTGTTGAATGGCTGGGGCAGCAACGCGAAGACAATCGCTGTACCTAAGTTCAAAGCTGGCACCTGACATCAGGGCAAAAGTCGCCCACAAAGCTCCTGTCCGGTTTCTCGCCCGCTGAAAGTTTTCCAGAGCCAATCCAGCAAACTGGGTGCTTTCGTGATAGCGGCCAGAGTTGAGGGCATCCTCACTTGCGACTATCTGTCGAATCGCTTCTCCCTGCGGAGTTGTGGAGGCGCTCTTCATGAAGTCAGTGAGCCACTCATCGCTATGGCGAGTTCTGAGAATTGCAGCTAGATCGTCGAGAGCTGCTCGCAATTCGACTACTGCGTTCTGGTTGTTTGATGCGTAGGATTGCGGCAACCAAGATCGTACTGCTGTGTCGAAGTATCGTTCGATCTGCTGATCAAGTACAGAGAGGTTCGCTTCATCTCCAGCCCTTGCCACTCGTGTGAACTCTCGCGGCGATAGAATCGTATTTTCTGACTGTTTCTTGGATTCAAGGAGCTTTTTGACCCGCTTGAGATTTTCTCGCGCTTCGTCCGCCCACTGGCCGCGCGGATCAACCCGCAGGTAGTGCTCCCAGTCATCCACAGCCTGAGAGTAAAGAAACATCCGTTCGCAGACCAGTGCGTGATTGAAGAGAGCAATGGCATTGTTCGGGTCTTTCAGTAAGGCCTTGCCGAGCGCTTCGATGGCATTGCCGTAATCCGTCTTGCGGTCAGTTGAGCTGCCGCGAAGAAAGTAAGCCGAGCCAATATCAGTCAGCAATTCTCGAGAGTCAGGGCGAGCATCCAGAGCTCGCTGCAGCGCTTTTACTGCCGAATCATAGTTCCCGTCAAGTAAGTCTGCACGTGCGCGAGCCTGGAGCCAATTGGGATCATCGGGACTCCTTTGAAGATTCTGGCTGATCAACACTTCAGCGGTTAGGAGGGCAGCGGGCTTATCAAGGCTTGAGCTCCCCGATCCTCGTTCTGCGCGCACTGGAGCATATCTTGCTCCGGGAATTCGCACTTCGAAAGTTCGACGTTCTGTATACGCCTCCGCCAGCAGTTGGTCAGCGGATGGTGGATGTAAAGTCCGCACGCCAATCCAAGCAACGATGGCTATGGCGGCGATCCCTGCAAACGCGTAGGCCGGAGTCGGCCAAGCAAACAGCGCCCGCCACCACGAAGTTCTCTGCTGCCCTTCTCGCGCGCTGTCTCGCAGTGTCGCGGCCATAGTCTTTCGCCACTCGGGTCGGGCACTTTTCAATGACGCCAGCAGTGCCTCCTCGCTCGGAGTTGCCTCGTCGACGAGTGCTTCTGCCACGTCCCTTAGCAAAGGTCCGCAGTGCCCGCATTGTGCCGCGTGTTTCATCAGTTCTCTTGTCTTTGCTTCCGGCAGAAGCCCGGTTGCTACTTCCAGCCACTCCGCATCTCCTATGCACTGGGAAGTCGGCGGCGATGGCTTAGGCACTCGCATACCTAAAATCTCGCTATGCACAGACTTGTGCCTCTGCAGCTTTCGGCTACAGGCTTGGCAAGACTCAACGTGGCGTTGGGCCTCTCCCAGAACTGGCTCCGAGAGTTGCTCCGAACCTGACACACTCGTCCCATGCAACGAAACGAGCCTATCTAACTCGTCGTCGTCGAGATGTTTGTCGAATGGCCGTGTCAAAATCCGCTACTCCTTCTAATACGACATCGGCGGGCGGAATTCCTTTTCCGCTCGCTGCTATGGCTCCGCCGAGTTTGCCAGACCCGCGTCGCCCAGGTGCTCTCGTACGCAGCGAGTGAGCCTATAAATGACAGCCTCCACACCCTTTGCCGTGAGTTTGACGGTTGTTAAAGCAGCAATTGCTTTAGCACTCATGCCCTGCAGGTAGTAAAACCAGAAGATAAGGCAATCGCGGTCTCGGTTAGAACCGGCAGCGCAATCCTGCAATTGGTCGTCTACCTGCTTTAGAAAAACTTTGCGCTCCATGGCCTCTGGTCCTCCGAAGCTTCCGCCCCGCGCTGCTGGGTCGAAGTCTTCGTGCAACTGATCGGTCTCTCCCGCGCCATGCTTCTGCGAATGGAGTGATTTGAAGTGATCGTGGGCGACGTTGATCGCAATTGTCCTGATGTATCCCAGCACAGCCTCTTCAGAATGTTGCTGGGCGAATTGCAACAACAAACGGCACTTATCTGCCCAGAGCTTGCAATAGACCTCTTGCAGTAAATCGTCGACAAACTGCGCTGGGTCCTTTCCCCATTTGCAGGCCGTGCGCGTGATGGAGAGACTGATCGGCCGGTGAAAACGGGCGACGAACTCCTCCCACGTCGCGCCGTCATTGGATTCGGCGCAGGCTCTTATTAGTTCCGCTGACGATGCTAAAGAAAAGCGTGACACCTCTGCCCCAGTTAAACAAGGCTGGATTCTACATTAAAGGTGTGGATTTTCGCCCAAAACTGGCATGGTAAGCATTCATCCTCAATCTCAAAAGGATTCTTAGGCCAGTTCTCGTCTGCTTTGTATGAAGCCATTGGAAGAAAGCGATGGCTGAATCCGTGTCAAGGAGAGAACAATGAGGACAATTGCTTTACGATTTCTTGGAACCATACTGCTGTGTGCCTTCGCGCTTCTTCAGAGCGCTTTCGCGGGTCCGCCTGACAACAGTTTCAGAAAGGCAGATGGGAGAATCTACTGTGAGGCGAACCCAGGACACCCAGCTTGTCATGCTAGCGGACAACTCACCATTACGCTTGAACCTGGGTACACAATTGATCGCAGCTACAACCAAAATTCGATTCCTTGTTGTGGAGGGGATGAAAATGGAAACCGCAACCTGACCGCCATTCCCGCCGGTGTCTACATGGAATTTGCCGGCGGGAAGGACGGGGAGTGGGGAATCTTTAACGTCAGATTAGTAGCTGACAGCTCGAATGTTGACGAAAATGGGGTTGTGAGAGCCTGGACGATCCTGGCCGATTCATATTGCGGCCCTAGTGGCGCGATTGGAAAAGGCGGATGCAATGCGAACGCGTACGGATGGATCAAGGTCAAGAAGATCAACTAAGTGGAGCTCACTTCAGGGCGAGGGAGGACCCGAGGCTCCCCTTCGGGTCCGTCTTTCATCAGCCCTGCTCCAGCGGTCCCGTCGAACAGGACAAGGATTTTCAAGTACGAGCTCCAATGTCTTGGCTGTTGGTAGGGGGTTTACGCGTGTGGCTGGACTGTTCGATCTCTTTCCTGATCCATGCGGCGACGTCGGACGGGCAGAAGCGGACGGCTCCTTTGACGTGGAAACAAGGAATGAGGCCTTCCTTGGCCATCTTGTAGATGTGCTGGGGCGTCACCCCAAGCATTTTTGCGACCTCAGCAACTTTTAGAGCCTCTTTTCGATTTTCTAGGATCTCGATGAGTTTCATAGCCGCCCGACTTCTGAATAACCTGTTCGGTCATCTCAAAAGCGCCTCCTCTTTTAGTCGCCAGAGTTAGTTGGACCCGAAGGTATAAAGCCCACATTAAACCTTGCAACCCTGATCAGTCGCGAAAGTTGCGCGATCGACTGGCTGAACCGGAATAAAGCTCTAAGTTCTACCAGCCATACCCTCTCTGCTTTAGACACCTGACAGATTGGATGCGGGCCATAAGCTTTGAGCGACAACTCAATCTTTAACTGAGCCAGATAGCCCGTCCGGCGCGGCTTTCAAAGTCTGCAATCATTTTCAACACGTTCCGACAAAGTCGCATTCTGGCCCCGCTCACGCAACCAGAGCCGCATCCCAGGTGTCTCAGCCATTACACGCTGCAACGAACTAGGTTGCCGTGGTGGATGTGGCTTATGAGTCCTTACCTTACAGTTTTCTTGCTCCAATCTGGCAATAGCCCGTGGGAAAACGCTGTCCAGCAGCTTCAAACGGCCTTCACTGGCCCGATTGCCAAGGGCCTGAGCCTTGTCGCAATCGTGGTTGGCGGTTTGATGTTTGCCTTCGGTGAAGGCGGAAACAAGCGGATGTTCGCCGGGATTGTCTTCGGCATTGGAATGGCAATCGCAGCAGTGAACTTTCTGTCCTGGCTCTTTCCGGGATCGTAGGAGATGGCAATGCCGACGGACCGCCGCATCAACGCCACTCACAAGGCGATCAACAAACCGCTCACGATTCTGGGCGCAGAACGAAAACTGTTCTTCGTTGCGCTCATCATGGGCGCGGCGGCTTTCAACCTTTTCGGCAGTTTGTTCGGCGGCATATTGCTCTTCGGTTGCCTTTTCCTTCTGGCGCAGTGGGCGACGCGGACGGACCCGCAAATCCTGCGAATCCTGCTCAACTCGGGCAAGTTCCGTCGTGAGTATGACCCTGCGAAGTTCTCCGATCCGAATCTTCGGGTGATTGAACATGCTTAGGCTTTCAAAGATCGTCAAGAGCTACAAGGAGACCGGAGCTCTCAATGAGCATGTGGCGATCTTTGGCTTTCTGGATGATCAGGTCTTTTTGACCAAAGGCGGTGACGTTGGCGTTGTACTCAGAGTCGAGGGAGTTGATTACGAGTGTTTGGATCACAAGCAGACTGACAGTTTGACCAAGCGCCTGGAATCGGCTCTCCGGCTTCTGGGGCCGCAGTACCGCGTCTATCAGATCCTCTTCAAGTCCAGTGGCGAGACGATCCAGCATGGCGAATACGACAACCCGGTCCTGAGGCAAGCGGTTGACGACCGGACAGCCTACTTTGAGAGGAAAGCTGGCGAACTGTACTCCCTTCAGATTTACTACGTCATCCTCTACGAAGGAACGGCACATCATCGCAGCATCACGGGTGCGATTGCGAGGTTCGCTTCGGAGCCGAAGGAAGGGCTAGAAGAGTTGAAGGGCTTTCTCAGCAGTAAGAAGCAGACCCTATTGATCGGCAGTGCAATTGACAGGCAACACCGCACGTTGCGGCATCAAGTTCGCAGCCTAATTCTTCACCTCAGCGATTTTGTCGCGATTGAAACGTGCGGCAAGCAGGAAGCCTTCAAGGTTCTGAAAAGGCTCCTGAACTTCTCCCCGACCAAGATTGCACATGCGCGGCTGAAATATGACACGCATGTGGATTACTTCCTGGCTGATTCGGCGCTTGAGTGTTATCCGGGACATCTCCTGATCGACGACTGCTACGTGAAAGCCCTCTCCCTAAAAGAGCCCACCGCGCAGAGCTGGCCCCTGATTCTCCGGCAATTGCTGGAAGTCGGGGCCAGCTACCACATTGTTACGGAGTGGAAGGCCCAGGACAATACGGCCGCCCGCAAGCGGATTCAATCCATGCGGCGGCACTTCCACAACAGCAAGACTTCGCTCTTTAGCCAGCTTAAGGCCGACGGCTCAACGAATCCTGGTGAACTGCTGGTGGACGACTCCAAGGAATCGCTCGTCCGCAGCCTTGGTGAATGCCTGAAGGAAATTGAGCTTAATGGGAACTACTTCGGGGAGTTCTCGCTCACGGTCGTTGTTTACGACAAGGACTTATCTGCCGTCGAAAAGGCGTGCGCTGAGTTCTACAAAGTGTTTTCCATGCACGATGGCTTGTTGTTCGAGGAACGCTACAACCTGTTGAATGCGTTCTTCGCGACAGTTCCGGGAAACCGCCATTTCAATCTTCGGTATCTCTGGTTGCTGAACGCAAACTATGCCGATTATTCGTTCCTGTTCACCTTGCACACCGGGGAGCGACAGAACAAGCACCTAAAAGCCGAATACTTGGCGGTGCTTGAGACGAATCACGGAACGCCTTACTTCCTGAACTTGCATTATCAGGACACGGCTCACACCGTTGTCCTGGGCCGAACCGGATCGGGCAAATCGTTTTTCCTGAACTTCCTCATCACGAATCTACAGAAGTACGACCCCTACACGTTTATTTTCGATCTGGGAGGGAGTTTCCGCAGCGTTACACAGCTCTTTGGCGGCGCTTATCTAAAGGTCAGCGCGGAGCATTCGGAATTCACGATCAATCCGTTTTCACTGGATCCGACACCTGAGAACCTGAACTTCCTTTTTTCTTTCGTCAAGGTGCTCGCTGAAGGCCGTGGCGTGATTCCTCTGACACAGGCGGAAGAAAAGGATCTCTTTGGACAGATCCAGAACCTATACATCCTGCCGTCGAACTTGCGGACCCTGAGTGTCTTGGCAAACACGTTGCAGAAATCATTGGCCAATCGGCTGGAGAAGTGGGTGCGAGGCGGGCAATACGAGCACGTCTTCGACAACGAGAACGATACGCTGACCCTTTCGCACTTTCAGTGTTTCGATTTCGAGGGGATGGACCGCTACCCCGGACTGATTGAGCCCCTGCTCTTCTACATCCTGCATCGGGCGAATGCCTTCATCTACAGCTCGGAGGCGGTCACGAAGTTCAAGGCGTTCTTCATTGACGAGGCTTGGCGGTTCTTCGGGCATCCGGCAATTCGCAATTACATCGTGGAGGCCCTGAAGACCTGGCGCAAGAAAAATGCCGCCATGATCCTTTCCACACAATCGCTTGATGAGTTGGACAAGTCGGAGATTGTGAACGTCGTGATTGAAAGCTGCGCAACCAAGATTTTTCTGGCGAACCCGGACATGGATCGCGAACTGTACCGGAACACCTTTCACTTGAATGACAACGAGATCGAGATGATTTCGACCCTGATTCCGAAGCGGCAGGCGCTGGTAAAGCGGCCTGATTTGGCGAAGGTCGTCAACCTTGAGGTTGATGAAAAGAGCTACTGGCTGTATACGAGCGACCCGAATGAAAGTTTCAAGCGCGAGCAGGCTTTCCGCGAGCACGGTTTTGAAAAAGGTTTGGAGGTTTTGGCAAGGAGTTCCCTATGAAACGAGTAATCACAATCACTTTCCTCGCGTTCCTGGCTCTTTCGGCTACGGCGCAGAATCGCGAGGCACGAACAGTCAAGTATGCGGCCAAGGACATCGTTCTGATCAAGGCCAAGCTGCGTTATACGACGCTGATTGTCCTCCCCCAGAACGAGAAGATTCTCGACTTCGTTACCGGAGACAAGGACTTTTGGGTGGTCGAAGGGACGCAGAATTTCTGCTACATCAAACCGGCGAAGCAAGGAACGAGCACGGACGTGACGCTCATTACCGCGTCGGGCAACGTGTATTCGTTCCTCGTGAAGGAAGTCGGGGAAAGCGACGATCCCGACATGAAGGTCTTCATTGAGCCCAAAGACCAATCCATCGTCCAGGCCATGAATGCTCCGCCAAAGTTCGTGCCGTCGAGCGACGTGGAAGGGATGCGCGTACAGGCGGCGATTGCCGCAACTCGTGCGGAGCGAGACAAAGAAACCTTCCGGGCCGACTATCCAGTCAACAAACTGAAGTTTGACTACTCTTTCGACAAAGACAAAAAGCCGTTCCTCGTGTCGGCGATCTATCACGATGACAGGTTCACCTACATTCGCTCTGCCGCACAGGAAAAGCCCACGCTATACGAGGTCAAGGACGGCTCACCGAATCTCATCAATTTTGATTTGCGAAATGGAGTTTACGTGGTGCCCAAGATTCTGGATTCCGGCTATCTAGTGATTGGGAAGCACCGCATGGATTTCAAGAGGCAGGAGTAGTGCCATGTCGCAGGTCAACGAAACTCAGAATCTGGCGCCCAACGTTCAGGACAAGCGAAAACCTGCTCCGGGCGTCCTGCCCAAGAATGCTCAGACTTGGGTTGTGATGGGTCTGACCGCCGTCATCATGATCATGCTTTGGGTCTCGGGGCCGGCAAAAGGCGCGAAGTCATCGCAAAAGCCGGACACTCCAAAGACGGAAACGGTCGTTGGACTCAGCCCTGCAGAAATCGCGTCGCGCCTTGAGCAGGAACGGCGTGACCAGCAGACGCCTCTGACTCCGGCACAACGTCTCTTCGGCCAGCAGCCCGGACGAGTGGATGACCCGAGCACGGCTTTGGCGAATCAAGGCTCCGTTCCACCCACGGAGCAAGATCCGATCAAACAAGATTTGCGTCGTCGGGAGTACATGGCGCGTTTCGCGTCCAGTGTGTCGCTGAGCTATCGCGCGCCACAGGCTGGCGACCCAACCAAAACGGCTGCGGACCCGACAGCGCAATTGGCGATGGATTTGTCAGCCCTTGAGATGCCGAGCCCTCCCCCAACTCCCCCTGCCAATGCCGTGCCGCAGGCATCGCAACTGTCCGCCAATTCTGAAGAGCCGTCGAAGAAGAGGAGCAATCCGAATTTCAATCAGTCGAGCGGCAAAGACTACTTGGTCTTTGAAGGGACGGTCCTTGAAACCACGCTGGTCACGAGATTGAACGGTGACTTCAGCGGTCCTGCCATTTGCATGATGACCAATAGCATCTACTCGCACGACGGACAGCGCCTGCTCATCCCTGCCGGCACAAAAGTCATGGGACAAACGAAGCGGGTCGAGGGCTTCGGGCAGACGCGCCTGGCTGTGGTCTTTCATCGGCTCATCATGCCGGACGGCTACTCCGTTGACCTCGATCAATTCCAGGGCTTGAACCAGATCGGCGAAACCGGCCTCAAGGACAAAGTTAATCATCACTACCTGCAAATATTTGGCGCATCCATCGCGGTTGGCGCGATCGGTGGACTTACCGAGGTCGGCAGCAATACAACCAGCCTGGGATTGGCGGAAACACCGGCGGATGCGTACCGGCAAGGCGTGGCAACGAGCCTTTCGCAATCGTCAATGCACATTCTGGACAGGTTCCTTAACCTGCTCCCCACCATCACCATTCGAGAAGGACACCGCGTGAAGGTGTATCTCATGCAAGACCTTCTTGTTCCCGACTACGCACAACACGAGATGCCATCGGATCTCTAAAGGAGTACCTATGAAACGCAGAATCGCACTGATATCGCTGGTGCTGGCTTTCTCAGTCAGCCCCGTTTTCGCTCAATTTGGCAGCGGAATCGTGTACGACCCAACGAATTACCACAACGCTGTGCTGCGCTATCTGCAATTGCAAAAGCAGTTGCAGCAGCTTCAGCAGTCGTACAACCTCCACATGCAGCAATTCATGTTTATCCAGTCTCAGGCTCGCCAACTCCAGAACATGGTGGCCCGGTATCGCGCCATTCCTACGCTCTGGACGAACCTGAGTGCGGCCAACACGCTCGGCAACACGTCCCGCTGGGTCAATGGCATCAACTCGGGAACTTACAGCATCGCGCAGCAGGGCTACGGGCAGATCAACAGGTCTCTGAGCGATCCAACCGGAGTGAACACCTACGACGGCCTCAAGCGTTCGTATGGGCTGGAAGAGTTATCAGATGGCTCGACGGTTAACAGCATGGCCACAATAGGCGAGATGCGAAACCATGCTCAGCAACTTGAGACGCACATCAAGCAACTCGAAGACGACTCGCTGTCGTCCGACTCTGATCTCAACACACAGGTCGCGGTCCTGAACAAGATCAACGCTGCCAACATGTTGCTTGTTCGCACCATGCAGGACACAAACAAGCTTTTGGCATCGCTACTGGAACAGCAACTTGTGACGACCGAACGCAGCCGCACGACGGGCGTTGGCACCATCAACACAGAGCTGTATCGGCAACAGCACTTCTCGGACACCATGAGTTTCACTGGCTCCATCCCGACACAGCTTCAAACGCCTACGGGCCGGTAACGCGGGAGTATGAAATGTTTGCTCCCGTTCAAGATCCGCTCACCTCCCTCGAAGACATCATTCGAGGCCTGATGACCTCGAAGCTCGACTTGTTCGTTGGAATGGGCCAGAACCTCTTCCGGGGCTTTGCGACGATCCTTATTGCGTGGTTTGGAGTGCAGTCAGCCCTCTCAAGCGCTGAAGGTGGCGAGGGTTTCAACTTCGCCCGCTTCAGCCGCTTGTTGCTTGTGATCGCGTTTGGCTTTGCGATGGTCAAGTATTACAGCACGCCAATTCCTGGCTTTGGCATGAGCTTCCCGGACTTGGTGATGCAAGAGGCATCATCTCTCTCAAACAGCATTGGCATGGACCAGGCGCGTCTGATCGAAACCAAAGTGACTGAGGTTGAGCAAGGAATGGAACAGCCGAGCGCCATCAATCTTCACGAGACTCTGACATTCGTTGTGCTGTACGTGATTCTGGCTACCGTGCAGGCCGTCGTGCTCATGATCATAGGATTCGGCTTAATTGCCCAAGCCGTGTTGTTGCTGGTCGGGCCTGTATTCATACCGTTCTTCGTTGTCCCCAAGATGGACTGGCTCTTCTGGGGATGGTTCAAGGCTTTCCTTCAGTACTCGTTCTATCAGGTGGTTGCCAGCGCTTTCGTGTATATCTTCGGGAAGCTGCTGCTGGCGTTCTTCGCCATTGACACAGGCGGGTTGACGGTCGAACAGTGGATGACCGCATTCCCTGCAATGTTTATCTTCCTGCTGATCGCAATTTACGGGCTCCTGAAGATTCCCGCTTTGACGAATCACCTGTTTAGCGGGGCTGCTGGAGCAGATTCCGGGCTGGCGGCGGCAATGGTCGCTTACATCAGTCGAGGGTAAGGCCATGTGTGCAGAAGAAAAACAAGACGCTACTTTCAGCGCTGCCAAGCAGCTCTACGCTGAGCAATTTGGGGATGCCATTGTCACGAACACGTACTTGAAGCTCGCCCTGTTAGCGATGGCGGTGGTCTCGGCAGGCTTGGTCTATTCGAACGTCCGAACCGTTCGCATGGTCGAGAATTTCAAGCCTCTGGTGATCCGCATCAACGACATTGGCCGTGCGGAGGCCGTCAAGTACGACACGCTCGGCTACAAGCCCCAAGACGCCGAGATTAAGTATTTCCTGAGCGATTTCTGCCGGCTTTACTACAGCCGCAATCGCTACACCATGCGGGACAATTTCAAGAAGTCACTGCTCTTCATGGAAGCCCAGCTCGCGAACAGCGTAGCTGAGGCATATCGCAAAAATCACACAGTCGAGGGCTATCTCCAAGACTCCAGTGCCCCAGACATCGACATTGACGTTGGGAAGGTGTCGATTGAAGACCTTCGCTCGGCTCCGTACAAGGCCACGGTCGATTTTTACGAGATCGCTTACTCTCCGGGCGAGCATGTTGAGATCAAGCGAACGCTCTACACAGCACACTTCATTTTTCTCTTCCGTGACTCCGTGCCAAACGATTTGATTCAGGCAAACCCTCTCGGGCTAGCTATCACATATTTTCGAGAGGATCAGGCATTTCAGTAAAGGACCAGACCATGAACGGAAAGGACACTCACAAACACTCAGGCTCGTTTCCACCGGAGTCGGAATCAGCGTCTCTCCAGAGGAACGGCAACGGCGTCTCGGACGATAATATCCTCCTTACGGTCGATGAGTTGGCTGAGATTCTTCGCGTCCCTAAGAGTTGGATTTACAGCCATCAGGATCAGCTCCCAACCGTGCGGCTGGGGCGGTACGTGCGCTTTAAACGCTCTGAAATTGACTCGTTTTTAGATCAGCAAAAGGCTTGCTAATGAAACCGTTTGATGTTACTGATAAGCCACGGTTGAAGCACCACGGAAGGAGAATCGTGGTGCGAGAAAGACATCAAAGGCCCCGAGTATCGGACTTGGGGACGAAGTGGAAAATATTCTACTGGGACTACAGTTCCGGCAACCGTCGCGGTCGTACAAAGAGCTGGGGAAAAGACCTGGTTCCTACCAAAACCGAAGCGCAGCGTGAGGCGGATCGGTTTATGGACACCGTGAACGGGCGGAACAACGAACCTCAACTTTTTCCCTCCGGGGAAGAAACAATGGCAGGACTTGTGGCAACTTGTCGGGAAAAGATGTGGCCGCTGCTGAAAAACTCAACGCGGATCAGCTACGACTTCTATCTGGACACGCACTTGTTGCCTAAATGGGGTTCAATGCGACTCACAAAAATGAGGACCATTGAACTTCAGGATTTCTTTAACTCATTTTCTCCTCGTCTGGCTTCAAAGACGATTCGCAACATGCACGCATGTATGAGGACTGTTTTCAGTCAGGGCAAAGCGTGGGGTTTAGTAAAGGAAAACCCAACGCAAGGCGTCCGGCTACCTCGCAAGAAGGCCCGGAAGCCTCCTGTCGTGCTTGCAAAGCAGGACATTCGACGTGTAGTCGATGCCTTGCCGGAACCAACAAAATCCATCGTCACGCTGGTGGTTGTCGGTTCATTGCGGATCGGAGAGGTTACCGCGCTGCGGTGGGGAAGAATTCATTCCGACCGTATCGAAGTCGTAGAACGCTTTTACGAAGGCGAATTCGACGACACCAAGACTGACGCTGGGCGTCGGAGCATTCCGCTCGATTCTTTCGGAATCCTGCGGGCGGTTCTCGATGCGGCATGGCAGAGGTCGAAATATCGCAAACCGGAAGACCTGGTCTTTGCGAATAAGCGCGGGGGAGCTGTGGATCGTCGTAATCTGCTGCGGCGGCATCTCAAGCCAGCTATCAAGAAGCTTGGGTTGCCGGCTACGGTGGACTTCAGGAGTTTCCGAACCATGCACTCAAGCCTGATGAGCAGTGTGGGAGTTCGGCCTGAAGTGACGCGAGACAACATGGGACACGCCAACATTGACGTGACCCAGAATGTCTACAACAAGACGTGGTGGGAAGAACGAGTTGAAGCCGTGAGCATGGCTGCCGCGACTGTTTGGCGGGAGTTTATGCCCACGACGCAAGCGTCTGGGCCAATGTAAACCTTTTTGTAAACCCTCTGCCTCTCGGCAAATCCAAGAATGGTTGTAAGTTCTTGAAAAAGATTGGTCGGGGAGAGAGGATTTGAACCTCCGACCCCCTGGTCCCGAACCAGGTGCTCTACCAGGCTGAGCCACTCCCCGACCGATGGTTGACTGCGGCTGCCAGGGAAGGCGGGCGCA
>Ga0182016_10005769_pt1 | contig 13196 bp, 15 predicted proteins | sample 712S2MmetaG_FD_120491 | JGI IMG/M metagenome (GOLD analysis project Ga0182016, IMG submission 120491) | Permafrost microbial communities from Stordalen Mire, Sweden - 712S2M metaG | ecosystem: Environmental > Terrestrial > Soil > Wetlands > Permafrost | place: Sweden: Stordalen | collected...
AACGTACGCCCGGCCCGGATTACGAGACGCGTCTGCGCGAGGTGCTCCTGGATGCCGACTGGCGCGAGCTGCGCGAGCTCACGCGCAGCGAGAACCAAATTCCCGACGACATCTACGAGAAAGACGAGCATTTTTGGGAAGTGCTGATGCACAAGCTGATCTGCAGCCGGCTCGATACCCTTGCGCGGCACGAGAGTTCGCGCGCGTGGCTGGCCGAGCGCGGCTACTCGACCGACATCGGCGGATACTAGAGCCGTGCGGATCCGCGTGATCGCATTCGCGCAGGCGCGCGAACTGCTCGGTTCGGGAGAGCGTGACGTCTCGATCTCCGCGGCGGGCGCGCGCATCGAGGACGTCTGGCGGGATCTCGCGGCGCAATCCCCGGAGGTCGAGGCGTTGCGCCCGGCTTTACGCGTCGCGCGAAACGGACGGCTCGCGTCGTTCGACGACGAACTGGCCGACGGCGACGAGCTTGCGCTGTTGCCACCGGTCGGAGGCGGCTAGCCGTGCACGCATCCATCGCGAGCGGCTCGATCGATCCGCGCGCCGTAGAAGACGGCGTTCGCGCTCCGGGCTACGGCGGCGTCGTCACGTTTCTTGGAACGGTGCGCGGGGCAAGTGCCGACGGCCGCGAGATTACCGCTCTGCACTACGAGGCGTACGACGAGATGGCGGTGACGGAGATGCAGACGATCGCGCGCGAAGTTCGCGAGCGCTTTGGCGACGTACGCTTGGCCATGGTGCATCGCACGGGCGAGATCGAGCCGGGCGGCGTCGCGGTCGTCGTATCGGCCGCGGCCGTCCATCGGCGGGAAGCGTTCGAGGCATGCGCCTACGCGATCGACGCGCTCAAGTCGCGCGCGCCGATTTGGAAGCAGGAACGCTACCGCGACGGCGCCTCACGCTGGCTGGCCAACGGTTGCGATTCCGGCGAAAGCGATGCATCGTGTCGCTAGAGCTGCTCCGCGCCCGCGGAGAGCGGAACGACGTGACGGTGTTGCGATACGGCGCGCGACGTCCGCGCGGCGTGACGATCGTTGCCGGGCACGGCTATTCGTCCAGTAAACACAATCTGGACTTTCTGTGCTCGTTCCTGGCAAGCCACGGCTTCGAGGTGTATAGTCTCGATTTTCCCGGCCACAAGCTCGGTGCGAGCGGCGGGGAACTGCGCGGTCTGGACGACTGCATGGACGCCATGGCTGCGACGGTCGCGCTGGCGCGCGAGCATCCGCGCGGACCGCTCTACACGATGGGCCATAGCATGGGCGCGATGACCGCGCTCTTCGCGGCGGCGTCGGATCCCTCGATCGCCGGTTCGATCGCGATCGCGACGGGATACGGACGTCCCTCCGCGCTCACGTCGCTGCAGAAAGCCGGAGCAACGGACTTTCGATCCTCTTACGTTCACGGCGTCACGCTGCCCGAACTCGTGCGCGACGTGGACGCGCGCTACGCCGAATTGCTCCCTCTGCTTGCCGGACGCCCGGTGCTCTACGTGGCGGCGGACCGCGACGGAATGGTGCGGCCGGCCAGCGTGGGCGAGCTGTTCGATCGTGCGCCCGAGCCCAAGTCGTTCGCGACGATCGAGAGCGACCACACGTACGCCGCCGAAAACTCCAAAGCCGTGGTACTGGAATGGCTGAGCGGGCTGCATCCTCGCGGCTGAGCTTAGCGGGTAGCCGCGAACTGCGCCGCTACAGCCGCCACTTGCTCATTCCCGAAGTCGGTCTGCGCGGACAGGAGCGTCTGGCGTCTTCGCGGGCGCTCGTGATCGGCGCGGGCGGTCTGGGCTCGCCGGCGCTTCAGTATCTGGCGGCCGCGGGCGTCGGGAGAATCGGCATCGTCGACGACGATGCCGTCGACCTGACGAACCTTCAGCGTCAGACGATCTTTGCCACCGCCGACATCGGTCGCAAGAAGGCGGAGGCGGCGGCGGAGCGCCTGCGCGCGCTCAATCCGTCCGTGGCGGTGGACGCGATCCCGCTGCGTTTCGATGGAAGCAACGCGCGCGAGCTCGCCGGCTTGTACGACGTCGTGCTCGACTGCACCGACCAGTTTTCGACGCGCTATCTCATCAACGACGCGTGCGTGCTCGAGCGCGTTCCCGACGTCTTTGCGTCCATTTACCGGTTCGACGGACAGGTCAGCGTGTTCGGCCCGGCGCCTGCGCCGTGCTACCGGTGTCTCTATCCCGTTGCGCCGCCGGCGCGCAGCGTTCCGACGTGCGCGGAGGGCGGCGTGCTCGGCGTGTTGGCGGGCATCGTCGGCGCGCTGCAAGCCGGCGAAGCGTTGAAGCTGCTGCTGGGGATCGGCGAGCCGCTGGCCGGACGCCTGCTGCTCGTGGACGCGCTCGGGGGACGCACGCGCGAGGTCCGTTTCGAGCGGGATCCGCACTGCGCGGTATGCGGCGACGAACCGTCCATCCTCGACGCGTTCGAGTTTAACGAGGAGGAAGACGCCGGCGGCGCGGGCGTGCCGGAGATCGAGCCCGAGGATTTGGACGCGGCGCTCGAAGAAGCGATTCTGCTCGACGTACGCGATGCGCACGAAGCGGTGCTCGGGCTACTCCCGGGGTCGGTGCACGTTCCGGCCGCCGAGCTCGAAGCACGGCTTCACGAACTCGACAGCGCTAAGCGCTACGTCGTCGCCTGTCGCGTCGGCGTAAAATCCCGGTGGGCGGTCGGGCGGCTCGCCGATGCGGGCTTCACCCGGCTCGCGCACCTGCGCGGCGGCTTGCTCGCCTACGGCGCGCTCGAAGCCGGGTTCGACGTCTTCTAGACATCGCATAGGAGAGGATGATGCAAGAGAAACCGTTCGGACGAACCGGGAAGCTGGTTCCGGTCCTGGGGCAGGGCACGTGGGACGTGCCGCTGAGCGGCGCGCGCCGCGACGAGGCGCGCAACGCCATCCGGTTCGGAATCGAACGCGGAATGGTGCATATCGACACGGCGGAAATGTACGGCGCGGGCGCCGTGGAGAAATTCGTCGGCGACGCGATCGCGGGACTGCCGCGAGAGGAACTCTTCATCGCGAGCAAAGTTTTGCCGAGCAACGCGAGCTACGCCGGGACGATCGACGCGTGCGAACGGACGCTGCGCCGAATGGGCCTGGACTACGTCGACTTGTACATGCTGCATTGGCCGAGCGACGAGCCGCTCGCGGAAACGATGCGTGCCCTCGAGGCGCTCGTGAAGTCCGGCAAGACGCGCTTCGCCGGCGTGAGCAACTTCGACGTCGAGCAGATGCTCGAAGCGCAATCGTATCTACGGGAGGTTCCGCTGGCGTGCAATCAGGTACTCTATCACCTTGCCGAACGAGGGATCGAACGCCGGTTGCTTCCGGCCGCACGCGATGCCGGCATCGCGATCGTCGCGTACACGCCGTTCGGCCGCGGACGCTTTCCTCGCGTCGCGGCCTCGGGAGACGGCGTGCTCGCGCGCGTCGCCGCAGCGTACGGAGCGACGCCCCGTCAGGCGATCTTGGCGTTTCTGACGCGGGACGCGAACGTGTTTGCGATTCCCAAGGCCTCGACGGTCGCGCACGTTGAGGAAAACGCGGACGCCGGAGACTTGACGCTGGCTGCCGAGGACGTCGCGCGCATAGACGCCGCCTTTCCCGTCGGCGAAGATGGGCCGCTTGCGACGCTTTGATGCCCAAGCCATAAAGGCGCGCGCGGTCGCCGTCGCACTGGAGCTTGGAGCGAGCGAGGCGCGCGTCACGGATGCGGTTGAGGACGCCGTCGCTCGGGACCGCATGCGCGAGGCATTCGCGCGCGGCGATTTCGCCACGTGGGGGTACGACGACGACTACGCGGCGCGCGCCGCGGATCCGCGCACGATTCTGCGCGACGCGCGCAGCGTGATCTGCATCGCCGTTCCCTATGCATCCGGGGAGCCCGAACGCTCGCGTCTTCACGGTCGCGTCTCGAACTACGCGTGGTCGCACGACTATCACGTTCGCCTGCGCCGGATGCTTGCAGGCGTCGCGCGTACGATCGACGACGCGGCCGGCGCCGCCGTGACGGCGATCGCCTGCGACACCAAGCCGCTTGCCGAACGCGCGCTGGCAGCCCGGGCGGGTTTGGGGTGGATCGGCAAGCACACCAACCTGATCGCGCGCGAGGGCTCCTTCGTCTTTCTCGGCGAGGTCGTCACGTCGGTGCGCCTGCCGCCCGACGAAGCGTCGCGCAAGAGTTGCGGCGACTGCGTACGCTGCGTCGAAGCGTGTCCGACCGGCGCGTTGCGCGGCGATTATACGATCGATGCGACGCGCTGCATCGCCGATCTCACCCAACGGACCGACGCGATACCGCGAGCGATGCGTGCGTTGGTCGGCGATTGGGTGTGGGGATGCGACCTCTGCCAGCTGGTATGTCCGCCGACGCAAATGGCGGCAACCAGGCGCGGGAGCGATTGCGCTCCTCTCGACGCCGAGACCGCGGGGCCGTCGCTTGCGACGCTACTGCGCATGCGGAGCGGAGAGTTTAAGCGACGCTTCCTTCCGACCGCGATGGGGTGGCGCGGCGCCGCCGTTCTGCGCAGGAACGCCGCCGTCGCCCTCGGCAACGCGCTGGACCGCTCGACGGTGCCGGCGCTGGCGGCTGCGCTCGAGAACGATCCGCATCCGCTGGTGCGCGGCCACGCGGCTTGGGCGCTGGGCCGGATCGGGTCGCCGGCCGCGATCGCGACGCTCGCGGGACGCCGCGAGCGCGAGGCCGATGAAGGCGTGCGCGAGGAGATCGCCGCAGCGCTGGAACCGTTTGCCGCACGAGCGCGTTAGCAGCTGCATGAGCCGATTATTGCGTCTGGTCCCGGTCGCGTCGCTGCTAGCCGCCCTCGCCGTCCCCGGCAACGCCGGCGCGTCCGGCGATGCACTCGCGAAGGCAGTCGCGCTCAACGGCGGCCTCCAGTCGTTTACTGCCGCGCTCCATGCCGACGTGTCCCTCCACGCTTTTCTTCCGTTGAGCGCGAGCCTCGACGGGACGACGTACTATAAGGAGCCCAATCAATACAAGGTCGCGATCACCAGCGGTCTTCCCGCAATGGCCCAGCAATTCGACCGCGTCTATCCGCGCATCGTGACGCCGGCGCATTGGGAAGCGACGTACGTGGTCACCGTCGGCAGCGACAACGGTTCGGAAACCTCGGTGAATCTCGTCCCTCGCACGCAAGGCAACATCGAGTCCATCAACGCGACCATCGACGATGCGACCGGCGGGGTGACGGGAATGCGCTGGAACTATCGTAACGGCGGCTGGGCTTCGATGACCCAACAGCTCGCGCCGGTCTCCGGGTTCCTGTTGCCGGTCAAGCAGCAAGGGCACGTCCAGGAGCCGGGCTACGTCGCGGATATCGGCACGACCCTGAGCTCGTACCACGTAAACGTTCCCATCGCCGATTCGGTCTTTCAGCAGCAATAGCGTCGCCGCGCGGAGAAGAAGGGCCGATGGCGTTGACCGCGATCGATTTGATCTCACTTAATCCGCTGGCCGACGCGTTCGCGCGCCCGGTGACGTACTTGCGCGTCTCCGTCACGGACAAGTGCAACTTACGCTGCGTCTACTGCATGCCGGAAGGCGGCCTTCCGTGGTTGCGTCGCGACGACATCCTGTCGTACGAGGAGATCGCGGCGATCGTGCGCGCGGCGGCCTCGGTCGGCGTGCGAAGCGTCCGGCTGACCGGCGGCGAGCCGCTGCTGCGCCGCGACCTCGCAACGCTCGTGCGTTTGCTTGCGGCGATTCCCGGCGTGGACGACCTCTCGCTCTCGACCAACGGCCTCTTGCTCTCGCAGCAGGCCGGCGAGTTGGCCCGTGCGGGTTTGCGGCGGATCAATCTTTCGCTTGACACGCTGGACGCGCGGCGATTCGAAGCGATCGCGAGGCGACCGGGACTTAGTGAGGTACTGCGCGGCCTCGATGCTGCGGTGGAAGCCGGGCTCGATCCGATCAAAGTCAACTGCGTGGTCATGCGCGGCACCAACGACGACGAACTCGAAGCCTTCGCCGAGCTCACGCGCGAACGGCCGATCTCGGTTCGCTTCATCGAAGTCATGCCGGTTCGCGAGAACGCCGGCATGCAGCGCGACGCGTTTGTCTCCGTGGACGAGATTCTCGACCGCATCGGACGCATCGGCGCGCTGCGGCCCGTCGGCGGCCCTCCCGGCAGCGGGCCGGCACGCTACTACGCCTACGACGGTGCGCCGGGCACCGTCGGCGTCATCAGTCCGCTCTCGCACGATTACTGCGAGCGCTGCAACCGGGTGCGGATGAGCGCTGAGGGGCGCCTACGCCTGTGCCTCTTCGGCGACCATTCGGTGGACCTGCGGGGGCCCTTACGGGCCGGGGCGACCCAAGCCGAGATGGCCGGGATTTTCCAGGCCTCGATGCTGATCAAGCCCGAACGGCACCACCTTCGGCTCGGGGAGCCGGCAGCCCGGATGCGGGCCCTGAGCGAAATAGGCGGATAGGTCGTCACAGCCGGCCCTGGGAGCGCGTTGCGTGCAAAAGGACTTAGCGTAGCGGGAGGGCGCGCGGGTGGACGACTTTTTCCAGATCGCCCAAGCCGAATCGGCCGCCAAAGCGCGCGTCGAGACGCTGGTCCGCGAGTATCAAACGAAAATCGCGCGCTACGTTCGCCGGATGGTCGGCGATGCGGAAGTCGCGCTGGACCTGACCCAGGACGTCTTCTTAGCGGCTTACCGGATGGTGGGCCGCGATCCCGAGCGGCCCCTGACCCCGGGGTGGCTCTATAAAACGGCGACGAATAATGCGATCTCCTATCTTCGGCGCAAGCGAATCGTGCGCATGGTTCCCCTCGAGCGCGACACCGACACGCGTTCGTGGCGCATTGACGAGCAGAGCGCCGCGTCCATGGACCTTCAAGCGGCGCTGCAGCGGTTGCCGGCCGAACAGGTTTCCGCGCTGATGCTTACGAGCTATTCGGGCTATACGTCGCACGAGGCCGCCGAGATTTTAGGAACCACGCCGGACGCCGTTCGCCAGCGCGTGTGCCGCGCGATGCGCGCGCTGCGCGCGGTCATGGTGGAGCGCCGCGATGGCTAACGATTGCCGGGCGATTGAGAGCGTCGTGGGTGCGATCGCGCTAAACGAGGCATCCGACGCCGAGCGCGAGCGGTATCGCCGCCATCTTGCCGGATGCCTGCGTTGCGTCGACGCCTACGGAGGCGAACGCGAAATCGAGCGCGTCATGTCCACCGTCGGCCGGACGCGCGACGAGGAGACCTGGATCCCCGATCCCGTTTCGACCGGCCGCGCGCGGCAGGCGGAGCGCCGCCGTGCGTGGACGATCGGCTTTTCCGCGATCGCCGCTGCCGTTGCGCTTTCGCTCGGTCTTCACGTCTTTCTCGCCGCGGGGCTCGGACGTCTCGCGCCGTCGCCGGCCAATCCGATCGAGATCGCCTACGACGGCCAGCGCGTCACGATCGAACATCGCCCGCACGTCGCGCCGGCGCAGCCGCACGCCGTGCCGGGTCTTCTCGTGGAGCGCACGGTCGTGCACCTGACGCCGCCGGCGCCGGAGGCGGTGCGCGCTCCGCGAGAGCATGCCGCCGCGCCCGCGCCGGCGACGCACCGGAGCGAGCCCTCGACGGTGGTTGCCGTCCAGGCATGGGAGCGCCGGCATCCGGTCCAACCGGGCGCGGATACGAGCGGGGTGCTGGCGCAGAGCGCACCTCCGCTGGTCAATCATGCCGAGGCGATTGCCGCCGCGCCCGAGATTCACGATGTCGCGCCGGTCGGCTCCATCGTCCCGCATCCGGCGCCGATTGCGTACGCCGAGGGAGCGGAGGGAACGACGGCCTACGCGGTGGATGTCGACGAACGCGGAGCGCCGGTCCGTTGCTCCATCGACAAATCGTCGGGATATCTGGCGCTCGACAAAGCCGTTTGCGAGGCGGCCATGAAAGCGCAGTACGTCCCCAGGACCGTCGGCGGCCGCGCGGTCGCTTCGACGTATCGCGACGCGGTGACGTTCCGCACGCAAACGCCGGGGAACTAGGCCACTAGGGACAATCCTCTCCCGAAGTTGAAACGCGCGAGCATGATCTCTCGCGTTTCCGTTTGCACGATCGTCCTTGCATCGTTCGCGGCGCTCGGTCTCGCCGCGTGCTCGCATCGCGCGCCGCAGGCCGTTACGTCCGCGGCCCCGGGCACCGACGACGCGGCCGTCGCGCCGGCCGCGGCCGCCGCATCTCGCGGAGCGCGCATTTTTGCCGCGCAGTGCGCCGCGTGCCACGGGGCCGGCGGTTCCGGCGGACCGATCGGTCCGAGCCTGCGCGACGTGAGGAAAAAGCACGATCTTGCCGCGGTCGTGGAGATCGTCAAGAATCCGTCCACGGCGACCATGCCCAAACTCTTTCCCGCGCAGCTCTCCGCGCAAGACGTCGCCGACGTGTCCGCTTACGTCGAGACGCTGTAGCGCATGTCCGAGACGTTCATCTACCGGTTCGCGCGCGATCTGCGCGTCGACGATCACGCGGGGTTAGCGTCGGCCGCGGCGCACGGAGCCATCGTGCCGGTGCTGGTGGTGGATCGCGATCTCTCGCAGCGTCTCAAGCGTTCGCCGCGGCGGGCGGCGTTCTACTGTTCGGCGGTAGCCGCGCTGGACGCCGAGCTGCGCGCGCGCGGCAGCCGGCTCATCGTCAAACGCGGTCCGCTCGCGGCCGCACTTCGTCAGATCGCCCGCGCCACGGGCGCCCGTGGCGCCGCGTGGAGCGCGAGTTACGACGGGGCCGGAATTCGCGGCGACGCCCAGCTGCAGTCGGCGCTTGAGGAGGCCGGGCTCATCGCCAACCTCGTGCACGACGCTCCGGCCGTACCGCCTGAAGAGACGGACGCGGCGCGTCCGAGCGAAGGCGCCGGCTACCGGGCGTTTTCCCCGTATTACGAAATCTGGAAGAGCATGACCGTCGGGACGTTCGAGGCGCCGGTGCTCCAGCGGTTTGCCGCAAGCGAGTTCGCGTCGGAATCGCTGCCGCTACCGAGCGAGTTCGACGCGGCCGCGGACGAGACGCCCGACGCGAGTCCCTCCGCCGCGCGGGCGCGGCTGGCGTCTTTCTTGCGCGAGCGCGCGACGCAGTATTCCGTCGCGATGAACGTGCCCTCCGACGACCGGACGTCGCACCTTTCCGCGGATCTGGCGTTCGGCACGATCGCCGCACGAACGGTCGTGCGCGAGACGCGGACGCGCGCCGAAGACCCTTTTCTGCTCAGCGAGGAGCGACTCTCTCTTCGTCTTTTTCAACGCTCGCTCGCGCAGCGCGATTTTTTTCTGCAACTCGGATGGTTCCATCCCGACACCGGGGACGCGCCGCTGCAAGAGAAGATGCGCGGCTTTTCGCTCGCTCGAACCCACTCCGGCGTGGACGCGTGGCGCGAGGGCGCGACCGGGTTTCCGCTGGTGGACGCCGGCATCAGACAGCTCCGCGCAACGGGGTGGATGCATCCGCACGTGCGAGCCGTCTGCGCGTCGTTTCTGTGTTTCGACTTGGGCGTGGATTGGCGCGTCGGGCGCGACGACTGGGACCGGCACCAGATCGAAGACGAACCGGCGCTCGCGACGGGCAATTGGCAGTGGATCGCGGGCGTCGGCGCGGACATGGCGCAATACCCGCGCATTTACAACCCGGAGCGCCAACGCCGCCGCTACGATCCGAACGGAGCGTACGTCAAGCGCTGGGTGCCCGAACTGGCGCACGTTCCGGTCAGCGCGTGGCCGGAGGGATCCGCCGTCGCGCAGATCGCGCTTCCCCTTTTCGGCCAAACGTATGCGCGGCCGATCGTCGATCACGAAACGGCCGCGCGAGAGTTTTTGGCGCGCTATCGCAAATTCGTGGGCGACTAAGCGGGGATTTTTTCGTCGATCCAGTCGCTGATGATGGGGACTCGGACTTCTTCGCCCAGCCACGTCTTGATGCCGAAGTAGACGCTGGCAACCAAGAACATCGGGATAAGCAACGGGATGAGGATCTCTGCCGAGACGCCGAGCCACGGAACGTTGGTCAGCAGCGTGAGCAGTCCCCAGAACCCCGCGAAGCCGACGTTGAAGCCGAGCGCCTGCAGCGTTTGACGGCGCAGGAACGTGGACTGTTTGCGATCGAGTAGCGCGAGCAGCGCGAGCGGCCAGAGCGGATAGCCGAGCGCGACGAGCGCCCGCGATTCTACGGGATCCGCCGGCGCGACGATCGCGGCGCGCGTCTGGGGTTGTGCCTGCGCCTGCGCACCCGCCGGTGCGGGCCGGGGCCGCGGCGGAACCGTTCCGCCGATTTGCTGCTGTCCGGCCGACGCGGCGTCGATTTTCGCGGCGAGCCGGCAGCTGGGACAGGCGCCGCGATCGTCGCGGCACGTCGCGCAAATCGCCTTGCCGCAGTCGGTGCAGGGGGCGATCGACGGAACGTTAGCGTGAAAATAGCAATCCATTTCTTTGGCCTCCAATCCCAGGTACCGAAAACGTGCCTGCAGGTTTCACACCGGCCCGGCCGCAAGGCCAGCCCCCGATGACCCGTCAGGAAATCCTTAGCCGCCTCGCGTCGGAGGCGCGCCCCTACTTCCCGCGGCTGATCGCGGCCGTGCTGCTCGGGGCAGTGGCCGGCGCGCTTCCGATCGTGCCTCCCTGGGCGCTCGGCCAAATCGTCGGGCGGGTCATCGCGCCGCCCCACGGCCAGGCGCCCGACCTCGAATTCCTCTATCTCGCGCTCACCCTGACGTTCTGCTCGCTGGCGCTCACCAACGTCGCCACGTACTTCCAAACGTATCTGACCGCGTGGAGCGGACAGCGCCTCATTGCGACCTGGCGCGTCCGGCTTTTCGCCCGGGTTTTGGAGATCCCGGTCGACGAGTACGACAAGTGGCGGCCCGGCGAGCTCATCTCGCGCTTCAGCAGCGACTTGCAGATGATGACGGATGCCGTGAGCATCTCGCTGCCGCTGTTCTTTGCCGCGATGGTCACCTTCTTGGTCTCGCTCGGTTACATGATCAAGCTCGACTGGCTGCTGACCGCGACGCTGGTCGTGGCGGCCCCGATCGTCGCCTACATCGTTTCCACATTTCAGAAACTGATTTCGCAGAGCACCCGCAAGACGCAGGAGCGCATTGCCGATCTCTCCGCCAACCTGACCGAGGTGCTGCAAGCCCAGCGCGTCGTGAAGTCGTTCGGGCGAGAGACGTTCGAGGTGGACCGTTTCCGGAACCGTAACGACGCGTATTTCGGCGCCTCCATGAAGCTGATCCAGTTCATCAACACGCAGCCGATGATCGTCGCGACGCTGATGGCGCTGGCAGTGGTGGTGATCGTCTGGCTGTCGGTCCGTGAAGTCTTGGTCGGCCGGCTCGACAAGAGCACCGTTTTTACGTACTGGCTCCTGCTCGTGAACCTGGCCAACCCGCTCAACCGCTTCGCGCAGTTCACCAGCGATTTGAGCAAGGCGACCGTCGCCTGCGGCCGCGTCCTCGAACTGCTCGATTTGCCGCCGGAAGACGCCGGAACCGGCGCGCCTCCGCTCGAGATCGCGCGCGGCGAGATCGTCTTCGACGACGTCGTCTTCGGCTATCAGAACAGCGAGAAGCCGGCACTCGACGGCGTGAGTGCAACCATCGCCGCGGGCGAAGTCGTCGCGCTCGTTGGCCCGTCCGGTGCGGGAAAGACCACGCTTGCAAATCTGGTTCCGCGTTTTTACCGTCCGCAGAAGGGTTCGATACGCGTGGACGGCCGCGACCTCTCCGGCGTCCGGCTTGCCGAGCTGCGGTCGGCGATCGCGATCGTCCCGCAAGATCCGCAGCTCTTTCGTACGAGCGTCATGGAGAACATTCGCTACGGCCGGCTCGACGCGACCGACGACGAGGTTCGCGCGGCGGCCCGCGAAGCCAACGCCGACGAGTTCATCGAGCGCTTTCCCGCGGGCTACCAGACGGAAGTCGGCGAACGCGGCGCGCGGCTCTCCGGCGGCGAGCGCCAGCGCATCGCGATCGCACGCGCGATCCTGCGCGATCCGCGCATCCTGATCTTGGACGAAGCGACCAGCGCGCTCGATACGCACTCGGAAGCGATGATCGAGAGCGCCCTCGACCGGCTCTTGCCTGGACGCACGACGATCGTCATCGCGCACCGCCTCTCGACGGTCCGCCGGGCCGATCGCATCTTCTACATCGAAGACGGCCGCTTGCTCGAAGCCGGAACGCAGGACGAGCTGCTGGCGCTCGGCGGGCGCTACGCCGCCCTCCACGCCGCCCAGTTCTCAACCTAAGGAAGGAGCCGTCACGTGCTCGCACTCAAGCGTAAGATCGGTGAAGGGGTCGCCTTAGGTGACGATGTCCGCATCGTCGTCATCGCGATCGAGGGCGATCGCGTTACCTTGGGCGTAGAAGCGCCTGCAGACGTGCGCATCCAGCGCGTGTCAGGCGCCGCGCGCCCGGGTGCGCAGGGCGCATAGGGCGAAGCGAGCACGATGACGCGATGGATGCGCCGCGCCGGCGCCCTCGTTCTGCTCGCGATCGCGGCCGCCTGCGGCGGTGGGGGTGGCAGCGCGATGAGCCCCTTGCCGCAACGTGCGCCGGCTCTCGCGCCGGCGTCGGCGTTTCTGGTGGCGGCCGGCACCCAAGCTCCGGGTCCCAGTCAGGCGCTCTTCGATCGACCGTATTATGCGTGCGTGCGGAACTTCTACGTGGCACCTAACGGCAAAGACACGAACGCCGGTACCAGCGCGCGTAGTCCCTGGCTGACCTTGCAGCATGCCAACGACTCCGGCCGCGCCGCCGGCGATTGCGTGAACGTCGCGCCGGGTACCTACGCCAAGGGAGTCGTGATCGACCATGGCGGAAATCGTGCCGCGAGCACGGGTTACGTGGTCTATCGCTGCACGACGATGGACGCCTGCGTCGTGACCGACGTCGCCGCCGGCGGCTACAACGGTTCGTTCGTTTGGGATACCTCGAAGCAGCCGATGACCGGAAACTACGTCATCGTCGACGGGTTCGCGCTGCGCGGCGCGCGCGAGACGCTCTACGGCCAAGGGATCGACCTTTGGGACGGCAACGAGAACGGAGCGAAGGCGCCGCGGTCGGTGCACCACGTCTGGATCCTCAACTCGGTCATCTCGGGCTACGGCCAGTCCGGAATCCAAATGAATGACGGCGAATACTTTTACGTCGTCCATAACGTGCTGTACGGAAATTCGAAAGCCGG
>Ga0182016_10005770_pt1 | contig 13195 bp, 9 predicted proteins | sample 712S2MmetaG_FD_120491 | JGI IMG/M metagenome (GOLD analysis project Ga0182016, IMG submission 120491) | Permafrost microbial communities from Stordalen Mire, Sweden - 712S2M metaG | ecosystem: Environmental > Terrestrial > Soil > Wetlands > Permafrost | place: Sweden: Stordalen | collected...
CCATGGCCGTCGCCTATGGCGGATTGCGGCTTCTAGCGGCCATCGGTCCCGCCGACCTGCCCCGCATGAGCGAAGTCGCTCTCGACGCTCGCTCGCTGCTCTTCACGTTGCTGGTCTCGGTATTTTCCGGGCTGTTCTTCGGCTCCATTCCGGTCTTTAAGTACGCGCGGCGGGCAAACCAGATTTCTCTCACCGGCCCGAGCCGCACCGCCAGCGAGGGCCGCACCCATCGCCGTTCGCGCGACGTGCTGGTAGTGGCGCAGGTGGCCATGGCGCTGGTGCTTATGGTGTGTGCGCTGCTCATGATCCGCACCTTTGGCGCGCTGCGCAGCGTTGAGCCCGGCTTCGCCGATGCCGCGCACCTCGAGACCATCAGCATCTCCATTCCAGACCAGATGATCACCGACACGCATTCCGTCGCACAGATGCAGAACAATATTCTGGGCAAGCTTGCGGCGATCCCCGGAGTCGTGTCAGCGAGCTATGGTGCGGCAGTTCCCATGGACGGGAACGATCCGAACTGGGACACGATCGCCGTCGAGGGAAAAGATTACGTGGGCGGCGAGGGGCCGCTCCGCATCTTCAACTACGTCTCGCCCCAATATTTCCAGACCCTGGGCACGCGCATTGTCGCCGGGCGCGACTTTACCTGGGACGACCTGCAGAATGTCAGGCCCTCCCTCATCGTCTCTGAGAGCTTTGCCCGTGAAAACTGGGGCTCGGCTGCGGCAGCAATAGGCAAGCGGGTGAAGAAATACGACCACTCGCCCTGGCAGCAGGTGGTCGGCGTAGTTGAAGACGTGCGCGTGCACGGTGTCGATCAGCCCGCGCCGCCCATCATCTATTGGCCGGCAATGTTCTACGACCGCTTCGGGGGCAATCTTGAAATGGACGGCCTGCGCACGGTGACGTATGTGTTGCACACCAGTCGCGCCGGCACTCAAAGCCTCCTCACGCAGATGCAGCAAGCCGTGTGGTCGGTGAGCCGCGACCTGCCTCTTGCTTCAGTGGGGACCATGCAACTGCTCTACAGCCGCTCCATGGCGCGCACCTCGTTCACGCTCGTCATGCTGGCCATCGCCGGATCGATGGCCATGGCGCTCAGCCTCATCGGCATCTATGGCGTCATCTCGTATGCGGTCTCGCAGCGCACCCGCGAAATCGGAATCCGCCTCGCGCTCGGTGCGCAGAAGGGGCTCATGCGCTGGATGTTCGTGCGCTCGGCATTGATGCTTACCGCGGTGGGCGCCGGAATCGGTCTCTGTGCGGCAGCCGTTTTGGCGCGCTTGATGAAAGCGCTGCTCTTCGGCGTCAGCCCTCTCGACCCGCTCACCTTTGCCGCCGTGCCCGTCATCCTGGCGCTGGCAGCCGCCCTGGCAAGCTTTCTGCCAGCCAGCCGCGCCGCCGCCGTCAACCCAGCAGAGGCATTAAGAGCCGAGTGATCGCGGCACATCACGCACAAAAATGGGTGCCCCATCCTAAACGCGTCTTTTTGCGTTTAGGGTGGGATAGGACGTACCTCAATCAACCATCTCAACCATGCGGTCAGATATCAATCGAGTCGCCCGCCCGCCGCATCCGCCGCAGCTCCCGGTCGATCTCCAGCTTCTTCTGCGTCAAAATCGCCAGCTCCGCGTAATCGCCGCGCCGCTCGGCCTCGGCAATCAGCCCGCGCAGTTCGCGCTGCCGGTTTTCTAGCGCCCGTTCTTCCACTTCCTGAATCGCGCTGCGCACCTCGCGCTCCTCGGGAGGCTTTGCCTCGCCCAGCAGCACCTCGGCCAGCAACGCGCGCTGCGCGTCATCCTCCACCACATCCATCGGGTCGCGCGATCCGCGTCCAGCCAGCGCTTGCAGCGCCGGATACGCAGTCAAATGCTCGAAATAATCAGCCCGTCCAGTTACGGCCTCTGCCACAAGCCTGCGCCCCGCCTCAAAATCGGGATCGGTAACTGACAGCGCGCGCAGCAGCACCCGCTCAACCTCAGATAATGCGCTGGCCCGGGCCTCTACCCGATCGCGGCGCTTCAACGCCGCCTGCCGCAGTTCCTCCCGCATTACCGCCGAGTCGATCCCCAGCTTCTGCGCCGCATCCGAAGCAAACTGGTCCCGCGCCAGCTTCTCCGGCATCCGCCGGATGTGCGGCAGCAGAAAATTCATCTGCTTCAGTTTCTGGTCGGCGCTCGTGCCCGGAAAGGCCAACCGCGCCCTCTCAATCAGGTAATCGGCCTGCGGCCGGGCCCCGCGAATGGCAGCCGTATACGCCTCCACGCCGCGCTCCCGTACATAGCGGTCCGGATCAAGCCCGCCTTCGAGCGTCACGATCCTGATCGAGAACCCCTCCCCAGTCAGCAGCGCAATCGATTTCTCCGCCGCGTTCGCCCCCGCCGCATCGGGATCGAAGTTCACCACCACGTTCTGCGTATGCCGCTTCAAAATCCCAACCTGCTGCTCGGTAAACGCCGTGCCGCTGGTGGCAATCACGTTCTGCACCCCGCGCAAAAAAACGCTGATGCAATCCATCTGCCCCTCAACCAGCAGCGCAAACCCCGCCTGGCGAATCACGCTCTTCGCCTTGTCCAGATTGAAGAGCACATGGCTCTTCGAATAAAGCGCAGTCTCCGGCGAGTTGAAATATTTTGGCCCGGACTTCTCGTCCGATCCCACCGTGCGCCCGGTGAACGCAATCACCCTTCCGCCCTCGTTGGCGATAGGAAACATAATCCGCTTGCGGAAGCGGTCGTAGATCGGCCCGCGCGAGCCGTCATCCTGTTCTTTGCTGTTGAACAGCCCGCTCGCCCGCAGCGTTTCGTCGTCGGACAGCCCCTTCAGCCGGTCGCGCAAGCCATTAAAGCTCTCGGGCGCGTATCCGATTCTAAATTTCCTGATGCCCTCATCCAAAAGTCCGCGACCTGCCAAATAGTCCCGCGCCAGTGCGCCCTCAGGCCCGCGCAGCTGCTCCTCAAACCAGGCCGTCGCCGCCTCGTGCAGATCAAGCAGCTTGCCCCGCAGCCGCGCCTCGGCCGCCTGTTCCGGAGACGAAAACTCCTGCTTCGGCAGCGGAATCCCGCACTTCTGCGCCACCGTCCGCACCGCTTCAGGAAACGTGACGTTTTCAATCTTGCCCACAAACGTAAACACGTCGCCCGATACACCGCACCCAAAGCAGTGAAAGAACTGCCGCACAGCGTGCACGTTGAACGAGCCGGTCTTCTCTTTATGGAAGGGGCATAGTCCCACGTAGTTCGTAGCCCCGGCCTTGCGCAGGCGAATGTACCCCTCGACAATCTTCACGATGTCGGCCTGCTGCTTCACGCTCTGGGCAAAGTCGGTCACGGGCGGGGGTCCAGCATCAAGAATAGTCCCCCGGAAAATCCGGCGATGTGGAAGCCGTGGAAAGCGCAAACGTCAACCCGCGCATTTCAACCACGCACAAAGCTGGGTGCCCCAGGTCCCTCGCACTTGGGGACCTGGGATAGCACGAACCCCAACCAACCGATCGCGACCAAGCACGCCCCAGGGTGTCCGCCGACCCAACCGTTCACGCCTCGCCAACACGCCCCATTCCCCCGCCGTGATACGCTGTCTCTTCGTTTTGAGGAGCGTGTTTTCCGATGAGTTCCGACTCTGCCAATCAATCGAATCACCCCAACCATCCAAGCCAGCCAAACCACCAGAATCAGCCAAACCACCAGAATCCGCCCAACCATCAGAATCAGCCCAGCCAAGGCCAGCAATCAGGACACTTCAATCTGATTGCCTCGGCCCACGCCGCGATGCTTGAGAACGGCTTTCAGCCCGACTTTCCCGCCGGCACTGACCAGGAAATTGCGGCCATCGTAAACCAAGCCCCGGTTCCGGCCGATACCACCGGTTTCACCGATCTTCGCAGCCTGCTCTGGTCGTCGATCGACAATGACACATCAAAAGACCTCGACCAGATCGAGTGGGCCGAGCGGCTGCCTGACGGCCGCATTCGCGTGCTGGTTGGCATTGCCGATGTGGACGCGCGCGTTCACCAGGGCACCATCATCGACACTCACGCGCAAAGCGAAACCACCTCGGTGTATACAGGCGTCAAGGTCTTCCCGATGCTGCCCGCCGAACTCTCTGAGGGCGCAACTTCGCTCAACGAGAACGAAGATCGCATCGCGATTGTGATCGAGTATTCGGTCGATGCCTCTGGCGCGACAAGCAACGAGACGGCCTATCGCGCACTGGTGCGCAACCGCGCGCAACTGGCATACGACGGCGTAGGCGCATGGCTCGAAGGCAAAGGCCCGGCGCCGGCCAAAGTTGAAGCCAACGCCGACCTGGCCGCGCAACTCAAGCTGCAGGACGAGGCCGCGCAGTGCATGGGCGGCGAGCGCTTCCAGCACGGCGCGCTCGATCTCGAAACCATTGAGACGCGGCCGGTGATGATCACCGATCAAATCATCGGCATCGCGCCTATCGAAAAAAACCGCGCCACATCGCTGATTGAAGAGTTCATGGTGGTGGCCAACGGCGTGACCGCACGCAGGCTTCAGCAAGCCGGCGTAGCATCCATTCGCCGCATCGTGCGCACGCCCAAGCGCTGGGACCGGATTGTGCAACTGGCCCAGGCGTTAGGCACAACGCTGCCCGCCGAGCCCGACTCCAAAGCTCTGAACGACTTTCTGCTGGCGCAGAAGCAAAAAGATCCCGACCATTTTCCCGATCTCTCGCTTTCGGTAATCAAGCTGATGGGTCCGGGCGAATACATTCTGGTAAAGCCCAACGAGCCCTCGCCCGGCCATTTCGGCCTGGCCGTGCAGGACTACACACACTCCACCGCGCCCAACCGCCGTTTTCCTGACATGGTGACGCAGCGCATCCTCAAGGCGTGGCTCGCGAAAGCGCAGCAGCCCTACTCTGACGAGTCGCTGAACGCAATTGCCACGCGTTGCACCGAGATGGAAGACGCCGCGCGCAAGGTGGAGCGCGAGATGCAAAAGCGCATCGCTGCCGTGGTTCTGGCCAAGCACATCGGCCAAACCTACGCGGCCATCGTCACCGGCGTGAACAAGTATGGGAGCTTTGTCCGCACCCTCACTCCCCATGTTGACGGCATGCTGGTGCAAGGCGGCAAGGGCCTGGATGTTGGCGATCGAGTTAATGTTAAACTGGTATCAACCGACCCGGCGCGAGGATTCATCGATTTTGCGGCGCAATAGGCATAAACCGTGCGCCTGGAACAATTTCCGATGAACCTCCCGTAAGAATCCCGGGATATGCGAGGCAGCGCCGCTGCGGGGCCCAAATCTTGTGTCCGCAAGCCTCCTGGCTGCGTCTAACAAGTAGAATTCGGCGATTTTTTGATCGACACGCCTCCGTGCGACTTTTTTGTCCATTGCACTTCGGTCCGGCACAGGTCACGCGGGAACGACAAAAATGAGTGGCCACCCGCAAGGCGGCGAATGGATTTCGGCTTGCGCAGGCGGCTGCCGCTCCTCAAGCTATCGAGACTGGTGAATGCATGCGTTTTTGCACTATCGTTTTAGGTTCGACCGCTCTTTTTGCTTCTGCTTTTTTACCCTGTCCCTGCCTTTACGCACAGCAGGCTGACACAGCCGTGGCAGTAACTTCGCCGGCTCAATCCGTTCCTGAAGCACCCACGCCGCAAATCGAGCTCGCCCAGCCGGCCGACCCGAAAACCGCCCAGCAAACTCAATTGCAGACACCGGCACAGGCTCCTGCGCCCAATCAGCCAAGTTCCGGCCAGTCCAGTTCAAGCTCGTCGAGCTCTTCGCAATCAGCGGAGCAGCCCGATGCCCAGAAAACCCAGAAGGAAACAGCCGCCGAGCAGCTCAAAGAGCAGGAAACGCAGCGGGTGGCGGGCGTCATGGCCACTTTCAACACCACGCGGAATCCCGATGCCTTGCCGCTTTCATCGAGCCAGAAGTTCCAACTCTTTTTCAAGAGCGCATTCGATCCCTGGCCATTCGGGCTCAGCGCGGTGGTTGCAGGCATCGGTCAGGCAGAAGACAGCACCCCGGAATGGGGTGGGGGGACCGAGGGCTACGCAAAGCGATTCGGGGCGGGCTACGCCGATTATTTTATGGGCAATTTCTTCGGAAATGCCGTTCTTCCGTCGCTGCTCCATGAAGATCCAAGGTATTTCCAAAAAGGATCGGGCAAGCCAATCAACCGCGTCCTGTGGGCGGCGGCCAGTACGGTTTGGTGCAAGCGCGACAAGGGTGGCTGGGGGCCAAACTGGGCCAACGTAGGTGGCAACCTGATCGGCGCTGCCATTGGACGCGTCTATTACCCAGCTTCAGCGCGCACGGCCAGCGACACAATCAGCGACGGATTGACAGTCTCCGCCGAAGGCATCGTAGGCGCCGAAGTAATTGAGTTCTGGCCAGACCTGGTGCGCCATTACCGGCAGAAGAAAGCTGAGAAGCAGGCCCGCGCGACGGGCGCTGCAGACGGACAAAAAAAGGAAGCCACGCCGCAAGACCAAAACCAGAAATAGTCCGGTCCGGGCCCTTGGTTGATGGTTGATTGATTCCTTTTCCCGTTCTCGCGAATCAGAGTAGTAATTGAGCTTTATTCCCCATCTAGCCAGGAGAGATTTTTCATGCCTCTCGCCTTCATCTCCAGAAGTTCGTTGTCAGGACGCACTTTTTGCCTTGTCCTGCTTGCCTGCATCTCGATTGCCGGGCTGACCGCCCCCGCCAGGCTGGCAGCACAGCAGACTGGCGCAGCCGACGTGGATGCGTCACCCGCGGCCGCTCCCGCACCAGGCGCGGACGCCCAGGCGCCCGCGGCTCCGGCCCAATCGCCCAGCGCGAATCCACCTGCGCCGCAGAATCAACAGCCTCAGAATCAGCCGACTCAGACTGCGAAAGACGATTCAAATGGCAAGCAAACCAAGCGCATCCTCGGCATTGTGCCCAATTTTCGCGCCGTCAGCGCCGACGAACAGCTGCCCCCTGAGACTGTCAAAGATAAGTTCAAAGACGCCACTGAGGATTCGTTCGACTACTCGTCAATCTTCTTTCCCCTGGTCATCGCCGGTTACAACCAGGCAAGGGATTCAACGCCCCAATTCCACCAGGGAGCAGCTGGCTACGCCCGCTACTTCTGGCACTCGGCCGTCGACCAGACCAGCGAAAACTACATGGTCGAGTTCATCTTTCCGACCGTCACTCAAGAAGATTCGCGCTACTACACTCTCGGTCACGGGGGATTCCTGAAGCGCAGCGGCTACGCCTTGAGCCGCGCCGTTATTACCCGCACGAACTCGGGAAAAGAAACCTTCAACATCAGCGAGGTGGTGGGCGCCGGCGCCGCCGCCGGGATTTCGAATCTCTATTACCCCTCTGCATCGCGGACGCTTGGAAATACCGGCAGCCAATGGGGTCTCGACATTGGCATCGACGCGGGCGTCTTTGTCTTCAGAGAATTCTGGCCAGACATCAACCGCCATATCTTCCATAACAAATTCGGCGACGCCCCCGCGGAGAAATGAGCTCTGAGGGTGCCCCCTGTCCCTCGCTTTCGGGGACCGGGGGATGGACGCCGCCCTTCGCGCTTTGTGCGCATCCCTCGCATCGCCTGCTATCGTGAAGCTTCGCATCTTAGCTGTGCGAGGTAATTCGAACCAATGCCCCAATCAGTAATCAAATTCGGCACCGACGGATGGCGCGGCGTGATCGCAGACGACTTCACCTTTGCCAACGTCCGCACCGCCGCGGCGGCCGTTGCGGCCTACGTCCATGCGCAAGAGGACCCCGCCAAGGGGCTCTGCATCGGCTACGACACGCGGTTCGGTTCCAAAGCTTTTGCGCGCGCCTGCGCTGAGGTTGTGGCTGCCACCGGCATTCCTGTCCAACTTGCCAACGCCATCACGCCCACTCCGGCGCTCAGTTACGGCGTGCGCCATCGCTCGGCGGCCGGCGGCATCATGATTACCTCGTCGCACAATCCCGCGCAATGGAACGGCGTAAAGTACAAGGGCTGGTACGGCGGCTCGGGAAAGCCGTCGATGATTGCGGCCATTGAGACCTTCCTCGACAAGCCTGCGCCGCAGGCAGCCACGCTCGCGCCGATTGCTGAAGTAGACTTTTTGCCTGACTATCTCGCCGCCGTCAAGAGCTTCGTCGACCTCGACCTGATCGCGAAATCGGGAATGAAATTCTGCATCGACTCAATGTACGGCGCAGGCGGCACCATTATCTCTGAAATGTTTTCGGCGCTGGGCGTCGATCACGTGCAGATTCGCGCCAATCCCGATCCGCTCTTTCCCGGCATCAACCCCGAGCCAATCGAGCCGCACATTCGCGCGCTGGGCGAGGCCACCGTCGCCAACCACTGCCAGGCCGGCCTGTGCACCGATGGCGATGCCGACCGCATCGGCGCAACCGACGAGCACGGCAACTTTGTCGATCCGCACAAGATCTATTCCGTGCTATTGAGCTGGGTGCTGCGCCGCAAGGGCTGGCCCGGCGCAGTCACGCGCGCCTTCAACACAACCAAAATGCTCGACCGCATCTGCAAGAAATATGGGCGCGAACTGATCGAGCACGGCATCGGCTTCAAGTTTGTGTGCGACTACATGCTCGAACGCGAAATCGTGATGGGCGGCGAAGAGTCGGGCGGCATCGGCTTCCAGCGCCACCTGCCCGAGCGCGACGGAATCCTGAACGCGCTGCTGCTGGCAAATGTCATGTCTCAGGAAGGCAAAACCCTTGGGGCACTTGTGGCCGATCTGCAAGCCGAGTACGGCGAGCACCAGTACGGGCGCATCGACCTCCACATTCCCGACGACGTAAAGAACGCGGCGATCGCGCGAGCCAGGGCGCTGCCCGCGGGGGACGCAACCTTTGCCGGCATGCCCATTCTGCGCACCGAAACGCTCGACGGAGTAAAGTTCTACCTCGACAACCCCGAAGCCAAAACCAAGCCCAGCGCGGCTGAAACGTGGCTGCTGCTCCGCGCCAGCGGCACCGAGCCGCTGATGCGCATTTACACCGAGTCGAGCTCGAATGAATCGGTGACGAAGTTGCTTGAATCGGCGCGCGAGTTCGCGCTCAGGAGCTAGCGACATGTTCATTCACATTTTTGGATTTCGATGGAAGCCGGAAGCCACCAACGCTGACAAGCTTCGCGCCAAGCAGGAGATTCTCGCTTTTCGCCATGTTGTTCCCGGATTGATTGAGACGCATGTGGGCACTAATCTATCGCCACGCAGCCAGGGCTACGAGTTTGCCGGCTTGATGAAGTTCACCAGCAAGGCGGCCTGCGATGACTACACCACCCACCCTGCGCACCTGGCTCTGCTCGAGTGGCTCGTCCCGCTCATCGACCCCGTAGAGCTGGACTTCGAGGCGTAACGCCCCTACTCCGCCCTTAGCGCCTCAATGGGGTTCACATGCGTCGCCTTCAACGCCGGCGCTGAAGATGCGGCCAGCGCCATCGCCAGCAAAAGCGCTGCGGCTGCGCCCATGCTCAGGGGATCGATGGGATGCACGTCGACCAGCATGGCCGCGACCAGCCGCACCAATAGCAGGCTCAGCGCCAGGCCTACAGCAATGCCTCCGCAGGCCAGCATGGCCGCATGGCGCAGAATCGCCTGAAGTATCTTGCCCCGATCTGCGCCAAATGCCATCCTTATCCCGATCTCCACCGTCCGCTGCGCAACCGAGTAGGCCGTGGTTCCATACACGCCCAGCATCGCCAGCAACAATCCCACCCCGGCGAACAACGAAATCAGCACAGCGCGGAAACGCTGCACGGTGATCGAATCGTTCACCATCGCATCCATGGTGGTAAATTTCATCGCGATCAGCGGATTGGTATGAACGATTCGCGCCTGCACCGCATTCATCAGCGTCAACGGCGCCACGCGCGTGCGCAGCACAATGTGAATCTGGTTGGCGTAAGCTGGATGCTGCGCCATGGGCATGTAGAGCGCCGGCCCCGCTTTGTCCGCGGGCGAATCCTGGCGCACGTCGCCCACCTCGCCGATCACCGTCATCCACTTGTCTGAGTCGAGGCCGCACTGAATCTGCTTGCCAATGGGATCGGCGTCTCCGAAGCTCTGCTTCGCCAGCGAATCGCTGATGACCGCGACAAAGGGGCCCTCGTACGTGTCTTGCGAACTGAAGTCGCGCCCGCGTTTGAGCGGAATCTCCATGGCGTCAAAGTAGCCGGGACTCGCCACCGTGAAAATCGCCGACTGCTGATGCGTTGCATCGACGGGCAATCCGCCGCGTGTTGAGTAGTAGCCATTCGAGCCGTAAGCGCTGGTCGGCAATCCCATTACGCCGGCCGCGCGCTCCACTCCCGGCATTGCGCCCAGCTCTTCAAACAGACCATTGAACTGTTGAATGACGCGCTGGTAGTCGGCGTCGGCGTGCGCGGGAGCATCGGCGTCGACCACCAGCAATTGGCGCGTCTCAAAGCCCATGCCTCGCGCCATCAACGCTGACATCGTACGCAACAGCAAGCCGGCGCCCACCACTAGCACGAACGTGGCTGCAACCTCGGCAATCACCAGCGAGTCGCGCAGCGTAGCCGTGCCCCGGCGAGTCATGCCGCGCGTGGCGTCGTGCTTCAAAGCCTCCGCGGCCTCAACCTTTGCCGCCCGCATTGCCGGAAACACCGCCGCCGCCAGCGCCGTCAGCGCCGCAATGCCCACCGTAAACAGAAGCACCCATCCGTTCAAGTGAATCTCTTCTGCGCGCGGCAGTTCCTTGGGCGCCATCGCAACCAGAATCCGCACCGCCGGTACCGCCAGCAGCACCCCCGCAACGGCGCCCACGGCCGCCAGCAGCAGGCTCTCAATCAGCGCCGGCCGCATCACCTGCCACCGCCGCGCCCCAAGCGCCTTTGCGATTGCAATTTCACGCTGCTTCTCCATCGCGCGCACCAGCTCGAGATGCGTCAGGTTAACGCACGCGATCAGCAGGATAATGCCCACCGTTCCCCACAACAGCAGCAAAGTGGGCCGCGCAGCGCTCGTCAGCGCATCGGCCAGCGGCACTGCTTCAATCACTTTGGCTCGATTGTCGGCTGGATAGAGTGTTTGGAGCCGCTGCGAAAGGCCGTCGAGCTCGGCCTGTGCTGTTCTAAAGGTCGCGCCGTCGCGCAACAGCGCCACAACGCGATAGTTGAATGCCGTGCGCGATGTCGAATCGGGCTTCAGCGGGTACGCCTCCCACACCTCGCTCCTGCCGGGAAAGTTGAAGCCGCCGCCGAGCACGCCCACAATCTCAACGGCTTCGCTCTCAACGTGCAGCGTTTGACCCAGCGCCGCCTGCGCGCCGCCAAAATTGTCGCGCGCAAACTTCTCGCTTACCAGCGCCGCACTGTGACTCTCTGAATCGTTGAACAGCCGCCCCGCAATCGGCCGCAGACTGAAGACGCGCGCAAAGTTCTCATCAACCCAGGTCACCTCGGTGTACGCGGCGTGATCGCGCAGCTCCACACCCTCGTTCCCGCCGGCGTACAGGCTTACCGCCTCAAGATCTTTGGCCTGCGTACGCACATCAACGGCGTCAGGCCCCGTCATGCGCGGCGTGTTGTGTCCGGTGTTGGTCCAATGCGTCTCGAGCATCGCCAGCCGGCCGGGGTTGGCATAGGGCAGCGGCGTCAGCAGCACCGAATCGGCGACCGTAAAAATGGCGGTATTGGCGCCGATGCCGAGAGCCAGCGTGAGCGTTGCGGTGAGCGTAAACCCAGGGTGCCTGATCAGCTGGCGCAGAGCGAACTTCAGGTCGCGGGCCAGGTTGTCGATTATTTCCACACGGCTGTTCAGATAAAACCGCTCGTGCGCAATCTGCCTGTTGCCGAAGGCAACTCGCGCGCGGCGCCGGGCTTCTTCGTCGCTCAGGCCTTCGTTCGCCAGCGCGTCGGCTTCAAGCGCAAGGTGCGCCCGCATCTCGTCGTCGAAGTCCCGTATGCTGCGTTTGCGCTTGAACATCGCTCAGGCCTCCTTGCGATCCGGGCTTTTGGTGCACCAGGCCGCGCACGAATCGTGGGTGCCCCGGGTCTCGATTTTGAGACCTGGGATACCGAGATGCTGACAACGCGTAATCATGCCTTCTCGCCTTCCAGCACCAGGCCCATCGCGCGAGTAAGCCGCTGCCACTCGCTGGTCTTCTGCACCAGTTGCTCGCGGCCTTTCTCGGTGAGCCGGTAAAAGCGCGCCCTGCGATTGTTCTCGCTCACGCCCCACTTGGCCACAATCCACGCGCGCTCTTCCAGCCGCTGAAGCGCCAGGTAGAGCGAGCCGTGGTCCACAAAAAACACTTCTTCTGACTGGCGCTGGATCGCACGGGCAATTCCCTGGCCATGCTGCGCGCCAAGCACCAGGGTTTTCAAGATCAGCAGGTCGAGCGTGCCCTGGAGCAGGGCGATGCGGTCGTCGGAGTTGGCTGGAGGGTTAGGTTGGGTCGTCATCCGACCCAAGCATCCCACGGTTCGGGTCGGATGTCAACCCGAAAGCCTGAATCGCACGAACCTCGACCAACCCGTCTCAACCCAGCACAAAATGGGTGCCCCATGTATCGAGCGTCGTTTGCTCGATGGCTGGGAGACCACAAAGCCCAACCGTCGGCAAATCCCGTCTTGTTTCTATTCGGGAAGGACTTTGCCCCCGCCGATCATGTCCGTGATTCATATCACGGCCTCGCCCTGCTCGTGCCCGCTAGCCTCATAGTTGCGGAGTGCCGGCGCTTTGCGGCCCCTATTCATTCGAGGAGCGAATTCATCATGGCTTATGTTGTTACCGATGCCTGCATCAAGGACTTTGTTTGCGTAGCCGAATGTTCGACCGCGGCGATCGCCCCTGCTGAAACGGACGGCGCAGCGGCAACCGTCCCGCAGGTCTTTATCAATCCCGATGAGTGCATCGACTGCGGCAACTGCGCATCAATTTGCGAGCAGAACGCCATCTTTCCCATAGACGAGCTGCCCGCAGACAAGGCGGAGTTCGCGGAAAAGAACCGGGCCTACTTCAACTAATAGCGGGATCGGCAACTTGTCGCAAGGTCGGGAGACCCGCACAGCCGGTCCGGAGTGATTGCGAAAAAAGTCCGTTCGGAGGGGTTTTGTATCAGTCCGCCACCGGTGTCTCCGACCCGCGATGGATGAAACGGGTGTCGAGTGTCGTAGAGTGTTGTTGTGCGGTCGGCACAGAGGTCGGCCATTCCCTGGTGCAGAAGAGCCC
>Ga0182016_10005775_pt1 | contig 13186 bp, 8 predicted proteins | sample 712S2MmetaG_FD_120491 | JGI IMG/M metagenome (GOLD analysis project Ga0182016, IMG submission 120491) | Permafrost microbial communities from Stordalen Mire, Sweden - 712S2M metaG | ecosystem: Environmental > Terrestrial > Soil > Wetlands > Permafrost | place: Sweden: Stordalen | collected...
CGAGACCTGTATGGGTTTCCAACTGCCGCGCAGTTCACCCGTTGGGTGACAACTGCCGTTTCTGCAAGCACTTGGGGCTAAAGAGGAAGCTTGTGTGGCGGCCTGTCAACCGCCGTTTTTAGGGTAACAAGTCCCGTGGAATCATTGCTGCGTTACCGAGCCGCGACCGCAAGGGAGCGGTTTCTTGAGTTTCGCGACAGAAACTAGTCAGATAGCGGCGCGCCCAACGGGAGAATGCCACGCTGGCGGCGCCTATAGTTGCCGCGAGTCGCAGCGCGCATCGGCCGGATGAATCGCCGGCCGCATGAAGAAAAATGCCGCCGCGGGCCGGAATGGCGCCCGCGGCGGGATCGTCAGGGGGCTACTTTACGATAATGCCGCGCTCGTCCAGCAATTCGCCGGTCTGGGTGTACAGATTCAAAATGCTGGTGCGCAGGTTGACCTGCGCCGTCACCACGGCCGACTGGGCCACTACCCAGGTCTGCAGCGCGATGACCACGTTTTGGTTGATGTCGGTGCCGAGAGTGTACTTCTCCATTTCCGCGTCGTAGTTCTTGTGCTGCAGATCTTCCTGCACCCTGGCGAGCCGCAATGAATCGATGGCGCCATTCAAAGTGCTGATGGCCGTGAGCACGTTCAGCCGGGTGTTCTGCTGTACGTTGCGCAGGTTGAGTGCGTCGGTCTTCTTGGTAACCAGCGAATTGGCGAGGACCATGGAAGCCGTGCGGTTGCGGATCGGAAGCGTCAGGTTCAGGCTTCCCCTGTAAGTCGGGTTGTTCAATCCGAACATCTGGCTCAGAGCATCGGTCAGACCGCCGGGAACCACTAATACGGAGCCCCCTCCGAGCAGCGTGGAGCCGCTCGAACTATAGACCCCACCCTGTCCGGCGTTGGCGTACGACGCCGTGAACGTGAGCTGCGGCAGGAGACCGTTATTGGCGCTCTGGATACCCAGGTCGTCAATGTCCAGGGCCTGCGCAGCCGCCTTGACGTTGGGATTGCTGACCAGAGCTTTTTGGACCTCCCGGCCCGGGTCCAAATCCAGGGAGGTGGTAGAAACGTCCACCGGTTCGGTCAGTTCGATGGGCAGCTTGGCCAGCTCGGGATCCAGGTCCACCGCAATCTGGTGGCGCACGATGTCCTCCGCCTGCTCCAGGGCGAATCGCGCCTGCGACAGGGCGAGTTCCGCGGCGGCCAGTTGCCCTTGCGGGTTAAAAATGTCGAGCGGCGAGACGGCGCCCAAATCCAACTGCTTCTGCACGAAATCCAGATTGGCTTTGGATGTGTCGCGGGCTTTCTCCTGCACCTTCACGTTCTCGCGCGCGGAAACCACTTTCCAATAGGCATTCTCGGCGGTATTGACCCAGGTCAACAGGGACGCCCGCAGGTTGAACTCCGCCCGCCGGAAGGTGCTCTGCGCCTGCATCACGGGAATCCGGTTGACGTAGCGGCTGCGGCTGCGGATCAGGTTTTGCGTCACCAAGAAGGACATATTGGAAGACAGGCTGGGGTTATACGACGAAAAGCTGTTGCTGTAAGAGTTCTTGGTTCCGCCGAACGACACCGTGTAATTCGTGCCGGTGTCGAGAGCCTGACTGTAGCTGAGCGAGAGCGGCTGGGACAGGCTCTTCGAAGTGGACCCCAGCGTGGCGTTCTGCGATTGCGAAGGGTTCGTGGGAACGCTGGTGGTCCGGGTAGTGGAGAAACTTGCCAAGGCAGTGGGATCCCAGATGCCAGAGGCCGACGTGATATTGTTTTTCGGTATCTCCACGCTGAGGAACGTCACCTGGACGTCGGTGTTGTTGGCCATCACCAGCTCCAGATAATTCTTCAGCGAAAGCTCCAGCTTTCCGGAGACTACGAAATCCTTCAACCGCACGGGATCCCGCAGATCGACGTTGGTCCTGGTCTGCCGCAGGACCTCGCGGAAATAGTTCGGCTTGGGGAACGACGACATCTGCGCAAACGCGCCAGTCGTCAGAATGATACCTGCAATAAAAGTTCGCGACAGCATAGCTCTACTCGTAACGAATGGCCTCAATGGGATCCAGTTTGGCTGCCTGGACCGCCGGGTAAATTCCAAACAATAATCCGATAAATACCGAAACTCCGAATGCGATACCGATGGAGGAGCCTGTCACCACGGTGGACCAGCCGGCCGCCGACGCGATGATCTGCGACAAGGCGAACCCGAACCCGATACCGATCAATCCGCCGGCGATCGAAATCATGATGGCTTCCGTAAGGAACTGACGGACAATATCGGCCTGCCGTGCACCGATGGCGCGGCGAATGCCGATTTCCCGGGTGCGCTCCAGAACCGTGGCCAGCATGATGTTCATGATGCCGATGCCGCCCACCAGCAGCGAAATGCCGGCGATGCAGATCATCACGATGTTGAAGATGAACTGCGTCTGCTTCTTTTGTTCCAGCAGGCCCGCGGGCACCGTGACGGTGTAATCGCCGGCGTCCTTATGGGTGGCCGCCAGCAGGGCGCCGACCACGTTGGAGGTTTCGATGGAATCGATATTCGGCTGCACCTTCATATAAATGCCGTCGATCTCGTCCTTCAGGTAGCTGGTCTGGTCTTCGAAGCGGCGCATCACGGTGTTGAAGGGCGCGATGATCATGTTGTTGCGGTTGAGGGCTTGCACGCCTTCCATGTCCGAATCGCCGCCGGCTTGGGGTTTCAGAATGCCGATCACCTGCAGCCAGGTATCGTTGGCTTTGACAAACTTGCCGAGAGCGTCGCCGTAACCGAACATGCTCACTTTGGCACCTTCGCCCAAGACGCAGACCGCGGCCGAATCGCGGTCTTCCTCCTCGGTGAAGAACCGGCCGCCATCGGCCAGCTTCAGGCTGTTGATTTCCTGAAAATTGGGATAGACACCCACCAGCGTGGGGGGTTCGCTGTTGGTCTTCGGCAACAGCTTCTGCAGTTTGAATTTCTTGCGCGGCGTGATGGCCACCAGTCCTTGGACGTTTTCCTGGATGGCCCGATAGTCGCGCAGGCTCATGCCCGGCGAGACCGCGCGCACGGTCTGCAGTTCGTTGCGGTCCACGGCCTCATGGGCATCCACGATGATGTTGTTGACGCCCAGTTGGTCGATAAAGCTCATCATCTGTTTCTGCGCGCCGGCGGTGATCGACAGCATGGCCACCACCGCGCCGACACCGAAAATCATGCCGAGCATCGTCAGCAAGCTGCGCAATTTGTGCGCAAAGAGGCTTGCCAGCCCCATTTTCAACTCGGGAAGAACGTGCCCGAATATCATCCTATTTCCCTCCCGGCATGGAACTCATGGGGTCGCTTGACGACTTCTTTTCGTCTTTCTTGGCGTTCTTGTCGGCGGTGGGATCTCCCAGCGCCACAATCTCGCCGGGTTGCACACCGCCGCCCAGCACCATCATGGATTCGCTCTGTTTGACCACTTGCACTTCGCGCGGTTCGTACCTGCCATTCTTCTGCTGCACGTACACAACCGGCTTCCCGCCCTTTTGAAACACCGCCTGTGCCGGAACGTGGATCACGTTGGGCAACCTCTCGACGGTGATCTCGACGTCCGCCAGCAGCCCCGGCCGAAGCAGCACCTGGACCTGCGAATCCTGGCCCGGGGGCAAGGGCAACTTAGCGTTGCTACGTTCTTCCTCGGTGAACTTGGATCCGCCATTGGCCATCATGGCCATCAGGTCGGCCGCGCTACGGCCGCGACCGCGTCCGCCGGCTGCGTCTGCGCCACCCGGCATTCCGCCGCCCGGCCCGCGTCCGCCCGCGGCATCTCCACCGCGACCCGCGCCGCCTTGACCACGCCCGCCCGCGGCATCCGCGCCACCCTGACCACGCCCGCCCGCGGCATCCGCGCCACCCTGACCACGCCCGCCCGCGGCATCTCCACCGCGACCCGCGCCGCCTTGACCGCGCCCGCCGGCGGCATCCGCGCCGCGACCCGCGCCACGCCCGCCCGCGGCGCCCGGCATTCCGCCCCGGCGTCCACCGGCGTCCTGCATGTCGCCCGACGCCTGGTCCTGGCCGCCGCCACCGGCGCCCGCTGCTCCGGGCGTGCCGGCCGCTCCATTGGGGGTGAGCTGCAAACTGGCGAACAGGGAACCGGCCGTGTTGGTGACATTTTTCCTGGAGTTGGCCTCGGCTGTGGCCATCACGCGATCGACCTCGGCCGGACTCATCCCCAAACCCGCTAACAGAGCGCGCATGTCGACGGTGAACACCACGTCGAATTTCTTAGCCGGATCGCCTGAGAAGACATCGGCCGTGGCCGTGCCGCTCAACGTCTTGATCTTGCCGTGAAACTGCTTGTCCGGAATCGAGTCCAACTGCAGCAGGGCATCCTGGCCTTCCACCAGATTGGCGCGATCCAACTCGCCCACCTTGGCCCACACCTCCACTTCGGAAAGGTCCAGGATATCGGCTACCAGCATTCCGGGCTGGAGAGTATCGCCTTCCCGGATGTCAGGCATGACTTGACCGAAATTGAAATTGCCGGCGCGGTTCTGGCGGATCGATACCAGCCCCGTGATCTCGGCCAATGCCTTGGTCTGTTGAATGCGCTGTTCTTCACGCCGGATGTCCAACAGGTTACGGCCGCGCTGTTCGGCGTACACCGCCAGGATGGACTCGTTTTGAGCTTTCCGCATGGCGATGTCGGTTTCAAGCTGGGTCACCGCGCGCTTGGCCTCCTCGAGAGCGAGCCGGTTCTTCTTGGCGTCGATCAGGTCGGTGACGTCTTCCTTCTGCACGTTCAGCTCGGCGGCGCGCACCGCGAAGCGCTGCTTCAACAGGGCCAGGGCATCCTGGCTGGCGGTGATGCCCAAATTGGCATTAGCGCCTTTGATCTGCTCGTCGGTCTGCTGTAACGCCATCTGGTCTTCGTCGAGCGCGGCCAGGCGCTCGGAATCGTCGTACTCCACGATCAGGTCCTTCTCGCGGGCCAAGGAACCCGCCGGAGCCAGCGCCGTAACCTGCACCGTGCCGTTCAGGTTGGGCGCCACCAGTGTCACCGACCGGACGGCGTGCAATTCGCCGCGCGAATAGGCGCGGATGGTGACGTCGCCGCGTTGCACCTTGGTGGTCGCAAGCTGTTCCTGATGCGACGGCAATTGCTGGTACCAGCGGTAGCCGTACCATCCGCCACCCACCAGAATCCCCAGTATGACTATTCGAAAGATCGCCTTTTTCATGAATCCGTTCCTCAGGCGGGTGGTCCGCGGACAGTGAGCCCGGAACCCACCCCCTGCCGCAACTACATTTTCTTTTTGGCCCTCTTGGCTGCGTCGGCGGGACTTTCCAGGGTGACGATGTCGCCTTCCTTCAGCCCGCCCACGACCACGATATCGTCGTCGTTGCGCTGTCCCACTTCGATGGGCACCAGTTTGAAGCTCTTACCCGATTGCAAATAGGCGGCCGGCTTTCCGTCTTTGTCGAAGCTGGCACGGATCGGGATGAGGAGCTTGTTGGGCTCCCTCTCGATAATCACCTCCGCGCTGGCGCTCATGCCCGGGCTCAAGCGCGGGTCCAGATTTTTCAAAGTGGCGCGCGCCGGGAAGGTTTTTTCGGGAGTCGCGCCACCCTTGAAAATCAGGGCGGCGATGGGGCTGATGAAATCCAGGTTGGCCATGAATTCCTTGTCGGGAATCGCGTCCACGCGGATCCGAACCGGCTGGCCGAGCTGCACCTTGCCGCGGTCCACCTCTTCCAGTTTCAGATCGATGTACAGTTCGGTCAGCTCCGGAATTTCCACGATTTCGGCGCCGTTCCACACGTTGTCGCCCTCCCGGAAAGGCGGCAGGGACTGCCCGAAGGTTCCCGCCGAGCGGAAGTTGGACAGAACGTTGACTACTCCGTCGGTAGGAGCGCGAAGCTGCATCATGCCCAGATAGCCGGTGGCCGTGTTCAGATCGCTACTCGCCTTGTTTTTTTGCTGCGTCAGGCGAAATGTGTCGGCGTCGTTACCCACCTGGTGGGCGTTAATAGTCGCCTTCACCTGCTGCAGGCTGCCTTCCTGCACCCCCACCGTAATGCGGAACTTCTCACCGTCGATGGCGGAGAGCACGTCGGCCTTGCTGGCATCCAGCTTGGCGCTTTCCACACCATATTCGGACGTCATCTTGTTCATGAGGTCGCTATCGTCGTTGATCCGCTGGGTGGCGTGCAGTTGGTCGATGGAGCCCTGGATCGCCTGCACCTGCAGGGTTTGCTGGATGACGTTCTGCTCCTGCTGCATGCCGTCGAATTCCACCACCACGTCGCCCTTTTTGACCAGGCTGCCCTGGGCCGCCAGGTGCACGATGCGCAGTCCGGGCGCCTGCGGGGCCTTCAGGATAGTGGAATGAGCGCTCTTGATGTCGCCGCGGGTCCGCACGCTGATTACAAAATCGCCGCGCCGCACGGGCGCCGTGGCAACCTCCACTTCGGTGGTTGTGGAGTAGTGATACGCGGCATACAAACCGCTGCCGCACGCCGCGAGTCCGATCACCCACGTGATAATCTTGACGCGCCGCGGATTGGACTTCCCCAGGCGAGTCGTCGGTCTCTGATCTTTCGATGCCATAGTATTATTTCCGCTGGTGTTCTATCGGGGACGGCTTCCAGCCCTACATAGGCCGCTGCAGCGCCACCACGTCGCCTTTTTGCAAGCCGGAATGGATGGCCACCTCGGTAAAGCTGCTCACCCCGGGCTCGACTTGCTTTTTGGTCCACCCCTCGGGGCCCTGAACATAGACGAACGCGCCGCCATTCTCTTCAAACACCGCCGCCCGCGGCAAAATCATAGTGTTGGTTTCCGCGCCCAGAATCACTTCGGCGCTGCCGGTGAGATCCGGAATCACCCGCGGGTCCATCCTGTCGATCTTGATGCGAATCGGGATTTCGCCCACGTATCCGGCGCGGAAGGTGCTGGTCTTCGACATGGCGCCGATGCCCTCCAATACGCCCGGCAAACTGATATCCGGATAGGCGTCCAGGTGGATAATCGCCTTCATCCCCAGCCGCAGTTTCTCGGCATCCACCTGGTTTACGGTGGCGTCGAGAATCATCGAACTCGGATCCACGATGGTCAGGAACGGTTGGCCGGCGTTCACCTGGTCGCCTTCGCGGACTTGGCCGTATTCGCCGTTGCGGATGATGCTGGCCATTACAGCGATGCCCTCCATGGGGCTGTGGATGTCCATCCTTTTCACGTTGCCGTCGGCGCGCTGCAATTCGATGTTCGACTGGTCTTTGGTCAACTCCGAAACGCGGATGGTGGCGCGCTGCGATTCGATCACCAGCGAATCCTCGAACACCAATTGCTTGTAGGCGGCCTCCGCCTGTTCGGCCGCGAGCTTCAGGTTCTCGGCATCGATGGCCGCCTTTACCGGAATCGTGCCCAGATCGAGCACCGCCTGGTCCCAGGTGGCTTTGGCCGCACGCACCGTCTGATCGTGCGCTTCCTTTGTGGCTGCCAGGCTGGCGATCATTTTCCTGATGCTATTGTCGGTCTGGATCACCATGTCTTTGTAGTCGTCCAGGCGCAACAACTGGTTGGTGGGGTCGAACTGCGCCACCAGATCGTCTTTCTTGACACGGATACCGGCTTTGACTAAATGCAGCAACACCAGATTGAAGTCGTTTCCACCCGGCCCGCCCAATCCGCCGCCGCCCATGCCGCCGCGGTTGGTGTTGGAACGGCTGCCCTGAATGCGCGGCGCCAGCAGGGAGGCAAAGTTCTTCGCCGCCACAGTCCCGGCCACGCGTACCGTCCGGTTTATGTCGCCGACCACTACGGACACCACCGGCACGGTGATCACCGGGCCGCCGCCTGCGGTCTTGGCCGCTGCCTGACTCTTCAAATAAAAAGCCACGCCGGCCGCAATCACGACTAAAGCTAGCGGAATTGCCCACCTGGCAGGACCACGCTTGTTCGGCTCCCGGGGAGGCACTACCGACGGCCTCGGCGCCCCCGGTTGAGGAGCGCTGGGCTCCCTTGCCGGATCGGGCATAGGAGCACTGTTCGATAACGATGACATGTTCACCCTAAGTGGGCCCGCGTGGGCCCCGCGATGCACGGTAAAAAAGGATTCAACGGAAATGACGAGATTCCGGATGGAAAGGTTATCGCCCGACAAGCGAAAGTTCCATTAATTTTGCGATTGTCCGTACCTGATTTTTCCACGCTAACACGCTTGCGGGTGTATGGGGGAGATGCCTATGTGCAAAAACTCCACACAGCGTTGCTTTTGGCCGGTAATTTGCCTTCTCGGGTCAGAACTCCTGACGTCGGCCGGGGATTTCGGATAGTTGGGGAAATTGACCTGAGCCGTGACGTGGCGCAGACACGGGTGGCTGCCGCTCGCGAAGAGGGTCGAGATGAGTCTCGACCCAGCAGGCAGGAGTGCCTGCGCCACGAAAACGGGCTCATCCCGAATTCCACGACGTCAGGAGTTCTGCCGGGTGGGCTTTCACCGCCCCGCGATCAAGGCGGTATGAGCGAGCTCCGAAGTGCAACTGGCAGTGAGCCCGCAGGTGGGGCAGGCGGTGCCGCCTGCCCGCCCGCGCTGAATTTGGCCCGCTGCTCGAATAGGATCGAGCGAAGGCGAGCACCGCCTGCCCCACCTACGAAGTTCTCCCCACGCAGCGGTGGATGGGCAAAAGTGTTGCTTTCAACAAGTAGCCGTCTACTTCATCGTCCCGCGGCAGCCGGCGGCAGAGGCTCGTAAATCACGAACGCAAAGCGCGTGGAATCCGGCGACCAGGAGTTCACGTTGATGGTGCCCTGTCCCCCGAAAAACGTCGTGACCACCTGAATCTGCGGCGGGTTGGCCAGGTGCGCGCCCGGCATGGGCATCATGCGAAGCTGGGTGCCCGCCATCTTGTCGTTATGGGTGGCGGTGCCTTTTGGAAAGCTCAGGAATAAGAGCCACTTGCTGTCCGGAGAAGGATGCGGGAACCAGTCTTCCATTTCGTCGCTGGTCACACGCTCGGCCTTCTGGTCCCCGGGACCGGCGCCATCGGCGGGAATCCGCCAGACATCCCAGGTGCCGGAGCGATCGGAGTTGAAGTAGATCCATTTGCCGTCGGGGGAATAATCGGGTCCGTCGTCATAGCCGGGGTTGGAATCGAGCTGCTGCGATTCGCCGCCCGCCGCGGGAACCCGGAATATGTCGTAGTTCGACGGAATGCCGTTCGCCGCCGGATGCTGGTACACGTATGCCATGTACTTTCCGTCGGGAGACCAGCCATGGAAATAGCTGGGCGTGGTGGTCACCATCACGTGGGCATTCGAGCCGTCGGCGTTGGCGAGGTAAACCTGGGATGCGCGCGACGTCGGCGAGGAGGCCGAAAACCCGATGTACTTGCCATCCCAGGAAGGCGCATGGTCGTTATTCAGGCGCAGCGAGGGATCGATATTAATCGGCTCGGGCGTGATATTGGCGCCGGCCACCGGAATGCGGAAGAGCTTGCCCCCGGAATTTGCCAGCAGGTATTTGCCGTCGACAGTCCAGTTGGGCGCTTCGAACACCGTGTCGGCCTGGTAGACCGTGTGGATGGATTTGTCGCGGATGTCGTAGATGGAGATCTTGCTGCGATAACTGGGCATCGGTCCGCGGCCTGCCGGTAAGGTCTCGACAGTCACGTTGGAGAATACCGCGCTCGTCAGGCCATTGGCGTCATGCGAACAGACGGCCAACCCGACGTAGACCGGATCCTGAAGGACCACATCCGTGGGCCCGGGGGTGGTGGTAAGCGCACCGCCGGGTTTGCCGGCCATCGCCACAAATCGGCCGCCCCGCCGCTCGATGCGAATGTGCGCCGGCGCTGTGCCATCGAGGAACTCCGCCTGGACCGTGTCCGCGGTCGCACCGGCCGCGGTAGGCCGCCATTGCACGGCAATCTCGCCATTCCCATGGAACGCCACATCGACGTAGGCGGAGTCCGCATCCAGGCTCTGACGGATCATGAGCGCCGCTTTGCGCTTCGTCTGGGCGCTGGCGCCGGGGAACTGCACATCGGCAGTGAGCGCCATGTTGCCGGACATCTTCTTCCACACGAACTGGAACGAGTCGGCCTTGCCCCACATGTCGGCGCCACCGCCAGTCACGCGGTATGCGCCGGCGCCGGCTAACTCCGCTTTGCCCTTTTGGGTGACGCCGATGTCGGTATTCGATTCGAAGGGCCCGAGATTCTCGGCGCCACAGAGTGCCACCAGGCCACAGACGGCCAGGAGGCGGAGCGAGCTCTTAGCTTTCATATTCGGTTCACTTGGCCGCCCAGTATGCCGGGTGACCCACGTACGTTTCGTTTTCCAGATTGGCCAGGATGGCGCGGCGCATGGCGATGACGTCTACCGAACCCTGCTCCTGGTAGATCACCCTTCCGCCCGGTGCGATCACCATGGTGAAAGGCACGCCGGCGTCCCATTTGGCGTCAAACGCGGCCTGCAGGGCGTAGGTGTCGTCGGAGCCGAACATCAGATTGCGGCTGGAGGCGTGCTGCGCCTGCAAAGTTTTCAGGACGCCGGCCTTCTCGTCGGGATAGTTGGTGGACACCGTGACCAGGTCGAAATCGCGGCGCCGGAACATGCGCCAGGTATCTTCGATGGCCGGCATTTCTTCCAGGCACGGGGCGCACCAGGTGGCCCAGAAGTTGACCACCATCACTTTGCCGGTGGGGTTGGAGCGGAGCTTCTTCAGATCGTCCGCCGTCGCCATTTCCACAGTCACGGGCTCGGCCTCGATCTTCTTCAATTCGGCGATCCCGGTGTCGATTTTCGACTTCCACTTGGTGGAGCAGCCGAAGGCCGGAGTGTGCGGCGTGGCCACCGGCTGGCCGGCCACCATGGCGTCGAGGGCCAGGCGCGCATCCTGGATTTTCACGATGGACTCGCGCTGCGCATTGTCGATGCGGCCCTCGTATTGCAGCTTGCGGTCCTTATCGAAGATGAAGATGTGGGGAGTGGCCTGCGCCCCGTAAGCTTGGGTAACCGACTGCGTCGCGCCGTCCCATAAGTAAGGGAAGTTGAAGTGCCGGTATTCGGAGCGGACCTTCATCTCTTCCAGGCTGTCGCTGACGTCGGTATAGCCCAGTTCGGAGAGTTGGACCGCTTTGGGATCGTTGGGATTGATGGCCACGAATCCCACTCCCTTGGCGGAGTAGTCCGCCACCAGCTTCTTCATGCGGCCTTCGTAGAGCTGCGACGTGGGGCAATGATTGCAGATGAACATCACCACCAGGATGGGGTCCTTATACTCGGCCAGGGTGTGATCCCTGCCGTCGATGCCGGGCAACTTAAAGTCTGGGGCCTGGGACCCGATCGCCAGGATGGGGTGCTGGCTGTTGACATGCGGTGTCATCTTCGGTTCCTGACCGTAAGATGCGATCGAGAGGGCCGTGATGGCCAGTAAAACGGCACGGGCAATCTTCATAAACTGCTCCTAAAAGACGAATTGGGTTCGAATATCAATAATAAACCCCACGGGACTTCGCCGCGGGGCTGCTGGTGGGTGCGGCGGCTGGAGCGTTGCAGAGCGCCCCAGCCGCCGCTGGTACTTCCGGCGTCAGAACTTGAACCGGAGCGAAAGTTGCAGGTGTCGCGGGACGTTGTTTTGCGCCGTCACCTGCCCGAACGCCGAGTTGGTCGGGCTGGTGTTGGGAGCGGCGAAATTCACCTGGTTGAAAACGTTCAAGGCTTCAAAACGGATCTCCAGGCTGGTGCGCTCCTTGATGGGCGTGTTCTTGATGAGCGAAGCGTCCCAGGAATTGTACGCGTCGGCCCGGATTCCGCTGAACCGCGCGGAAAGGGTGACCAGGTTGTTGGCAAGCTGTTGCGCCGAATTCGTATTGAAACAGCTTGTGTTAAACCAATGGTGGACCTTGCTGCTGTTGGTTCCGGAGATCGGTATTTCCGAGAGAGGACAGGTCATGATGGCATCCCCGAATCCGATGGCCGCGCCGCTCTGGTAGGTGTAAATGGGCGCGAGCTGCCAATTAGCTACCAGAATGTTGGCTACACCATGGGCGTGGGTCAGCATTGGCTTCCCTTTGCCGAACGGAAGTTCGTAGATCCCGGAAACGGACCAGTGATTCGGGTAGTCCTGCGAGGAAGGGGCCTTCGCCGGAGAGACGTCGCCCGGATTCAACAGGCCGGTTGCCTCATCGTACTTGGAATGCGTGTAGTTCAATTGGGCCGTGAAGCCGTGCGAGAATCGCTTCTCCACGCGCACGTTGGCCGCATCGTACCAGGCTTTGCCGTCGTAGGTGTAGTACGAAATGCCGGCGAACTGCGGGTAGGGCGAGAGCAGTATGGAGCGCGCAATGGTGTTGGTGGACCCACGGGTAGTGCCCGCGAATTGGCTCACACCGTAGAATGGATTGGGCAGGTTCGCGGTGAGATAGTTGATGGTGGTCTGATCGCGGGTTGAGAGAGTGCTGAGATACTGGTCGGGCAAAGGGCTCAACGAGCGGCTGACTTCCAGATCGTAGTCGCGGGCTCCCGCATAGCCCACATCCAGCAGGATGTGTCCCGGGAATTCGTGCTCGATGTCCACCTGATACTTCTCCAGGCGGGCAGCCTCCGGATTCTGGGCGAAAAAGCTGATGGCATTGCCGACGTTGGTCTGAGAGCCGAGCGTGGCGCCCGTCGGGGAGACGAATCCGTTGGGGAACGGATTGGAATTGGTGGCGAGGTAGGTGACGCCGCCGTTGGCCGAAGGGATCACGTTGGTGGTGGTCAGGAAGCCGGAGTTCTGGATCACGTCCTGAAGCTTGGTGCCCAGCGCCCCAAAGTAGCTTCCGAAGCCGCCGCGAATGACGGTTGTAGCGTTCACCTGATAGGCGAATCCCAGCCGCGGCATTATATTGTTGGTGTCGGGATGGTACAGCGACTGTCCGTGCCCGTTGGGTGTCGGAAAAGTGAGTCCGCCCGTCAGCAGGAATTGCGAGGCCGGAATCTCGGGCGTGGGGTTGGCGCCATAATTGGCCATCACTTGCTGCGCCCAGGGTTGTCCGGCCTGAGGGTTGAATCCCATCACGGCGCGGTTGTATCTCTCGCTCTCGGGAGTCTCTAATTCGTATCTCACCCCCAGCGTGAGCGTCAGCTTGCGCGAGACTTTCCAGTCGTCCTGAAAGAATGGCGCATACAGCCAGGACATGTCGGCGAAGTTGCTGGCGGCCGGCGTCTGCAGGCTGCCCGTA
>Ga0182016_10005778_pt1 | contig 13183 bp, 12 predicted proteins | sample 712S2MmetaG_FD_120491 | JGI IMG/M metagenome (GOLD analysis project Ga0182016, IMG submission 120491) | Permafrost microbial communities from Stordalen Mire, Sweden - 712S2M metaG | ecosystem: Environmental > Terrestrial > Soil > Wetlands > Permafrost | place: Sweden: Stordalen | collected...
CCTTACGACTGCCCTCACATGGCTCGGGGCCAGGGTGGTTCGCTATTCCTTCCCTGTACGACTCTTTCATTCGCTACTCCATGCCGGTTTTGATCCCGGCGCTATCCAGACACGAGTGTCTGCCCCACATTGCCGCCGCGGACAATGTGAAGTTATTATTGCGTGGTTCCTTAGCACTCCGACCGGCTCCCGCTGAACGGACCTGCCTGGTTTGGATCTCCACGAACTCCGCGGTCCGAGAAAGGGTGCGTGGACTACGAGGACTACCACCGAGGTCATTATGAAGATGCACGATCCGCCACACCCGGGAGAAGTACTCAAGACGCTCTGTCTGAAACCCCTGAATTTGAGTGTCACGGAAGCCGCGCGGTCTCTCGGAATCAGTCGCAAAACGCTGTCTGGCATCCTGAACGGGCGTGCCGGCATCAGCCCCGAAATGGCCGCGCGTCTCTCCATCGCCTTCAACACCAGTGCCGAGAGTTGGCTCAATCGGCAACTTCAGTATGACCTGTGGCACGCGGAGCGAAGCCGGAAACGGCTGCACGTGACGAGGTTGACCGCCGCCTGATCGGCGTTCTTTAATTTCGAGGTTATGTAGCCTGTCCCCGAAATAGCCGGGTGTTATACTCAGGCCCGAAGGAGTCTCAGATGACTTATCGAAGCGCCACGATGCGCACACTCGCCGCCACGGTGGCGGCAGGAATTCTTGCGGCGGCCGCCGTTGCGCAGCCAGCGCCGCAGCCACCCGGTGGACGCGGGCGGGGGCCGACAGTCGTATCTCCGGAAGTGACGCCGGATGGGCACGTGGTGTTCCGCATTCTCGCCCCCAAGGCGGAAAAGGTGACCCTGAACGCCAACGACATCACGGTCCTCTTCGGCGGCGGTGGCGCCGGCGCGATCACCGGCACGAACATCGCCACGGTCATGCCCGCCACGCCTCTGCCGGCCACCGGCCCCGAATTCACGAAGAACGACGCCGGAATCTGGGAAGCCACCGTGGGGCCCGTGCCGCCGGGCGCTTATCGCTACGTGTTCCAGGTGGACGGAATACGCGTGCTGGACCCGGTGAACACGCGCACCGCCGAGTCCCGCGACAATTTGTGGAGCCTGTTCACCATCTCCGGCGCCGAGATGATGGACACCACCGATGTGCCTCACGGGGCCGTGGCGGAAGTCTTCTATTATTCCTCGGTGTTGAAGACCACCCGGCGCTTACATGTCTACACGCCGCCGGGGTACGAAGCGGGCAACCAGAAGTACCCGGTCTTCTACCTGCTGCATGGCTCGGGGGATACCGACGATGCGTGGACGTCGGTAGGCCGCGCCGGCTTCATCTTCGACAACCTGATTGCCGCGAAGAAGGCGAAGCCGATGATCGTGGTGATGCCCGCCGGTCACCAGCCCATGATGCCGGGCGCGCCGGCCCCCGGCGCCGCTCCGCCGCAAACGCCGACGGTGAATCCCTTCACCAATGAATTCATCACCGACATGCTGCCCTACGTAGAGAAACATTACCGCAGCATCGACGACCGGCAGCATCGCGCCATCGCCGGACTTTCGATGGGCGGCAGCCAGACGCTCGACATCGCCTTCACCCACCTGAATCTGTTTGGGGAGATCGGCGTTTTCAGTTCCGGCGCCAGTTTGGGCGGCGGGCGAGGCCGCGCCCCGGCTCCCGGAGCGCCACCGGCGACTCCACCCGCGGCGCAGCCGGCCCGTCCGGATTGGGAAGCCACGCATCTGGCCGATCTGGATAACGCCAGCCTGAAGAAGGGCGCCAAGCTGATTTGGTTGAGCACCGGCAAGGATGACGGCCTGATCACGAATACCAAGTCCACTGTGGAGTTGCTCAAGAAGCACGGCTTCGCGCCGGTTTTCATAGAGAGCCCCGGCGCGCATAGCTGGTTCAACTGGCGCAATTACCTGATCGAGTTCACACCGCAATTGTTCCAGTAGGTTCGATCGTCGTTTCATCGGGCATACTTGCTGTTACCTCCCTGGTTGTGGACATTGCGGCAATCGCCGCCGTTGACTTCCGGACCGGCTCACCGGGCAGGTGACGAAGCGTGTTCATGGCATCGCCAAGCGTTCCGACCTCATCTGCCAGAAGCGGAACGGCGTTCTCCGCCCAGCACACGCCGGCCTGCGTCGCGATGATCTCTTCTGCGCTGGCCTTCCGGTTCCGCGCGACCGTTGCTGCGAACTGGTCGTACTGCCGGTCAATTTCGGACTGGATGTCTTTCTCGGCCCGCTCCGGCAGCGGTTTCGTAATGTAGGCGTGCTTGAACCCCTGCTCGCCGTTGAACTTCGAATCCTCCGTGTGGAGCACGCCGCCGCCGCCCCAAGGGCGCGGCCATGGCCGAGATCGCCGAGGACCGACTGGCAGAACCACTCGATCCGGGGCTTCCTCGGCGGAAACCTCACCAGGAAGATGGGCCTCACGGTCGAGTCTTGCAGGAACGAATCGGGAAACGGGCGGCTTTCTTGCGGCATACGCTGCAAGCCATACGCTTGACAGATATACGTGGATAGCGTACCATCGGTCCGTAATGGCGGCGCTGGAAAGTCCGATGGCGGTAGTCGAGACAGAAACCTTCCTCGCAAGTGCCACACGCCTCAGGGTTAGCGAGGAGGAGCGCGCCGCGTTGATTATCTATCTCGCCACTAACCCGGAAGTTGGCCGGGTCGTGCCCGAGACCGGCGGGCTCCGGAAACTCCGATGGGCGATTCCCGGAAGAGGCAAGGCCGGCGGTGCGCGAGTGATCTACTACTACCACAACGAATCGATCCCTCTATACGCACTGGACATCTACGCCAAGAACCAGAAAACAAACCTGTCCGCCGCCGAGAAGAAGGCGGCGCGAAAAACGATTGCAGCGATCAGAGCCGAACACAGCAGGAGGAAACAGCCGTCATGACAAAGGAATCCACGCCCAAAACCAAGAAGCGGACGCCGACGAGTACAGCCGCCGGCCGATCCCTTCTAACCAGCCTCAACCAAGCCCTCGCATACGCCAGAGGCGAGCGCGTTCCAGGACTCCGCGTCACCCATGTCCAGGTAGATCGTCCAGCTCCGATCGACCTGCTGGCTATTCGACAGAAGCTCGGCCTCAGTCAGTCGCGGTTTGCGGCGCGATTCGGATTCACTGCCGCCACAATAAGAAACTGGGAGCAGGGCCGAACACGGCCGGATGGCCCGGCGCGTACTCTCCTGGCGGTCATCGCACATCATCCCGACGCTGTAGAAGACGCGCTTCGGAAGGCGAGCTAATCGAGGCCATCCAAGCGGCGCTTCCATCGACGGGCACGCCGCGCGACTCGGCGGCCGCAGGGAATGTTTCTCCCGTCTCTGCGAGCGTTGCCGTCTCACCAGTCATGTTCATGATCCGGCGCAGGATCACGTCGCAGTAGGCGGGGCCGATCTCACAGCCATAGCGAACGCGCTCCAACAACGCCGCAGAGATCGCAAAGGACTCGTGAAGAATCGCCGCACACAACTCTTGAGCGGACGGAGCGGCGTTCTTCTTCAGACATCTGTTAGCAGCATTGGCCAATCGCCCGAAGAATTCGATCTTTGTCTGACCGTCGAGCCGGTTCTCTGCGTAGAAAGCGTCCCGCAGTGCCTCAAAGAGCCACGAAACTTCGAGGGTATGAGTGGTCACGACACATCTTGGCGCGGGGTAGAAGCCCCCGGAACTCACATCCTGGTTTGAACTCGGGGAGATTGCCATGTCTGCTCCACCCCAGGCCCTTGCAGCCTTCGGCAAAGGGTTACTCGCAAGCAGGGGTTCGATCTGCCGCAGCGCATTAAGCGTTTTCATGGGAGTTGCTCCCGTTTCTCCACTATATCGCCGGCCTGATCCACTCCTCCGAAAACGGCGAACGCGGAGGATCGAGAATACTGCCGAATATTTGGCGTCGCCGATTCCTGCGCGCACGGGGCCGCGTGGCGCGCCGCCGGCGTTCTACGACCAGACCGCCACCGCGCGTTCCTGTGCCAACGGGGCGCGCGCTCTGGGGCAGTAAGACGCCGTCGGTGGAGAACACCGCCATCTCGGCGCGCCGCCACGCCTATGGTCGCCAGTGGAGAAGACGGCAGCCCGAGAAACGCCTACCATCCCCACCACGCTTACCAGCAGTGTCCACCGCATCGAAAAAGCCCCTTATATCGCGAGAAAAGGGACAAATGTTTTCCAAAGGGCACACGAGCGTCAGAACGCATACCATCGCTACCACGCATACCAACTGGTCACGGAATCAGTGCGATTAGGAGGGGAGGAAACGCGGTCCGATCCATACCACGCGAGCATCTGTGGAAAACAGATTTTTGGACCGTGTTTGGACCTTCTTTGGACCTTGTGTACGGATGATCGGAGGTGCGCTCAAGCCACGTGTGGCCGTAACTCGCGCAGTGTGTAGGAGATAGTTTTGGTGGACCTGGTGAGATTCGAACTCACGACCTCTTCCATGCCATGGAAGCGCGCTCCCAACTGCGCCACAGGCCCACTGACTCGTTTTTTCAATATATCACACCTCCCGGCCGGGATTCAGTTTGCGGGCCGCTTGGCGCGCTGCCTACAATGAAATGATGCCTTCCCGGCGCCTGGCGCTTCCTGTACTCGTGCTCTGTCTCCTGTCCGTCGCCACATCTTCGTGCATTGCGCGCCGCCGCCTCATTCCGCGCGCCGGGAATACCAAAGCCTTGCTCGTCGCCGACCTCCCTACCCTGCTGGCCGCCATCATTAAACAATACGCGGCCGTACACGACTTCAGCGCCACCGTCGACATGGTTCCGGCATTGGGCAGCACCGAAAAGAACCATATCACCGAATACAAAGACGTCCGCGCCTACATCCGCTTCCGCAAATTGTCCGACATCCGCCTTATCGGCCTGATGCCCGTGGTGCGCAGCAAAATGTTCGACATGGTTTCCGATGGCGCCGATTTCAAGCTCTACATCCCCTCCAAGGGCCGCTTCGTGGTCGGCCGCAATGCGATCGAACAGCCTTCGCCCAATAAGCTCGAAAATCTCCGGCCGCAACATTTCCTGGACGCTCTGGTGGTCCGGCCCATCGATCCCAAGACCGACAAGGTCATGATCGAGAATTTCACCGACGAGGATAATGCCTACTACATCGTCCACGAGATTCGCGAACGGCCCGACGGCACTCTACAACTCCGCCGAACCATCTGGTACAGCCGCCTGGACCTGCTGATGGCCCGCCAGATGATCTTCGACGAGACCGGCAACCTGCTCACCGACGCGCGCTATTCACAATGGCGCCCCTACGATAACGTGCCGTTCCCCAAACACATCGAGATCAACCGGCCGCGCGACGAATATGCCATGGTCCTCGATATCGTGGACATGAAAATCAATAAAGGAATCCCCGACAACCAGTTCGTGCTCGACCAGCCGGAAGGAACTACCTTGCAGACTATCGGCCCGCCTCCCGTTAAAGGACCCCCAAAGTGACCACCAAGCTGGTTGTCGAAAACCTCAAGAATAAGCCCATGCGCAGCCTGCTCAGCTTCCTGCTGATCGGCGTTCCGGTGACCCTGATTCTGACCCTGGAGGGCTTGTCCACGGGCATGCTGCACGACGCGCAGGACCGGGCCCGCGGGGTGGGCGCCGACATCCTGGTGCGCGCATCGAGCACCACCACGGCCGTGGGAGCGAGCGCCGATTCCGTCACGGAGGGCTACCTGCCCTACTTCCGCGACAAGGTTCCGCATGTCAAGCTGGCCATGGGCGTCATCAATCACTCCATCGACTTTCCGCTGTTCATTACCGGGATCGACCAGGAGGAGTTCAATACCATGACCGGCGGCTTCACCTACCTGGCCGGACAACATGGTTTGCACAATCCCGATGACATCCTGGTGGACGAACTGTACGCCCGGCAGAAGAAGCTGCACATCGGGTCGACCGTCTCGTTGCTCAACCACACCTGGAACCTGGTGGGCATCATCGAGGGCGGAAAACTGGCGCGCGTGGTGGTTCCCAAAAAGACGCTGCAACCCCTGGTGAGCGCCGACGGCAAAGTCACGCAGATCTACCTCAAGCTGGACGACCCGCGCAATACCGACGCGGTGGTGCGCTACATCGAAGAGAACACCAGCCTCAAGGTCAATACCATGGATGAAATTACCGCCATGTACAGCGTAAACAATATCGCCGGACTGTCCGAATTCATGTACGTCATCATGGGAATCGGGGTGGTGATCGGGTTCGCCGTGGTCTGCCTTTCGATGTACATGGCGGTGCTGCAGCGCACTCGCGAAATCGGCATTCTGAAGGCCTTGGGCGGTTCCAACGGTTTCATTCTGCGCATCATTCTGGCGGAGGCCATGGTGCTGGGAATCGGCGGTACGGTGCTGGGCATCCTGATGAGTTTCGGCGCGTGGTGGTTGATCCGGACGTTCGTGCCTTCGTCCCTGCCGATGATGATCGTGCCCTTGTGGTGGCCCATCGCCGGCGCCATCACCCTGGTGGGCGCGGGGCTGGGCGCGCTGTACCCGGGATTGAGCGCCGCCCGGCACGATCCCATCGAGGCCCTGGCGTATGAATAACGGCTTCATTATCGAGACCCAGGACCTGCGCAAGACGTACCGCGTGGGAAAAGTGGACGTGCCCGCGCTCCGCGGGGTGGATCTGCGCGTGACGCCGGGCGAGTTTCTGGCTATCGTGGGCCCGTCGGGCTCGGGCAAATCTACCCTGTTCCACATTATCGGCGGACTGACACCGCCCACTTCGGGGCGGGTGCAGGTGGCCGGCCTGGATCTGGCCAGCCTCACGGACGGCGGGCGCACGCGCCTGCGCAAGCAAACCGTGGGCTTCGTTTTCCAGAAGTTCAATCTGCTGCCGAACCTCACGGCGCGCGACAACATCGCGGTGGCGCGCTATATCTCCGGCGCCCGGGGCCCGGCCGGCAAGGATTTCGAGGAAGTGCTGCGCGTGCTCGGTATCGAAAACCGGCTGGACCACAAACCCAGCGCCCTTTCCGGTGGCGAGCAGCAGCGCGTGGCCATCGCCCGGGCAATCGTCAATCGCCCGGCGATTCTGCTGGCCGACGAGCCCACCGGCAACCTGGACACTGATAATTCTAAGGCGGTGTTGGACATATTGCGCGATTTGAACCAGCGCCTGGGCCAGACAATCCTCATGATCACGCACAATCCCGAGGCCGCCGCCTTTGCGCACCGCACCATCCGGATGCGCGACGGGCGGGTGATGGACTAAGACTGACCGCGGCGTCCGTTTTTCCGCTTGAAATTGCGCGCGGAAGGCCACAGAATTATTGCAGCGATGCGCCGCGCTCACCCGCCGCCGGCTCTTGCTGTTGGCCGGAGCGGCACCGCGGCTGGGGGCTTCCGAGCCGGACTTCCGGAACACCAAGCCGGCAGCGCAGTGGAGTACGGGCGATATTTACCAGCTTGCCAACCATTCCCCATGGGCCAATCCGGTGCAGGCGTGGTCCGAGACCTACCCCAGTTGGGCCGGCGGAGGGCGGAATCGTCCTCCCGGCGAGTCTCCTCCGGAATTGGGTCCTACGGGGGTGAGCCCGAAGGTGGGGCAGGCGGTGCTCGCCTGCCCGCCTGCCCCACCCGCGAAGCTCTCGCCATCGAAAGAAATGGCTCAGCCCATTTTCCCCGCCAGGCAGAAACTGCGGGGCGACATCAGGAGTTCTGAGTTTACGCGTTCGGCTTTCCGAAGTCCGCGGCGCCTATCGAGACGAAGTTTCGGCCGCGGGACATGGTATACCAGGGGCAGTTATCGCTGTGACGAAGGCGGCAATCGGGTGAAAGCTCGCCCCTATACCGTTCGGGCGGCGACCAGCTTCTGCTGTTTCAGCCAGCGCAATCGGCCTTGGTACTCCTGAATGAGCGTGCCGAAACCGGCCCAGTAGTAGCCGAAAACGAAGAGCGCCAGGAAGGGAATCGCGAAGAAATTGAACGTGTCGATGGCGAAGCCGATCATCGCTAGAAAGTACGTGCCCACGGCGATCTCCGCATACGGCAGCCAGCCGCTGCGCCGGCGGTACTTCTTGACTTCCAGATTCATGGGCCGGTCGCCGATGGCGTATTTCGGAGTGCGCGCGAATGCCGTCTCCACTCCGAAAAGAGCCTCCAGCACGGCGCGGGTGTTGATGATGGTCAGCCCCACCCCTACCGCCATCAGCATCGGCAGCAGCAGCACCGACCGCTTCCAGTTCTTGGGGTGAAGCTCGCGCTGCGCAATCACATAGAAAGCCGAAATCGACCAGAACGACGCCGCGATCAGCGGGAAATCGATCAGCGCCATCTCCCACACGCCCATGTAGAATCGTACGATCATGACCGGCAGCATCAGCGCCGAGACCACGATCATCAGCGGGTAGGAAATGTTCGGCGTGAGGTGCAGGAACGCTTCCAGCTTGACGCGCTTGGGGATATCGGCTTTCAGAATGGACGGTAGCAGCTTTTGGGCCACCTGCGTCAAGCCCTTGGCCCAGCGCGATTGCTGCACCTGGAAGCCGTGCATTTCCACGGGCAATTCCGAGGGGCAGTCCAGACCCGGCAGGTACACGAATCGCCAGCCTTTGAGTTGCGCGCGGTAGCTCAGGTCGGAATCTTCGGTGAGCGTGTCGTGCTGCCAGCCGCCGGCATCGGCGATCATGGATTTGCGCAGGATGCCCGCCGTGCCGTTGAAATTGAAGAAGTACCCGGCCGTCGACCGCGCCCCGTGTTCCAGGATAAAATGACCATCCAACAGCATCGCTTCCACTTCGGTGAGGAAGTTATAGTCGCGGTTAATGTAGCTCCAGCGCGTCTGCACCACGCCGACCTTGGGATCGGCGAAATAATTGACGGTTCGCATCAGGAAGTCGGCCGGCGGGCAAAAATCGGCATCGAACACCGCGACCAGTTCTCCGGTCGCGGTCTCCAGGCCTTCCTGCAGCGCACCGGCTTTGAATCCGTGGCGGTTGGTGCGATGGTGGTACTCGATGGGATGGCCGATGGTGCGGTAACGCTCGACCAGCGCTTTGGCGAAGGACGCGGTATCGTCGGTGGAATCGTCCAGTACCTGGATTTGCAGCAACTCTCTGGGATATTCCACTTTCAGCACTTCGTCGATCAGGCGCTCCACCACGTACCGCTCGTTATACAGAGGTAGCTGGATGGTGACCGGCGGGAGGTGTTCGAAGAGTAGACTGGAGGGCTCCTGGGTGGCTTTCTTCCGATGCTTGAAGTACGTGCGGATGACGTCGTAGCGGTGGATGCCGTATACCGATAGGACGATCAAGACGGAGAAGTACGGAATCAGCATGGCCCAGTCGAACCAAGCCATTCGATGGATGCCGGCGAACGGCGTTTCGGCAAACATCCGGGACCATTGGGCCGCCCGGGAATGAGTAGCCAACAGTGCCAGAGGTAGAAGAGATGACATGCTCGGAACCTCCGCTGCCGACATCGGGTATCGCCGCGGAGCAATCGCCTTTTGGACCTGGATCGAACCTAAATAATGGTAGCAAATCTCAAGGGCGGCGGCAGTGCCCCCCTCACAGCGGGTGCTTACACGGTTTCGGGAGGCACGTCTCTGAACGACCGCTCCCTCGCGGTCGCGGCTCTGTAAACACTTACGAACATTGAGACGCCACCATTCTGAGCCGCGCGCGCCAGCAAGCGGTTCTTAACCAAAATCCCGAAACTGTTTAAACGCCCCCTCACGACTCCACCGTCAGGGCGTCGCGCGGCGCTGAGAGAGCGGGATCACGAATTTCAATCCGGTGTGCGTGAGCGAGAAGCTGGCCACTTTGACGTCCTTCAGGTCAGCGGCGCGGCCGGCATGAATGACGTCGCTTTCGCAAATTTTCTCGGCATCCTTGGGATAAATCACCCACAACGCGCCGTCGGGTTTCAACATCGGGGCCAACCTGTTCATTTGCGAGAGCCTCGATTTCCCTTCCACCGCCAGGAAAATCAGGTCCGCGCGGCCGGTCGTCATTTCCACCCGGCTGTTCTCCAGGTCGGCCAGGAAGTCCGCCTCGAAGGCGCCCACCACGCGGACCGCCATCCCGGACTTGACCCCCAGTTTCTGCAGGCGGGATGGCGGGTTGAGGATCTTTTGGGCCCACTTTTCCGCTGCGGCGCCCAGTTCCAGATCCAGCGGGCCGCCTTCAAATTCCAGGCGCAGAATGCCGCCCTCGGCCTGCACGCGCTTCATGTCTTTGAACAGCACCTTGAAGCGTTGCGTTCCGCGAAAGAGAACGTGGTCGGTCTCCAGGTACGCCTTGCCCGCCAGAGCCTGCTCCTGGTAACGAATCCTGCACTCGATTTCCTGTCCCATATCAGGCCTCAATGGCGACCGGTTCGCCGAACTTCGCACCCAGGTCGCGCAAATATGTCTCGATGCTGCCAGTGTACCCGAAGAGAAAGCGCGCCATGAAGCGGAAGATCGCATTGTAGATCTCGCCGTCTTCGCGAATGCGCAGTTCCGCGCCGCCGCCCGCGAGCGGCGCGATCTCAAACGTCCATCCGCCCCCGAATGGCAGTCCGGGCTGCGCGATGCGCGTCACCAGGCGTTCGGGAGGTCTGCCTTCCACCATTTCGTAGGTGATTTTCTGGTGGTGAGTATCCTCTTCCCACCAACGTTTGCGGCCATCCTGTTCCGGCAGTTCCCCATAACTCTTCACGCCGGTGCGCCAGTCCGGCGGGCCCGCCAGCACGGCGTATAAGACGTCCGGCGAGACGTGGAAACGAGCTTTGCGGGTGGCGTGATGGTCGCGCGGCAGCATCGCCCCCACGGCCGCCATCACCGCTGCCAGCAGCAGCAATCCACCGCCAATCAGGAATACCCACTTCATGCCGCTCCTCCTCTCGGAATGCGTTGCAACTCGCCCGAAGCGATCGTCTCTTTGGCCGCCTCCGCCAACAGTTCCAGCCCGCGTAGCGCCTCTTGGCGCAGGACCGGCAGCGACGCGCAGCGATGCGGCTTCGAGTTACGACGCCTTTTCCTGCGCGTACACCGCGTACTCTTCGTAGGGCCCTTTGAAATCCTCGATCCGGCCGTTCTCGAAATGCCAGATGCGGGTGGCCACTTCTTCGATCAGGTCGTGATCGTGGGTCACCAGGATCACCGTCCCCTGGTACTTCTGCAGGGCGATGTTGAGAGCGTTGATGGATTCCAGGTCGAGGTGATTGGTAGGCTCGTCCAGCACCAGGAAATTGGGCTTTTGCAGCATCAGGCGGCAGAAAATCAGCCGTGCGGCTTCCCCGCCGGAAAGAGCGGCGGTGGGCTTGAGAGCGTCTTCGCCGCTGAACAGCATCTGGCCCAGCAGGCCGCGCAATTCTTCCTGCGCCGCCTGCGGGTCCACATCGTGCAGCCACTCGATGACCGTGGTGCCGTGCACGATGGAATCGGAGTGGTCCTGCGCGAAATACCCTACCGCAACTTCGTGCCCCCAGACGACCACCCCGCCGTCTACTGCGAACTGGCGGTCGGCATCGTCGATGAAGCCGGTGGCGCTGCGGATCAGCGATTTCAGCAGGGTGGTTTTGCCCGCGCCGTTGCGGCCCATCAGCGCGATCTTCTCGCCGCGCGAGACGCTGGCCGTGAAACCGTCGATCACCCGTAGCTCGTCATAGCGCTTCGCCAGGCCCTTGATCTCCAGCGGATGGCGGCCGGAGGGACGCTTCATGTCGAAACGGATATAGGGACGTTGGATATTCGATTTCGCCAGTTCCGAGGTCTGCAGGCGCTCCACTTCTTTCTTGCGGGACATCACCTGGCTGGAACGCGTGCCGCCGGAGAAGCGCGCGATGAATTCCTTCAACTGCTCGATCTTTTTTTCGCGCTGCGCGTTGCCGGCTTCGATGCTGGCGCGGACCTGCGTTTTGGCGAGCACCATATCGTCATAGCCGCCGGTGTAGGTGATGACGGTTTCGTAATCGATATCCGCCACGTGGGTGCAGACGCTGTTCAGGAAATGACGGTCGTGCGAAATCGCGATCAGCACGCCGGCGTAGCGGCTGAGATAATCCTGCAGCCAGTGGACCGATTCGAGGTCGAGGTGGTTGGTGGGCTCGTCGAGTAACAAAGCGGGCGGAGCGCCGAAGAGAGCCTGGGCCAGCAGGACGCGCACCTTCTGGCCGCCCTGCAGTTCGCCCATGCGGCGTTCGTGCAGCGCGGAATCCACGCCCAGGCCGTCCAGCAGCACCGCGGCGTCGGATTCGGCGGTGTAGCCGCCCTCTTCGCCCACCGTGCCTTCGAGTTCGCCCAGCCGCATGCCGTCCTCGTCGGTGAGTTCCTCATGCGGTTTGGCGTACAGCGTGTCGCGCTCTTCGAGCGCCTTCCAGAGCGGTGCGTTGCCCATGATCACGGTGTCGATCACGCGGAAGGCGTCGAAGGCGAACTGGTCCTGGCGCAAGACGCCGAATTTCTTGGGGCGGGAAACCGTGCCTTTGGCCGGTTCCAGCTCGCCCGAGAGAATTTTCATCAGGGTCGATTTGCCGGCGCCGTTGGGGCCGGTGATGGCGTAACGCCGTCCCGCGAGAAACGTGCAGGTGACGTCTTCAAACAGAATTCGGGCGCCGAAGCGCATGGAGATGTTTTGGATGGAAAGCAAGGATACCTCTATGATAGCGTATGCCGTTTGCCCGGACGAGGACCGCGCTTCCCTCGCGGGGTGGGGTGGTTAACCGTTGTGGGAATTGGGTCAAGAACCGCCTGCCTTACGTGCAGCCCGGAAACGGGCCGGGCCGAAGCGCAGATCGGGAGCAGAAGAGCGTCGAGGGGCGGGTTTGGCGGTTTGCGGTTCCAAATTCTATGAGGTTTTGCGTTGCGGCGGCGCGGTTTTTGCGGTCGCAGGGGCGGGAGCGGCGGGTTTGCGGCTGGGAGTGGGGGTTGCAGCGGGAGCGGAAGCGGGTTCCGGGTTTTCCGCTTCGGGAGGGGGTGGTGCTTTGGTTTCCTGGGGTTGCGGCGGGGCAACGGGTTCGTTTCTGGCTTCGTTTTGGGGAATGTTGGGGAGTTCGGGACGGAGCCCTTTGAGACGGTCGAAATCTTCGATGGCGCAGAGGTAGAGGCGCTGGGTCTGGGCCTGGTAGCGGAGGAAAATGGGCCAGGTGGGGGAGTCTCGGGTGAGGCGGGAGAAGCCCTTGGCGAGGCAGAAGTTGCGATTCTGGCCGCGGGTGACCTCGAGCG
>Ga0182016_10005779_pt1 | contig 13183 bp, 11 predicted proteins | sample 712S2MmetaG_FD_120491 | JGI IMG/M metagenome (GOLD analysis project Ga0182016, IMG submission 120491) | Permafrost microbial communities from Stordalen Mire, Sweden - 712S2M metaG | ecosystem: Environmental > Terrestrial > Soil > Wetlands > Permafrost | place: Sweden: Stordalen | collected...
CACCTACAGCGTCTCCGGTCAGCCCGATATTACGATCGCGGCCGCGCAGAACGATACCGCCGCGGCCAGCGCCTCGGCAATTTGGAGCAACGCACAGCGGACGCTTACGGGCACAGGCGGGGCGATCGGACCCACGGCCGGCGCGAACCTCGGCCCGATTGCCTTCGGTCCCGTGGTGCCTGGTCAGACATTGGACCTCTCGGCCTGCGTCTCGATCAATGGGCAGTACATCACTGCCGAGGAAACGTCAGCCATCGTCTACACGATCGTGGATTGCGACAGCGGGCTACCAGTGTCTGGGCACGTCGGCGTTGCGTTTGTGCCTGCCACGCCCTACGTTGGCACACCTGGAACGTGCTGCCTCTCGGACACGATCCTCACAGACGCCGAGGCCAGCAATTACAATTTCCGATTCCGGCCGAGCTTGGCAAGCACATCGCCATTCCCTGAGTGTGGGCGGTATGCCGTGGCCGTCACGTTCACAGTGGGCGGACAGCCGTACTTTGCCAACTTCAGAGGGGAAGCGAGGTATTGAGCGTTCCCCGTATCCCCCCGTCTTTAGGTTCTTTCTTGGTTCTGCCCCAGGTGACTGCACCCCGGCCTAATTCGCAAAATATTTGATTCATAACCAGAGCCGCCCGGCATACGTGGCCGTCATCCTCCAGCGCGCCGCCGACGCCGGCCTATCCCCGGTCATGTCCGACGCCCCCGCCAAGCCAAAGCGAAGATCAAAGGCTCCGAGCCCGTGACATGCCCACCCCCGAAGAACTCCGCGCCAAGCAAAAGCACCTCGCGGAACTCCCGCGCGATGCCAAGAAGCTGGCCAAGGCCCCCGATCCGAACGCCACGACGCGGGCGCAGGGGGCCTATCATCACGCCAAGACTCACGACGCACGCGACCTCTCCATCAATCCACGCTACGTCTGGGAGCCGCAAGACCCGACCTTGCGGGAGGCTTGGAAGCAAGACGCCGAGAAGTTCCTGCGTGAGGCGTTCCCGCAGGTCTTCCGCTTCCCGTTCTGCCACGATCACCGAATCCTGATCGGCAAGTGTCAGGAGATCATTACCACCGGCGGCCAGTACGCGAAAGCTATGTGGCGCGGCGGCGGCAAGACGAGCATCTTTGCCCGCATGATGCTCTGGGCGATCCTAAACGGGGTCAAGCGGTTCGGATTCATTGTGGCAGCCGAGGCGGAGCGCAGTCGGGACATCATCAAGAGCCAACATGAGGAGCTATGGCTGAACGCGCGCCTCGCCGCGCAGTACCCGGAAGCCTGCAACCCGTTCCGCGACTTAGACAACGACGGCAAGCGCGCCAACGGCCAGCACTGGGCAGGGGTCAAAACGCGAATCGTGAAGGCTCCGCAAGCCTTACAACTGGCCTGCATCCCGCCGGCCGACACCTGCCACACATCGGGCACAAAGATCCTCGCCCGCTCGATTACCGCGTCTGTGCGGGGAGCCAACGCCACCGCCGGAGACGGCACCACGATCCGACCGGACTTCGTTCTTCTTGACGACGTGCAAAACGATGAATCCGCCAAGTCGATGACCATGACACGCGGCAGAATCGAAACCATCGACGGGGCCATACTCGGATTGTTCGGCGGAGACGACGCGCCGAAGTGCGCGGTTATGAGTTGCACGCCCATCGTTGACGGCGATTTGGCTTGTCATTATTTGAGTCGTACCAAGTCCCCGGAGTGGCGTGGCGACACCACGGCCCTGCTCTTGCAGCCCCCAACCAACACGCAACTATGGGACGATTACCGGACCCTCAAGACGCGCATGGCGGTTATCGACGGAGACCCCCTGGAGGCCACCCGCTTCTATCGGGACCATCGAACGCAAATGGACCTGGGCGCGGAGGTGGCATGGCCGGACGGCCCGAAAATGGGCGCGCTTTCCGTCTTGCAATTTTGCATGGACAAGATGCAAGACAAGCCCGCGGCCTTCGCAGCCGAGTATCAATGCAAGCCTTTGACCGCGAACCGCGGCGGAGACCTGATGCTCACTGCCGACGAAATCGCCAAGAAGGTCAGTGGCCTGCGAGAGACGATCGTCCCCGAGGAAGCGGACTTCTTGACTGCCTTCGTCGATGCCGGCAAAGCCTACCTCTGGTATGCCGTGTGCGCATGGTCGAAAGACTTCACCGGGAGTTGCATTGAGTACGGCGCATGGCCCCGGCAGCACAAAGTCTATTACACGAAAGACGACGCGAACCCCACGATTGAAAGCTACTTCGAGGCCACCCGTCCCGGACTGGCCGGCGCAAACGAAGCGACGATGCTGGCCGCCGCGCTCGATACGTTCCTGCCTGACCTAATGCAGCGGACCTACCGGACCTTGACGGGCGTAGAGTTCGCCATCAAGCGGATCCTCTGCGACACGGGCGACCTAGGCGACGTCGTCTGTGCGGCGATCGCCCGGCTGAACCAGCCTCGCGAGCGGTTGCCGATCGTCATGCCCTCCAAGGGTTTCGGCCTGAAGGAGAACGAAAACGACATGGCCGAATGGAAGGTCAACCCTGGCGACGTCCAAGGTTGGCACTGGCGCGCCCCGGCGCCGAAAGCCGGAGTCTTGCGGGGCGTACAAATCGACACCAACCATTTCAAGTCGCACGTCCACAAGGAACTGTTCGTGGACCCGCTACGGCCCGGCAGCTTCACCCTCTGGGGCACACGCGACAGCCGCGGCAACGTCGAGGCGAACCACAACATGCTCTCGCACCACCTGACGGCCGAGTTGCCGGACAGAGTGTTCAGCGATCGCCGGCAGAAATGGCGCACCAAGTGGAAGCTGAAGCCCAACCTGGAAAACGAGGGGCTCGACTGCATTGTCGGGTGTGCCGTCGGCGCGTCGATGCTGGGGGCGGAGCTTCAAGGGGCGGGAGAGCCGAAGCAACGGAGCGGTCAGCGCAGCCGCCGGCCGATTTCCGAGATGATCAATAATCCATGACGCGACCTCGTAAACCGATAGCTGAGATGGTCAACGGCAACGCCGCTGATCGGGCGCAAACGACCTGCCCGGAGTGCGGACGGGAGAATGCTTTTCTTGTGACCACGACATGGCGGGCCGCTGGCAGCAAGCGGCGGCTGCGGAAGTGCCGTTTCTGTCGGCACGCCCAAAACGAGAGTTTGCCGATTCCGCCCAAGCCTGTGGTGGATTAGACGAAAGTCATTGCTATTCTGGCAATTCCCTCGGTAATTCTCTTTACACGTTCCCCGCCGGCTGTATTTTGGGGGAATGAACGAGAGCGAACGCCTAACCCGCGCCATTGAAGAAAACGCCGCAAGTGCGCAAAGCGTGTCGAGCGCGGCGGGCTCAACCTCCGCCCATTCCTTGTCCGAGCAGATCGCGGCCGATAAGTACCTCGCCTCCAAGAAGGCGGCCCGCCACGGGCTTTCTGGCCTGAGAATTCTGCACCGGGAGGGAAATGCCAGTGGCTAGGGGCCTGTTCTACCGCATTGTCGATCGACTGTTCCCGCCCGCGCCGGAACCGCCGAAAAAACTACGGGCGTCTTACGACATCGCCCAGACGAACGCCGACAACGCGCGGCAATGGAAAGGCGCCGACTGGCTTGACGCCGACGCCAGCGACTCCCCGGGCGTGCGGCAGATTGCCCGCAACCGCAGCCGACATGAAACCCAAAACAACCCGACGCTGACCGGGATCGTTCGCACGATCACCCATTACGAGGTAGGCGTGGGCTGCACGCTCAAAATCGATCACGATAACGAGGATTTTGGGACTGAGGTAGAAGCCAGGTGGCGCGACTGGAGTGAGGCCGTGAACCTCCCGGGCAAGCTGAGGCAAATGGTCTACGGCCGCGTGGTCGATGGCGAGGCCTTCGCGCGAATCGGCCAGAATCCAAATCTAAAAAACGACGTGCAACTCGACATCCAGCCGTTCGAGTGCGACCGCTGCTATACGCTCTGGCTCCCGTACCTCACGCCGTACCGCATCGACGGGATTTGGTTCGATACCTGGGGCAACCCGACCTATTACGACATTTTGCAGTATCACCCGGGCGGCGTATTCCCTATGCCTACCTGGAAATTTGATACGACGCCGGCCCAGTACATTCTGCACCTCTACAACCCGGAGCGCGCCAATCAGCATCGGGGAATGCCGGAGATGTTCAGCAGCACGGATCTATTTGCGGACCGCCGGCGGCATCGCAAAGCCACAGTGGCAGCCGCCGAATCCGCGGCCAACGTGGCGGGCTTCTTGCATACAAATCAACCCGCGGCCGACTTCAGCGATAGCGACGCGCCCAGCGGCCGCATGGACATGCCCCGCAATTCGCTGGTTGTTGCGCCCGACGGCTACGACCTCACGCAAGTCGACGCGAAGCACCCAAACCAGACCTATGAGATGTTCAGCAAAGAGACGCTGAACGAAGCGGCTCGGCCGATGAGCATGGCGCTGAACGTCGCCAAGTGCGATTCTTCGTCGTACAACTTCGCCGGCGGGAGACTGGACATTATCACTTCCTGGAAAGCCGTGGAAGTCAATCAGTCGAACAACACGTGGCGTGTTGTGAATCCGCTGTTTCGCGCCTGGTACGTCGAAGCGAGGATTGTTTACGGCTGGCAGGCGAAGGACAGCGGGACGATCCCGGCCTATCATTTTCTCTGGGTCGGCATGCCGTATTCGGACCCGGAGGCGGAGCAGAACGCGGATGAGGCGGCAATTCGCACTGGACTGAAGGGCATTCAAGAGGTCTACGCCCGCCGCGGCAAAGACTGGAACGTCCAGAAGAGCATGAATGCCAAGGCGCTTGGCATGAGCGATGACGAGTACCTGAAATTCATTCTCGGCAATCTGGAAACGAACAAGGGCGGCGACCAAAACGCAGAGACGCCGCCGCCCGAAACTCCCGGCGCGGTCAAGGCGAAGTTCGCCCGCATGTTTCCGGGCCTGGCGGAAAGATTGAATGGGCATCTAAAGGCAGGTGCAGCCCAATGAGCATCCTTTCCACGATCGAGGCCGCCGCCAACGTCGGACCCTATCCGGTCAAGGCGATCGGCAGCACCTATTTCGTTGGCCCCTGGCCGATCGCGGCGGACGGTACGGCGATAGGCCCGTATCCGATCGACAACACAAATAACCTGGTCGGCCCGTGGCAGTTTGCGACGATCGGCGGACAACAATTTTTGGGTCCATACGCAGTGAAATAATGGCTGACACGAACGACTCCAATAACGCCGTGCGTAACGAGTACTTGCCAAAGCCTACGGAATCGTGGGCGCAAATGGCCGCTACGCCCGAAAATTTTCTGCACGAGTCATTCCAGACCGAGCCCGTAGAGGAGGGCGTGCGGAAGATCACTGGCGAAGTCAAGGACCAACCTGGCAAACGGGTAGACGTGGCCTACTATTTCTCGCTGCCGCAGTTCACCTCAATCAAGGCACAGGAGTGGCTTGCCAAACACAACATCCGCCCGGCGAAATTCGACCCGCCACGCGACACCACATACCGCCAGATCACCGCCAAGGCTGCACGTCTTCCGGGCGTGTCCTTCCAGCTTCGCGCCGACGCCGGCACGCTTCCGAAACTCGACATCCTGGTCTATACCGGCGGCAAGGTTCAGCCCGAAGGCTGGGACTATCCTATTTGCGTTGACCTCCGCGGCCTTGAAATCGAGGATGCTGACCAAACCGCCGTCCTGAAAGACCACGATCCCGACCTAGTAGTCGGACACGGCATGCCGATCAACTCGCTGACAAGCCTGTCGCTCAAAGGCGTGGTGTCTGGAACCGGCCCGGCTGCCCGTGAAGTCGTCAACAATTCAAAAAACGGTTTTCAATGGAAATCGTCCATCGGTTGTGACCGACTGGTCGCAGCCGAATTTATCGAGTCCGGCAAAAGCCGCGAAGTCAACGGACAAACGATCGACGGTCCGTGCTACTACTGGCCTAAATCGATCTTGCGTGAAGTCACCATTACCGGCCGCGGGGCCGATCCCAACTCCCGTGTTTCCATCGCCGCGAAGGCCCGCGCCTCTTCGGCCCATAAAAGAAAGGTACGAGCAATGGCCGACATCGACAATGAAGAGAAGTGCAACGCACTTCTGAAGAGCATGGGCCATGATCCCGATACGATGGATCAAGGCGACAAGGAAAAGTTCCAAACCGTCTACAAGGCGCTTCACGCCGAGGCAGCGGAGGACGGAGAAGTCGCGAAAAACGACAAGGATGGCGCCGAGGGCGGGGAAAAGGAAGTCGAGAAGAAAATGGCGGCGCGCATGCGCAAGACGTTCGCCGCCGAGACCCAGCGACTGGACACGATCCAGAAATGCCACCGTGAATTGTGCGCGGCCTGGAGCATGGAGGTGAAAGACCACCAGGACAAGCGGAAGGCCGCCGATGAACTCCGCGCCAAGGCGGCGGATCTCGACTGGTCCACTGATAAGGTGGAACTCGAATTCATGCGACTCGGGCGTCCCGACAAGATCGTCTCCGGATCTCGCGGAAACGACGTCGATGCGCTCGTCCTCCAAGCCGCGGCCTGCAAGACTCTTGGCATGGACGACGCCAAGCGGCAGAAGCATTTCAAGGCCGAAGTTTTGGAGGCGGCTGACCGTCGCGAGTTGAAGGGGCTGGGGCTGAAGTCGTTGTTGGCAATCAGCGGCCGCGCCCGTGGCTTCACGCCACCGATGGGCGCGTGGACCAACAGCGACGTGCGCGAGGCCCTCGCCTGCGCCTACCCGAGCCCTCACGCCCTGCGCGCCGAGGCGTCTACCTTCCAATTGCCGGGCATCCTCTCCAATCTCGCCAACAAATACCTCTACGAGGGGTTTTGGATGATTTCCGACGGCTGGAGCAAGATTTCTAGCAAGCGAAACGCCCCGGACTTCAAGCCGGTTCCTGGCTTCCGCATCTTCGCGAACTTGACTTTCGAGAAAATCGGCGCCAACGGCGAGATTCCGCATGGCACTGTGGGTGAACTCGTCTACGTCAACGCGGCCGAGACCTACGCCAAGGGCATCGTCACGACGCGGCAGGACATCATCAACGATGACCTGACGGCCCTCTCCCGCATCCCGCAACTGATCGGCATGGGGGCGGCCTATGCCCTCGCCGAAAAGGTGTGGAGCGTGTTTTTGAACGGCACCGATTCGCAGGGTGTGACGGTGTTTTCGACCGGGCACTCAAACTACGTCAACGGGTCGATCACCAACAACGGGATCACGCAAAGCACCTCGGCGCTTTCCACGACCTCGCTGGCCGTGGCCATCCAGAAGTTCCAGGAGCAGACCAAGCCCGACGGCCGCCCGCTGATGTTCCAGCCGAAAATCTTGCTGGTGCCGCCCGCGTTGCGAAACACCGCCAGGCAGATTTACAAGTCCACGGAACTCCGGCAGATCGTTACTGCGCTGGGTTCGACCAACGCGGCGGCGACCACCGAAGTCCAATCGACGAACATCTACCAGGGCGAGTATGAGCCTGTTGTCGAGCCCTACATCGGCTCGGCATTGGCCCCGACCGGCTCGACCGGCAGCGATGCCGCATGGTATTTGTTCGCAGCGCCGGAACAACTGGCCTTGGTGGAACTTGTGTTCCTCAACGGCCAGCAGACCCCGACCGTGGAATCTTCGGAAGCGGACTTCGACGTCCTGGGCTTGGCCCATCGTGGATTCTTCGACTTCGGCTGCAAGCTGATGGAGTACCGCGCCGCGGTCAAGGCTAGCGGCGCATGATCCTGACTGTTTTTGCCGGGGCGTTTCCGCCCCGGCCCTGTGTGCTTTTCAATTTACGCTCAATCCAGAAATAAGGAATTACGAACATGGCTATTACGGAACCGAGGTTCCCTGGCTGGAGCTTGCACCGCCGCCGTGGCGAGGCATACCCCTATATCTGCCCGTTCACCAATGCGCAGCTTGTCGCGCAATACTCTGGGGCCAACCCCAGCTTGAATATCGCGGCAATCATGCCCGCCGGCACGTTTGTGCAGATCAACGGGCAGAACTACGTCACCCGCAGCCCCATGCGGGCCGGCCAGTTTGGCGAGATTGACCCGCTGGACTGGAACCCGTCCTACATCATGCCGAAGAAGAGCACCGACGTTTTCATTGACCGGGCTTCGGTGTATTGGGACGCCACGAACAATTGCGCCACCTCGACAAGCAGCGGCAACACGTTCATCGGCTATGCCGTGCTGAACGACAAGCTTTCGCTGAATGGCACGACCACCAGCGGAAGCACGCTCACCGGGGCCACGTTGCCGGACGGATCGACCTTTGACGGACAAACGAAAGCCTATACCGTCACGGGCGGAACCTCGGGCGATGCCGTGTTCACCAATTATGGCTCGGGCGACAAGTGGATTGAGGTGCAGGTTGTTGCGGCGACCACGATCAACGTCAGCGGTGGCACGGGACCGATCCAGGTTGCGGCCGGAGCCGGCTCGGTGATTACCAACGCCACGGCCCTCGCCAACGGATACTATCGCGTGACCGGCGGCAACAATGCCGTAGGCGTGGTCCTCCAGGCCAGCACGACCACGAAAATCATCAACGGCGGAGCGGGTGGCCTGTTCGTCTATCCGCCAGCGGGAGGCACAATCAACGCACTCTCGGCGAATTCGTCGCTGAACATGGCAGCTCTCACCGTGGCGGAGTTCACGCCCACGGCTGCGAACGGGCTGGTGTTCTACAGCAGTCCGTTGCTTCCGAGCTAAGTTAGTTGCTGTTACGCCGGCGGGTGCCTTCGCTTTCGCCCGCCGGCGTGACTTTTATTTTGGAAAGCGAAACCCTAATAGCGAAGGGACCGAGGAATGACATTTAACATCATGGTGGGGATGCCGGGCAGCAGTTTTTGCCCAGCATCAATCAAGGCAGCAGTCGAGGGATCACGGCAGCACAAATGCGGCTTTGATTTTTCCGGCAACGGTTTCGACGATCAGGACATTCTATGGGCTACCGCGTTGGAGCGTGCCCGCAAGGGCGAGATCACGCACTATGTCCAGATTCATTCCGACATCGGTATCGAAGCCGGCGGAATCGACGTGCTGATTGAAGAATGCGAGCGGCTTGATGCGGACCTTGTTTCGGCCGTTGTGCCGCTCAAGGATTTCCGCAACGTGACCTCTACGGCAGTTTCGTTGCCGGGCGATTGCTGGGGCGGCTATCGGCGCGTGGCTGGCAAAGAGCTTCCTTCGCTGCCGCGCACATTCAATGCTGCCGATGTGGGCTACGAGGGCTTCCCTCTTCTCGTAAATACGGGTTTCTTCGTTGCCGATCTTCGCAAGCCGATTTTCCAGACGGAAGAGAACGGCGCGGCGGCAATTGAAATGAACTTTCCCCGCAAAACATATCTCACGAAAGACGGATGGAGGTATCAGCGGGAATCGGAAGACTGGCATTTTTCACGGTGCCTCCATCGCCTGGGTGCAAGGTATTTTGCAACCTGGCTGCCGGAAGTGCGGCACTACAACGGTTCGATCCCGTTCGTCAATCGCCCAACCTGGGGCCGCGAAGACCACGATGAGGAAACGCGGAATCTTTGGGAATTGGGGCCGATGACGCATCTTGACCTTGAGGGCTGGTTCGATTTCCCGGACCTCTACAAGCAGCGGGTGCAGGCCGTCAACGGCAAGCCGGCGCACTTTGTCGAGGTGGGCTCCTGGCTTGGAAAATCGGCCGCGTACATGGCGGCAGAAATCAAACGCAGCGGCAAGTTGATTCGCTTCGACGCCGTGGATAACTGGCTCGGCGGCAGTAACACGCCCGACAACGCGGGCCATGCAATCAGCCCAGCAACGCGGGATTATGTTGCGGCACGCGGCAACCTATTCCTCGACTGGCAGAGGAACTTGCGAGCATGCGGTGTGGAAGAATTGGTCGTGCCGATCCGCGGCGATTCCACGCAATGTGCAGACCGCTACCCGGATAACTGTCTCGATTTCGTCTTTATCGACGCCGACCACGAAGCGGCGGCGGTCTATGCCGACCTCTGCGCGTGGTTCCCCAAAATCAAGCCCGGCGGCATTCTCGCCGGCCACGATTACGATGAGGCTGGCCCGCGCGAGGCGGCGACGCGTTTCAGTCGAGAAAAAGCCGTCAACATCCACCAAGAGGGACGGTCTTTTGTCATGCAGTCATGAACGGAACCCTTTCCGCCAATATCAGAAAGAAGCTGATGCCGGCCCTGGAACAAAGTCAGGGTTTTCGGGGAGTGTACAGCCGCGCCGGGAGCAACCGGCCCTTGATCGTCATCCCCACCAAGGCCGACTGGGCCTCCGAGGATGACCACGGGGCGGCTATCGAAGAATGGATCGGCCTGGTGTTTGAAGTCTCAGCCGATGCCTGGGCAGCTACGGGCTTCGGGCTGCCGCAGCAAAACGACCGATTGACCGTCGCTCTCGCTGACGGCGTTCAGCACGTCTACGCCCTGCTTGCACCCAATGGGATGCGGCCCTACGATCTTTCGGCGGAATCGGGGACGTACAACCTCCGCATGAAGGAGGTTTCCGGATGAGCTACGCAAAAGACATCGCTACCGACATCATCGCGCAGCTTGCGGAAAACCCCGAACTGTTCGCGATTCCCTACACCGCAGCGTATAGACGGCAATTTGTGGACGCCACTGAAAAGGCCGCAGCCCCCGGCACGGCGGCCAGCGTCTTGCAGTTGATCTTTGCCCCGGTCAATACGGACTATGAGCGCATCGGCTGGGGCGCGGCACGAATCACCGTAACCCTGGGAATGCTCGTCACGATCCAAGTTGCGGACCCGACGAACGACGCGGAGATAGACCCGCTGGAAGAATTCGTTGACGTGTTCGCTACCTGGTTGCTCGGCGCGCGACAATTCGCGACCGTCTTTTCCACGCAGAAGCCCACTGTTATTGCGGGCGATCACCTCAACGATCACCTCTACGAAAAGTCGGAATTCCATGTCCCCATTATCGCGGAATTTTTCTGCGACGTAGGAGTTGCTTGACATGGCCGGCAAGATGCAAAACTATCTGAACTGGTTTCAGCGGCACCACACCGCGGAAGAATACTCCGCCCTCGTAGCGGGCGACGTGAAGATTCAGAAGTTCTTGGACCGGCAGAACAAGATTCCCGCCGCGATCCGCGCCTTGGATGACCTCTCGAAGGACATCGGCAAGAAGGTCATGATCCCGGCCCTCCAGAAGGCCAGCGAGTTTCTCGCCGCAATCGAGAAAGGCGCGGCCCCTGCGGACGCCGGCACGCTCAAGCAGTCCATCGGCAGCAGCAAAGCAAAATACTACCCGGCTACGTTTTGTGGCTTCGTCGCGAGCGGACCCCGCCGCGGTTACGCCCGTGCCGTGCAAGTCGTGACGAGCAAGAGCGGCAAGAGCCGGCTGAAGCGAATGTCCAAGAAGTTCACGAACACGACGCCGACAACGCTGCGGATTAAGAACCCCGTCGCCTATGCCCGTTTCGTGCAGCGCGGCCGGCACGCGATTTTTAAGCCAAAGTCGGCCAAGGCGTTTCCGCTGATGATCGGCGGCGGGACGTTCTTTGCCCGGCGCGTCAAGGCAGCGCCGGCAAAGGACTTCATGGCCAGCGCGGAACACCAGTCGAATCAGGCCGCCACGATCGCCACCGAGGAAATGAACAGCAACCTCCAAACTCTTCTGAGCTAAGGACACGAACCATGTCAGTTCTCGATTACGGTTGGAATGGATCGACCGTCACGTTCAACGGCATTGCCGTCGCGCCCCTGACGGACCTGCACCAACCAAACGACCCGGCCGACTTCGACACCACCGGTTCAACCGACACCACCCACCTGCACGGGACCGGTCTGCCCAAGAATTCCTTCAGCGCATCGTGTCTGGGCAGCAACATCCCCGTTGCCGGGAAGATCGTCAACATCGCCGCTTCGATTGCCGGCGGCGGAGCCACGACGCCCGTAACCAAGAGCTACGCCGAGGCGCTCATTACGCAGATGAGCGTCAGTGGCCGGAAAGACGGCCGCATTGAATCGAGTTTCACGGCCATGCCGGGCGTCAGCAGCTTGTCCGCGATCACCTATGCCAACTCGATCGCTGACCTGGGGTTCAACGGCAGTTCGTTTTCCTTCGGAGGCACCGCCTTTACCGGGCTGATTTCTGCAAACTACACCTCGTCGGCAACGCCCGTCGAGTGCAGCGGCGCGAACGATACCGACAACCTTTACCGGCCTGGGATCGTTGACGAAACCCTGACCATCGTCGCCCTGGGCGGACCGCAGTGCTTGGCCAAGGCCACCGGGGCAGCCGCCATGAGTTGGAACGACGGGGGATCGGTGGGAACGACGGCCGGCAGTTACACCACGGAATGTATCAGTACGCATCCCGGCGGGGCGTTGGATGGCCAAACTACGACCGAGTATGTGTTCAAGATGCGCCGCACAGGAAGCGGCAATTCATAAGGAGCGGAGCAAGCATGAACTTCCTCGAACTTATCGCCGGCACGGCAGATCGCAAGCCGATCCCCGTCCCTACGCCGGAATGGCCAACAGCCGACGGTAAAATCTTCGTCCGGCGATTGTCGGCCCTAGAGCGCGTCGAGTTTCACACGGCGGCCAGCGCGCAGAAGGCCATCGCCGGCGCGGCCTTCCAGGCGTTTATCGTCGCCTTCTGCGCGGCAGACGAGGCCGGCAACCGGGGTTTTCCCGACGATGCTTGGCGCGCCCTCCAAGCGGAGCCCTGTACGGTCATTGACCGCATAGCCGACGCGGCAGACGACCTAAACCTGCTGAGCAGCGCTGCGCGGGAGAACCTGAAAAAAAAATCGCCTGCAATCCCATTCTCCGAAAACACCTCCGACTCGCAAGGGAAAACGGAGTCAGCTTAGGGCGCTTATGGAGATTGTGGGGCGACGAATTGCCCTGGCACGAAGCGAGCCAAGAGCTTGACCCCCCAACCCCGGAGCGAATCGACCGCGCGGCCTTCCAGTTGGCAAAGTCGATCAAAGGGGAGCGAGCCGATTTCAACGGCACGGAGCAACCGGCAGCGGAGCCGCAGCCGCCGGAAGAAATGGCGAAGGTGGCAGACGGCATCGAGAAGAGTTGGCCCAATAAGGTGAAACCATGCCCGGCACAGTCGGCCCAGTAAACGTACCGATCAAATCGACGTTCGATCCATCGGGCGTGATGGCTGCCAAGGCCGGACTAAAGGAGCTTGCCGACGCGCAGGGTGGGACAGGCGGCGGGGGTGGGGG
>Ga0182016_10005782_pt1 | contig 13181 bp, 7 predicted proteins | sample 712S2MmetaG_FD_120491 | JGI IMG/M metagenome (GOLD analysis project Ga0182016, IMG submission 120491) | Permafrost microbial communities from Stordalen Mire, Sweden - 712S2M metaG | ecosystem: Environmental > Terrestrial > Soil > Wetlands > Permafrost | place: Sweden: Stordalen | collected...
ACCGGAGGGTTTGGCAATCCGTCGATCCCATCCTGCTTGAAGGCATCCGCAAAGCGAATCAATGCGAGCGCGAAGCGGTTGACAAGGCATTGCGCGCATTCTCCGAGCTTCGAACCGCGGCCATATGGGCGCGTCTTCGCCGTTTGCGATACAAGCAAGGAACGGGAGGGCCACTACTGTGGACGGACGAACTAGACGAGCGCCTGGTGCGCGTCCATCGAGAAGCGGGCTTGAGCGCATCTGTATCGGACATTCAGAACCTCACCGGTTGGCCGCGTCGAGCAATCCTGAGGCGGGCTCACAAACTGGGGTTGCCCACCGAGCCGACGGGTGATCGTCAACGGTGGACGATGGCGGAGTTGCGCTTCGCGATTGAGTCCGTGAACCACCTTACCGTCAGGGAAATCGCCGATGAGCTCGAACGTTCTGAGAAGGCCGTCTGGAACATGGTTGGGCATCGTGGAATCCCTGCCGGATTCCAGGATGGATACACCGTGCGCGAGCTCTCTGCCAAGCTACACGTTCGGCGGCCGAGCATCCGAACGTGGATCAAGGCCGGCCTGCTTCACAAGAAGAGGAACGGTCGGATCGCCGAGGATTCGTTGCAATCTTTCCTTTACAGCCATCCCGAGCGGATCAACTGGCCGCTGCTCGACGAGGACGCGACCTTCTGGGTATCCGACCTCACGGAGGCGGAGAGGATCAGAGTCAACGAGGCTGGAACGCGGACGCGCGCCAACTCTCGAAGCTTGGAAGGGACGCATTCGGCTGAACCTTCCACGTTTGACGGCAGCTCTTCCAGTACGCCCGAAGCTGATCCATGCGAGGATCCCGTGTCGCATAATAGCCGAGCGCGTGGCGCCAGCCCTCAGTAATAGGAGTTTGAAAAAGTTTTTCGTCGGTCCATTCCAAGAAGCGAAGCCAGAGGAACTCCCGTTCATTTGGATGCTGTCTGGCATACGCTGCTGCGTATTCCAAGAAGCCTGGACAACGCTCTTGAAGTGTGGCGGAGAGAGAACCCGACACGGTGCCGCCGATTTCGACGCAGAGCCGGAGCCAATATGAAAAGGCTCGCCACTCAAGGAATTTGGTGATCGCTTCGTCGAGGAGGTCACGCGCCACCAATCGGGATTCGTTCTCCGCAACTTTCTGCGATCGCCGCCCCAGAGCGGCTTCCGTAGTCCGGTTTTTCGAAGCAGGCTTCATCGGATCTCTAGGGGATTTAGGCGACCCAGTGCATCGCCGATTCTGGCGCCGCCAGAGGAGCAATGCAAGGAAAGATACATCATACGATACACCAAGAGGTCTTAGGGCATCCAGCGAAAACGTGACCTCGGCTGGTGCCGCACCCCAACACAGGACGAACTCTTCCTCCAAATGAGGCGTATATGCCGTTGGCTAATACGCTTCAACAATACCACCATCGGATTTGCCCAAGCAACGGCGCCAGAGGCAAATCCAGCCGACCGATCTTAAGGCAAAAGCCGTCGGGGTCATCGTGCGCGAACTCCGTGAACAGGCGGGTCACTCGCAGGAGCGCCTCAGCAACGAGTGCGGGTTCGATCGGACGTACATTAGCCGCGTGGAACGAGGCATCATCAATCCTACGGTCAGTCGGTTGTGGAAAATCGCCGACGTGCTAAAGACTCCGCTGAGCCAACTTGCCAAGCGAATGGAACGGTGGATTGTCAGCCAGGAGGGAGGGGCCAAGAAACCGAGCCGAGGATAGGCTCCCGCTTGATGACCTACCTTTCATATCAGAGACCCCGCCTTGACCAATCGGCCGTTCCCAAATTAGAGAATTAAGGAAGTGCCGAGGCGGGCTCGCCAAAGCCCATCTCGATTTTCTTCTGTCGGGCAACCGTGCCGTTGCAGCGCACGCAATTCGGATTTCAGTCCCATTCTCGTGGGGGACGGTGTTGCATCAAAGGGCCTGGATGTTTACTAAAACTAACAAATAATGTGTTCGCCGGCAAGTTTGCCGGCTGAAGCATTAACAAGTATTGACTTCGACAGCAATTCGGCGTAAAAAGGAGCTTCGGGTCTTAGTGATGCAGTAGACGGCAAGTTTGCCGTCGAGAACATGACCCGTTGAGCGAATACGCCTGGCGGTCTTGGCCAGACGCAAGTTGCTAAGGAGCCGCCATGATGTCTTTCGCCCAGACCGGAGTGATCGCCGCCGTCGCCGACTACGAAGCCCCGGCACTGAACGCAACCGTTTTGCTTGCGCTTGAAGTCTCTGATGCCGAGGTGGTTGCCGAACTGAAGAAACACACCGAGGGTGCCGCACGGGAAGCGTACGCGCTCGGCGCGCTTCGGCTTGGTGTTCTCTCGTTACGGCAGGCGGCGGGCGAGTTGGACGCGACTGCGATCCGCGAAGCTGGCCAGAAACTCCTGTCCAGTCTGGCTGAACTCCTGGCGCAACGCGGGACGGAAATCACTACCGACCTCTCGGGCGCCCTCCGGCAGTATTTCGATCCGACAACTGGCGCACTTCCGCAGCGCATCGAAGCTCTCCTCCGCAATGATGGTGAACTGGATCGAGCTCTCCGGACTCATCTGGCACCTGAAAACTCCACCATCGCTCGGGCCCTGGCCACCCACCTCGGGGAAGGCAGCCAGCTCTTCAAACTGCTCTCTCCCACGGACGCCAGCGGGTTGAAGGCCCAGATCTCGGCCATGCTTGAGTCGGTACTGGAAGAGCAGCAGGGCCGGATCCTGAAGGAGTTTTCGCTGGACAACAAGGAATCCGCCCTCTCCCGTCTGGTCACCGAACTGGTTACAAACAACGGGGAGTTGAAGACCGACTTGAAGACGCAGGTGGATGGCCTCGTCGGAGAATTCTCGCTGGACAAGCCGGATTCAGCGCTTTCCCGTCTGGTTGCCAAGGTCGAAGCCGCCCAAAAGGCTGTTACGGACGAGTTCTCAACCGATAACGAGCAGTCCGCAATCACCCGCCTGTCCCGCATGATGCAGGACACGCGTCAGCAGATCGACAAGAACCTGACATTGGACGACGACACCTCTGCCCTCTCCCGGTTGAAGCGCGAACTTCAAACCACGATTGAAAGCCTGGTGAAGAGCAACACGGACTTCCAGTCCGAAGTGCGGACCACCCTGGCTTCCATGCAGGCCCGGCGCGAGGAGGCGGCGAGGTCGACGCAACACGGCCATACCTTTGAAGAACAACTTGGCCTCGTCCTCGCCGCCGAAGCGCAGCGATTCAACGATCCCCATGTGGCAACTGGACATACCACCGGCGCGATTAAGAACTGCAAGACGGGCGATTTCGTCACTGAACTCGGTCCGGACAGCGCTGCCCCTGGTGCGCGGATCGTTTGGGAAGCGAAGGATGACAAAAGCTACGATCTGAAGCGCGCCCTCGGGGAGATGGAGGAAGCGCGCAAGAACCGCCAGGCACAAGTCGGCGTGTTTGTCTTCGCACGCAGCGCCGCTCCCGACGGTCTCCAGCCATTTTCCCGTTATGGCAACCACCTTGTGGTCACGTGGGACTCCGACGATCCGGCATCGGACCTTTTCATCAAGGCTGCCCTCAGCGTTGCCCGCGCACTCGTGATTCGCGAGAGCCACGAGGCCGTCGAAACTGAAGAAGCCGTCAACGCAATCGAGCTGGCGACCAGAGCCATTGAGAAGCAACTGGGGTACTTGTGCGAGATCAAGACATGGGCAGAGACAGTGAAGAGCAACGGGGACAAAATCGCCGACCGGGCCGGGCGCATGAGAACCGATTTGGCGAAGGAAATTGAATCACTGGACCGGCACATCCAGGCGATGAAAACCAGCGGAACGCCCGCATAGCACCATGACCGAGACTCAACTCATCTTCTATCCTCCAAGCCGCGGACGCGGCGCCGCCCTCGAAGCCGGGTTTCGCTTCGGTCACGTCGGTACGCACGCCAGCCGCACCATCATGCTGGACGAGCTGAGCGCGCTGTTTGAGGCCGTGCCACCCGACGCGAAAGCCCCCGAATACGCGGCGGCCATCATCGATGCGAACTGCCTCGGGAAGAGAACGGTCGCCACGCGGCGCATTTCCGTGCAGCGGCTAAAGGAGCTTTACGCCATCGACCCCGCCGTGCCTATCTTCCGAATCCTGCGCCGGCTATGGGGGACCGATGTGCCGGGAAGACCGATTCTTGCCCTTCTCGCCAGCCTTGCTCGGGACCCTCTTCTGATGGCAACCGCGGAAACCGTGGTCGGACTCTCCGACGGTGCGGAGTACCAGAGAGCGGTCATGCGGGTTGCGGTCGAGAAGGTCGCCGGCGAGCGCATGAACGAATCGACCATTGACAAGGTTGTTCGAAACGCTGCGAGCTCATGGTCTCAATCTGGACACTTGTCGGGCCGTACTTTCAAGTTTCGCCACTTGGTCCAGCCGACTCCTGCCGCCGTCGCGTTCGCCCTGTACCTGGCCCGTGCCGCAGGCTTCCAGGGCGAGGAAATGCTTTCCACCGGCTGGTTGAAGGTACTTGATTGCGGCGCCTCGTCCGCTCTGGAATTCGCCACGGCTGCCAAGAGGATAGGGTTGCTCGATCTGAGGACGGCGGGCGACGTCTTCGACTTGAACTTGAACCGTCTCGACCCTCAGTTCCGTGAAGCGCAAGGAAGGGCGTAATGGGCAAGATCGAACAGCTCGCCGACAAATACAAACAGCACATCAGCCTGCCGTGGCAACACACCGTCGCCGGCGCGCAGCGGGTCGTCATGGTGGTCTACGACAAAGAACTGGAAAGATCTCTTATGGCCCGGAAGGAGGCCTTCGCCATGGCCACCAGGGATGAGGGCCATGAATGGTTCGAGGTCAACATAGCGGATTCGTTCGCCCGGTGGATGGCGCGAGAGGAATACCGAGACGCGTACTTTGAGTCGCCCGAAGACCTTCAATTGAAACTGGAGGTGGAGTTCGCCGAGGAGGTCGCTGGCAGAGTTCGCGCGGTCCTTGATCGCCCGGATGCCGACAAGAATTCCGTCGTGGCGGTGTTCGGGGTTGGCGCCCTTTTCGGATTCACGCGTGTCTCCCGAGTGCTGAAGCTGCTGGAGCCCTCGATCAAGGGCCGATTGGCGGTCTTCTTCCCTGGCACGTACGACCAAAACAATTACCGGCTGCTTGATGCCCGCGATGGCTGGAACTACCTGGCCGTCCCGATAGCCCTGCATTCTTCTGGAACTTACTAATGCTGATCAAAGACATTCTTCTTCGAGATCCTTCCCAGGAAGCGCTCGTCAATAACGGCCAGGCGCGTATAACGAATGAGGCCGCCGATGCAAATGTGGAGAAGGAGCTTCGCGGCGAGCTGTCCACATTCGTATGCGAGGGTCAATACGCCGAGGGTATCATCAAGATCCTCTCGTCGTTTCTGGCGAGCCGGAGCCAAACTCACCAGAAATCCGCTTGGGTCAGCGGTTTCTTTGGCAGCGGAAAATCGCACCTCCTGAAAATGGCCGCCCATCTGTGGGCTAACACGGAGTTCTCCGATGGTGCCACGGCCCGCAGCCTCGTGCCTGAACTGCCGGATGAGGTTCGCGACCTGCTGCGAGAACTCGATGTCGCCGGGAAGAGATCGGGCGGCCTGCTTGCCGCGGCCGGTACGCTTCCCTCCGGGACAACCGAGAACGTGCGTCTGAGCGTGCTAAGCATCCTGCTCCGGGCCGTCGGCTTACCTCACCAGTATCCCCAGGCGCAGTTTCATCTTTGGCTGGAAGACAACAAGTACCTTGCCCCGGTGAAATCTAGCATCGAGGCGGCCGGAAAGAAGTGGGAGAACGAACTCAACAACCTTTATGTCAGCCCGCTGATTGCCAAAGCGATCCTAAAGTGCGACCCGAACTTCGCGGTAGGCGAAGCAGCCGCTCGGGATACCATCAAAACCCAATTCCCTCTGAAAACGGCAGACCTCACCACCGACGAGTTCCTGGGCATGTTTAAGCGCGTCTTGAAGCGCGCCGGACGGGACGGCCAGGTGCCATGCACCATCCTGATCCTCGACGAAGTCCAGCAGTATATCGGCGACTCCGAGACAAGATCGACTCTCATCACCGAGATTTCCGAGGCCATCCAGAAGCAGCTCGATAGCCAGGTCATGCTGGTATGCGCCGGCCAATCAGCCCTCACTGGCATAAAGCTGCTCCACAAGCTGCTGGATCGCTTCACCATCCGTATCCAGCTCTCCGATGCCGACGTCGAAACGGTCACGCGGAAGGTCTTGCTCCGCAAGCAGCCCGCCACCTTGAGCAAGATCGCTGAACTACTCGATACGCACGCCGGCGAGGTGTCGCGCCAGTTGGCGGGCACGAAGATAGGCGAGCGCATGGAAGACAAGGCAATCATCGTAGAGGACTATCCCCTGCTGCCGGTGCGCCGCCGCTTTTGGGAGCAGTGCTTCCGCCAGGTCGATACGGCTGGTACGCAGAGTCAGCTTCGGTCGCAGCTCCGGATCATCTACGACTGCATCGCTCGACTGGCCAACAAGCCACTCGGCAGCATCATTCCCGGCGACGACCTCTATGAGGCGCTTGCCCCCGAAATGGTCACGACGGGTGCGCTTCCGCGAGAGATCAACGAACGCATTCTCGGCCTCGGTTCTAACGGCACCCCCGAGGGCCGTCTCCGGCAGCGTGTCTGCGGCCTGGTTTTCCTCATCGGCCAACTCCCGACAGAGGACGCAGCTTCCATTGGTGTTCGCGCCTGCAAGGAGCACATTGCCGACCTCCTGGTGGATGACTTCAAGGCGGATAATGGCAAGCTCCGCAGCACGGTATCGAACCTGCTCGACCAGCTCGCTGACGAAGGCGTTCTCATGCCCGTGGGCGATGAGTTTCGCATTCAGACCGAAGAAGGCCGCAACTGGGACTTCGAGTTCCGCCAGCGCGAGGCCAAGCTCAAGAACAACACGGCCAATTTCGACGAACAACGGGACCGCCTCCTGGGCGCCGAAATCGACCGCATCGTCAGAAGCCTGAAGCTGCTCCAGGGTGCGGCAAAGGAAGCGCGGTCGCTGACACTACACCGGACGCAAGATCCACCCGCCGCCAACGGCGAAACCATTCCCGTTTGGGTCCGCGACGGTTTCTCGGGATCCGAGAAGGAGATGATCGCAGCCGCACGCGCGGCCGGCGTCAGCAGTCCTATCCTCTATGTGTTCGTACCTCGAAAGTCGCGCGACGAACTTCTGAACGCCATCTCTACCGAACAGGCCGCCGACCAGACGATCAATGCGAAGGGTGTGCCGTCTGGTGAGGCTGGCCAACTCGCCAAGCAGAGCATGGAGAGCCGACGGCAACTGGCCGAAAAACAGCGCAAAGATCTTGCGCTGGAAATCGTTGCGGGCGCAAAGGTTGTCCAGGGTGGCGGCAATGAGCTTCTACAACTCACGTTGGAAGAAAAGCTCAAGACGGGCGCCGAAGCCTCACTCGTTCGCCTATTTCCCCGCTTCAAGGAAGCCGATTTTGCGGCTTCGGCTTGGGAGGCAGCGATCAAACGGGCGCGCGATGGCGCCGATCAGCCCTTCTCGCCCCTCAAGTATGACGGTCCAATCGAGCAGCACCCCGTTTGCCAGCAAGTGCTGAGCACAATCGGCTCCGGCAAGACCGGCACCCAGGTTCGAAAGGACTTGGAAACCAGTCCTTTCGGTTGGCCTCGGGACGCCGTAGACGCAGCGTTGATCGCATTGCACCGGAGTCAGCACGTCACCGCCACCTTGAATGGAGTCGCGGTGGTTCCGGGGCAGCTCGATCAGGCCAAGGTGCCGAAGACGGAATTTCGTGTCGAGAAGACCACGCTTTCCGTGCAGGAGAGGCTAGCCATCCGGGCGCTGTTCAAGCTGCTCGATATTGACTGTAAGAGCACGGAGGAGGCCGCGAAGGCTCCGGACTTCCTCAAGGCCCTCATCGCGCTAGGCGGTGAAGCTGGTGGCGCAACGCCTCTGCCCTCCCCACCGGCCACTACCGACATCGAGGCCATGCGCAAGCTGGTCGGCAACGAGCAGTTGGTCGCGATAAAGAGCAAAGAGGTGGACCTTAAGGCAAAGATCGCCGAGTGGAAAAAGACCCGAGATCTGATCGCCAAACGACGCCCCGCCTGGCAAACGCTGGAGCAGATGGCGAAGCATGCGAAAGGTCTGGCCGAAGCGGATCAGTGCCTCGCTCACGCCGAGGCTGTTCGCGCGAACCGCTTACTCCTGGAAGCCTCCGATCCTGTTGCGCCCATCCGTGCGGCACTAGCCGATCTTCTCCGCAACGCTCTGAACAAGGCGCAGGAGAACCACGAGAAGGCGTATAGCAACGCCCTGGAAGTTCTGACCGACAGTTTGACCTGGCAGAAAGTGTCCGCTGGTGATCAGGCGCGCATCCTGAGCGAAGTCGCGTTGGCTGCTCCGTCGAAACCCGAGGTCGGTAGTGACAACGCGCTCGTCGCTGCGCTCGACCTCAAGAACTTGGAGGCCCGAAAAACAGAAGCGGAGGCCGTACCTAACCGCGTCACGAACGCTTTGAACAAGGCAGCCCAGCTTCTGGAGCCCAAGGTCCAGTTCGTTCCAGTTGAAAAGATCGTTCTCCGAAATGAGAGCGATGTCGACAACTGGCTGGCAGCGCAGCGTATCAAGTTGCTTGACGCCTTGAAAATCGGCCCGGTCCAGGTTCAGTAGGAGAGCGCGATGCCGACACTATCGAAGGAACTTCGGAGAACGCTGGAAAACGTCGTGGCTGACGCACGCCGAATCGCGGAGGCTGGCGCCGAACAGGCGCTTAAACAACTTGCGGTTCACCATTCTGAGTCCTGGCCAGCGATGACGACCGAGGAGAAGGCCCTCCGCGAGAAGTTGCGCGCCCATGGAAAGCAGCTCGGAGACAAACGGGAGGCAAACCGGGCGCAGGAAATCCCTCGGCTCAAGCAGGCATGCGCGTATGAACACTGGCATCGCATGCTCTTCGCGCGTTTCCTGGCAGAGAACAACCTGCTTATCCATCCGGATTACGGTGAGCCCATATCGTTGAAAGAGGTGCGGGAACTGGCCCGCGAGCAGAATGCAGACTGGCTGTCAATCGCGGCTTCGTTCGCGCAGGAGATGCTGCTGGAGGTCTTCCGGCCGGATGATCCTGTTCTCGACTTGATTCTGCCACCCGAGACACGCCAGAAGCTAGAAGAAAAGCTGGCCGCCTTACCGATTGAAATATTCATCGCAGAGGACAGTCTTGGCTGGGTCTACCAGTTCTGGCAACGCGACGAGAAAGACGCCGTCAACAAGTCCGAGGTCAAGATTGGCGCGGACGAGATATCACCCGTCACGCAACTTTTTACTGAAGATTACATGGTGCTTTTCCTGCTCCACAACACGCTCGGCGCGTGGTGGACCGCCAAGCAAAGGGTGAGTGGCAAGAGTCATGAGTTGGCACATTATGAATGGACCTACCTGCGCCTATCTGATGACGGCTCCCCAGTCGCTGGCAACTTCGACGGCTGGCCGCGCACGGCTCGCGAGCTCCGCCTGCTCGATCCGTGCATGGGGAGCGGCCACTTTCTGACCTTTGCGTTGCCTATACTCTTTCGAATGCGGATGGAGGAAGAAGGTCTGTCGGACAAGGCCGCCATCGCCTCAGTGTTGCGCGACAATCTCTTCGGATTGGAAATCGACGCACGTTGTGCTCAGATCGCGGCGTTCAACCTCGCTCTCGCAGCATGGCGTCTGGTTGGCCAGCACTTCCCACTACCGGAATTGAATCTTGCTTGCTCAGGACTGGGCATCCATGCGGCTGAAGCGGACTGGGTGAAGCTTGCCGGCGAAGACGGCCTTGCGCGCGGGGAGATGCAGCGGCTCTATTCGCTCTTCAAGGACGCGCCAACGCTCGGCAGCCTCATCGATCCGCTACGTCTTCAAGCAAATGTATTCGCCGCTGGTGCCGAGCAAGTATTGCCGCTGCTCGAACAAGCCCTCGACAAAGAGCAGCCGAATGCCGAGACACGTGAGTTAACGATCGCCGCATGCGGCGTGCTCGCCGCCTTCAGAATCCTAGCAAGCCGTTTCACATTGGTGATTACCAACGTGCCATATCTCGGCCGAGGCAAACAGGCCCCCATTCTGGCGGACTACTGCAACGAGTTCCACTCAGACACCAAGGCGGATCTCGCGACCTCCTTCCTGGATCGATGCATCGGTTTCTGCGCACCGCACGCGACAGTCGCGCTTGTTACGCCGCAGGACTGGCATTTCAAGGGCCGATATCGAGCGGCACGACAACGACTATTGACATCGTGTGAATTCGACTTAGTCGTTCAGCTCGGCACGAATGCTTTTCAGGACATGAACTGGTGGGCAGCAAATACTGCATTGATGGTACTCTCGACTGGCCAGCCAGACCCTTTTCATTCTCTGATTGGTCTTAGCACTGAACACGTAAAGCAACAGACAGAGAAGGCTCTGTCGCTTCAGAGTCAACCCGGCGTTCGGACCCTTCAGGCTAATCAGCTCAAGAATCCCGATGCGCGAATTGTCCTGCAACCTCTAGGTTCGACCAGTTTCCTTTCTCTGTGGGCAGAAAGCCGCTACGGCCTTCGAACTGGGGACCTGGAAAGGCTCGCCGTCTGTTTTTGGGAGCTACCTACGCTATCAAAGGAGTGGGTGCCATTTCAAGGCACAGTAAGGGAATCTAAGCCTTATGGAGGACGCGAGACTCTGCTTCTATGGGGCCAAGGGAAAGGCCCTCTCCATGAATTAGCGGATCTTGGGATTGCTAGCATTCAGGGGGCTGACGCGTGGGGCAAAACCGGAATCGCGGTAAGTCTAATGGGACATTTACCGGTCACAATATACACGGGCGAGATCTTCGACAACGGGACCGGCATTATCTGGCCAAAAGACGAGAAGGACTTGCCAGCGATTTTCGCTTTCTGTCGCTCGCCGTTGTTTGCTTCAGAAGTTCGAAAGATTGATCAGGCAGTCAAGGTGACCAATCAGACGCTACTGAAGGTCCCTTTCGATCTTGCGTACTGGACGGAGGCTGCTGAGCGCGACCTGCCGGAGAAACTCCCGGAACCAAACTCGGACGATCCAACGCAATGGCTGTTCGACGGCAGTCCCTCCCATGCGGCGAACGTCTTGCAGGTAGCTGTCGCGAGGCTGTGCGGTTACAATTGGCCACGTCAAACAGGATCAGTGTTTCCGGGATGCCCATCACTGAATCCGGATGGCCTGCAAGGGCATGCCGATACAGATGGCGTCGCCTGCCTTGCCTCCATTGCGGGCGAGGCCCCGGCTGCAGACAGACTCCGTGCCTTGCTGGCTGACGCTTACGGTACCGACTGGTCGGCATCTAAGCTCTCTGAACTTCTGGACGGCTGCGAATCCCTCGAGGTGTGGTTGCGTGATCGGTTTTTTGAAGGCCACTGCCAACTATTTCATCAGCGCCCTTTCATATGGCACGTTTGGGATGGTCGCAAGGACGGCTTTCACGCCCTAGTGAATTACCACAAGCTGGCCGCCCCAAATGGTGAGGGACGCAAGACCCTAGAAAAGCTACTCTACACGTCGTTGGGTGACTGGATATTTCGCCAACGAGCCGAGATTGCTGCAGGCGAAGAAGGAGCGGACGCTAGGCTGACTGCAGCCCTGCATCTCAAGGCGGAGTTCGAAAAGATACTGGCTGGCGAGAAGCCCTTTGACATATTCGTCCGCTGGAAGCCGTTACATGAGCAGCCGCTTGGTTGGGAACCGGATTTGAACGATGGAGTGCGCCCCCACCTTCGGCCCTGGCTGACAGCAACCCTTGCACCGCATACGAAGCCCAAGAAGGGCGCGTGCATCCTTCGCGTCACACCGAAGATCGCCTATGGGAAAGATCGTGGCAAGGAACCATCACGCGACAAGACAGATTTTCCGTGGTTCGCCGACTCGAACGACCGCGAAAACGACATCCACCTCAGCCTTGACGAGAAGCGCGCAGCACGGGAGCGGAGGCAAAAGTGAGACTCCTGGAACGGCTGCTGGCCTCGCTCGCGAGTGCTCTGAAGGTACCGGAGGGTACGGTCGCACCCGCGGCGGTCCTCTGGACCGACGCCGACGGACAGTGGCTCCCATTGATTCCGCAGTTGCGCGCGGTCCTGCCGACATTTTTCACGCTGGGCGCCTACGACCATCTTGCCCGAACAGGACCTGCGATCTGGCTGAAGTGCATTGTCGATAGGGCGCTGTCAGAGGCTCCTCCCCCGGGCGAGACGCCGATCCTCTATCTACCACACGTCGGCAGGCAAGAGTTGAGGGCCGCTGGTGATTGTCCTTCGCGGACGCAACCGCTGATTGAGCTTCAGTACCGAGGCCGGGTGTGGCACCAATCCAATGGACACGACTGGACCGTGCAAGCTTTTCTCGTCTCCGACGAAGGCCTCGGCCTCGACGTCACGCGAGACCGGCGAACCGAGGAGGCATTTCTGCGCGTTCTGCCGATCCTCGCCGACACGGATGCGAGCATGCTGCGGGGGCGACGCCTGGATGCCGATGATTTCGACAAACTGTCCGTGAGCGACCCAGTCCGCGACCTGCTGCGCTGGCTAAATGGACCTGAATTGTTTGAGGCCGGCGCGCAGGGTGGCCGCTGGGACTCCTTCAGGAATCTCTGCAAGTCCGAGTTCAAGATCGATCCCGATGCGCTCGGGGCTTCCGGCGTCGCCGCTGGAATCCTTCGCGGAGACTCGGCACTGGAACCTGTCTGGCGGCGTTTTTGCGAGGCACCACAGCTTTATCCCGGCATCGCGAAACTCCTTAGCGAGCCATTCTCAGGGGCACAGGGACTGCTCAGCCTCGATCCCGCGCGGAACCCGCGGGTCAACGAAGATGACGAGGCAGAGCTGCGGAAGCAACTGGAAGCTGCCGGCAATCTGCCCCAATCCAGTGCTTGTAGCCGCGTTCTCGAGCTGGAGCAGAAACACGGCCCTCGCCGCGAGTGGGTCTGGGCACGCATGGGTAGCAGCCCATGGGCTTGTGCACTTGTTCCCCTGGCGAGACTGGCGAAACTCTCGCAGTCCGCAGTAGGCGGTGCAACTCTCTCTGCCGTGGCTGCGGCTTATGCGGTCGATGGCTGGCGCTGTGACTGGGCGGCGATGGAGGCGTTGGCACACTTCCGGAATACTGCTGACGCGGCGGTGATCGCGCGGGTTGTGCGTGCGCTGTATG
>Ga0182016_10005785_pt1 | contig 13178 bp, 11 predicted proteins | sample 712S2MmetaG_FD_120491 | JGI IMG/M metagenome (GOLD analysis project Ga0182016, IMG submission 120491) | Permafrost microbial communities from Stordalen Mire, Sweden - 712S2M metaG | ecosystem: Environmental > Terrestrial > Soil > Wetlands > Permafrost | place: Sweden: Stordalen | collected...
AAGTCCCAACTTCCTGAGGCGAACAGACAAAACCGCGCATCCCCGCCGCCAGACCCATCTTCGCCAGCAATTCAACCTGGCCGGCAGGGGAGCGATCGATACCCACTGCGGCGCTTTGCGCGGAATCCATGCTCGTAAGGACGGTGACGGCCAGCAGTTCCGGTGGTTTCTGCACTCCTTCCAGAGCCGCGCGCGCCGCAGCCAGCATGGCCGGCCCTCCGCTAGCGTGGACAGTCATCATGTGGACGCCCAGTCCCGCGGCAGAGCGGACAGCCCCTCCAACCGTATTGGGAATGTCATGGAATTTGAGGTCGAGAAAAACGGAGTGACTGCGTTTCAGAAGCGGTTCCAGAACTGCTGGACCGGCAGCGACAAACAACTCCAGGCCCACCTTGAACCACTGGCAGGTCCCCTCAAGCCGCGCGGCAAGAGCAATCGCTCCAGCTGCATCGGGAACGTCGAGAGCAACAATGAGACGCTTGCGAGCCTCGCCAATCGGGTCGGTTGCCGAGGCGGAGGCGGGATCCAGAAGCTCCGAAATGCCCATGCCTAAATCCTACGGCAAAAACGGAGATCATGCGCCTGACTAATCAGGGTCAGGGCCTCGGTGTCCACCCCGCCGACAACCACGCGTCAAGGGGTGGACATTCCCAGATCATGCCTGCGCGGCTATCGGCTCCATTTCAGCGGCTTGCAGTCGGACCTGATCCGCAGCCGGCAGAAACCGGCAGAGGTACTCGATCGGGTCATCCGCGGCGGCCATCTTTTGCAGATGATATTTCCACACGTCTGGCTTGATGGTGCGCCGCGTGAAAGGCTTGCGGGTAACGTGGACCACTCCGCCAGAGGAGTTGACTCGGGGGTAGGTGATTGCGGGAACCATGAAGCTCATATGGGCGCCCGTCCGCCAGAAGCACGACGCGAATTCGTGAGAAAAAAGCAGCGTATAGTGACGGCCTTCCTCGGCCAGGAGACCAACAGCCGCCTCAGCACCGGGCCAGACTGCGCGAACATGGGATTGAAACCAGCGGCGGAACTCGAATCCGTTAAACTGAGCCTGATTCAGCAACAAACGCAGCAACTCTTTGCGATCCATTTCACCAATCCTTCAATACGAGAAGAACCAAGGGTTAATCGGCGAACGAACGATGCCGTGAATAAGAGCCGGGAGGGTGAAGCTCGTTCAAGAGGCTTCTGTACGCAATTAACGCCAAGCGAGGGTCACTTTCCTTTTTCTTTGGCACGATTGAATCTTGAGCTGCCATCCCGCAGCGTTTAGCGGGCCAGGAGATGCAAGAGACCCAACCCGACAACAGCGTTAGACTTGAAGAAAAGGGGCAGGTTATCGAAAAACAGCTCCGCATGAATTGCGATTTTCCCAGCGCTCAAAGCCGAGGTCTGGGACCGTCATGTTATTCAGGCGCTGAAGCAAGAGGAGATCTGAGGTTGCGACGAGGATCGTTTTGGAAATGGAGTGTGCGGATCGGAATCGCTGTCCTGGCCGCTGCCGGAGCATGCTCGGCGTCTCCCGTCCACACCAACCCTCTGAACAACGATCCGCTGGTCAAGGAAGCCTTCGAGCATTACTACCAGCTCGACTACTCCGGCGCAGTGGAGAGATTCGCCCGCTTCCACGCCATGCACCCCGGCGATCCGCAACCGACCGTTCTATTGCTCGATGCTCTCATCTTCCAGGAACTCTACCGGCTGGATCTGCTGGACACAACGTTTTACGCCAACGACGGCTTTCTCACCGGCCGCCACGCCACCGAAGAGGACCCCAAACAACGCGATCGTATCCTCAGTCTTGCGGATGAGGCGATTCACGAGGCCGACTGGCGTCTGAGCAAAAATCCAGACGACGTCGACGCCCTCTATTCCCGCGGGTTTGCCCGGGCACTCAAGTGTACCTACGTCGCCATGGTCGAGCGCGCCTACATGGCCGGATTCAAGCTCGCCACAGCCGCCAAAGACGACGACGCGCGCGTCCTGCAACTGGACCCGGACTACGTGGACGCCAAGCTTGTAGTCGGTGTTTATGAGTATGTGGTGGGCGCTCTCCCGCTTCCATTCAAATTCATAATCGGGTTTGCCGGCATCACCGGCTCCAAAAACAAGGGCCTCGACTTGCTGACCGACGACGGCAATCGAGGACTAATCACCAACGTTGAGGCCCGCACCACAATTTCTCTCTTTCTCCGCCGCGAAGGACGCTACAAAGAGGCGGTCCAGGTCGTTCGTAAGCTCAAGAGTGAATACCCTCGCGATTACCTCTTCAGTCTCGAAGAAGCCAATCTGCGCAAAGATGCTGGCGAGGGCATGGCCGCCGTTGACGCCTACCGCGAGATTCTGAAGGCCAACGAGACTCCAGGCTATTTCTTCTCCCCTCGCCTCGAACTCGCCTACTTTGGCCTCGGAGACACGCTGCGCGGACAGCGCCACTATGGCGAAGCCGCTCAATCCTACGAGCAAGCGGCAGGTACCTCCAACGTCGGTCCCGAGCTGAAAATCCGATCGCTGCTAGCCGCCGGTGAAAGCCGCGATTTGAACGGCGAGCGCCCCTTGGCTGTGAAGGACTACCAGGCCGCCATCGACTGCGGCCCCAACACATCCCGCGCCGATACGGCAAGAAAGTACCTGCGCAACCCCTACACTGGAAAATAGAGCAATATCTCAACTCGCCTCAAGCAGAAATGCAGTTGCCCCATAGCCTGTCCTGAGCCTGTCGAAGGCGTTCGAGACATGGGAGTCTACGAAAAACCTATCCCTCAACAGGTAGCGCTGGCCTCCAGGTCGGCTGTCGTGCGCGTCACCTGACCCGCACATGGCTGACCGCGCAGACGCCGCCAGTTCAGCCCAGTTGGAGCGTCCAGCCTCGAGATCTTCAGGCCTCGCAACACCCTCCCGGAGGGAGGGAATGATAATAGCCCAGGATAAAATCCTGGGAAAACAACCCAAAAATAACCCTGAGCCCCAGCGGGGCGGCACGAAACTAGCGAGCCAATGGACTCCGGACCTCACTAGGCTCCGCTACAGCCTCCGGGGACCGCCGCTCCTCTAGAGATATTCGCGGATACGTCCACCGACCGAAATCACCCCGTTCGGCCTCAATGGAACCATTGCCGAATCTTCTCCGTATGTACACAATGATTGAAGGTAATCTTGGAGGGGTCGATTATGGCCGTCTTTTGCAATAGGTGTGGAACCGGTTTACCCCCTAGCGCTCGATTCTGTTCAAACTGCGGCGCAACCATCGCAGCAGCGCCGCCCATGCCCGGCCGCCCTCTCATGCGCCCGCACTACGGCAGAGCCATCGCCGGAGTTTGCGTAGGACTGGCCCAGGCCTATGGCTGGGATGTCGCTCTGGTCCGAATCGCGACGGTGGTCGGCTTCTTCTTCTCCGGTGGAATCGTGGCCATCGCCTACCTCGCCTGCTGGATCGGAATCCCCGAGGAGCCAATTGCCCTGCCGACGGCGTATCCTCCTAATGTATGACTATTAACCTATGAATGGTTCGTATCGGTCGGACGGCGCTACGCTGAATTTTCGCGACACAGGTTCGGGCCAGCCTGTCGTCTTCCTTCACCCAACCCCGCTCGATCGTGAGTACTGGCGCCCACTTGTCGAGAACCTGGTCGGAATTCGCGCCATTGTTCCCAACCTGCGCGGCCACGGGCAATCGGAGTTAGGCTCCAAACTCCCGATTGGCGCCTTCGCGCGAGTCCCTGACGCACCTGTACTCACCATGGCGCAGTTGGCCGCCGACGTAATCAATCTTCTCGATCATCTCGAATTGCAGTCTGGCGTGTTTGCAGGATGCTCCATCGGCGGCTATGTCTTGCTGGAGTTGTGGCGCAGAATTCCGGAGCGCATCCAGGGCCTCGTGTTTGTCTGTTCCAAGCCACAGCCCGATGCTGAAGCAAATCTCATCAAGCGCGTTGCAAATATCGCTCAGGTTCGTGCGGATGGCGCCACCGCGCTATTCGATGGAATGGCGCAAAGCTTGATCGGAGCAGCTGCAAAAGAGCGCCATCCAGAGATCGTTGCCGAACTGCGTGCCCGCATGACGCCGACGCCGGAGGCAGTGATCGCTGTCCAGGCCGGACTTGCCGTCAGGCCCGACTCGTTGCCCACCGTCCTCACCATCGATGCTCCAGTCCTCGCCATCGCCGGTGGCGAAGACCAGGCTGTCTCGCCTGCGGAGATGGAAGCATTCAATACCGCTCCCGGCGGCTGCGAATATCACCTGCTCCCAGATGCCGGCCACTTTGCCGCCTATGAGCAGCCGCAGAAAGTAGCCGCCTTGCTCGCCGAATGGCTGAAACAACCGGAAGCCTGAACCGTGTCTTCAGTCTGCGGCCGGCACATCGCAAAGGTTCTCGTATCGAGGCGTCGTGGCCATCAGCTCTTCAACCGCCTGAACAGACTGAATCCCGCCCCGCGCTCCGCTAGCCATGCAATTCATAGCCGCTGCCGCACACGAAAAATCAAGTTGCCGATCGAGCCGCCACCCTTGCAGCAATCCATAAATAAAGCCGGCATGGAAGATATCGCCCGCCCCAGTTGTATCGACCACAGGCACTCGATACGCAGCACGATGGTGAAACTCTCGCCCATCCCACCCCAGCACGCCACCTTCACCGAGCGTCGCCGCAGTCAACCGGCATCCAAAGCGTACCTGCATACGCCGCAGCGCACTTTCGAGATTTGAATCGTCCATCAGGCGGCAAGGAAAGTCCCGGCTAACAATCAGGTAGTCGATGTTCGCAATCAGTTCTTCTACGCCCAGATAAAGCTCGTCGAGATCCGCGATGACTGGAATTCCCGCCTCGCGCGCCCACCGCGCTGCCGTGGTTGCAGCCGCTGTCTCGTAACCATCCACATGCAGAGCGCGGGCATTGACGATCCACTCGCGGCGCAAGTCGGAAGGTCGCAGCAGCAGCCTTTCATCGCGGCGGCAAAGCACAGTTCGCTCCCCACCCTCATCCACGAGAATGAGAGATTGCGGGCTCACACCGCCCGGAACGATAGTGAGTTGCGCCTCAACGCCTGCGCGCGCAAACGCATCGCGATGCAGCCGCGCCGCATCGTCCTCGCCCAGTTTCCCCACGTATCGTGTACTGAGCCCCCAAGTCTGGCATGCAACCACCGTCGTTGCCGCCTGCCCGCCCGGCAGGACGGATGCGTTGCGATACTCCACCTTGGAGCCGCGCGCCGGATAAGTTGTAAGAGGAATCAGTGTGTCCGTGGCGTTCAGTCCCACACCCACCAGGTCAACCTTGTGCGCCACCGCCATTCAGCCATTGTAAAGCGCGCAGCGCAAATTCCCCGAAGCTCCCTTCGCAACTCAACTCCGTCTGGCGTCCATGATCTTCCGTCGGAATTGAAAGGCCACGACTTCACAGCTTGCTGAAAAACTCGCGTCGGAACTTCAGTCTTGAAAGGGCACGACTTCACAGCTTGCGGAAAAACTCGCGTCGGAGTTTCAGTCTTGAAAGGGCACGACTTCAGTCGTGCCGATAGTCCGATCGAATGAGGTGGGCTTCAGCCCCCGAGGGAACGCAAAACCAACACCGATAATCCCCTCAAGAAAACCGCGTTGCCTTCCAAAGCCCCCATCCCGCCAGCACCGCGCTCGCCACAAGCACCACAACCAACACCGCAAGCCTGCCGAAATCCATCTCCAGCGACGGCACCCTTGCATTGACCCCGAAATAAACAAACACCCCTACAGCCGCTGCCACAATTGCATAATCCCACCACGAGCGCCGGTCATAGGCATCGCTGCTATCTTTCGCCGCCGATCCGCCGTAAGCCCGCAGAACCCGCTCGTAGTCCAGGCCATACCGATTGCACTCCCGCAACAGCGCCTGATTAGTCGATGAATTTTCACGCTCGGTAGCAACCGCCGTGCTCACCGCCAGCGCCCCCACAATCATCACCAGCGACCCGGCCACAACCAGCAGCCGATGCGTCCAGTCCGCATGAGCCAGCTCCCCAAACACTAATGCGCCCCATGCAAGCCCCCAAAGCTGGTTGGTATTCGAAAGCGGAATTGCTCGCCCAATCCCCAGGTACTTGGTTGCGAATTGCTGAAACAGATCCCCAATCACCCAGACAAATCCGCCCAGAAATAACCAGAAGATCAAGTGCTTCGTCTCCGGCGAATGAAAGATCGCCGCTTTGGTTCCTCCGTCAAGCGCGAGCACCAGCGCGAAGCAAGTGACCAGTTCGCCGATGGTAAACACGGTGACAAAAGAAAGCGGATTCATCCCACTGACATATGCCTTGCGATACGGGATATACATCGTTCCCCACATCAGGCTCGCCCCCGCTGCCGCCAGTATGCCACCGACCGCGTGCGAAGCATGGGGCCCGCCGCCTTGAATCGTGCTGAAGCCAAGCATGATTGCAGCAACAACAATAGCCAACGCGCCGAGCACGACCTTGGCGACATTTTTGCCGCTCGCGCCCTTCAGCTCTCCAAACAACAGCCATCCCCAGAAAATGCCCACCAGTGAATTGGTATTCCAAAGCGGAAACGCAATCGTCAAGCCCACATCGCGAATCGCAAAAACCGTAAGTGTATTTGCCACCGCCCACAGCATTCCCGCAAGAATCGCGTTGACCACCAGGTGCCGGTTCTGCCTGAGATCCGCGAAGACGTAGCGCGTCCCCTTGAGCAATGTAGGCACGGTCCATCGCGCCGTGAATACGCCCGCAACCATGCAAAGAGAAATTGCGAACGGCGACAGTCCCGAGTTGACCAACTTGGTTGGAGCCTCAGCACCGCCCAGCCACACCCCAGCCGCCAGCGCGCAAGCCACGCCCAGCCTATGCACCGATCGAAAACTGGCATCCGCATTCCTCGCCTCGCTCAACCGATATGTCCCCTCGCCGCCTGAAGAAAAACCTTGGAAAACCTTTTTGCAAGATACTGCCTTGAAGGGTACGGGCTTCAGCCCGTACATCAAATCGGCAAAATGAACTGGGCTTCAGTCCCCGAGGGAATCTGAAATCAAACGTCGAATTCACTCCGTGATCCCTCAGTGCAACACGATAAGAAGCGCGAGCCCTATGCAAAACACAAGCGCGGGCACAAAGAAATGGCTGTCCGTGAGTACAGCTTTTGCCTTTTCAGAAATCTTCATGTGAATGTCGCCGAATCCTGCCTGTTTGTCTGCACTGAACGAACACCATCATAGGGGACCGGCGCGGAGTTTGGAACCCAATTCACTAACTGGATGATTCGGACCCGGTGCTGTAGGCTCAAGAGGACACTTCAACTTCGGAAGACCCTCTTGATATCGAATCCATCCCCCCGTCCTTTTCATCACCCCAAGCCGGCCAGCGCTCTGCACTGCGACAGAGTATCGCTTGAAGCCCTCGCCCGAAGATTCGGCACGCCACTCTACGTCTACTCCGCCAGCCAGATCGTCGAGCGCCTCGGCCTGTTCCAACAGGCGCTCAAGGGAAGGGAACACCTGGTCTGCTATGCGGTAAAAGCCAACTCAGCCTTGGCGATTTTGAAACTCCTTTCCGATCGCGGCGCCGGCTTCGACATCGTCTCCGGCGGTGAGCTGGAGCGGGTGCTGGCCGTTGCCCCTGAGGCCGTGGAACGCGTTGTCTTTTCCGGCGTAGGAAAGACAGCTGCCGAGATCGACCTGGCCCTCGAAGCCGGCATTCTTAAATTCAACGTCGAGAGCGAAGCCGAACTCGCTCTCCTGACAACTCGCGCCGCCAAACTCAAACGCAAAGCCCGCTTTGCCCTCCGCGTAAACCCCGACGTATTCGCCGACACGCATCCCTACATCTCCACCGGCCTGCGCGAACATAAATTCGGCATCGACATCCGCCAGGCCAAACGCATCTACAAATCCGTGGCCGGAAACCGTTGGCTCGAGCCCCACGGAGTCAGCGTGCATATCGGCTCGCAGATCCGCTCCGCAGCCCCATTCGGCGCGGCCATTGCGCGTGTCTACAAGCTCGTAAACCAGTTGCAAAATGAAGGCATCCATTTCCAGGCCATCGATGCCGGCGGAGGCCTGGGCATCGATTACCACGGCGGTGATTTTGATGCGGCCGCCAAGGTAGCCGAGTACGCTGCTGCAATTGAAAATGCACTCAAAGGATTCGAGGGCCGCCTGCTGCTGGAACCAGGACGATTCATCGTCGCCCAAGCCGGAGCTCTGGTAGCGCGCGTCCTCCAGGTGAAGCACAACGGCAAAAAGACCTTCGTCATCACAGACGCCGCCATGAATGACCTGATCCGCCCCGCCCTCTACCAGGCGCATCACGAGATTGTGCCTGTGCGCCCTCGTGCCGGACGACCACGCACCGTCGATGTAGTTGGTCCTGTGTGCGAAACCGGCGACTTTTTTGCGCGCGACCGCAAGATTGCCCCCATCCAGCCTGGAGACCTGGTAGCGGTGCTCGACGCCGGAGCCTACGGCATGGCTCAGAGTTCCAACTACAACTCCCGCCCCCGCGCAGCCGAGGTGCTTGTTGAAGGCGTAAAAGCTCGCCTCATCCGCCGCAGAGAAACCATCGCCGATCTGCTTGGGCCGGAACTGACGTCTGCCGGCCACTGAGCCCAAACCGCGATTCTTGAAACTCCCCCAACCTCCGGCCCGTCCTGATAACGTATTCCGCGGAGGATTTTTGTAATGCAAATGGGTCTGAAAATGACGTGCGCCCTGACATTCGCAGGGTTGGTATTGGGACTTTCCTCAGCCGGCTACGCCGATTCGCTATCGGTCAAGACCGAGCAAGGCAAAGTGCAAGGCAAGGCCATCAACAACGGTAAGGTGAACGCATTCCTTGGGCTGCCCTACGCCGCGCCCCCGGTCGGCGACCTGCGCTGGAAGGCCCCTCAGCCCGCCGCCAAGTGGAAAGGCGAGCGCGATGCCACCAAGTTCGGCGCCCACTGTGCACAGAACCACGTCTTCGACGATATGGTCTTTCAGGACGACGGCGGCAGCGAAGATTGCCTGTTTCTGAACGTATACACGCCCTCCGACGCAACCGACAAAAGCAAACTCCCCGTCATGTTTTGGATTCACGGCGGCGGCTACTCCGGCGGTGGCAGCGACGAACCCCGCCACAACGGCGACTTCCTGCCCACAAAGGGTGTCGTGCTCGTCACAATCAATTACCGGCTTGGCGTCTTCGGCTTTCTGGCCACGTCCGACCTCGCCAAGGAGGCCGGCGGCTCAGCAGGGAATTACGCCCTCATGGACATGGTCGCCGCTCTCCAATGGGTCAAGGAAAACATCAAGAAGTTCGGCGGCGACCCGGACAATGTGACCATTTTCGGCGAGAGCGCAGGCTCCTTCGCAGTCAGCACGCTCATGGCTGCGCAACCCGCGCGCGGCCTTTTTGCGAAGGGCATTGGAGAAAGCGGCGCGGCCTTCAGCGATGTGCTGCCTACCGACGATTTGCAGTCCCGCCTGAAGAAAGACGACGAATGGGTGGCCACGCTCAACGTCAAGTCGCTCGCCGAACTGCGTGCTCTTTCCACCGACCAGATTCTCACAGCTGCAAAGCCCAAAAAGGGCGGCTTTCCACCGGATATCGACGGCAAGTTCCTCACCGAGCAAATCCCTGACACTTATGCCGCAGGCAAACAGGCCCATGTGCCTCTGCTGGCCGGCTGGAATCGCGATGAAGGCAGCTTCCTGGGCAACGGCCAGACCGCTGAAAAATGGAAAGGCATGGCCGCCGGTATGTTCAAGGATCGTGCCCCGGAGTTCCTCAAACTCTATCCCGGCGACACCGACGATCAGGCCGTCGACTCGGCAGGCGCATACGGCGGCGATTCCTTCATAGGCTTCAGTACCTGGAAGTGGCTCGAAGCCCACCGCAAGACCGGCGATTCACCGGTATACCGCTACCACTTCGAACTGCGGGCACTGCCCAGCAAGTTCCACCCCGGCTCCTTTGCCTTCCACTCCGACGACATTGAATACGTCTTTGGAACCCTCGATACCCGGCCCGGCGAAACGGTGCGTCCCGAAGACCGCAAGCTGAGCGACGACATGATGAGCTACTGGACCAACTTCGCGAAAACCGGCGACCCCAACGGTCCCGGCCTGGCCCTCTGGCCCAAATACGACAAGGATGATTCACTCATTCACCTCGACAGCACCATCACCTCAGGCCCGGACGCACTTCGCCCCAGGTATGAGTTTCTGCTCAAGGGAATGCCATCTTTCCGCTTCTAGAGCATTCTCGTATTACCGTAGACTTGTGTGCCCCATCCATTCCGCGTTTTCCAGCGGAATGGGTGGGATACCAACAACGCTTGGTCTACGCTATTTCGGAAAATGCTTCTAACCGGAACGGAAAAAGCGCAGCAAAATGGCCGCCCTCAGAGGTCTCGGAGGCGGCCATTTTGTTGGCAGGAAAATCATGAGCGGCATTGCGGCTCAGATCAGTGGTTTACCCCCGCAGCCTGCGCAAACCCCGCAGCCTGAACAGGTGGAATCGTCGACACCGGTGGTGGATCGGCGAATGTGCCACTCTTGGCGTTGATGGCGTTGGAATAATCCGGGCCCAGCCCAAGCTTCTTGATCGCGCGCGAGTCCGGCATAAGCTTCGTCTGCCAGCCCTGGTCAGCCTGGTACTTCTGCATCGCCGCTTGGGTCGTGGCATCCCAATTGCCGTTCGCCTCGCTGGTCAGATAGTGCTCGCGAATCAGAGCCTGCTGAATCTCGGTTACGCGTGCCGGTTCAATGGATTGTTGCCCGTGAAGACGATGCGGCCCCGACTTGGGCGCAACCCTGTGAGAGGTGCGCGAATGACTGCTGCTCGTTCCACGGTGAGTGCGTGTGGCAAAAGCCGGCGTCGCCAACAGCGCAGTTGAAAGCACGACGACTAGTTTCGCTCGAAATGAAGACACGCTGAACCACCTCAAGAAACAGAATTTGCGGACGAAGTAACTACTATTTTATCGCTTCGTCTCGCATTGCGACAATACAAAAATCGAACCAAGACCAATTCGCAAACTGCAATGAGAGAGTGCCGATTCCGGAAACCCCAAAACCGGCGCCCCTTTCAGCTACTCCAATGTGCCGCCTAAATAGCTGGTTCCATTGTCCGGATGGCGTGGGTCGATCACCTCGAATACCACGTCGTCCCCGCTCTTCAGCTTGTTCACCACGGAGTCGTACTGCTCCTTGGTTCCCGTGGGTAATTTGTTGATGCGCGTGATAATCAGGCCTGGTTCAAGCCCTCGCAGGTCCGCAAACGAGCCGGAACGCACCGATTGGATAACCACGCCGGGAATATGCAGTTTGGCCATGGTCGAGTCGGACTCCTGCCGAACAACCAGCCCCAGCTTCGCTTCGCCCACGTCGCCCCGATCGTCCGGGCCCGCTTGCGCTTCCTGGTTTGGCTGATCCGTAAATACCTTGTCCAGATCGCCAATCGTCACCGTTGTGTCCATCGGCTTGCCATCCCGCTGGTAGCCCACGCGGATCGAAGATCCCGGCCTGCGGCTGGTGATCTCGTTGACCAGGTCGTCGCCGTCCTTGATGGCGCGGCCATCGATGGTGGTAATGATGTCGCCGCCCTTGAGTCCAGCCCTGTCCGCCGGTCCGCCGTGAACCACCTGCTGCACCAGAACTCCGTTCTTGAATCCGTAAACGCGGTTCACAGCGCCCGACAGTCCCTGGTTAAAGCGAATGCCAATGGACCCCCGCGTCACCTTATGGCTGGCGCTGATCAGGTCGTTATAAACCGACACCACCACGTTCGATGGCATCGCAAAACCAATCCCCTGGTAGCCGCCGGACTCCGTAATGATCGCCGTATTCACGCCAATCACTTCGCCATTCATATTCAGCAGCGGTCCGCCGGAGTTGCCCGGATTGATCGCGGCATCCGTCTGAATGAAATGCTGGAACTGCCCGCTGGCGCCCTTCTCAACAGTGCGGTTCTTCGCAGAGATGATCCCCGCCGTCACCGTCTGCGAATAGCTGAACGGGCTGCCGATCGCCTCTACCCAGTCGCCCACCTGCGTTGAATCGGAGTTGCCTAGCTTGACCGTGGGCAACGGCGAACTGGTGTCGATCTTGATCACCGCCAGGTCCGTAGCCTTGTCAAAACCCACGACATGCGCCGGGCGGCCCAAGTCTTGACTGTCAGGGTCGGTGGAGAGCTTGACATAGATCTTGTCGGCCTTCTCAATCACGTGATTATTGGTGATGATGTAGCCCTTGGAATCGACGATGAAACCGGAACCCAATGACTCGCGGACTTGACCGTCGTCGCCGCCGCCTTCCTGGTCGGGAATCTGGCCGCCGAAAAACTTATTGAAGAAGTCCTGGAAGTTCCCCTGGCCCTGCCCCTGTCCTGGCGCCTGCTGCGGCTGGTCGTCGTCCTGGTCGTCGCCATCTGGATTCTGCGAACGCGGGGTGGGCATAGCACGGCTGTGCGGATTGACCCTTCCCCCTCTGTTCATTGAGGTCTTCGGCAGGGTCTGCGTGTTGATGTTGACCACCGCCGGCCCAACCTCTTTCGCGATCCGGACAAACTCATTCGGCGCTACCGCGGAGTTCACAACTTTCAGAGGCGTGGCGTCGGCGCTGCTCACCTGCTTCTCTTGTCCGCGGACCCCGTGCGCAGCAAAGGAACCAGCCACAATCGCGACCGAGAGCGTGCCAAGCAAAACAAACGTTGAAGCAAGACGGCGCGCGCGCAGCCGTTCAAACAGGGAGTTCATAGGTTCCTTGACCTCGTCGAGTGACCAGCCCAGGGGCTGGATTGTTGATTGCACCAACTACAAGTATAGCCAGTAGCGGGCAAACCCGTCTGGTTTTGCAACTCAATTCCTTTTGGATGCGCGGCTTGAGTTCTCCGATTAGATAGCATCTAGAAACCAGCGTCATAAACCCGCACCGAATCCGCCAGAAATGCTCCGTGCCCCGTTCTTGCGACTTTTTGTTGTCGCAAGGGCGGGAGACCTCAAATCTCAGTCCAGCCTCGTTGGGCCGCCAAACCCGCGCACTTCCATCGATATAGACGTGCCCCTGCCTAAAGAGTCGCACGGCGGCGTGGTAACATCCGGCATGGATTTCCTCCGAAAGAGCCTCCAAACCATCGCTATAACAGCCCTTGCAGCCGGAGCCGCAGCGCCCATCTGCGTCGCCCAGACCCCAGCCCCCGCCCACCCCCCA
>Ga0182016_10005788_pt1 | contig 13169 bp, 14 predicted proteins | sample 712S2MmetaG_FD_120491 | JGI IMG/M metagenome (GOLD analysis project Ga0182016, IMG submission 120491) | Permafrost microbial communities from Stordalen Mire, Sweden - 712S2M metaG | ecosystem: Environmental > Terrestrial > Soil > Wetlands > Permafrost | place: Sweden: Stordalen | collected...
CGATATCCCCGGTCTAAGCGACAGCCGAAAGACAGTCGATTGGGCCTAACTTGTTGAATTCCTGGGCACTTGGCCGTCGTTCCAAAGTAGCCGCACCCGCAGGAATTTGATCAATCACCTCGTCGGTGCTCTGGTCGATGATTTGGATTACGGGCCGGTGCGTCTGCGGATCGCGGAAAAACGTAAGCTGCCGACCTTCGCCCATCAGTTCCGACTTATTCACTTCGTGGACAGCCGTCACTACCTCCCGGACCGCCATGTCGTTTTCGTTCGACGGCGTTGGGATGCTCGCTCCGGCGCTTGTATCAATGGAATCGAATCGCGGTATTTCCATGCCTACTCTACAAAGAACATTTTGGCTTCCGCCCTCATTTTTTCGCCGAACTATTTGATATGTCATCAGGCGGCAACGTCGCAGGAAAAGGGACAAAATGGCTCTTCATGCTTCTCTCCTGTCAGAGCAATTGAACCACGGCTGACGCAGAAACCTCACATTCGTTCTCTGCGTCAATCTCTTCCGGACCAGCGGAGTTACACCGCTAGCACCGTGGGGACTCCGCCCACGAAACCTCTCCCGCCCCACGCGTGCGGCGATTTGCCCTGGTCCATACTTCGCAAAGCTCACTCCTGTGAAACGCCGCTCACTGAATTGATCCCTTCGCGCGTGTTCGGCATGCTGGCTGAAGTCCCGCGTGCGCAGCCAGAACATGAATGCTCGAACCCGCCTAAACCACCAGTTTTGCTTGATGTCCTCAGTGTAGCGAGGTAATGTCCACATGGCTACCGATATTGCCCATTAAGAGGACTGAAATGAACGAGATAGCAGTGGCGAACAAAACGGCGGATTGGCATCGGTTGAAGGCGCTGGTGTTGGACAGCGTTTCCTCGCCGATCACGAAAAGGGTGTACAGCCTCGGCCTGGACGAGTTCTTCGCGTGGTACGCACTGGAACCTCGGCCCGGCTTCACGAAGGCCACCGTGAGCGCCTGGCGCGTCGCCCTGGAGGCCCGCGGGCTGGGGTCGGTCAGTATAAACGTGCGGATCACTGCCGTCCGAAAGCTGGCGGTCGAGGCGGCCGACAACGGGCTGCTGGCGCCGGAGCTGGCCGCCGGCATCTCGCGCGTGAAGGGCGCCAAGTCTGTCGGGGTGCGCGTCGGGAACTGGCTCTCCGTCCAGCAGGCCCAGAAGCTGCTGAACGCGCCGGACGTTTCCACCAAGAAAGGACTGCGTGACCGCGCGATGCTGGCGGTGCTGTTGGGCTGCGGGCTGCGCCGGTCCGAGGTGGCCGCTCTCACGATGAAGCACATCCAGCAGCGGGATGGCCGTTGGTGTATCGTCGACCTCGTCGGCAAACACGGGCGGGTGCGGACGATCCCGGTGCCGACCTGGGTTAAAGTCGCGATCGACTCCTGGACGGCGGCGGCCGGGTTGACCGAGGGCCATGTGCTCCGGCCCGTCGGACGAGGCGACCGGGTGCTCGGCGATCGGATGACTGAAAAAGTCGTTTGGCAACTCCTTCAGCCGTACGCGAGGGCCGCGGGCGTCCCCGGAATCGCGCCGCACGACCTGAGGAGATCATGCGCGAAGATGTGTCGCGCGGCCGGCGGAGAACTTGAGCAGATACAATTGCTGCTGGGCCACGCATCGGTCCAGACGACCGAACGGTACCTGGGCACGAAACAGGATTTGGTTCACGCTCCAAACGATGGGATCAAGCTGAGGGTCGCTGTATGAGGCCATCGCAGTGCACGGTCATTTTCGAGGAAGGGAAGAACTTGATGCCTACCGCAAGCCGAACTGGGCCTTGGCTATGAGCTGCCCATTTTGAAACATCGCGCTCATGTTGGATCCGTCTGCATTCTTCCAGGAGTACATGATCGTCGTGTAGCCCGCGATGTCAGATCTGCTGCGTTCCTCGCCGTCTGCGCCAATGACCGCACAGACGCTCTCGTAGCTCATCCCCTTATGAATATAGCTTGGTAGTCTGCCATCGACACGACAATGCCCGGGATACTTCTCGACGAAGCGCGCTGGGTTTCGAGGGTCTTCATGGCAGATCGTGTCTTCTCCCATTCGGCCTGTTCCTTTCGCTTTGCTTCGGCATACGCGGGGTCCTTCATCCGCTCCATCTCAGCCTGTTCCCTCTTCCAGTCCGAATACCGCGTGATGCCGACCGGAACAATCAAGATGCCAGCGAGAATCAGCCAGCCATACCGCGAGGAGCGGAACGCCATGCTAGTTTGCGTACCCGTCCTGGCGACCGTTCGACTTGGCGCGCTGGCGCCGGGCCCGGCGTCGCCTACCAGTCGGTGGCCGCACTGCTTGCAGTACCGGTGAAAGCCTTCGCAGGGTCGGTGACAGGCTGGACATTCAGTCAAAGGGCTATCTCCGTGAGAGGCCGCATAATCCGCTAAGGAAGGCCGAACTGGGCCTTTGTAACGAGCGCGCCGTCCTGGAACATCGCGCTCATATTTGAGCCGTTAGGGTTTTTCCAGGAATACATAATGGTCGTGGTCCCTGCGATCTCAGATCGGGAGAGTTCGACACCATCGGCACCAAGAATTCCTCGAACTGTTTTGTAGCTCATGCCTTTCTTGATTACCTGGTAGTCGGCCATCGTAACGACCGGCCGCTCGACGCGCATTTGGTGTTCGGGCGATCCTGCCGTGAATGGTGCCCGCACCTGCATTGGATTCTGGAGAGCATAAAACGCCCAAGCCGATACCACGACCGCTACGGCCACGATGCCGATTACCATACCCCACGGGGATTTGCGGTTTTTGACCAGAGACTCGCCGCAGTATCGACACTTTGTTGCCGCTGCCTGAATGGTCTCGGCGCAGGCCGGGCAAGTCCTCGTTGCGCCCTTCAAATCCGAAAAGGCGTGGCCACAATCGCAGCGATCTGTGCCGGGCGGATTTTCGAGTCTACAGTTTGGGCATTCCATGAACGTGTCTCAGTCGATTCTGACGAACGTCTTTCCACGGATAACAATCCGCTTTTTACAAGCCGGACAATCAAATCCCAGTGCCGATTTGCCACTGGTGACGCCGGTGCCGCACCATGGACACCTGCCCTTTAACGCGCCCAGTCCCATCAGGGGACCCAACAAGGGCGCCATCACGCCACCAAGGATCATGGGAACTCCCACAATGGCGCCAATGCCGGTGAAACAGAGAAGGATACCGAGAGGAATGAGGCAGCCGGACACGCCCCAGCCGGCGATGCACCCCGCGAGCGCGCCTTGGCCCTTAGCACTTCGGGCCTGCGTCGTCGAACTACCTCGCGCTGCCGTCGGCCGAGCACCGAACGAATAACCGCAATCACACCTCGCGGCGCTCGGCGGGTTTTCAAGTCTGCACTTTGGGCATTCCATATCAGCACCGATACACTCTGCCGGAGCTGCCGCCGCCAGCAATCGGGTAGACCTCCGAACCCGTACCAAAGAGCATACCTCTAATACTTGTCGGTCGAATAGTTGTCTGTGGTGTCCCCTCTTTGGCTTACGGAACCTTAGATGGAGTGCAAGAAAAGAGACGGAAGAAGACTGATCCTCTGATCCAGCTTGCGATCGGGCAGCGGATCAAGGAGCTCCGGGAGGCCCAGAATTGGTCGCAAGAGGAATTCGCGGATCGTTGCGGAGTGCACCGGACCTACATAGGCTCGGCCGAGAATGGTGCCCGTAACCTCACCATTCAGGTCCTCACGATGTTCGCCCACGGATTCGGACTCACCGTGGCAGAGCTATTAACGGGCTTGGAAGATCGAGTAGACAACTTATCGCGTGGCAAGCACTCGGCGGGTCGAAAATAGCTGCGAAATCCAAACTGGGCCATCGACGGGCCGCGCGGGCGTCCATCATCGGCTGTTCAGCTGCTTTCGCTGCTCGTCCCAGTGGACGTACTGGACCACCCGGCGCAGATCGCGTACGGTTGGAAGGTCGCCGGATTTGGGTTCGAGATTGATTCCTGGATTTCCGGCGCCAGTAGCAGCAGGTCCATGATCTGAATGAGCCGCGCCCGAGTGAAGAATCCCAGCCGGGCCAGGTCGGTATAGTCCGGACCTTTCCCGCGGTCGACCATGTCTGGAACTTGATCGCCAGCGCCATCAGTCGCGTTACGCGAGGAATGCGGGGCGCGGCTCTGTCTCCGCCGCGGGGTCGGGGCTGGCGCGCCACGACGGGGCTTCTAGGCTGCAAACGTGGGGCGCTGGTTGTACTTTCCGGGCCGGCCTGGGGGAAGTGGGCGTTCTGGGCTGGCGCACGTGGCCCGTGGCTGCCTTATTCCGCAATATCGGTACTAGCGGTCGGGCGAACCGCTGGCCTATAAGTGCCAGCACAATAGTTTGCGCCCGGTTCGGCTGGACGGAGTTTCGACAGCGTATAGAACCGGGGTATCAGGCCGACGGCACGCCAGATGGGAAGGCGAATCTCCTTCGATCACTCCCTGATTGCCTCTAGGGCGCCCGACCTAGGAATGATCGGTTGCCAGCGGTGGCGTTTTCGCCCGCAACCTCGACATCCGGATCCTCTTGGAACACCTATCGTGCATTTTGCGAGTGCTCCTGCAGTTCGTCACGTCCATTTCCTCATGGCAAACAGTGCAACGGCGCAGCTTCAGTTGGCCGATGATGCTCAAGTAAAATTGAAGCCAAATGCAGCCGAGCAGGTTTACTGGCGTCCAATGCCCGGTCAGGCAGCCGCGCCGGTCCAAGTAAAGCCGAGGGTGGCAGAGCTTCTCCAGTCTCTCGTTGATGATGTTCATCGCTGCGAGACGGGCAGGTCGAACGAAATCGCCGGGCTTCCACCCGCTCGCCCGGAGCATCTCCTCCTGGTTGGGCCGTACTAGCCACTCGTTCCATACAGAGGGTATTCCGATGAGTGCATTAGGAGCGCCGCGCGTGGGTTCCGTCCGAATTCGGCGGTCGTGGATCCAAAGTGTCATCTTCAACGCAAAACCCGTAGGGGACCAAACGAAGTGTCGCTTTAGAGCGTCCAAATTTCCGCTGTTCGCCCAGTTCAGCAATCGGTCAGCGACGATCATCGCGTGGATTTCCCGCTGCCAGGTTTGTATTCCGATCGCCGGGACCAAAGCGCGATGATGAGAATCCACGTAGGCCGTTTCACCGATCCAGCCATGAAGGTTTGCGAATTCCAAGATTGAATCCCGGTCCAGGTTCAAGTCCCGGAATTGATGAAAAAGGTCTGGGGTTTCTATCAGAGGCCTCGACCATTGCACGGGGATACCAGAATGGGGTTTGACAGGGCCGGCGGGCTGCGATGGCGGCTTGTCAAGATCAGCATTTACCACCATACAAGGCGCTGGCCCCAGGATTTTTTCGTTGGCAGTCTCGTTTGGGACGCACGACGGTTTCGCGTCGTCGAGCCAACAATACCCGGCTTGCGGGATCGGAATGCGGAAGCTGTTCACCTCGATTGGCTGATCGGAGTCCGCCTTCTCTGGCTCCAGATGTAGACGTGAATGTAGACGGCTACGCATATTGATTAACAGTCTACCATCGGGTATCAATGAGACATGAATCGCGTAAATGAACAGCTACCCACTCGCGCCCCGGTGGTCGCCGATGAATTGCTGAATGAGAACCAAGTGGCACAACGGTTAGGCGTTTCAATCGCCACGATAAGGCGATGGAGAGCCCAGAGCATCGGACCCCGGTTTCGCCGGATCGGCGGAGCCAGCGTCCGTTACTCAACGCAAGATCTCCAACAGTGGATCCAGGCTCAACCCTCTGGCGGTGCACGGTGAGCTCGCAAAACGCCGACCTCAGTGAAATCAAGTGCCGAATCTCGCTTCTCTTCACTCCCGGCGCCCGCTGGTATCGGCTCGGAAAGAAGATCAGGGAGGCCCAGCTGAGCGGCGACATTTCAACCCTCGCGGGCGAAGAGAAATGACAATGCAGACTGACCGGGCGGAGCGCAGCGGGCGAACGCGGATGGACACGGGCAGGTTTTTTGCCGACCAACTCACCGACATTCTTGTCCAGCGGATCTTCGGCTGGAAGGCGCGCCGCGACCGTTTCATGACGGGCGACGGACGCGAGTGGTTGAAGCGGGCGGCGTTTCAGCCCACAAAATCTCTCGATGCGGCTTTCCGTCTTTTGAAGGCGATCAATCCCGTCGATTATAAGCTCGGCGGCTCCGCATCCGGCCCCTGTTGGGCAAAGGTGAGATTGAGCGGAACGTCGGGCGAAGCCTCCGCCACTTCTCTGCCCATTGCGATCTGCCTCGCGATTGCCAAGACCCTCGGCATCGAGGTGGAGACGATCGATTGACCGCCCCCATCAACGTCGACAGAGCATTCGCCACGATCGGCGCGCTTTTTTGCCTCGGCGACGTAATCGAAGTCCGCGCGTTGCACGTTGATCGTCGCCCGGACTTCGGCGGTTCAACACACGCTGGTTACTTCGAGTACTCGGCCGAGGCGGCGTTGACGCTGGCCATTCAGCGGCTGAATGGCAAGGCCGACGGCGTCTACATCGTGCTCAATCCCGTCAATCCGGTGCTCCTTGCGCGCGCGAAGAATCGGCTACAGAAGGGCCTGAAGAATCTCACCACGGATGCCGACGTTATCGAATGGCGCTGGCTTTACATCGACTGTGACCCCGTCCGGCCGGCAGGGATTTCGTCCACGGAAGAGGAACACGCAGCCGCACTCCAGCGGGCGAAGGAGATCCAAGATTTCCTGACCGCGAGGGGGTGGCCCGAGCCGATTTACTGCGACTCTGGCAACGGGGCCCACCTGCTTTATCGCCTGCCGGATCTGGAATTGGACCGCGCCGGCGTGATGGTGAAGGACTGCTTGAAAGTGCTCGCGCACCGGTTTTCCGACAACATGGTCATCGTCGACGAGTCGACGAGCAATGCTTCTCGGATCTGCAAACTTTACGGCACTTTGACCTGCAAAGGCGATGCAACTCCTGATCGGCCGCACCGCTATTCGGCCATTCTGGAACAGCCGGAACGTGCTCTGCCCGTATCGGTGGCCGCGCTTGAGGCGCTGGCGGCCGAGGTCGCCACTGCTGCGCCCAAGTCGTCTGAGCAACGCCGGGCCTCGCCCCCAGGAACCTTCAACATCGACGCGTGGATCGCCGACCACAGCCTGGACGTCGTTAAGGGGCCTGAGAAATATCAGGGCGGCCGCAGATGGATCCTCCGTTTCTGCGTGTTCGATGCCACGCACGAAAAGGCGGCTATCATCGAACTGCCGAACGGCGCGCTGGTGTACAAGTGCCTGCACAAGAGTTGTGCCCACTTCGGCTGGAAAGAGTTTCGCGAGCGCATCGAACCGGATTATCAGTCGGGTGCGGCGTCAGAGGATGGCAAAGACACCCTGCCGGAGGCCGCCCAACTAATTACCGACCTTGCCCAGCTGCCAAGCGTATGGGGCTTGGAAGCGACTCTCCGATGGTGCGTCGAGGACATGATCGCGCTCGGCAGCGTCACGTTGATCTGCGCGGAGAGCGGCATCGGAAAAACGTGGCTGGGTTACGGCATTGCCGGCTGCGTAGCGTATGGCATTCCGTTCGCCGGGCGTGTCGTCAAGCATTCCAAGGTTCTGTATCTGGATGGGGAAAATCCGCTTTACGTCGTGAAGCAGAGGCTATTCGATCTTGGCATTCGGGAAACACCGGAACTTCAAGTGTGGGGCGGCTGGAACATCTCGCCACCGCCGGGCCCACAGAGTGCGCTGTTGGTCGATTTCGCCCGGCAGCACAAACCCCTCGTCATCTTTGACTCGCTCATCGAATTTCATCCGGGGTCGGAACAATCCTCCACCGAAACCCGCGCGTTCATGAAGTTTTTCCGACGCCTGGCAAATCTGGGCGCCACCGTAATCGTCCTTCACCACGCCGGCAAAGCCGAGACATCCAAGACTTACCGCGGCTCGTCCGACATCAAGGCGGCCGTCGACACGGCTTACCTGCTGCAGAGCGTTGGGGAAGAATCGAAACGGCTCGGCCAGCTAACAATGAAGTGCTTCAAAGGGCGCCTGGCGCCGGGGCAAGACTTCGGGATCGAGTTCCGTCAGGGACAGGGCTTCGTGGCTTCCGAGGCCGCCCGCCAGACACGGACGGTAACCGAATTCATCACGGATATCCTGCGGGACCATCCGCGAAGCAACCAATCCGAGGTTGTAAAACTCGCGGACGGTAGCGGCGTCGCCAAGGGCCAGATTGAGAAGGCTCTGACGAACGGTCCGTGGCGCAAGGAACGCGGCCCCAAGAACTCGATACTTTACAGCCTGGCCAACTCGCCGGACGCGGAAGAAGGAGACCAGAATTGACCCGCAGCGATTCCAGTTTCCCAGTTTTCCGCCCCCAGGGGATAGGAAGCTGGGAAACTGCCGCTGACGCTCGGATTGGAAAAGAGTTGTACCTTCCCAGAGCACAGCGCGAAAAAAGGCCGCGTGGGAAACTGAAATCGCCCTCCGGGGCGGTCCCTTTGAGTGCGCGCCACCAGGCTCCGCCCATGGCGATTCAGCGCCGCTATCAGGCAGCCGCCAGCGCAGTGGACGATCTGGTCGAGGTGCTCTACCAACTGCTCGCCGCCGGCGAGGGCGACGCCAAGGGGGCGACATGACGTCGCCATCCGATGAGTTCAATCCTTATGGCCTATACGCGATCCATATTCCCCTCGGCATGGTCGCTTACCCGGATCTCTCGTGGGGCGCAAAGGCGTTGTATGGCCGGCTCGCATTGTATCGCGGCAAGAAGCCCGGCGGATTCTGCAAGCCCTACCTGGACACGCTGGCGCAGGTGATGGGGGTGTCAGTTGACACCATCGACCGATGGTTGGGCGAACTTGTCCGCGAAGGATTTATCGAGCGCAAACGCCATCGACGGGCGGTGGCAGAATGCATCTTCCTTCCACATCCGGTGCTTGTAGATTCCGCAAATCCGCCCAATCAAGACTCTCCAGACTCCGCAGAAACGCCGAATCAAGAGAGGTTTCCTGATTCCGCAGATTTGCCGCCAAGATTCCGCAACTCTGCCCCTCTTGATTCCGCAAATCCGGACGAAAAATCCCCGCATCCGGTTGATAGTACAGATACTTATGCGCCGGAAAACATTCATCATCAAAACATTCAAGAAAACGTTCACTCTAAAGACGGTGATGAAGCACCTTTTCAGAGTTTGAATTTTGATGATGAGGGAAAACATTCACCGCCGCCGCGGCGAAATCCTGAGGAGGAACTGCGCGCCATCTACCGCGAAAAAACCGGGGTGGAAATTTCGCGAGACGTGGAGCAACGCATTTGGGAGACCTGCGAGTTGCGCGGCGTCACACGCGAGGAGTATATCGACGCGCTCCAGGAGCACGTCCCGCGCGCTTGGTACAATCCCGCTGGCTTCCTAACGGACTTCGCCCGGAAGATCCACACCAAGAGGTCGCGTCCCTTGGAAGAGGTGACTACGGCCCCGCCAGGGTATGCGCCGGAGAAGGGTCCGTGCGTGATCTGCAAAGGCGTTGGTTACCTCCGCTTCGACGAGAACCCGGCGCTGTGCGAATACTGCGATTGTGCACTCGGGCGCGACCTCCAGCGCGCAGACACGCGCCGGGGCCAGGCCCAGGCGGACGCGAAGCCTGCGCCGGCGGCAACACCGGAACCTTCCTCCACTTCCGAGCCTGGCGACGACTTGCATTCCGGCGGCCCCGGAGTGAGGAATGTGTCCTAATGGCCGTCGCCGTCTACGTCCGGGTTTCGACTGAAGAACAGCGGGAACGCCAGTCGATCGTTACCCAGCGAGAGTTCGCCGAGCGCTTCTGCGCGCTCCACGGGAGCGAAATCTTCCACGTATACGCGGACGACGGCGTCTCTGGCACAATTCCAATCGAACAGCGGGCCGCCGGCAGCGAACTCTTGCGAGATGCGCGGCGCAAACAGTTCGATCAAGTCCTGGTATATCGCCTCGATCGACTCGGTCGGGAAACACGACTGATTCTGAACGCTGTGGCCGAGTTTGAGAAGTGCGGCGTACGTGTTAAGAGCATGACCGAGGAGTTCGACACCTCGAGCGCTACGGGCAGGTTGATGCTCACGCTCCTGTCGGGCTTCGCAGCGCACGAACGCGACGTAATCCGCGAGAGGTCGGTCGCCGGTACCAACCGGAAAGCTGAGGCCGGTGTTTGGCTCGGCGGCGTCGTGCCGTACGGCTACGTCAAGGAGGGCGCCAAGGGGCAGTTGCGGTTAGCCGTTAATGAAGCGCCGATTCCCGGCTTAGACCTGAGCGAAGCCGACGTCGTTCGCACGATCTACCGGATGTCAGCGGCCGACAAGCAGCCATGTCAGAGGATCGCGGACTATCTGAACCGGATCGGCGTTCCTTGCGGCTCCGCTCAGAACACCAAGGTGGAAGATGGAAAGCGCAGACGCCGGACAGCCCGGCTCTGGCGGCCTTCTCATATCCGGAACATGATCGTGAATCGGACGTACATGGGCGAACACCTTTTTGGCAAACGTGCCAAGAATCGCGGCCGGAAAGTGATTGCCAGGGCCGTACCCTCGATCGTTGCCGAACAGGAATGGGTTAAGGCCCAGGAGGTTCTGCGCTCAAATCGCGTCATCCCGCTGCGGAAGAAGAAAGATCCGTATTTGTTACGCGGCCTGATCAAATGCGGCTTGTGCGGGTTGACCTTTTCCGGACTGCGGATGAAGGGGAAACAGCTCGATCACTATTACCGTTGCAATGGGCGCCAACAAGCCCGCGCGCTGTATGGAACTTCCGGCCACAAGTGCTTAGCCAAAAGCCTGAACGGTGACTACGTCGAGCGCATCGTCTGGGCGGATATCGAATGCTTCCTGCGAAACCCCGGTGAAATAATCGAAAAGCTGAAGGAGCGCTTGTCGGCGCAGGATGGCGACCGGCCACAAAAGCTAAAAGAACTCGGAAACTTCCGGGACCGGCTCCTTGAAAAAACCGCAGAACGGGACAGAGTGCTGGGGCTCTTCCGCCGGGGCCGGATCGACGACGCGACTCTGGACCAGCAACTCGATGTCATCGACGCGGAAGCGGCCGGCCTACAGGCCGAAATCGAATTGAGGTCCCGTGCACTCTCCGCGATAGATCAGGCGGCGCAGTTGCGGTCCGCTGAGGAGTTGCTGGCGGCGTTGCGAAAACGGCTGGACGGCCCAATTCCGCCGGAGCTGAAGCGACGGATAGTGGAGACCCTGGTGGAACGTATTCACGCCAACACCGTTGAGAAATGGGGTGTGCCGCAAAGCGAGTTGGTTATCACCTACCGTTTCAGCCGGCCCGAAGAGTCCGCTGCTCTGGTGATCCCGCGGTTTCACCGGCTTGATGTCCGAAGCCACCCACCGGAGCAACTGACCACTCTCGGCGATCACATGCTGCGACGGCGCCTAGTGCTGAAGTTGTTGCAACGCCAGGTAGCGGATCAAATCGGCGTCAATAGGGCGAGCATCGCCAACTGGGAGTGCAATCGGACCGAGCCCGGCATCGAGTACATGCCGGCCATCATCCGGTTCCTTGGTTACAACCCCATGCCGCAAAAAGAAGATTGTGCATCCCGTCTTGTGCAGTGTCGGACAATCCTGGGGCTCACCCAGAAGGAATCTGCCCACCGTATGGGCGTGGACCCGAGCACGCTGGCCAAATGGGAACGAGGCGAGCGCGTCCCCGCTGGCGACTATGCAGTCCGCGCCGAACGGCTCTTAGCGACCGTCGAGGCGGCGTGCGCACCGACGGCGGCGCGGCTGGCCTAAGTCCTACGTCGCCGTTACGTCGGCGATGACATTTGAGTCCTTTGGGAACCGAGTTCGCAACCAGTCCATAACGGCCGCCTCGTCCCTCAATCCGGCGTCAGTCAAGATCTGGGCAATATCAGCGGCCGCGATCACAATCACCGGATGCCCGTCTTCCCGCAGTTCTTTGTACCCCTGCTCGGCCAGGAAGGATGTGGTGACTAGAACGCCGAATTGTCGGTGCCTTAAACGCGAAATCAGCCGCGCCAATTCCTTTACGCCGACACCGCTGTCGATGCCTTTGCACTTGGCTTCCAGGGCAAAGTCGATTGCGATCGGATCACCTTTCGGTCCGAAGCGATATACACCAATGGCATCGCGGCCACCATCACGGTACGGGCGGGTCATACTGCTGATTGCGATGCGTCCGTCCATCAGACATGCGATCTCGGCGGCGCACGGCTCGAATGCGTAGGGATCGTCCTTGAAGTACTCGTAGACGCAACGCACGAGCTTGCTTTGATTCAGTGGCATCGAGGTCTGCTGGTATGGTGTCCTGTGAGCAATATTTGGAGCAGCGCGGAGGGCGTTGTACGCACCGCCTTCCGCCCACTGCCGCCAGGCCGACGGCGTATTGGGCAGTGAGCCGCTGCCCTTGCTGCAAGTCGATGATCCAGGATCGCGAGACCACCGACGCATTTAGGATGGTAAATGTCGCGCGGTAGTTCTGAAACCTCTGGCCCGAGGCACTCTTCCAAACCGCGACCAAATCGTCAGAAGGCAAACCGCTGAGGCTTGGCACAGCCAGCCCGCGGAAAACGACGTCGCGGCCCTTGCTCCCCTTGGTGAACACGAAGAACGGCGGGACCTCCCCCACTCGGCCAGCGTGCACGCGAATCGAAGCACTCGCGCAAAAGTGCAGTCCCACCACGGGCAGTCTCTTCCAGGGTATGACCGGCGCGCTTATTGTCGCCATAGTAAGTAAATATCCCCTGCTGAAGGTCGAGGAAATCAGGCCAATCAGGATCATCGAGCGACGAATATATTACGACCAGGCGCGTGTTGGGCATTCGGCCACCCATCGTTCGGAAACCACCTTGGTTGCCACAACTCAGTAGCGGATCAAGCGGATCGTCACCCGCGTTGCCCCGCTTCCCACCCGCGTAGACAGCGTCCACGATTAGGTCGGCAGTTCTGAGCTCCTCGAAACCGAAGGTGCGCTGCATCGGAAGTATACAGCTTACAACGAAGCGATTTGTGAGGCGCCGGGCACTAACCGGTCGCCCAGCCCGTTCGGCGCCGTCCCTCCGTCTTTGACCTCGGTGCAGTTGTCACACGCACGGGCAAGGATTCATGGATGCGACCATCGTGAAGCTGGCCGGAAAAGACAGCGTCATGTTACTCCGCGCCAGGGTCACGGTGCGGTCCTCCAGCGGCTGGCGCAGC
>Ga0182016_10005792_pt1 | contig 13166 bp, 17 predicted proteins | sample 712S2MmetaG_FD_120491 | JGI IMG/M metagenome (GOLD analysis project Ga0182016, IMG submission 120491) | Permafrost microbial communities from Stordalen Mire, Sweden - 712S2M metaG | ecosystem: Environmental > Terrestrial > Soil > Wetlands > Permafrost | place: Sweden: Stordalen | collected...
CGCGCGGCCTTCGCCGTGCGTGAGGCGGTGCAGCGTCTTGCTCATCCAGAGCGAACCTTCGCGGCACGGTGTGCACTGGCCGCAGCTTTCATGCGCGTAAAATTCGGACAAGTTCGCCAGCGCGCCCACGATGTCCACGCTGTCGTCCATCACGATGATCGCGCTGGAACCTGACATCGTGCCGGCTTGCGCGAGCGAATCGAAATCGTAAGGCAGATCGAGCATGTCGGTCTCGACCAAAATTTCTTTGCCCTCGGCGTCCTTCTTCTTGAGCTTGAATTTTTCGCCGGCCTTCAAAACTTTCGAGGACGAGCCGCCGGGAATAATGGCTTTCAACTGGCGACCGTCGCGGAGACCGCCGCCGAAATTCTTGTCGTAAAGCAATTCACGCAACGTCGCCTTGCCGACTTCGATTTCATAATAGCCGGGGCGCTTGACATGGCCGCTCAAGCTGACGATGCGTGTGCCGGTGTTGTTCGGCGTGCCGAGCTTGGCAAATTCTGATCCGCCCATCGCAACGATGTGCTTCACATTGCAAAGCGTCTCAACGTTGTTGACGATGGTCGGGCACATCCACAAACCGAGCACGGCCGGGAAATACGGCGGCTTGATGCGCGGATACGGACGTTTGCCTTCGAGCGATTCGATGAGGCCGGTTTCTTCGCCGCAGATGTAAGCACCCGCGCCACGATGAACGTGCATCTCCAGGTCGTAACCTGTGCCGAGAATGTTTTTGCCTAGGAAACCTTTGGCGCGGGCTTCTTTCAACGCCTGATTCAGAATCTTCGCGCCTTCCGGCATTTCGCCACGGATGTAGATATAGGCGAGCTTCACGTCATTCGCGAAGCAGGAGATGATCATGCCTTCGATCAGCTGATGCGGATCCTTGTGGATAATCTGGCGATCTTTGAACGTGCCCGGCTCGGATTCGTCGGCGTTGCAAATCAGATAAATCGGCTTGCCGCTCTTGCGGTCCACGAAGCTCCATTTCAAGCCGCAGGAAAAACCCGCGCCGCCGCGGCCGCGCAAACCAGAGGTCATCACTTCCTGGCGAAGCTGTTCCTGCGGCGTCTGCGTTTTGCCGTCGGCCAAAGTTTTGACCGGCACCGCGACCGCTTTCTTCAACTCTGCATAGCCGCCGTGACGCAAATAGCATTCGATGTCCGGCGTGTAACCGGGTTCATCGGCGTGCTTCAGTATCAATTTGTATTCTTGCGCCATGTTAATCTTGTTAAATCGCAAAACGGTTGAATCGTTGAATCGGGGTGACCGATTTAACAATGTAACGATTTAACCATTCAACGTTTCTTGACTCATGTTTCAAAATGTTTAGCTTATCCGTCCCATCATTGCCCGATGGTGTAACGGTAGCACAACAGACTCTGAATCTGTTTGTCATGGTTCAAATCCATGTCGGGCAACCATTTCATTTGCATTCGCCCACGATGTCGTCCGCTTTTGCGTGCGAAACACCTTCGTAAAATTTATCGCCGACCATCATCACCGGTGCGGTGCCGCAACTGGCGAGGCACTCGACAAATTCCACCGTGAACTTGCCGTCCTTCGTCGTTTGCGGACCGTGCTTGTGCGCGTCCAAGCCGAGCTTGTCGCAAAAATGATGATGCAATTCATACGCACCGCCGAGGGCACAGCTCAACGTGCGGCAAACTTTGATCGCAAATTTTCCCTGCGGCTCCTGCCGGAGCATCGGGTAAAACGTCAGGATTTCGAAAACGTTGATCGGCTGGAGTTCCAGCTTTTTCGCCGTCCACTGGACCGCTTCAGACGAGATCCAGCCAAACTGTTCCTGGATGGCGTGCAGCACCATGAGCGACGCGGCGCGTTTCACCGGATAGTGCGAGATCAGCTCGTTCACTTCCGCTTCAAGTTCAGGTGTGGTTTGGAAACTCATCGGTCACATTCTCCCATCACAAAGTCGAGCGAGCCCAGAATCGCCACGGTGTCGCTCAACATGCAGCCGGGGAAAATTTTCGGGATGATGCTCAGGTTCACGAACGACGGGGAGCGGATTTTCATGCGATACGGCACGCCGCCGCCCTTGCTATGGATATAAAAGCCAAGCTCGCCCTTTGGGTTTTCGTGGCCGAAATATGTTTCGCCGGGCGGACAATTCACGCCTTCGGTCACGAGCATGAACTGGTGGATCAATTCCTCCATGCTCGACAAAACCTTCTGCTTGGACGGCAGGACAATTTTCCCGTCGTCCACGTTGATCGGCTCTTTCGTTTTATTGTCCGCGCCGCCGGGAATTTTTTCGAGGCATTGATGAACGATGCGGACGCTCTGGCGCATTTCCTCCATGCGGACGAGATAACGGTCGTAGCAATCGCCCGTTGCGCCGACCGCAATGTCGAAGTCCAGATCCTTGTAGCAAAGATACGGCTGGTTTTTCTGCAGATCGTATTCCACGCCGCTGCCGCGCAGGTTCGGACCACTCAAGCCGTAATCAATCGCGTCCTGCTTGGAAATCACGGCCAGGTCCCGGATGCGATCCACCCAGATGCGGTTGCGCGTGAGCAGCGTTTCAGATTCGTTGATGTTGACGATGACCTCTTTGAGGAACTTGCGGCACTGGTCCGCCCAGCCCGGCGGCAAATCGCGCGACACACCGCCGATGCGCGTGTAGCTCGTCGTGAATCTTGCGCCAGTGAGCGATTCGCAGAGGTTGTAAATTTTTTCGCGCTCGGTGAATGTCAGTAGGAAAACCGTGACCGCGCCCATGTCCATCGCGAACGCGCCGAGTCCCAGCAAATGCGAGGAAATCCGCGCCAGTTCCGCGCACATCACGCGGATGTATTGGCAGCGCGGCGGCAATTTGTCGTGGATGCCCAAAAGCTTTTCCACCGCGAGCGCGTAGGCGACGTTGTTCGCCAGCGGCGCGAGATAATCCAGCCGGTCCGTGTAAGGGATGAACTGGGTGTAGGTCATGTTCTCGGCGATTTTTTCGTCGCCGCGATGCAGAAAGCCCACGTCCGGTTCCGCCTTGGTGACCAACTCGCCGTCCAGCTCCAGCACGATGCGCAAGACGCCATGCGTGGCGGGATGCGATGGGCCCATGTTGAGCACCATCTTCTCGCCTTGAATATCCTCAAGTGCTTCCACCGCCGCAGCCGTGCGGGCGGCGGAGTCGCGGATTTCGATGTCTTGAACGGTGGCCATGAAAATTATTCTTCCGGCGTCCTCACGCGCGGTTCGCGGCTGACGGCATCGCCGCTGCTGGGCAACGTCACAAACGGCCCGCCTTCGAGCGGCGTTACTTTGGTGAACGCCACGTCCGGCACGTTTGTCGGTTTGCCGGCCAGCGGAAAATCCTTTCGCAACGGAAAATACGGATAGCCTTCCCACATCAAAATTCGGCGCAAATCAGGATGGCCGTGAAAGCGGATGCCCATCATGTCGTAGATTTCACGTTCGTGCCAGTTGGCGGTAGCCCAAACACCGAGCAAGGTCGGCAGTTCGGATTTTTCCTCGTTCACGTCGGTTTTAAGGCGGATTTCAGATCCGTTACCGATAGCGCGCAGGTGATAGACCACAGTCCAGCGCGGATCTTCGCCATAATTATCAATGCTGGAAATATCCGCGAGATAGTTGAAGCCGAGTTTCGTTTTCGCAAACTCGCAAACTTCGGCAATCTGCTCGGCGTCCGCAATTTTCACCGTGACTTCGCCACGAAACTCCACAGTTTCGGAGATTAAATCGCCGAATTTCGCCTTGAGTTGATTGGCTGAATCGAGGTTAAGCACAGGTTTTCAGGACTTCGCAGCGCCGGTCAACTGGGCGACCACGTTCATTTTGCTCAAAATGGGTTCGGTGCCGATTTGGTTTTGAATTTTGATCAGCGCGTCGAGCACGGCTTCGGGACGCGGCGGGCAGCCGGAAATGTAAACATCCACGGGAATGATGTTGTCCACGCCCTGCAACACGGCATAGCTCCGATACATCCCGCCGGTCGAGGCGCACGCACCCATTGCGATGACCCATTTCGGCTCCGGCATCTGGTCGTAAATGCGCTTCACATAACCGGCCATCTTATAGGTGACGGTGCCGGCGACGATCATGCAATCCGACTGGCGCGGGGAAAAACGCATGACCTCCGAGCCGAACCGCGAAATGTCAAACCGGCTCGCGCCGACGGCCATCAATTCAATGCCGCAGCAGGCGAGGCCCATCGGCATCGGCCAGACGGAATTTTTACGGAACCAGGCCAGCGCGGCGTCAATCCGGGTGATGACAACATCCCCTTCGATCTTTGAATTGTAGCCGATTTCGCTCTGGGTTTGCATGGGTGCGCTGCTTCCTCAAGAAAGCGTCAAAAGCCTAGCCACGGCGAAAAAACGAGGCAAGTCAATTTGTGATTTTTTTCACAAGGAGGGTTAATACTCGCAAATTGAGGCCGCTAATTCCCCAAACCGTGCCCGCAACTTGCGCTTGTGACCGGCCGCAACTTGCGTGACAATCAGCCAACGCCAACGGCATCATGCCGCGCGATTATGAAAACATTTTCGGAATTGAATTTCCCCGGGCGGCTCATTGCCGTCGAAGGCCTCGATGGTTCGGGCAAGTCCACGCAAATATATCTGCTCAAACGCTGGCTCGAAGCCGAGGGCATCAAGGTGTATTTCAGCGAATGGAACTCGTCCGAGCTGGTGAAGTCCGCCACCAGCAAGGGCAAGAAGCGCGAACTGCTCACGCCGACCACGTTCAGCCTGATTCACGCCACGGATTTCGCCGACCGTTACGAGCGGCATCTGCTGCCGCTGTTGCGCGCCGGCTATGTTGTGCTGTGCGACCGCTATATTTTCACGGCGTTTGCGCGGGATGTGACGCGCGGCTGTCCGCCGGACTGGGTGCGCGGCCTTTACAATTTCGCCGCGCTGCCCGACCTGACGTTTTTCTTCAAGGCGGATCTGGAAGTGTCGCTGCAACGCATTTTGGATGGCCGGCCAAAATTAAAGTTCTTCGAGGCGGGCATGGACCTGCGGCTTTCGACCGATCCGTATGAAAGCTTCCGCATTTTTCAGGGCCGCATCCTGGAACAATACATGGCGATGAGCGGCGAATTCAAATTCATGGTCATGGATGCCAACCAGCACGTCGAAAAACAGCAGGCGCTGGTGCGAAAACTCATTGCCGAAAAAATTGACCTGAAAAAATTCAAGCGCCGCAGCCCGCTGCCGCTGCCGCCGGCGGTCCGTGCGGACGAAAAGATGGCAGAAACCGGAGAGGAAGTGACCGCATGAAAAATTCCACCGGCAAAAAAATCAGCCGCCGCTTTTATGGCCACGGCATTCCCGGCGTGAAGCCCGAGGACCTCGCCGGCAAGTTGATTGTCATCGAGGGCGCGGATGGATCGGGCCGCTCGACGCAAATCGCGCGGCTGGTGGAGTGGCTGGAAACCTGCGGTCACGCGACGGTGCAGGTTGGTTTGAAACGCTCCACGCTGGTCAGCGAGGAACTGAACCGGGCGCAGGCCGGAAATATTTTGAGCCGTTCCACCTTGAGCTTGTTTTACGCGACGGATTTTGCCGACCAGCTCGAAAACATAATGCTGCCGGCGCTCCGGGCCGGCTTCATCGTGCTGGCCGACCGATACATCTACACGCTGATGGCGCGCGACATGGTGCGCGGCATGAACAGCTCGTGGCTGAAAAATCTTTACGGCATCGCGCTCGAACCCGACGCGGTCTTTTATCTTTCCGTCGAGGCGCAGGAGTTGGTGCAGCGCAACCTCGCCAAAAGCGCGACGCTGGATTATTGGGAAAGCGGCATGGACTTGGGCCTGTCGCGCGACGTGTTCGACAGCTTCCTGAAATATCAGACGGCGATGCAGATGGCGTTCCGGCAGCTGCAAAAAACCTACGGCTTCACGATCATGGACGGCAACCGGTCGGTGGATTCCGTGACGAAGGAGCTGCGGAAAAAAATCGGCGCGCTGCTCGCCGGGGAATAAATTAAACACCGGGTGCGTTCGTCGGTGGTGGTGGCGGCAAATTTGCCGCCGGCGCGTTGGTGCCGGGCGCGGGCCGGCGCAGCGGGTGTTTCTGCATTTCTTCAAACACCTTCAATTGTTCCGGCGTCAGTTCCTCGCGAATCTGCTGGTTCACTTCCTGCATCACCGCGCGCATTTTCGGGGCGACATTGGTCCAGATTTCGCGGTTGCGCTCCTGGCCCTCGGCGATGAGTTTCTCGATTTTATCACGCTGTTCCGCGGTGAGCTGGAGTTCATCGTTGAGCTGCTGCACAAATTGTTTGCCCAATTTTTCCGCCAGGCGGGGCGGCGGCATTTCCGCCCAACGCGGCGGCACGGCATTGTTGGTGACCGGGCGCGCCCCGGCGTTTGCCTGCGCATGATGCGGATTTTTCGGGTGCGAATGATCCACGAAATTCACCAGCAGGCCGCCGGTCAAAACCCCCGCGCCAAAAATCACCACGGTCGCCAGAATGACTTTCCAGTAGTTCACTGTGCCTGGTCGCTTTGGTCCACCGAGGCCAGCAGCGTGTTTTCAAAATTTTGCGAGAGGTCGCCGGTCGGTGCGACCGTTGTTGGATTGAGCACCGCCCAGGCGCCGAACAGCAGGGTGATGGCGACGCATGAAACCGCCGCGCGCCAGAGTCCGCGCACCCACAACGCCATAATATCCGGCGCAACCCGCGCTGCGAGCAGCGCCGTGACACGCTTTTCAAACGCATACGGCACCGCGTCGCCCGGCGCATCCGCGCGGGCGGCGGCGATCAGCTTCGTTTGCAGTTCAGCGAGATTCATAATCGTTCCAATTTATCAGACGTCTTCCTGCGGCGTCGGGTTACAGATACTTGTCCCTGGCCATTTTTGCCAGAATTTTCCGCATCTCGCCGCGCGCCCGGAACGCGCGGACTTTCACCAGCGCCACCGACCAGCCGGTCAGCGCGGCGATTTCTTTCACGGAGCGGTCTTCGATTTCCAGCAGCGTGATCACGAGCCGTGCCGGCGGCGAAAGTTTTTCCAGCACGCGCGCGACCAGCAGTTTCGCCGCGTCGGCATCCTCGGCGGCGCTGCCCGGGTCGGCCACAAACCGCTCCAGCCAGTCGCTTTCCGGCTCGCTCAATTCGGAAAACGACGATTCGCGGTTGCGCTGGTGGCCGCGCAAAAAATCGTAGCACGTCCGCACCGTCATCCGCATCAGCCAGTGTTCAAACGGCGCGTCGCCCCGGAAGCTGCCGAGTTTGGAGAACGCCTTGAGCCAGACTTCCTGGGCGATGTCCTCGACCTCGATTTCACGGCGCGCGTAGCGGCGCGCGGTGGCGAACACGCGCGGGGAAAATTTTTGGACGAGCGGTTCGAAGCTGGCGGCGTCGCCTTTCAGCACTGCCGCAATCAGTTCTGCTTCGGTCCGTTCCATTTTGCGAGTGTGCCGAAGATGCGGCCAAAGTCAAAAACGGTGTTGCGCCGGCGGGTCAGGACCGCGAGATGCGGAGCGCGGCCTCAAAGTCGCGCGAAAACTGCGCGAGTTCGGCGACGATTTTTTGTGGCTGCTCGGCCATCATGCCCAGCCAGCGGTCACCGCCTTCGGGCTTGATGCGCAGCAATTCCACGGCGAGCGATATCTGCGTCAGCTTGCCGTTGATATCGTGGCGCATCGTGGAGAGCTTGCGGTTTAATTCCGCGATCTGCTCGACGCTCAAAGTGACAGGTTCGTTGGGCAAGGCCATGGTGGAATCATTGCTGCAAATTAACGGAAATCAAACCGGTTTCCGGAACGGTTTTCCAAAAAAAATTGGAGCGAGCGAAGGGATTCGAACCCTCGACGTCCACCTTGGCAAGGTGGTGCTCTACCAACTGAGCTACGCTCGCTTCCAGAAAGCGGCCGTCAAGCTATGCGAACGGCGGGAATTTGCAAGACTGATTTCAGGCCTTCTTGCTGCTTTCGCCCAAGGCGCTGCGGATGACCTTCAACAAATCGTCATGATCAATTGGTTTGTTGAAAAATGCCAGCGCACCGCTGGCCACCGCCCGCTGCTTGTAGGTGGGGTCCACGCCGCCGGTGATCACAATGACGGGGGTCTTTTTGACCGCTTCCAGCCGGTGAAACCATTCCATAATGCGGAAACCGTCCCATTCCACGCCACCCACGTCCGGCGGAAAGCTGATGTCCAGCATCACCAAATCGGGCGTTTCCCGGCGCGCGGCGGCGACCGCCTCCGCCCCGTCCATGGCCGTGACAACCTGATAGCCGGCTCCCTGAAGTTTCAGCGAGACGGTTTTCAGGACGATCTCATTATCATCCACCACCAAGATTTTTTTTGCCGGTTGGGCGTTCATTGCAAAATACACAGAACCACGTTTTGCGTTCCTCGGGCCATCAATTTTTAAAAAATAGCAAAGCCCATGCGCCGACGCAAAGCCCAATTTCTCCGGCTTTGACTTTTCCACCGGCCGCTGTGCTAGAATGTCCGCGTGAGCAACGCCTTTTACGACGCCGGCGAACAGCGCGCCGCGAAGGTCAACGACCTCTTCGCCGCCATCGCCCGGCGATACGACCTCATCAACGACCTGCAAAGCTTCGGTCTGCACCGGCTGTGGAAGCGGCGCGTTGTGAAGCTGGCCGCCGTGCAACCGGGAAGCCGCGCGCTGGATTTGTGCTGCGGCACCGGCGACCTCGCGCTCGCGCTCGCCCGCGCCGGCGCGGAAACCACCGGCCTCGATTTCAGCCCACAAATGCTGGGCGTCGCAAAAATTAGAAGTGAAAAATTAAAATCACCAACTCCCAACTCCCAGCTCCCAAATCCCAATTTCACCCAGGGCGACGCGCAGCAGCTTCCGTTTCCGGAAAACTCATTCGACATCGTGACCGTGGGCTACGGGTTGCGGAACCTGACGAGTTGGGAACGCGGGCTGGACGAAATGTTCCGCGTGGCCAAACCCGGCGCGCGGCTGATCGTTCTGGATTTCGGCAAGCCGGCGAACCGGCTCTGGCGGAAAATTTATTTCGCGCACCTGCGCTGTTCCGTGCCGCTCATCGGGCTTTTGTTTTGCGGCAATGCCTCTGCTTACGCTTACATTTTGGAATCACTGAAACATTATCCGGCGCAACTGGCCGTGGCTGAAAAAATGCGCGGACTCAAACTGGCGAACGTCCGCGTCATCAATCTTCTCGGTGGCGCCATGGCGATCAACTACGACGAAAAACCGGAATAGCCTGCCGGGTGTAAAATTATTTGCTCCCCGGTTTCACCGCCGGAATTTTGGCCAGATCCGGCGGCAGTTTGTCCGGCGCGAACGTTTCCACCTGCAACGCGATCAAGCTTTCAACCGGCATCCCAAAATTCACCGTGCCATTGGAGCGGTCCACCACCATCGCCACGCCGACAACCTGGCCGCCGTGCGCGCGGACGATGTCTAAGGTTTCCTGAACCCGCCCGCCCTTGGTCACGACATCCTCGACGACGAGAATTTTTTCACCGGGCGCAATCTTGAAGCCGCGCCGCAGAACCAGTTTGCCTTCCTCTTTTTCCACAAAGATGAACCGCACGCCGAGCTGGCGCGCGACTTCCTGGCCGATGACGAGTCCGCCCATCGCCGGTGCAACCACGGTGACCGCGCCGAGCGGCTTGACCTTGGTCGCCAGCGCCGCGCCGAGTTTTTCGACGGCGGGCATCTGCTGGAGCGCCAGGGCGCATTGGAAAAACTGCCGGCTGTGCAAACCGCTGCGGAGGATGAAATGGCCTTCGAGCAGTGCGCCGCTGTCGCGGAAAATCTGCAACGCTTCTTCTTTTGTCATGTGCAAGGAGTTTTCAGCTTTCGGTTTTTAATTTCAAGCTAAACCGCTGGTTGCGCGGATTATTTTTGAATCAAATCCACGCCATCAGCGGTTTCTGCTGGCTTCTGAATTCTGGATTCTGAATTCTTCCGCCGTGCCGAAGTGGATTAAATTCATCATCGCCGTCCTGCTGCTGCCCGTTTGCGCCGGCGCGGCGCTGGCGTTGTGGCGGGTTTTGCGCGCCGGCGGCGCGGACACGACTTGGATTCCGTTGCTCGGCGGCGCGGCATGCTGGATCGTCATTTTTCTGCTGCTGCCAAAGCCGATGTGGATTTACGTCTTCGGCCACGAACTGACGCATGCGCTCTGGACCTGGCTGTTTGGCGGCGAAGTAAAAAAATTGAAAGTCTCGGCCAAAGGCGGCCACGTCATCATTTCCAAAACCAATTTTGTGATCGCGCTTGCGCCGTATTTTTTCCCGTTGTATGTCGCGCTGGTGGTAGGTGTGTTCGCGCTGGGAAATTTTCTCTGGGGCTGGCGCGGCTATCTGGTGTGGTTTCATCTGTGCCTCGGCGCGGCGTATGCATTTCACCTGACGCTGACGTGGCATGTGTTGCAGACGCGCCAGACGGACATCACGTCGCAAGGTTATTTATTTTCCGCCGTGGTGATTTTTCTTGGCAACGTGAGCCTGCTGCTGCTTGGGATTCCGCTGCTCACGGCGCGCAACGGCGTGCTGGATTCGCTCGGTTGGTGGCTGGAAAGCACCGGTCAAGTGTTGCACTGGCTGCAGCGCCTCGGATGAGGCGAACAAAAATTGTTAGCAATTCAGTCTTGAATTGTCCGGGTGTTTCGCTTCATGCTTCAGGTCGCTATGGATTTGGCCGACATCTTGGGACGCGAGCAGATCGTCCCCGAACTAAAAGCAGCAAACCGCTGGGAGGCGATTGACGAGTTGATCGGCAATCTCGTGGCCACCGGCAAGATCCAACCCGGCGACCGCGACGCCGTCACCGCCGCCGTCAAGAAGCGCGAAACCTCCATGTCCACGGGCATCGGCTTCGGCATCGGCATCCCGCATGCCTCGACCGATTTGATTTTTGAAGTGGTCGGCGCGCTGGGCCGCTCCGCCAAAGGCGTCAACTTCGACTCACTCGACAACCAGCCGGTGAAGCTCGTCATGCTCTTCCTCGTTCCGCAAGGCCAATTTCAGAAACACCTCCACACGCTCGCCAACATCGCCAAACTTTTGCATAAGGCCGATTTTCGCGAAGCCCTTGAAAAATCTCCCAATGCTGACACCATGCTCGCCGTCATCCGCGAACACGGGAAGAAATAAATTTTTGCCAGTGGAACGAGTCCTGATTTTAAGCCGGAAACTTCTGGGGACTTGTGGAACTCGTCCCTCCGAAATTTTAACCGTGTCCATCCGTGCCCATTTGTGGTTATATTCTTCCCGTAACTATGGATTCTAAAAAACTGGCCGGGCTTTGCCGCGATTACGCGGACAACAAAAAGGCGGAGAACATCGTCATCCTCGACGTGCGTGATTTGTCGTCCGTGACGGATTATTTTGTGATCGCGTCCGGATCGAGCGAGCCGCACCTGCGCGCCATCGTCGGCGCCGTCGCCGATGGATTGCGCGAGGATCACGACCTGCGCCCGACGCGCACGGACGGCTCGTTGCAGGGCGCGTGGGTCATTCTGGATTTTTTTGACGTGATCGTCCACGTCATGCGCGCCGATGCGCGCGAACGCTACGATCTGGAAGGTCTGTGGGGCGACGCGGCACGGGTGAAGGCGAAGAGCAAACCGGCCAAGGTCAAATTGACCAGCCGCCAGGCATCCAAAAAGCGGATCAGGAAAGCGGGGAAATCAAAATTCGCCCGATAATTTGCTGGAGCCGTTTCATCACAGCCCCGGTAAAATTTTGCGAAAGCTTTGGGATTTTGTGGATGTGGCTCATCCACTCGGGTCTATAATAAACTGCCCCGGCTGAATCAGTGTCAGATTCGCTAACACGGTTTTGTGACCGGTTGAGGGCTTGTCCGCGAAGTTCAAGGGGCGTGGAAAACACTATTCGCTCCCTCGATCCACGAATTCTGCGCTTGCAGTTCGCGCAGACTTTCTGATAAATTTTTTGGCTATTGACGATATGTCAACGATTTGCCCCGTCCGGTCTGGCAAGCCGATACAGCGGCTTATCTTGACTATAGTGGCACAGAGTCAAGTTGGAAGCGGCGGCGCGCTGGTGAATGCTTGGTAATCAGGGTCGCACCCATAGCTCAATTGGATAGAGCGGCTGACTACGGATCAGCAGGTTATAGGTTCAACTCCTATTGGGTGCACCATTCTTCTTCAAGGGGTTAAGGCAGTTTTAGAGGGTCTTCCAAAAGCATAATTTCATCCAATGTGCACTGCCAGTGTGCACTTTGTCACGGACAAGGGGAAAGTCGGAATCCTGATATAATGGTGAAATTATGGAAAATATTCAGGAACCCGTAAAAACGGCCGGCCGGCGAAAAGTGGCCAAGGCGGTTCAGAACAGCACCGTCTCAAAAGATGGTTTGTGGCGCACCTTCAAGGATGTGCTTTGCTTGGTACAGCGCAAGTCAGGGATGTTTTACCTGCGCAAACGCGTCAACGGAAAGGTCTATCGTCGTTCATTGGAAACCGAGGTGTTGTCGGTGGCCCGTGAACGCATGCCCAACAAGGTGAAAGAATTTCTGGCTGAATTTGAAACGCCGGCAAAGCCGGATGCGGTGATCACTTCGGGCGTTCCCGTGTCAACCGCGCCGGTGACGGTTGGTGATTTGACAATTGGTAGCATTTTGCTACCTTTGTGGTATATGAGTCAACCCGTCAAAGTTTCGGATGCGCTGCTGCTGGATGCCCGGGTGGCGGGCGAGGCCGTGGAACGTTCCATCGCCGGCCAAATCGAGTTCTGGGCCAAGATCGGCCGCGCGCTCGAACCCATTCTCCGCGGCGATTATGTAATGGCGCTCTGCCGGTCCGGAAACGTCAAGCCGCTCTCTGCCTGTCTGGCCACGGTGGATTCGCTTGCTGGCCGTCAGCGTGTGGTCGAGCATCTCAACTCCCGTCCCTTTCCTCATTACGAAGCTGCGCCCGCATCGCCGGGCATGCTCGTGAGGATCGAGGCAAACGGCAAGCGCACCATTGGCCGCTTTGTAAACCGGCAGTTCCAGCCCGTGAAAGCGTTGCTGCAAGTTCCGGCGAAGAAGATGCCTGCCAAGAAAAAGGCGAAGCTGGTTTTGGCCCACGCCTAAAGGTGAAGAAGCCTTCACCGAAAACTTCGGCTCCGTGGGACATCCCCGCTTTGGATAAGCGGCCAGTGATTCTCGCCGTGGCTGGCCCCAACGGTGCCGGCAAATCCACTTTCTACGAAGC
>Ga0182016_10005796_pt1 | contig 13155 bp, 9 predicted proteins | sample 712S2MmetaG_FD_120491 | JGI IMG/M metagenome (GOLD analysis project Ga0182016, IMG submission 120491) | Permafrost microbial communities from Stordalen Mire, Sweden - 712S2M metaG | ecosystem: Environmental > Terrestrial > Soil > Wetlands > Permafrost | place: Sweden: Stordalen | collected...
CGGCACGCCGGGGACAGGATGGTCGGTGACCAGCTTTTCGCCGGTGTCGATGCTGACCGGCTTCTTGCCGGTCTTGATGAACTCGGCGATCGCTTCGACGCCGTCGGAGGCCATCAGCAGAGGATATTGCTGCGAAGTCGCGCCGATCACGCCTTGCTTGACGCTCTTGATGCCGTTGCAGCCGCCATCGACGGCGACGACCAGCACGCCCTTTTCCTTGCCCGCCGCCTTGAGGGCCGCGTAGCCGCCGTCGGCTGAGGGTTCGTTGATCGCATAGACAACGTCGATCTTGTCGGCCTTCTGCAGGATCTTCTCCATCGCCTTGCGGCCGCCCTCGTCGGAGCCGGCGGTTACGTCGGATCCTACGATTTGCGGACTATCGGCCATCGCGAAATGCTTTTGATCCTTGACCGGAATGCCGAAGCCGGTGAGGAAGCCGTTGTGGCGGAGATAGTCGACCGTCGGCTGGTTGGCGGCCAGATCGAGCGTCGCGATCTTCGCGCTGCCGGCCTTGTCGCCGAGCGTGCCCTTCGCCCACTGGCCGATCAACTCGCCGGCCTTGAAGTTATCTGTGGCGAAGTTGGCGTCAGCGGCGGTGATCGGATCGAGCGGCGTGTCGAGGGTGATCACGAGAATGCCGGCCTTGCGGGCCTTCTCGACGGTCGGCACGATTGCGGTCGAGTCGCTCGGCACCAGCAGAATGCCTTTGGCGCCGGCGGCGATCAGCTGTTCGATGGCGGCGACCTGCCCGTCGTTGTCGCCATCCGCCTTGCCGGCGAAGGATTGCGGGGTGAGGCCGAGTTCCTTGGCCTTCGCCTCAAATCCCTGCTTCATCTTGACGAAGAACGGGTTGGTGTTGGTCTTGGTGATCAGTCCGACGATGGGTCCGTCGGCGAACGAGGGCGCGCTGGAAAGCGCGATAGCGAGCGCCGCGGCAGCGGCGGTCGAGAACATGGATAGCTTCCTGGACATGGGATCCTCCCGAATCAGTTGATAGGGCGACGATGGCGCTTCGCGCCTTGGTTTGCCGAAACGCCAACCCGACCCTTGGCAGAGCCGAATTCACGCCGTCGCTACCCCATAGGGACAAAAATCGCGGCGAGAGTCAATGGATAAATCAATCGGTCTGAATTATTATTGACATCGGACCCGATGGCGCGCCATTCTCTGCACAAGAAATAGGCTTGGCCGTCTCGGCGGGCCGGGCGCGGGTTTGCATCCCGCGTCGTGGGATGGACGATTGAGGGGGGAGACATGCCGGAGGCGGCCGAGTCTAACGCTGCGCTGTCGCTCGATGTGTCCGCGATCGCCAGCGGCGCCGACCAGACCGGCGTGCGCCTCTACAACGAACGCCTGCTGCTTTCGCTGGTGCGACGGTTCGGACGCCTCTCCAAGGTGGAAGTCGCGCGCATGACCGGCCTCTCGGTCCAGTCGGCCTCAGCGATCATGAACCGGCTGCAAGCCGATGGCCTGCTGCGCCGCGAAGCGCCGTTGCGCGGGCGCGTCGGACAGCCGACCATCCCCGTTTCGCTGGAGCCCGAGGGCGCCTTCGCGCTCGGCGTGAAGATCGGGCGCCGCAGTTGCGATCTCGTGCTGATCGACTTTTGCGGCGCGGTGCGGCGCCGCGCGCACAAGACGTACGGCTATCCGACGCCCGATCTCGTGATGGATTTCGTCGCCGGGGCCTTGCCCTCGGTCACGTCGTCGTTGAGCGCGGCGCAGCGCCGCCGCATCGCAGGTCTCGGCGTCGCGTCGCCGTTTCAATTGTGGAACTGGGCGGCCGAGATCGGCGCGCCGAGCGGCGCGATGGAGGCCTGGCGGTCGTTCAACATTGCCGAGGAGATCGGCCGCCTCAGCCCGTTCGCGGTGACGCTCTGCAACGACGCGACATCGGCCTGCGCGGCGGAATTCTTCTTCGGGGAAGCGTGGCGTGAGCGCGACTTCCTGTATTTCTTTCTCGGCGCATTCGTCGGCGGCGGGCTCGTCCTCGACGGCGCGCTTTATACCGGCCGCACCGGCAACGCGGCGGCGCTGGGCTCGATGCCCGTCGCGACGCCGGGCCGCGGCCGAGCGACCTCGCAACTCATCGCGCACGCCTCGATCTATCAGCTGGAGAGGCGCCTCGAGGCGGCGGGAATCGACCCCTCCTCGATCTGGCGCACGCCAGATAAATGGGACGATTTCGGCCCGCATCTGAAGCGCTGGATCGACGAAGCCTCGATCGCGCTCGCCCATGCCTCGATCGCCGCGATCTCGGTGATCGATTTCGCCGCGATCGTGATCGACGGCGCGATGCCTCTCGCGGTGCGGCAGGAGCTTTGCCAGCGCGTCGCGGCGCAGGTGGAGGCGCTCGACCGGCGGGGCCTTTCCGACGTGAAAATCGTCGCGGGCGCGGTCGGGGCGGACGCCCGTGCGATCGGAGGCGCCGCGCTCCCGCTGATCAAGAATTTTGCGCGCGACCGAGAAGTGTTGTTTAAGGACGCTCCCACCGGATTGGGTTGACCTGTGTCGCGCTCGCGAAAGGCGCACCCGATCTTTCCAGAGACTTCACGAGGCGGTCATGGCGGCGAAATTCATCAAGGTCGAGCCCTTCGACCTCGTCGTTTTCGGCGGCACTGGCGACCTCGCCTATCGCAAGCTCTACCCCGCGCTTTATAACCGCGAGAAGAGCGATCAGTTCACCGACCCCACCCGCATCATCGGCGTTTCGCGCCGGCCGATGGAGCGCGAGGCCTTCCGCGCCGCGGTGCGCGAGGCCTTGAGCAAATACGGCGACGGCGAGCCCGCGAGCCCGGAGATTCTCGAGCGCTTTCTCAACCGTCTCGATTATGTCTCCGCCGACGCCTCGAGCGATCTGGGCCCGTTGAAAGAGCGGCTCGGACCCGAGGAGCGCATCCGCGCCTTTTATACGGCGACCGGCCCCGACCTCTTCGGCCCGATCGCCAAGCGGCTCGGGGAAGCCGGCCTCGCGACGCCGCGCTCGCGCATCATCGTGGAAAAGCCGATCGGCCGGGACGGGGTCAGCGCGGCGGCGATCAACGACGCGATCGGCGCGGTGTTTTTGGAAAAGAACATTTTCCGCATCGACCATTATCTCGGCAAGGAAACGGTGCAGAACCTGATGGCGCTGCGCTTCGCCAACGCCCTGTTCGAGCCGCTGTGGAACAACGCCCATATCGATCACGTGCAGATCACCGTCGCCGAGACGCTCGGCGTCGAGGGGCGAGGCGACTATTACGACAAATCCGGCGCGATCCGAGACATGGTGCAGAACCACATGCTGCAGCTTCTCTGTCTGGTCGCGATGGAGCCGCCGTCCTCGCTGGAGGCCGACGCGCTGCGCGATGAAAAGTTGAAGGTGCTGAAATCGCTGACGCCGATCAACGATTCCAACGCGTCCATCGTCACCGTTCGCGGCCAGTACCGCGCCGGGTTCGCCGAAGGCGCGCCCGCCCCGTCGTATTTGCAGGACATCCATAAGGAGGCGAGCGACACCGAGACGTTCGTAGCCATGAAGATTGGCGTCGCCAACTGGCGCTGGGCGGGCGTTCCCTTCTATCTGAGAACAGGGAAGCGGCTGCCACAGCGGTTTTCCGAGATCATGATCGGGTTCCGGCGGGTGCCGCATGCGATTTTCGATATCGGCTCGGACGGCATTCCCCCCAATCGCCTCGTGATCCGCGTTCAGCCCGACGAGGGGATCAAGCTCTGGTTGATGATCAAGGAGCCGGGTCCCGGCGGCATGCGGTTGCAGCACGTGCCGCTCGACATGAGCTTCGCGAAGACGTTTTCGATGCCCTCAGCCGACGCCTACGAGCGCCTGCTGATGGACGCCATTCGCGGCAACGCCGCGCTGTTCATGCGGCGCGACGAGGTCGAGGCGGCGTGGCGCTTCATCGATCCGATTCGCGAGGCCTGGAGTCATTCGGAAGAGCCGCCGCGTCCCTATACCGCGGGCACATGGGGGCCCGCCGCGTCGATTGCGCTGATCGAGCGCGACGGGCGCACCTGGAACGAGGAATACGAGTGAGCGCGACTTCGCCCGACCGCCGCGAATTCGCCGACGGCGCCGCACTCGCCATAGCCTTCTCGGCCTGGACGGCGGACCTGCTGCGCGCCGCGATCGAGGCGCGCGGCGCGGCGCTGCTGATCGTCTCCGGCGGCACGACGCCGCTGCGGTATTTTCAGGCGCTGTCCAACCAGCCGCTCGACTGGTCGCGCGTCGCGATCACGCTCGCCGACGAGCGGCGCGTTCCCGACGACAGCCCGCGCTCGAATGCGAGGCTGGTGCGCGAGGCTTTGCTCGGCAATCTCGCCGACGCGGCGCAATTCGCGCCGCTCGCCGATTCCCGGCTTCCCGCGGATAAGGAACTCGCCGCCGCGAGCGCGCGCATCGCGCGGCTTCCGCTGCCCGCCGACCTCGTCGTGCTCGGTATGGGCGATGACGGCCACACCGCGTCGTGGTTTCCCAATGCCGATGGCCTCGCCGAGGCAATAGACCCCGCCGCGCGCGCGCTCGTGCAGCCGATCTCGGCGCCGGGCGCCGCGGAGCCGCGGCTGACCCTGACGGGCCGGGTCATCCTGCGCGCGCGAAAAATTGCATTGCAGATCGAGGGCGCGGACAAACTTGCAACTCTCGCGAAGGCTTTTGAAGACGGCCCGACCGAGGCGATGCCGATCCGCGCGGTGCTGCGCCAGGCGACGGACCGGCTGACGATCTTTTCCGCGGCGCGATCCTGAGGGACGCCCGAAGCGCATCCCCTTTCGCAACAACCGGTGGACCGACTCATTTTCTCGGGGCATCATGGCGCCGGCGCGGAAAAAGGCGCTCCAGCGGCGGGTCAATCATGTTTTGTGCGCGAAGTCTTTTGTGGATCGGCCTTGCGAGCCTCGCGATCTCGACGGCGCCGGGAACCGCCGCCGCGCAGTTGTTCTCCTTTCCCGGAGCCTCGCCTCCGCCGGCGAAGGGCAATATTCCGCCCGACGCCGATCCCTATTATTCGACGCCGGGAGGCTTCGACAAAGACGTCGACATGAGCCTGACCACCCGGAAAGAGGTCGTCGATCCCACGCATGAGCCGCCGGGCACGCTCACGATCAATACCGGACTGCGCAAGCTCTATCTGTCGTTGCCCGGTGGGCGCGCGATGGAGTACGGGATCGGCGTCGGTCGCCAGGGCTTTACATGGAAGGGCGTCGCCGAAGTCGGCCGCAAGGCGTTCTGGCCGGGCTGGACCCCGCCTCCGGAAATGATGCTTCGCCGCCACGACCTGCCCCCGCATATGGACGGCGGCATGGACAACCCGCTCGGCGCGCGGGCGCTCTATTTGTTTCAGGACAAGAAGGACACGCTGTTCCGCATCCACGGCACCAACGAGCCCAACACCATCGGCCACGCCGTCTCCTCCGGCTGCATCCGCATGCTGGACGCCGACGTGATCGATCTCTATGGGCGCGTCGCGAAGGGAACGCGGGTGGTGGTGCTGTGAGCGTTGAGGCCTATCTCACTCCCCCGCCCGATTCGACAACGCAAGCTCCCTGAAAATCGCCTCGTTGTGCTGCCCGACGCTCGGCACCGGCCCCATCGCGGGGTCGTCCTCCGGCTCAAAACCCGGCGGCAGGAGCGCGGGGATTTTTCCGGCCGGGGTATCGACAGCCGTCCAGCGGCGGCGCGCGGCGAGTTGCGGGTGACGCCAGACTTCCTCCATCGCGTTAACCTGCGCATTGGCGATGCCGGCCGCGTCCAGCGTTTGCACCACCACCTCCGCTGACAGAAACGCGAACGACGCCTCGATGATTTCGCGCAACGCCGCGCGGTTTTCGCTGCGCTTCGGCCCCTGGTTGAAGCGCGCATCGTCAATCAACTCGGGGCGCGCGAGCACGCTTTCGCAAAACTTCGCCCATTCGCGCTCGTTCTGGATGCCCAGCATCACTTGCCGCCCATCGCCGGCGCGGAACGGGCCGTAGGGAAAAATGGTCGCGTGCTCGGCACCGACGCGCGGCGGCGGCGACGCGCCTTCAAACGCATAATAGAGCGGAAAGCTCATCCACTCCGTCAGGCTCTCCAGCAGCGAAATCTCGATCCGCCGCCCGCGCCCCGTCCGCCCGCGCTCGATCAGCGCCGCGAGGATGTTGCTGTAGGCATACATGCCCGCCGCGATGTCGGCGATCGAGCAGCCGGCCTTCACCGGCGTCTCCGGCGTTCCCGTCACCGAGAGGAAGCCCGCTTCGCTCTGGATCAGAAGGTCGTAGGCCTTCTTGTCCCGATAGGGCCCGTCCGGGCCGTAACCGGAAATATTGCAGACGATCAGTCGGGGATAACGCTCCTTCAGCGCGTCATAGGAAAGGCCGAGCCGGTCGGCGGCGCCGGGCGCGAGGTTCTGCACCAGCACGTCGGCCTTCTCCATGAGCCGCGTGACCGCGATCCCGCCCTCCGCGCTTTTGACGTCGATGGCGAAACTTTCCTTGCCGCGATTGGTCCAGACGAAATGCGACGCGAGGCCGTTGACGCGCGAGTCATACGCGCGCGCAAAGTCGCCCTCGCCCGGCCGCTCGATCTTGATCACCCGCGCCCCTAGATCGGCGAGCTGACGGGTGCAGAACGGCGCGGCGATGGCGTGTTCGAGCGAGACGACGAGAATGCCTTGCAGCGGACGCAACGCGGCCTCCAGACGGGAGCGGATCAGGACTTGGACAAGATCGCGCGCTCATGCGCTATTGTCGATTCGCCCCGCCCGAGGCGCTTAGGATGAGCGAAGCCAGAGACGAGACTTTTCCCGAAATCCGCGAGTCGGTGCGCCGTCTCTGCGCGCGCTTTCCCGGCGCCTATTGGCGCGAGCTCGACGCGAGGCGCGCCTATCCCGCCGAATTCGTGAGGGCGATGACCGAGGCGGGGTTTCTCTCCGCGCTGATCCCGGAGGCTTATGGCGGATCGGGCCTCGGCCTTCGCGCCGCCGCCACGATTTTGGAAGAGGTGCACCGCTCGGGCGGCAACGGCGCGGCGTGCCATGCGCAGATGTACACGATGGGATCGCTGCTTCGGCACGGAAGCGAGGCGCAAAAGGCCGCGTATCTGCCCGCGATCGCTTCCGGCGAGCTTCGCCTGCAGGCGTTTGGCGTCACCGAGCCCGACGCCGGCACCGACACCTCGCGGATTACGACCTTCGCGAAAAAGAGCGGCGACAAATATGTCGTCAACGGCCGAAAAATCTGGATTTCGCGCGCCGAACATTCCGACCTGCTGTTGCTGCTCTGCCGCACGACGGCGCGCGCGTCCGCCGCCCGCGCGACCGACGGCATGAGCGTCCTGCTGATCGACACGCGCGAGGCGGTCGGCGCGGGGCTGACGATCCGCCCGATTCGCACCATGATCAACCATGCGACGACGGAGCTGACCTTCGACAATCTCGAGGTCCCCGCCTCCAGCCTGATCGGCGAGGAAGGGCAAGGCTTCCGCTACATCCTCGACGGGATGAACGCCGAACGCATCCTGATCGCCGCCGAATGCATCGGCGACGCAAAGTTTTTCGTCGAACGCGCGAGCCGCTACGCCAAGGAGCGCGTGGTGTTCGGCCGCCCGATCGGCGCCAATCAGGGCGTGCAGTTTCCGCTCGCGCGGGCCTATGTGCAGACGGTCGCCGCCGGCCTGATGGTCGAGCGCGCGGCCAGCCTCTTCGAAGCGGGCGAACCCTGCGGCACGGAGGCCAACATGGCGAAGCTCACGGCGTCCGAGGCCTCGTGGTTCGCCGCCGACATGTGCCTGCAGACGCACGGCGGCTTCGGGTTCGCGGAGGAGTTCGACATCGAGCGCAAGTTTCGCGAGACGCGGCTCTATCAGATCGCGCCGATCTCGACCAACCTCATCCTCAGCCACGTCGCGACCCACGCGCTGGGCCAGCCGAAGTCGTTCTGAAAGCGGAATTCCATGAACCCTTTTTTCGCGCTAACCGCCGTCATCGAAGCGGCGACTGGCCTCGCGCTCATCGTCGCGCCGGAGTTCGTCGTCCGGATGCTGCTGGGGGCCGAACTCACGGGGCCCGGCGTTCCGCTCGGGCGATTGACAGGCGCCGCTCTGCTCGCGCTCAGCGTCGCGTGCGGCCTCGCGCGCAACGACGCAGGGAGCCACGCCGCGAAGGCGATGCTCGCCGCGATGCTCTTTTACAATGTCGCGGCGGCGACCGTACTGGGAAGCGCGGGATGGCAGTGGCCTACGGCCAGCGCGCTGTTGTGGCTGGCGGTCGGGTTGCACGGGATCCTGGCCGTTTGGTGCGTGGCGCTCGCCTTCGGCGCGGGGAAGCGCGCGTGATATCGCCTGGAGTCCCTGTAAATTCGCAACCATACGGCTAAAGTATTCCTTTCGCACCGCAACATTTTTCTCCCCAATGTGCGGGTTAACCGGTAGTTACGGCGGCTTACCCAAAGAACGCGCCACGCCCGGAGACGTCCGATGACTTTGCTTAAGGAAAAGATCGAGCTTCGCGCCGCCCCGGGACCCCGCCAGGACGAAATCCTCAGCCCCGAAGCGCTCGCCTTCCTCGCCAAACTGCATCGCCGCTTCAACGGGCGCCGCCTCGAACTGCTGGACCACAGGGCGAAGCGGCAGAAGCGCTTCGACGCGGGCGAGTTGCCGGATTTCCTCCCCGAGACGCGCGCGATCCGAGAAGGCGACTGGAAGGTCGCGCCGATCCCGGCGGATCTCACCGACCGTCGCGTCGAGATCACCGGCCCGGTCGATCGCAAGATGATCGTCAACGCGCTGAATTCCGGGGCCAAGGTTTTCATGGCCGATTTCGAGGACGCGACGTCGCCCGTCTTCGCCAACCTGATCGAGGGCCAGGCGAACCTCAAAGACCGCTGGGCCGGAAAGATCGACTTCACCGACGCGACGACCGGCAAGCATTATGCGCTAAGCGACAAACCCGCCGCGCTGATGGTGCGCCCGCGAGGCTGGCACATGAGCGAGCGCCATCTTCTGATCGACGGCGAGGAGATTTCCGGCTCGCTGTTCTCTTTCGGCCTCTATGTCTTCCATTGCGCGAAGGCGCAAAAAGCCGCCGGCTCGACGCCCGCCTTCTATCTGCCGAAGATCGAGAGCCATCTCGAAGCGCGGCTGTGGAACGACGTCTTCAAATTTGCCGAAGAGAGTCTCGGCGTGCCCGTGGGAACGTTCAAGGCGACGGTGCTGATCGAGACCCTGCCCGCCGCGTTCGAGATGGATGAAATCCTTTACGAGCTGAAGGATCACATCGTTGGCCTCAATTGCGGACGCTGGGACTATATTTTTTCCTTCATCAAGCGGCTTGGCAAAAACCCCGCTTTCCTGACGCCCGACCGCGCGGACATGACGATGGGCAAGGCGTTCCTCAACGCCTATTCGCTACTACTCATAAAAACCTGCCATCGCCGCGGCGCTTTTGCGATGGGCGGCATGGCCGCGCAAATCCCGATCAAGGGCGACCCGGCCGCCAACGCTGCGGCTTTTGCAAAGGTGCGCGCGGACAAGGAGCGCGAGGCCGGCGCCGGCCACGACGGCACCTGGGTCGCGCATCCCGATCTCGTGCCCGTAGCGATGGAGGTGTTCAATCGGCTGATGCCGGGCCCCAATCAACTGAGCGTTACGCGCGATGACGTGAAGGTCACCGCCGCGGACCTGTTGCAAGTCCACGAGGGCGGCCACACCGAGGCGGGCCTGCGCGAAAACATCCGCGTCGGCGTGCAATATATCGAGGCATGGCTGCGCGGCCGCGGCGCCGTTCCGCTCTACAATCTGATGGAGGACGCCGCGACGGCGGAAATTTCGCGCGCGCAGATTTGGCAGTGGCTGTATCTGAAAGCGAAACTCGACGATGGACGCACGGTGACGCCGGAGCTTTTCCGCGCGACGCTGGCCGATGAAATGCGGAGGGTGCGCGCGGCGGTCGGGGAAAAGGCGTTTACGGGCGGGCGGTTTCCCGAGGCGGTCGAGCTTTTCTCAAACATGTCGCTGAGCCAGACCTTTGAGGAGTTTTTGACCCTGCCGGCCTATCGGTTGATTGAGTGACGGCGTTTCGTGATTGCGAACGAAGCGAGGCAATCCAGACCAGGGATCGAGGCTGCGGCTTAGGCTGGATGGCCTTGTGGCCGTGAACATGGGCGGTTCACGGCAAGCGAAATCCCGGCGCCAGCTTTTGCGGCCGGTTGACCGGAAGTCACCGCCCGCGCGGACTTCGCGACCGTACAGCCACAATCGCGCTCGTGCGCGCTGCAAGGCGCCATCAGCACGCCGATAAGCGGATTGTCCGGCGCCGCTGGACCGCCCAAATTGGACCGCTGCGAATTGCACCTCGACCGAGTCAACCGATTGCGATAAATCGCCACCGCTTGCCCTGCGCGGGCGGAGGGGGATTGGTGCGGAAATTCAGTTATCTCGCCGCGGGTGCCGCGGTATTCGCGCTCTTCGTTTCCGAGGCTGCTGCAGGGCCAAATTCGACGAGCCAAGCCGCCGCCGAGTTCACCACGCTCGTCGTTCAGCCGATCGCTTCGCCGCAGCCGGTCGATGCCTCGGACGGCCGCACGCATCTCGTCTACGAACTCTTGCTCGTCAACGGAACGCCTCTCCATACCCGGATCGATGCGATCGCCGCGTTCGACCCGGAGACCGGCGCGACCCTGGGCGAATGGATGGGCGAGTCGCTCGCCGCCATCTTTCGCCTCAACGGCCGGCTGCCCGGAGGGACGCTGGGAGCGGGTGGGTCGGCCTATGCCTTCCTCGACGCGACCGTGCCCGAGGGCGCGCCCGTTCCCAAAGCGATCAAGCACCGCATCTCCGTGAGCCGCTTCGTGGAGTCGCCCGAAGACAAGAAGCTCGTTCCGCTCGATCCCAGGACGGGCGTCCCGGGGGTCGCTTCCTTCGAAGGCGTCGAAGCGGCCGTCGATGCCGGCAGGGCCGTCGTCATCCAGCCGCCGCTTCGCGGAAAGGGTTGGATCGCCTTCAACGGATGCTGCGCCGACCTCCAGCATCGCGGCGCCGTAATGGCGTTCAATGGGGCGGCGAAAATCCCCGAGCGCTTCGCCATAGACTTCGTGAAACTCGACAGCGAGCGGCGCGTGTTTTCGGGTCCCGCCGACCGGAACGAAAGCTATGCGGATTTCGGCCTGCCGGTCTACGCGGTCGCCGATGGCACGGTGATCGAGACGAGCGACGGCGCCCCCGAACGCATTCCGACAAAGCCTCGCGAGCCGACCCGGTTCGACACGGCGGGCGGCAATTACGTCGTGATCGACATCGGTGGAGGACATTTCGCCTATTTCGCGCACCTCAAGACGGGATCGGTCGCCGTCAAGCGCGGCGACCAGGTGAAAGCGGGCGACGTCATCGGTTATTTGGGAGACACCGGCAATGCCGACGGGCCGCACCTGCACTTCCATGTCATGGACGGGCCGTCCCCACTCTCGTCGAACGGAATCCCCTATGTTTACGAGAGCTTCACCGGCGCCGGACGGTTGGCTGGGGACAGCGACCGGCTCATCGAGACCGGCGGCCCGGCCAACATCGATGCGGCGTGGCGTTCGGGACCGCACAAGGCTGAGTTCCCGCTCGACCTCGAGGTCATCGATTTTCCCGACAAATAGGCGGCGCGCGCGCGGTTTGCGTCCCCATTGACCCCCTTCGACCCCGACAATAAGCTCAAAATCGCGAGCTTCGGCCCGCAAGGGAGCTCATCCGAATGACGGCGACGATCGCGTCAGACGCAGCGCCCAGACCGCCCATCGACAAGACGGCGCTGCTCGCCAAATATCGAGCCGAGCGCGACAAGCGGTTGCGGCCGGACGGCAACGCGCAATATCTGGCGCTGAAGGGCCGCCTAGCGCACTTTTCCGAGGACCCCTACGCCCCGTTCCGGCCCCGCGAACCGAAGACCGACCATGTGACGTTCGCTTTCGTCGGCGGCGGCTTCGCGGGCCTCGTGACCGGCGCACGGCTGGTCGAGGCCGGCTTGAGCGACGTGCGCATCCTCGAAAAGGGCGGCGATTTCGGCGGGACCTGGTACTGGAACCGGTACCCCGGCGCGCAATGCGACACGGCGTCGATGGTCTATATGCCGCTGCTCGAGGAGACAGGCCACAGGCCGAGCGAGAAATATGCCCATGCGCCGGAAATCCTCGCGCAGTGCCAGCGCATCGGCCGCCAGTACGGGCTTTACGCCAACGCGCTGTTTCACACCGAGGTCGTGGAGCTGAAATGGGACGAGGCGAACTCCTGCTGGACAATCAGGACCAATCGCGGCGATCGGTTCACGGCGAGCTTCGTTGGCCTCGGGACCGGGCCGCTTCACGTCCCCAAACTGCCGGGCATACCGGGCCTTGAGACTTTCAAGGGCCATTCCTTCCACACCAGCCGATGGGACTACGACTATACCGGCGGCAGTCCCGCCGGCGAGGCGCTGGACAGGCTTGCGGACAAGCGCGTCGCGATCATCGGCACGGGCGCCACGGCGGTTCAGTGCGTGCCGCATCTGGCGCGCGCCTGCCGCGAGCTTTACGTCTTCCAGAGGACGCCGTCCTCGGTGGACGTGCGGGCCAACGCGCCGATCGACCCCGACTGGTTTGCATCGATCGCGACGCCCGGCTGGCAGCAGCGCTGGCTGGAGAATTTCACCGACAACTCACAGGGCGGCTCGGCGACGGAGGATCTGGTTCAGGACGGCTGGACCGATCTCTCGCGCCGGATCCGCGCCAAGATCAAGCAATTGCAGACCCGGGAGCCGCTGACGCCGCAGATGGTGCTGGCGGCCTACGAAGATTCCGATTTCGAAAAGATGGAGGAAATTCGCGCGCGGGCCGACGCCGTCGTCAGGGATCGCGAAACCGCCGGGAAGCTCAAGGCCTGGTATCGCCAGCTCTGCAAGCGTCCCTGCTTTCATGACGAATTCCTGCAGGCTTTTAACGCGCCGGGCGTGCGGCTGATCGACACCGACGGCAAGGGCGTCGAGAGGATCACCGAGACGGGGGTCGTCGCGGCCGGCGTCGAATACGAGGTCGACTGCATCGTCTACGCCTCCGGCTTCGAGTTCGGCATCGGCGGCGCGGAATACCATCGGCGCGCCGGGTTTGATCCGACCGGTCGGGGCGGCCTAAAGCTGTCGCAGGCCTGGGCGGACGGCATGAAGACGCTTC
>Ga0182016_10005797_pt1 | contig 13154 bp, 18 predicted proteins | sample 712S2MmetaG_FD_120491 | JGI IMG/M metagenome (GOLD analysis project Ga0182016, IMG submission 120491) | Permafrost microbial communities from Stordalen Mire, Sweden - 712S2M metaG | ecosystem: Environmental > Terrestrial > Soil > Wetlands > Permafrost | place: Sweden: Stordalen | collected...
AGTTGACCACTGGTAATTAAAAACATTCTATCTGTTAGAATGCTTTTTAATATTGGAGTAATCTCAATCTTAGATAGATCCTCCTCTTTCTACTATCCATCTTTGTGCTCTTAATATTAATGGAAGATAATAATTAACAAAATGTAGAATATTAGTCTTATATAACCCTTGTAGACTATCAACCAAAATATCATCAAGCATAGTATTACTGGGATTAAAGTTAGGTATTTGTTGATATAGTATGGGGATCATCTGTTGAAATAGTTGATAACAGATGATAGCAATAGGAGAATAACCTAGCACTATACTTCTAATAGTTTCACTTAATTCTGTGGGAAATGTTTCTTTTCCGTTAAAATGAGACAATAATAACTCAACATTTCTTCTGTATTTCTCCTTGAACCAAAAGTTAGTACCAAGATCATCCTTAAGAAGGATGACACCACATTTTAATGCTGATTCTCTTAATTCAATATCTTTAGGTGTTTTCTCATAGTAATATTGCAATTCTTCGGGATTAATATTACTATCATAATCTGTCATACAAACAGGTTTCTTATCACATAGAACACATGCTATTTGGTGATCCCAATTATCTGACACATTATTATCATTGTAAAACGTAACGAAATCTTCTGGGATGAATGTGGATCCTCCACATTCATCTACCTTATACTTACTCTGATAAAAGGCGAATATATCATCACAGATAGACTTTGGGTCCATTTAATATAACATAATATTCTAATAAAAAAGTAAATATATCATCATAGATTTTGAGTCTATCTAAAATAATATATAATATTCTAATTATATATCATAATTATGCATCAATCCGGTTTAGGACAGATATCCTTCATATGTTACAGTAAGAGGTACTACGATATCTGATATCTTAACTACTTCATTATCAATCTCAAAACTAGTTATGGGAATTCGAGGACATCCATTAACTGTAATAAGACTACCTTTCATAATTCCTTTTCTACCGTCAGATGTTTCAAAAGAGAGGATTATCTCCTTCATATCTGGGACTTTCTCCTTATCAAAGCCAAATGGATATAATATAAGGGATTCATTGAGTACACGTCCTGGTAATACAACTGATAATCTTAGGAATGTACCGACGAGAACGACAGTTGAATCAGTACCTTCATAACTAGGATTATTAAAAAAAGGAGACACTTTACATTTTGAATTAGCTACCTTTGCTGAGATTTTATCTGTTATCTCCGGTACTACAGTGAAGAGTTGCTTACATACTTCTTTTTCCACAAGAGAAACTACATTGAGAGATCCACTCAAAGATTTCTCTATCTCAAGAAACTTCCTATTTAATATTTCTTCTCCTCTTTTCTCTAATTCAGCTAGACTTTCGTTTAATACTTCCTCATCTCTTTTCCTTAATCTTGATATCTCTTCTAATTTCTCATTTAATACTTGTGCATTCTTTTTCTCTAATGCAGATACCTTCTCCTTTAACATTTCTGTAGATCTCCTCTCTACTTCTTCTATTCTATTATTTAGTATGTCATCTAATGCAGATACCTTCTCCTTTAATACTTCTACACTCTTCTTTTCCAATCTCTCTGCTGTCTCATCGGATAGATACTCTCTTAATGGATCTAATGATGGATGATCTACATTTATCTTCTCAGCCGGATACACTTGTATATCCGGTGTATCGCTAATGGGATCTGCTAAAGGTATATCTATTTTAGCAGAATGAGAAGAAATAAGAAGAACTGGTTCATTCAACTCTCTAATTTTCTCTGTCTTGTAATCGATGATCTGATATGAGATTTCAGGTCCGTTGGATGAATCAGTAGGAACAATATTAATAGATGTATCTTTATCATGTCTAAATTTTGTCTTATTTTTGGGAGATAATTTGATTTCGATCGTTTGAACTGGTTGAAAATCGAAATTAAAATCATCCGATTCTACTGTCAAAATATCAGAAAACCTACTAGATCTAAAATCGCGCTTTAAATTTTCTCTCACATCTATTGACTCCATTTTAATATGGGAATTACAAATTTAAACCCCTTTTTGAAAGAGAGATGTCCAAAAACTTTTAATAAAATCTCTTTGGTCGATCTTGCTTTTACGAGAGTTGGAATTGATGGAAATAACTGGGCCTACGTTAACAGAGCCATCGCACAAAAGAAAGTAATCAATCTAACAGATGTTAGTATGGAAGATCCTGATAGCATGGCCATCGATAAACAATGGTTCAATTCTCTCTTAAATTTCATCTGTGTTTGGTTGAATTATTGTATTACTCCATGCTTTATTTTTGATGGTATTCCTCTCAAGGAGAAAGATGATACAAGAGAGAAAAGAAATGAAGCTCGTCTCAAAGCAGAACATGATGTCAATGCTTTGAAAGATGAACTTGCTTCGTTGGATCTTTTGGAGAAACCAACAGATAAGATTATTGAGTTAAGGAAGTTGATGTGTCGTTCTATTAAAGTAGAGAAAGGTGAAATAGAAATGATGAAGATAGTTCTCCGAAGCATTGGTATTCCTTTTATTACAGCTCTTCATGATGGTGAACAGCTTGGTTCCTTTCTTTGTATGGAAGGTAAAATCTCTGCTTTCTATTCTACTGATACAGATTGTCTTGCTTATGGTTGTCCTTTAATTCTTAATCGTTTTGATAGAATGACATACAAAGATGAGGAAGGAAAGAAAGTTCACTACTGTGAGGTTTCAATGATACAGCCAGCACTAAAGGGTTTATCTATGAATCAGACACAATTTATCGATCTTTGTATTATGTCAGGATGTGATTTCAATAAGAATATTCATGGAACTGGTATTGGTAAATCTTATCCCCTTTTAATGAGATATGGTAACATCGAGACTATTAGAGAGAAAGAGGGTAAGGACATATCTTGTCTCAATGTCGAAAAGTGTAGGAATATCTTCCGTCAAAAGCCTTCAATACAATGTATTCAAGAAGGTTCGAAATTAGAACTCGATATTTTCAATCCTTTTCGTGATATTGAGAGAAGTATTGATACAAGAGACACTCTTGATACTTTGGGACTTGGTAATTTCCTCTCTCGATTAAGAGATTTTTATTCTGTGTTAGAAAAGAAGAGAAAACCTATTGAAGAAGATCAGCGAATAAACCTAGTGAGATTAGGATTAGTGGAGGATCCTAACATTGTAAAACTTAAGATAATTTCTCCTAGTACACAATCGAGACCAATATTGAAACTAGTGACTCCGGACACTGGACTCACTTCGAACTAGGATAGTCTAGTTCTAACAATAATGATGTTCATATCAAACAGACATCATTATTAATTTATTAAACCATGATATTTTCATATCAGAGAGGTTACTATATCTTATCGTTCTACTATCATTATACAAGTTATAATATATATCTCGCTTCTATTGTACCTTTCACTGGAATAATGGCTATCCTAATGTATTACTTGTATAATATTTTAGATATCAGTGAGACGGACATCGACATGATAGAAATAATTATTGTTATTATAGTTAGTATATACCAACTTTTTAATATCATTCGAGTACTAGACAGCACAGATTAAATTACCATCGTTATCGTATCGATGAGCGAAACCCTTACAAATGCCACTTGAAACATTTGGTGTTCCTGGACAAAGTAATGCAAAACAATAAGGACTTTGTGTTGTTTCACATTGCTGTACTCTTTTGTAATAAGTGAATGCAATGAACATACTAGCAATTATGAGAATACCAAGGATAACAAAAATAGCTATCACTAGTAACTGCATTTAATATAAAAAGTAAAAATATTTATCACACTAAATATAAATAGTGTACCATTAATATATTGTACTATATTTAACATGGGATCCAAACCATCATTACTACCTCGATGTCGATCTACAGAATGTAAATTACACAAAACTGTAACATATATTTATCGAGTAAGATTGACAGACTCGATTGATGAATCGTTAATCGATATATTACCATGGTGGGTCTCTACCACTGTTTCCGATAATGAGATGTTATATTGGGCTTGTGATGCTTGTATTGATAAAATTCCTTTACACTCAGTATTTCAACACGTATAGGAACATGTATGATAGATAAAATAATCATAAAATAGTACTACAGACATACTATTTTAGTGTGGAAGAGTGTATTGATAAAAATAATCACAAAATACTATACTTGTATAGTATTTTTAAATGGAGAGTAATATATCAGATAAACATTCTGTGTCAAGATTAAGACTAAAAGTAGTTCCACAAGAAAGTCTATCAGATAAACATTCTGTGTCAAGATTAGAACTAAAAGTAGTTCCACAAGAAAGTCTATCAGATAAAATTTTCTCTTTTATCGCTCTTACCACTTCTATTCCTTGTATATATAATGTGATATCTCGGTTAAATAGAAGTCTAAGAGACTATTGTAAGAAAATACTAGAGAGGAAAAAGAAAGAGTATTTATTAGAAGTGAGAACATCTTATGAACATTATTTCCATCTTCCTGATGGTCGTCGAGAAGGAGTATACGAAAGGTTTTATTGTAATGTATTAGTATCTTCTAGTATTTTTGTTAATGGAAAAGAAGAAGGATGTTGGTGGTCCACTGATATGAATGGTAATATGGAAGGAGGTATTTATAAGAATGGTCTTCTACATGGTACTTACATAGCGACATATAGGAATAAACGATTAAAAGAGAGATCTAACTGGTTTCTCGGTAAGAAGGAAGGACTATTTGAGAGATGGTCTAATGATGGTAAATTAAAAGAGAAGTGTTTATATAAGAACGATCGAGTCACGATTAGATTTTCTGTTTAAAAATGTAAAATATATAAACACGAAATGAATATTTAACACGCATCAAATGGAGTCATCTTCCAGATGTCAATATATGATTCCCGTGGTCATGATATACGAGAGAGTTGATCAATAGTAAAAAAAAACAATGCATAATCCATACATTGTTTTTACAATATTTTGCTTGGTGTATTATTAATCATGATAAAGTAAAATTGATTAATAATGCTGCTACATAAAACGTTTCATTATTAACAGCACAACTAATAGTTAAAATTTTGCCCAATTTCAATACTATCTATGTCGTTCATGCAAGGAAGAAGCGATCGCGGCTGTTATTATGATACAGTATTAAAATTGGGGAAAGCTCTCAAGTTATGTCCTATTTCTGATAAATTATCTCGAGAAGAAAATATCGAGATAATCTGGTCAATCGATAATTCCATCCCAAAACACTATGTGAGTAAACATGTCAACGATCATTTCGATATACAAGCCGATCTGGCATCAATGGGACCTATTCCATCATACGATCCCAAACTACTTGATGGAATTCCCGATAAGAGATTAACCTATTTATCGTCAGCGTACAGGAATATGATAATGGGTAAACGCGTGGATATTTCATCCTTTACCCCCAATGATGCGTTTATCGAGGCAACGTCTCATTCAGCGGAAGATAACATCAAATACAATAGAGATCCAAATATGCTATCACCCGTCGATTAAAAACATTAAAATACATTAGTACTAATGTATTTTTCCTATCTTATTACCTCCTAAATATTTTATCTATCTCATCACATCTTATTATCTCTTAAATATTTTATCTATCTTACTACATTTAGAATGTAGGAACATTGCAGCCATTTGGAACAACATCTAAAACATCAGCCCAAGCACAAGTACAACCCGGTGGATAACTACTGTCTCCTTGTACTGCACTACAAACAGTCAACATACCATATAATGAAGTTGTTCCTTGCCAGCAGAGACCATCAGTTCCTGTTATACCTGATGGTCCAGTGGCTCCTTCGGCACAACATGACCAATCATCCCAACACCAAATATTAGGATAAATGGAACATTTAAGCGCTTGATCATAATAATAAGCTGCAAAGGTAGCAGCAACAACGAATAATATTAAAAGAATACATCCAATAACAACATAAGCAAATCCTATTCCTTCTGAAGCAGCAGCCATTTACATAGTCTAATTAAAATGAATGATATTTTATTTATATCAACGAGATCTATATTATAAATATAGAATAAAATGTCTTTTTATATTCAAGTAAGTGGATTTGGAACAAATGTGATATATAAGGTATCACATACAACTAGTATGTCAAAGATCATCTCCTCTTTCAATGATAAGACAGCCTCTAGTGTTATGTTGAGTACCTACAGAGTGGAAAGAAATGGTACTGTCATTAGAGGAACAGATACAGTAGGATCTCTTGGGTTAGTACCTAATGATCTTATCGTTGCAAATTAAAAAAAAAGAGGATCATGATTAACTCCAGATATATACAAGTTAATCACGATCCTCTTTTTGCAAAAATGAATGATATTAAGATAAGATTCATACTCTCAGGTAATAACCCATCGTTATTATGTCTTCATCTAAACGTAATATCGTTTTTATTAGAGTTCTCGGTTATGCAAGAGAAATGAGAGTTAAAATTTCTGGAGATACATCCTTAATGTCAGTTATAATAGCATTCTCTAATTTTGCTATGATTGATATGTCAGTGCATGCATTTCGAGTGAGAAGAACTCAAGTTCATATCATGGCTTGTGATACTGCTGATTCTCTACATTTGAGATCGGGTGATGTCATTGAGGTAATAATTCCTAATTGATTTACCTTTATCTCAATTAAAAAAAATATTCTAGTCCAACTACGGATTGGAATATAATACTAAGCATAAAATGTCAATTGTAAAAGAAAGACCTCTATATATCTTCCTCTCTGGTCTTGATGTAAAATTTGCTATCAAGATATTACCCTCAACGTGTATGAGGAAAGTAATGGCTCGTTTTCACTCTGAATTATCTCGTTCATCCCAAGTGACGAGTGATCTGGTATTTATACTGAAAAGAAACAAAACATTAATAACACCAATGGATACCCCCATTTCTCTGGGAATGCTAACTAATGATACCATTTTGGTTAGCATCTCTCAGAGTAATTGATTGTATTTATTGTAAAATTTATGTGTGAGTATTTCTAGTGTTAATAAATACAATCATATTAATATGTCTTCACTGCCGCGACGTATTGCTCCTGTTTTGAATAATGAGATAGTGTATCTCAATGTTATTGGTTACGGAAAGAAGCTGAAATATAGAGTATCTCTTGATTACTCTCTTTTTGAAGTTCTTAGAATGTTTTGTCGATCATGTTATGCTGATCTAAATGATTTCTCTTTCGAGATAGAAAGAAAGGACATATTAGTTGAGTGTCATGATACGCCTCGATCACTTGGACTAATTAACAACGATAACATTGTATTAATAGTAAATTAAAAAAACCTACTGTGCACTATGCCAGTAGGTTTTTTCACTTAATAATACTTCATTATGTACATAATGAAGTATTATTTTATTGTTTTTAATTGGTTTTGGGGATGCTACCTGAACTTCTCAGGAGAGCTCTCCTACCCTCTGGTATTTTCTTTGCTTGTTCAAACTTGCTTCCATCGATAACCAGTTCATCTATATTATTATCAGTGTTCTTTACTGGATGTATTATTCTATCCATGTTGCCATTGATGAGTAGGTCGTCAACATCTCTCACTGGATCTATTATTTTATTCTTATCGAGACATGTGTGCTCATCTAGTATAATATCTTGTTCGGGAACAAGAATTTCAGTTGATCTGGTCAACTCTTTTGACTTGGAAAGGAATGACTCAGTCTTGACGTCATCTTGAGATCGAGACATCATGTATCTTTGAGTATGTTGTTGATGGTGGAAACGACACATTGCCATATATTGAGCTTTTCCACCAATGACCGTTTGTTCTTTTCCACCAGATAACCTTGCAGTAAAAGGAGCATGAACATTGAGAATATCTCCAATGATATTACTTTGACTCATAGTATCGATACATCTTTGACATCTAGCTTTGAATTTCTTCACATCATCTGCTATTGGAATAAGACTAAGTATTTGACCGAAAGGTTTCATTTCGAAATCACCATCAAGTCCAGCGACCATGACAATCTTACTTCTATCATTTATCCAATCTCTTACAGTGTCATATAGATCAGGAAAGAATTGTCCCTCATCAACACCAATAACATCAACAGAGCTGACATCAAGAGATCGTAACAAATCAGTAGTAACTCCAAGTATCTTCGATGAGTATTTTCCATATCCCGAATGATGGGTGGAGACAATACAATCAGAATTGGAACTTCTTAATTCTTTATTATGACTGCTATGATTGATGTACATAGCGGATAGACCGGTATCCGCCAATGTAGTAAGTTTACCTAGTAAAGTGGTTGTTTTACCTGATGTCATTGGTCCAAAATATAGTGCTAAGTGACCTTGTCTTCTATTCATTTTCTTTGAATTAAATGAACGACAGATAATGAATTTTTAATTAATCAAAATATACTAGAATCATCATTATCCAAAATGTCAAAGCCATCGGTAAATACTCCCACATTTGTTCTCAAAAGAATCAATATCTTCGATATTGCAGCCAAATACTCTAATGGTTCTTATTGTAAAATTACTATTCCACTTAGTAAAATCAAGATTAAGGATGTTGATGCTATCGTTGCTCCTCAATATAGTACTAATCAATCTGATGCCATATATTCAATCAAAGACAAAATTAAACCATTGATTATGGCAACAACTAATCAGTCTCCTTATGAGGTATTCAGCAGAACTGGCGGTAAAAGAGAGAAAGGTGGAATATGCGAATGGTGCTTTCAACCTTACACACATGAAGGTATCGGTGTAATAATTGCATCTAAGATTGAAATGTTCTCTATAATTGAACCGGGACAAAAAGAGACAAAAATAAAGAAATGTTTCATCTTCTGGGATGAAGGTCTTGGTTTTTGTTCTAATGAATGCAATTGTGCTTGGTGTTATCGATATTCTTCTCTCCCTCCGAATATGAGAGATCCTTTGACTCTTAATTCTATTAATGCTCTCAAGTTGTTACATCAGCTTCAATATCCTAATGCAGGTCCGCTAGTTCCAGCACAAGATTATCGATTGATCAAAGAAAATAAAGGGTCCATTCCGTATGCAGAATGGAAAGGTAATAGCCATATTTACAAGAGGACAACTAACGTCATTGTTATACCGGCGAAAGTTTCTTATCTAAGAATACAGAATGATTAATTCTTCTCATAATACGATATACAAAATACTTTAAATAAAATGTCATCATTAGAAAAGATGACATTTTTCGATTTTAATACTTTCGTAATACTATCCATTATTTTTATCATACTTTGTAATAAACACTGGTCAAGGATAAAAATAGCTCTTTCTGTTCTAAGTACTTCTATCCGTACTTATCGAGATATGAAAGGTATAGATAATCTTCAGGTCTTTGGTGATTATGCCGTTATTACATATTATCATAGAGGGAAAGAATATAAATTGTATACCAGTTATAAAATTACTTCTGATGTTAGTAATAGTATTGTTTTATTAACAACAAATGATAATCGTGTATTAAATATCACTAATCCACCCGGTTTACCCTATACAGTGAGTGCTAATATGATGAAAGGAAAGAAAATAACAGTAAAGAACTGGATGAATGAAACTTCTACTGACTTTGAAGGTGATCTCTTACCGGTACTATCAAGAAAACGAGAGTGATCATCCTGAATTGTCTTGATAGTGTTGGGAAAAGAATGTATAGTAATTATTATACATCATTACAAATAATAATAAAAAATAATAAAGAGTAATTACTCTTTATTAGTCCGAGGAGGTAAACGCATTGTGAGACATCAAGTCATATCAGGATGCTGATATGACTTGATGTCAAAATAGAGAATTAATATTATTTATTACGAATAGTAAATAAAGAAGGAACAAGAAAATCTATTCTGTTTCTATTGCGCTAATCGCTGCATTAGTTAATGCAGAATTAGAAGATCCTGTAGAGGGACCATTACCATTTGTTGCTGATATAAGAGCTGCAAGATTAGTACCTTCAAGATCTCCTGGATTCTTAGAAGAGGAACCTCCAGAAAACATTAGTAAGAAAAATATACCACCTATAATAACACATGCTACTATTGCTACTGCTATAATAGCAAATAGACTTACACTGGTATTACTTTGAGTAACGGAAGCTTGAGCTGAATTATAAACTACTACTCGAGATAAATTAGTCATTGTACAACTAGCATTAGCACTAGCTGGCTGTGCTATTCCTATCTGAAACCCAGCAAATCCTCCTACACTAGAATTGGCAGCATAAAATAGATCATTACTTTGGGTGAAACTAGCAGTAGCAGAACAGGTTGATTCTTCGATTTGTGTAATATAATTAGTTATGCTTTCATTAATACCAGCATAATTAAATTGCCCAGCGTTCCCGAGATCACCTAGAATACCAGTGATCGAACTATTCTGTTGATTCGCTACAGCTGATAGTATGTTTGAAACTTCACTCTCTATAGTATTATTCATGACACAACTTGTGCTAACGGTACAAGCAATTTCAAATCCAGCGTCTCCTCCCACAGTAGAATTTTCAATAATAACAACATCACCAGTTTGAGAAGCGGAACAGGATGCTTGACAAATCTGACTAGATTCGTTCAGAATACTTGTCATAGTAGTCTGATTGATATCCGTCTGATTTACGCTAGGCAACATTCTCCTTTTTCTTCAAAATAAATTATAATATTGATTGCAATTATTCTTCATAATTTTGTCTTGATAAGTCGATAATCTACTGAGAAATTAGAAGTAAGGAATTCTTTGAAAATATTGTATAAGAAATTATTCGAGATATCGATACCTGGTAATATAGATTACCCTATTAACGATATTTTATGATCAACAGTTGATCATATCGATTAGAAAATAAGAACGATAAAGCGAGCATATTAAAAATTATCTACTATAATTATAGTAGATAATTTATTAGTACTACCAAGAGTATATTGGTATTATGGAGAGTATATTGGTATTATGGAGAGTATATTGGTATTATGAAGAATAATACTTACTCATAACGTAGTCAGCACGTTCAGTATATAGGATATTACCTGGTACTCTTCTCTCAAATTCATCTGGTGATAATTGAACTACTTCATCTAACGACATAGCATCTGGAGCCAATGTTGATTGATCTCTCGCTCTCATGAGATAATCTCTTAACTTAAAATAAAAATAAGTATCTTCATCCTCCAAATCCAAATACTCTTTATCAAAATGTACAGTAGGATCATCAACAACACTGCCATAATTACCTGAATTATTAATATTATCTTCGATATAATTAGAGAAGTATAATCCGTAATCTGCTATGGGAATGCTAATACCAATTAATGACGCTACGTTTCTTGCTGCATTATATTCACCTAATGTTCTATCGTAAATAAGAAGGAATTCTTCAAAAGGTGAAACATTACTATCATAATCATTGTATACAATATCATCGCTATTATGGTTATATTTTATATAATGATCATTATCATAATTTGATGTCTCTACTGCATTAACAAATCCAACTTTCGAGCCGTAAATTATAAGAAAAAGATCTTGAATTTCAATAGAAAGAGTATCCCATAGATGATATCTATCGATTTTATCTTTGAAATATGGGAGAGACATCAATGACCATTGATCACGAGTAAGAAAAAAGAAAAGATCTTCATTTGAGATATTATCATTTATAATACTGGGATCTATATGTTCTATTTCGTATTCATAATTAATCTCGTCGTTATCATAAGGAATATCGGGATATAATACTTCCCTAATCAAAGAATATCGATCATCTGACTTATAATATTCTTTTATTTGTAAATACCTCTTGAGTGAGACATTAACTGGATATCTTGCAATATCCAGAAGATCATCAGCAGTAAGTTCTCCAATAGAATACTTCCCATTATTCACCGTTCTTAATAATGCACTATTCGTATCGAATCTATCAAAAGGATCTTCTTCTAGAATAGTAGGGACTAAAATATTTCCTTCGTTCGCTAGTTGGAATGCTTCATCTTCTGATTGTATATCTTGTAGACTGATGCTATTCATATTGCCTTTATTAAAAACGACATTATATTAATGTCGTTTTTTTAATTATAATGAGTTTCTGATCTGTGTAACAAGAAGAAGGAGATCCCTCAATCTGTTCATCAAGATTTCTTTTTCATTTGTTGAAAGATGTAATGGACAATAACCTAATCTACTCTCTTGTAATAAATTACAACCGACGAATTGACATGGAGGTATTGGTAATGTTGATTCTGTGATATTAGAGTTGTTAGAGATTAATTGGTCGATGTTGGGCAATTGGATATTGTTATAGTGAGACATTCGTATAATGTATTACTTATAATCGAGAAGATTTTTATCGACTATTTTCATCATTTTTATTTCATTCTGTTACTAGCAATCATATGATTCTTGATAATCATAACAAGATCTTGTTTATTCCTTGCTTGGTATAATAATGGTGAAGCACCAATTGTTACTGCTATCTCGTATAGTTTACTATCATTTAACTCATTAGCTATTCTACCTCTTGTAGCATCTAACATAAAGCTAGAGGAAGAATGGAAAGGAATAGTAAAAATTCTGAAATGAGAATTAACCATACAGCCATAATAATCCATGATCTCTTGATCATGAGAGAATTACAATATACATAATATACATCAATTATATTATGTTTTTTAATATGTATTATCCATAACAACATTTCTATCCTTAATAGCTTGTATTAGCTCCATCTTAGTATAACAAATACAGAAACATTTGAATAATCGAGAGACAGCATTAACATCAAATTTTGCATAATGTTGAATAAACAGATTGTCAATCTCTGCATCAGGTATCACTGTAGATTTTGGTTGAACTCCAATATCGATGGCAATTTGAACGAGTTGAAAAGAAGAGATCGTCGTGGCTAATCCTTCCTTCGAAATAATGTTTCCATTATGAGATGGAGTCCATTTTATAATGGAAACATTATCTCCATTGCAATCAACATTAGAAAGATATGAATAACACTCTCTTGACATTTTCCTTATCTTACAATGTCAAGAGAGTTGAGTTAATTCTTTTTATTCATTAATTTTAATGAAACACTAACACACTTCCTTACATTGATCTAATGCACA
>Ga0182016_10005799_pt1 | contig 13150 bp, 11 predicted proteins | sample 712S2MmetaG_FD_120491 | JGI IMG/M metagenome (GOLD analysis project Ga0182016, IMG submission 120491) | Permafrost microbial communities from Stordalen Mire, Sweden - 712S2M metaG | ecosystem: Environmental > Terrestrial > Soil > Wetlands > Permafrost | place: Sweden: Stordalen | collected...
CCTCACCGCGCTCGCCTTCGCGCTCTGGCCGCTCGGGCGCGCCCACGACATTTCGGTGTCGATGCTGTTTCGCGATCAGATCGCCGCCGAACGGTCCTGGCCGCGGCTGCGCTACGTCATGGCTTCGGCGGCGATCGTCGGTCTGCTTTGTTTGCTGGCGATTTTCTCCACTTACGACCAGCGCGTCGCGATCTATTTCATCATCGCGGCGGCCGTCGTATTCCTTCTGCTGCGTCTCGTCGCCATGCTGACGATGTGGATCGCCCGGCACGTGCCGCGGCAGCGCTCGACGGTATTGCGGCTGGCCATCGCCAATATCCATCGTGCCGGCGCGCTCACCCCGAGCGTCATGCTGTCGCTGGGGCTGGGCCTTGCCTTGCTGGTCACCGTGGTCGAGATCGACGGCAATCTGCATCGCGAATTCGCGGCTTCCTTGCCGGAACACGCCCCCTCGTTCTTTTTCATCGATATCCCAGCCGCCGACACGGATCGCTTCGACGGCTTCATGCGGCAAACGGCGCCGGCTGCGACCATCGAACGAGTGCCGATGCTGCGCGGACGCATCGTTTCGGCGAATGGCATCGGGGCGGACGATCTGAAAGCCGCACCCGGATCGCGCTGGGTGCTGCGCGGCGACCGCGGCATCACCTACGCGAATGCGGTGCCGGCCGGCTCGCGTATCGTTTCCGGCCAATGGTGGAGCGCGGACTATGCCGGCGAACCGCTGGTGTCGCTGGAAAGCCGCACCGCGCACGATCTCGATCTCAAGATCGGCGACACCATCACCGTCAACGTGCTCGGCCGCAACGTCGCGGCACACATCGCCAATCTCCGCGCCGTCGATTGGGAGAATCTCGGCATCAATTTCGTGATGGTGTTTTCGCCCGGAACGTTCAACGGCGCGCCGCATAGCGATATCGCCACGCTGACTTTTGCGGATGGCGGCACGCCGGCGGAGGAAACCGCCGTCGTCAAGGCGCTGGCCGACGCTTTTCCGACGGTGACGGCGGTGCGGGTCAAGGACGCGCTCGATGCGGTCGATAGTTTGGTCGGCAAGCTCGTGCTGGCGCTGCGTGGCGCGAGTTCGATCACGCTTATCGCTGCGGCCTTGGTGCTCGGCGGCGCGCTTGCCGCCGGACAGCGCTACCGCGTCTATGACGCCGTGGTGCTGAAGACCTTGGGCGCCACTCGGGCCCGGCTCACGGCTGCCTATGCGATCGAATACCTCTTGATCGGCCTGGCGACCGTGGTGTTCGGCGTCGCCGCAGGCTCGCTCGCCGCCGATCTGGTGGTGACCCGGGTGATGGATTTTCCCTTTGTCTGGGTGGCGGGCGAGGCCTTGGCGACCGCCACGGCGGCGTTGCTGGTCACCGTGGTCCTGGGGCTTGCCGGCACCTTCTCGGCGCTCGGCCGCAAGCCCGCCGAAGTGTTGAGAAATCTCTGACCGCCGAGCCGCCCAAAGCACCGCCGTTAAGCACCATGAACGGTTCGTAATCCTTGAAAAATATGGCGTCGCACCCATCTGGCGCGGGCTCCTGTTTCGCACTAGATTCCCGCCACTCAGTGTTTCGGCGTTTACAAGACGCCATCCCGGCATAACGCCGGGCCAACCCAGGGGTATTGTCCATGTCCGACTTCGATCGGAATTTCGCAACCGCCAGGGCCGGCTATCGCCCGGACCAGGTCGCGATCGATGCGGGTCTGCGCGCGCACATGATCCGCGTCTACAACTATATGGCTAGCGGCGTTGCGCTGACCGGGATTGTCGCCTGGTTGACCTATCAGGCAGCCGGCGGCGACGCCATCCGCGTCTCCGGCGGTCAAATCGCCGGACTGACGTCTTTCGGCGCCGCCATCTTCAGCGGCCCGCTGTCGATCGTGCTGCTTCTCGGTACGCTCGGCTTGGTGTTCTTCATGAGCTACCGCATCAACCGCTTGGCGGTAGGGACGGCGCTCACGCTGTTCTTCGTATATGCCGGCCTCCTCGGTCTGGCGCTGGCCGCGATCTTTCTGGAATACACCGGCGCCTCGATCACGCGCGTGTTCTTCATCTCGGCCGCGACCTTCGGCGCGATGAGCCTCTACGGCTACACCACGCAACGCGATCTGACCGGCGTCGGCTCGTTCATGTTCATGGGCCTGATCGGCATCATCATCGCCAGCGTGGTCAACATGTTCCTGCACTCGACCGGCCTCGATTGGGCCATTTCGGTGCTCGGCGTGCTGATCTTCGTAGGGCTGACCGCCTACGACACGCAGAAGATCAAGGAAATGTACAGCGCGATGGACGACGGCACCATTGCGGGCCGCAAGGCGGTGATGGGCGCGCTGTCGCTCTATCTCGACTTCATCAACCTGTTCCTGATGCTGCTGCGGCTGTTCGGCGACCGTCGCTGAACCTAAAGCATCTCTGTCTGAACAAGCGCCCCGGGGTTCAACCCCGGGGCGTTTTGTTATGATGAGCACGATGAGCGAGCTCAGCATTCGGGGCGCAGGCCCAAACGACATTCCGGCGATTACGCGCATTTACGCCAACGCCGTCCTATACGGCACGGCATCGTTCGAGCTTGAGCCACCCGACGAGGCCGAGATGCTACGGCGCTTTCAGTCGTTGCTGGCCGACGGCTATCCTTACGTAGTTGCCGAGATCGCCGGAGCGATTGCCGGCTATGCCTATGCGGGTCCCTACCGCGCGCGGGCCGCCTACCGATGGACGGTCGAGGATTCGATCTATATCGCGCCGGAATTTCACCGCCGCGGGATCGGCAAGCTCCTGCTGGCGCGGCTGATCGAGGACAGCGAAGAACGCGGCTACCGGCAGATGATCGCGGTGATCGGCGATTCGGCGCAGGCCGCCTCGATCGCGCTGCATCGCGCGGCCGGCTTCGCCATGGTGGGTACGCTGCGCTCGGTCGGCTTCAAGCACGGCCAATGGCTCGACACGCCGCTGATGCAGCTTGCGCTCGGCGACAGCGATCGTACCCTGCCGTGAGCCAACTTTTAGCGGCATCGAAAGAAAGAGCTCTTTGCTGTGTTGCGGAGGTTCGGTAGCTATTGAGGGTACAATGGAGCCGAGCTGCAAAAGTGTCTTACAAAGATCTTCGCCAATTCATCTCCCAGATCGACGCTCTTTCGGCATTGCGGCGTATCGAAGGAGCCGATCCACGCCATGAGATCGGCGGCATTACCGAACTCGCGGCCGGCATGGCCAATTGCCCGGCTTTGCTATTCGATCGCATCAAGGGGCATGCGCCCGGGTTTCGCGTCCTCACCAATGTGGTGACCAGCCCGCAGCGCGCCGCGCTCGCGCTCGGCATCGACCCCAATCTGCGGCCGCTCGATGCCCTCAAGCATTGGATGGCAAAGCGGCAGACGCTCACACCGCGTAAGCCGGTCGACATCGATAACGCCGCCTGGCTCGAGAATTCCATGCGCGGCGAGGACGTCGATGTAACGAAATTCCCGGCTCCGCTTTGGCACAAGCAAGATGGCGGGCCTTATATCGGATCCGGCAGCCTGGTGGTCATGCGCGATCCCGACGACGGCTGGATCAATGCGTCGATCTATCGCGTGCAGGTCCATGGGCCAAAGGAACTGACGATCCAATTCGATCATAGCGGCCGGCACGGCGCGATGATCGCGAAGAAATATTGGGAGGAGGGCAAACCATGCCCGGTCGCGGTCGTCTGCGGCGAGGACCCGGCGCTATTCATCGCGGGCTTCGAGTATCTGGCGGCGGGCGTCTCGGAATTCGACTTCGCGGGCGCCATCAAAGATGCGCCGATCGAGATCCATCCTGGCCCGCTTACCGGCCTGCCGATCCCGGCCCATGCCGAGATCATCATCGAAGGCCACATCGAGCCGTTCCCCGAGACCTCCCTGCCGGAAGGCCCGTTTGGCGAGTTCACCGGCTATTTCGCCGCCGACCGGCGGCCGTGCCCGGTAATGGCGGTGACTGCGATCCATCATCGCGACGATCCGATCCTGCTCGGTTCGCCGCCCATGAAGCCGCCGCGCTTCCACTTCGGGCTGCCGTTCCGGGCCGCCAGCATCTGGAGCAATCTCGAAAGCGCCGGCGTCACCGATGTCGTCGGCGTGTGGCAGCACGTGTCCCAATTGATGACCGTGGTGGCGCTGCGACAGCGTTATGACGGCCATGCCAAACGCGCAGCCCTGATCGCCGCCGCCAACAGCTACATGGGGCGCGTCGTCGTGGTGGTCGACGATGACATCGATCCATCCAATCTCGCCGACGTGATGTGGGCTTTGTGTACGCGCTGCGAACCGTCGGAACAGACCGACATCATCAGAAATGCCTGGAGCTCCGCGCTCGATCCGCGGATTCCGCCCGACGCCAAATCACGCGGCGTCAGTTCGCATTCGAAGCTCATTGTCGAGGCGGTGAAGCCTTTCGCCTGGATCGACAAGTTTCCAAAACTTTCCGCCCTCTCCCACGAGGATGCGCTCGCCATCGAGGCAAAATGGGGCGAGGCGCTCAAGCGCGGGGTGTGACGTTCGTCGCCGTTCGCAGGGCAAGCCGGCCGCGGTTCCTATTTATTGCGCGCGGCCGACTCGAAGACCGCATTGACCGCCTTGTTGAGGGCGGGCTTCGCTGCAGAGGTGTCGTTGCCGATACTGGAAATCTTGCCGATCATCTCGGCCTGCTCGCCCGCGGGGAGGCTGATCAGTTCGCCACCCTTGTCGGTCCAGGCTTTGCGTTGCGCGGCGACAAAATCGGCGACGAACGGAGCGATGTCTCTGGAAACGGCCGCTGCATCGTCGTGAAGGATCTTTTGCAGATCCGGCGGCAGCGCTTCGACCCATTTCTTGTTCATCACGACGATGACGTTGACGTAAGGCTGTTCGTTTTCGACGGCATATTTCGCCGCGTCGACATAATGAAGCGGCCCGAAAACCGGAATGGTGCCGAGCGCGCCGTCGATGGCGCCCTGCTGCAGCGCCGGCAGCACGTCGCCGAGCGACATCGCCACCGGGGACGCGCCCATTCGCTTGATCATCTCGAGCTGGAACGGCGACGCCAGCACGCGAATCTTCATGCCTTCGAATTCGGCGAGATGCCGCACCGGTTTGCGCACCACGATCGCGGACGGCCCGGTGAGCATGATGGCCATGCCGAAGAGGCCCTTGTCGGCGCCCAATCCGAGAATCATGCCGTTGACGGGCGGATCGTTGATCACCCGCAAGTCCTGTTCACGGCTCGTAAACAGGCCGGGCGCGCTCAGCGCCTCGTAGCGCTCATCGACGCCGACGAGGAATTCCGGCGGCCCTATCCAGCCCTGGATCGAACCGAACTGGGTGCCTTCGATCTGCCGGGGAATGGAGCCGAGCTGGCTCGCCGGATAAATCTCGCTTTTGATCCGGCCGCCGGAATCCTTCTCGACCGCCGTCGCGAAACGCTGCAGCCATTCCTGCTGCGTATCGTTGAGCGTCGCGGTGCTCAACTTCATGACATAGGTTTTTGTATCCTGGGCCTTGGCCTCATCTGCCACCGCTGCTGCCGGCGCCACAAGCGCCGCGACCAGCGCGACAGCGATCACGGCGCTTGCGGCGCCGACCGATTCGTTTCGTCTAACCGTCATACCGCGCTCTCCTGCACCGAGCCGAATTGGACTTGCTCGATGCCGTTGCAAATATCGTGCAACGCGCCGCGCAGGCGCCACGCGCGCCAATCTGTGCCTACCTTGAGTGCTTGGACGTCCTAACCCGCCACGACCCGGAGCGAGCGGTCGAGCGCGCTGAGCACGCGGTCGAGCTCGTGACCGCGGCGCAGGATGTGGCCGGTCGCCGAGATGACGCTATAGGCGCCTTGGCGGCGGCCGAGTCGCGGATTTTTCTCGATGCGGTAGATCGGCATTTCCGAGGCGCGGCGGAACACGGAAAACACCGCGCGATCTTTGAGGAAATCGATGGCGTAATCGCGCCACTCGCCGTCGGCGACTTTGCGGCCATAGAGCCTGAGGATGCGGTCGAGCTCACGCCGGCTGAAAGTTACTTCACTGGCTGGTCCAGGGTTGGCGGGGACTTGCGATCGTTGCTCGCCCCCGCGGTACGCGCTGGGATCGGTTTCGCCGAGATCCATACGGCGCCTCCTTCACTCAGGACTTTGTCATCACAACTTCATGATCGCGCCAGAACGGTCAGCCGGCAAGCCTTCTTTGCGGGCTTTTTAGCGCTGCAAATGGGTTGTGAAGACGCCGGGATTGACGCAGCCGCAATGCCGCGGTGCGTCATATTTGCACGCTGAATCACGATATTGTTAAGCGAATCATAAAGCGGCCCTATTTCGGCCAAGCACGCGCCAAGCTAGAATGTGAAACAGTAATCGTTGCCTCAAGGCCCGGTTCGGATCGTGTTCCGGATTCCTCAGCCCCCCAGCCCCCCGGGGCGCGGACGGACCGGGCCAGAGCAAGCGTAGTCACTACGGTTCAATTCCCCAAACCTGTCAGGCCGGCGCGAGCCGGCCTTTTTTGTTGGCAGGATCCGAGCAGCGAGTAGCGAATGGAAGAAGAGCCCCTATTCGCCACGCGCGACTTCGCTATTCGCGATCGCTACTTCAGCGGCAGATAGGCAGCGCCGAGGATGATGCCGGGTTTGTCGCGGCTGCCCTCCTGCACCATCACGGCGGCGGCATCGACGCCATCGGCGGCGATCTGCGACACCGGCACCTGCCAGTTCGATTTTGCCCCGGTCCAGTCGCCGACCTTCACCCAGCCGCGCACCACATTGTGATAAGTGACAGTGCGGCCGCGATTCTCGCCGCGGCCGATTTCGACCTCGACGGCCTTGGCCAGCGGACACAGCCAGACCTCGCCCGCGGCGTGCTCGTTTTCCGCCGACTCGACCTGAATGTTCAAACTTTGCCCGCTGCCGCCGGCGCCGCCGATCGTCAGTCCGACCGGAAGCGACATCACGCCCGATTTCTGATCGGTCTGCGCGATGGCACGCTCAACGGCGGCGCGGTCGCTGCCCAGCACGTGCGTCGCGCCGTTGACCACGATCTGCGGCGTATAGACTTGGCGATCGCCGCGCACGCGTGAATAGGCGCGTTGCCGCGCCGAATGTGCCGGACTGGCGAGCGTGTCCTTCCAGCCGAGATAGTCCCAATAATCGATCGGCACGCTGAGCGCGACCACCGAGGAATCGCCGGACAATTCGCCGAGGAGCTTATCGGCGGGAGGACAGGACGAGCAGCCCTGGCTGGTGAACAGCTCGAGCAAAGCCCGCGGCTCGGCGGCGCGCGCCACGGTTAAGCTCGCAACGGCAAAACTCGTAACGGTGAAAGTCGCAAGCAGAAAACCGGCAAGCGGAATGGCCGCACTGAACGGTAGACACGCGAGGCGGCGACGCAGCATTCCAAACCCTCCACCCGCAGCCCCGGGTGACGCTTTTGCGACGGCGCCATCTGTAGCGCCGGCGCCAGTCACCCGCCACTCACTTCGCAGTGAGGCAAAGCCTCAAGAGCTTGAGCCTGGAGTTTACGCCGCAAGACTCGCCGAAGCGTTAAGCGGCGAGATGGCGCAGCACGTACTGCAGGATGCCGCCGTTGCGGTAGTATTCGAGCTCGTCGCCGGTATCGATGCGGCAGATCAGCGGCACGCGCTTGAGCCCGCCGTCGGCTGCGATGATCTCGGCTTGCAGGCGTTGATGCGGCTTGAGATCGCCGTGCAGGCCGCGAATGGTGACCTGCTCGTCGCCCTTGAGCCCGAGCGTCTGCCACGACGTGCCTTCTTCGAACACCAGCGGCACGACGCCCATGCCCACCAGATTGGAGCGGTGGATGCGCTCGAAGCTCTGCGCGACCACGGCGCGAACGCCGAGCAGGACCGAGCCCTTGGCCGCCCAGTCGCGCGACGAACCGGTGCCGTATTCCTTACCGGCGAAAATCACCAGCGGCACGTGCTCCGTCTTGTAGCGCATCGCCGCGTCGTAGATCGTCATGCGCTGTTTCGACGGATAGTGGATGGTGAAGCCGCCTTCGACGCCCGGCACCATCTGGTTCTTGATGCGGATATTGGCAAAAGTGCCGCGCATCATCACCTGGTGATTACCGCGCCGCGTGCCGTATTGGTTGAAGTCCTTCGGCCGCACCTGATGGTCGCGCAGATATTCGCCGGCGGGGCTTTCTTCCTTGATCGATCCGGCCGGCGAGATGTGGTCGGTCGTGATCGAATCGAGGAAGAGCCCGAGGACGCGCGCATCGACGATGTCCTCGATCGGTTGGGTGCGCTTTTCCATGCCTTCGAAATAAGGCGGGTTCTGCACATAGGTGGAACGATCGTCCCACTTGAAGGTGAGGCCGCCCGGCACGTTGATCTTGCGCCAATTGGCGTCGCCCTTGAAAACGTCGCCATATTTGCGCTGGAACATCTGCTTGTTGATGCTCTTGCGGATGACGGCGGCGATTTCCTTGTTCGACGGCCAGATGTCGCGCAGATAGACCTTGCGGCCCTTCTGGTCGGTGCCGAGCGGAGCCTTGGCGAGGTCGACCTGCATCGAGCCGGCGATCGCATAGGCGACGACGAGCGGCGGCGAAGCGAGATAATTGGCGCGCACGTCGGCATTGACGCGGCCTTCGAAATTGCGATTGCCGGACAGCACAGCGGCAGCGACCAGGTCGTTCTTGTTGATCGCCTCGGAAATCTCTTCCGGCAGCGGACCCGAATTGCCGATGCAGGTCGTGCAGCCGAAGCCGACGAGATTAAAGCCGAGCGCATCGAGATATTTCTGCAGCCCGGACTTCTGGTAATACTCCTCGACCACTTGCGAGCCGGGCGCCAGCGAGGTCTTGACCCACGGTTTGACCGTAAGACCTTTTTCCACCGCCTTCTTGGCGAGCAAGCCGGCCGCCATCATCACGCTCGGATTCGACGTATTGGTGCACGAGGTGATCGCGGCGATCACCACATCGCCGTTGCCGAGCGTATGGTCGCGGCCTTCGACCGGCACCCGCTTGTCCATCTCGGCGGACTTGTTGAATTCCTTGTCCATCGACTGGGCAAAGCCGTTCTTAACGTCTTTCAAGGCGACGCGGTCCTGCGGACGCTTCGGTCCGGCGAGCGACGGCTCGATCGAGCCGAGCTCGAGCTTGAGCACCTCGGTGAAGAATGGCTCCGCCGTGCTCTTGGTGCGATACATGCCTTGCGCCTTGGCATAGGCGATGACCAGCGCCACGCGGTCGGCGGCGCGGCCGGTATCGCGGAGATACTTGATGGTATCGTCGTCGACCGGAAAGAAGCCGCAGGTCGCGCCATATTCGGGCGACATATTGCCCAGCGTGGCGCGGTCGGCGAGGCTGAGGCTGCCGAGACCCGGGCCGAAATATTCGACGAACTTGCCGACCACCCCGCGCTTGCGCAGCATCTGGGTGACGGTGAGCACGAGATCGGTCGCGGTGACGCCTTCCTTGAGCTTGCCGTTGAAGCGCACGCCGATCACTTCCGGCAGCAGCATCGAATAAGGCTGGCCGAGCATCGCGGCTTCCGCCTCGATGCCGCCGACGCCCCAGCCGAGCACCGCAAGCCCATTCACCATGGTGGTGTGCGAATCGGTGCCGACCAGCGTGTCCGGATAGGCAAGCTCGGTGGCGACGGTCTTTTTGTCGGGGAAATTGATCTTTTGCTTTGAGGTCCAGACGGTCTGCGACAGATATTCGAGATTGACCTGGTGGCAGATGCCGGTGCCGGGCGGCACGACGCGGAAATCCTCAAACGAGCGCTGCGCCCATTTCAGAAATTTGTAGCGTTCCTGGTTCTGCTTGTATTCCTCTTCGACGTTGCGCTTGAACGAATCTTTGTGGCCGAAGAAATTCACCGCGACCGAATGGTCGATGACCAGATCCACCGGCACCAGCGGGTTGATCTTCTTGGCGTCGCCGCCGAGATGGTCCATGGCGTCGCGCATGGCGGCGAGATCGACCACTGCCGGCACGCCGGTGAAGTCCTGCATCAAGACCCGCGCCGGCCGGAAGGCGATTTCGCGATCCGAGGTCTTCGACTTGAGCCATTGCGCGACGGCTTGAATGTCCTGCTTGGTGACCGAACGGCCATCTTCGTTGCGCAGCAGATTTTCCAGCAGCACCTTGAGCGAGAACGGCAGCCGCGAAATGCCCTTCAGGCCGTTCTTTTCCGCTACCGGAAGGCTGTAATAGGCGTAGGTCTTGGAGCCAACCTTCAGAGGGCGAAGACACTTGAAGCTATCGAGCGAGGCCATGGATTTTTTTCCCATCCTGCCGGCGGGCGCCGGCGCAATTCGACAGGCAAATAATTGCCGGAACAGGGCTCAAAAGGCGTCACCGGCTCGCCCCAGCGCCCGACCTGCGGCTTATAAGGTCTTTTCCCCGCTTGTGCCAGTTCGGCATTGCGCGATCCGCTAATATGATGCGCATAGCGGCGGCATAAACGCGGCGAGAGCCGAACCAATCGGAACTGCACGGATGCGGCTTACCGCTGTCGACCTTCACTGCCACCGCGGCGGCCGTGATGTTTTCTCCGGCTTAGGCTTTGCGGTCGGCGCCGGCGAGGCCTTGATCGTCACCGGGCGCAACGGCGCCGGAAAATCCTCGCTTCTGCGCACGGTCGCGGGGCTGGTCCAGCTGACCCGAGGCCGGCTCGAGCTCGAGGGTGGCGATCCGGAATTGAGCATCGCCGAGCAGGCCCATTATCTCGGGCATCAGGACGCGTTGAAACCGGCGCTCTCGGTCGGCGAAAACCTCGCCTTCTGGGCGGGCTTTTTCGGCGCCCCGCGCCCGGATTTGCCCCAGGCCCTGGAAGCGGTCGGCCTTGCGGCGCTGATCAGGCTGCCCGCCGCCTATCTCTCCGCCGGTCAGCGGCGGCGGCTGTCGATTGCACGCCTCGTCGTGGTCAAGCGGCCGATCTGGCTCCTCGATGAGCCCACCAGCACGCTCGACCTCTCGGCGCAGGATCGGCTCTCCGCGCTGATGCAGGCGCATCTTGCCGAGGGCGGCCTTATCCTTGCGGCGACCCACGGGCCGGTCGGACTTGCCAACACCAGGGAGTTGCGGCTCGAGCAAGCTTCCGTCTCGCCGGCGCTTGAAGGCGAAGAGGTTCTGTCATGAGCCCGCTCGCCGCCATTCTCGTGCGCGACATGCGGATCGCGATCCGCGTCGGCGGCGGCGCGCTGATGGGCGTGCTGTTCTTTCTGGTCGTGGTCACGCTGACGCCGTTCGCGATAGGGCCCGACCTTGCGCTGCTCAAGCGCATCGGCCCGGCGATCCTGTGGCTCGCAGCGCTGTTGGCGAGCCTGCTCGCGCTCGACCGGTTGTTCACGGCCGACCATGACGACGGCTCGCTCGATCTGATCCTGATGGGCCGCGCGCCGCTCGAGCTCGTGGTCGCCGTGAAGGGACTTGCGCACTGGCTCACCACCGGCCTGCCGCTCGTGATCGCGGCGCCGTTGATCGGGCTCTTCCTCAATCTCGACGCTCCGGCGGAAGGCGCTCTGGTGCTCACGCTCCTGGTCGGTACGCCGGCTCTGAACTTTCTCGGCCTTATCGGCGCCGCGATTGCGGTGACGCTGCGCCGCGGCGGCCTCTTGGTCGCCGTGATCGTCTTGCCGTTGACGGTCCCGGTGCTGATTTTCGGCGTCGCCGCCGCCAATGCGGCCGTTATCGGTCCGGTACCGTTCGGGACTCCGTTCACGATCCTTTGCGCGCTGACGCTGATGAGCATCGTCGTCGGTCCGTTTGCCGCAGCGGCCGCCTTGCGGCAGGAGATGGAATAGGACTGCTGTCACGCAAAACTGGCAGGAAGCCTGACGGTACGGATTTTACTGCCGCGGAGAACTGGACTAGAGCATGATCCCGAAAAGTGGGAACCGGTTTCCCGCCTTCGCGAAGCACGCTTCGGCGTTCTGAACTGGAAGTTGCCGATGCCTCTGATCGATCTCGCCAACCCGACGCGGTTTTTGCGCCTCGCCAACCAAACCATTCCGTGGCTCAGCGGCGTGACGCTGCTCGTCTTTGCCTTCGGCATCGACCAGGCGATGATCGCTCCGGACGATTACCAGCAGGGCGCCACGGTCAAGATCATGTTCATCCATGTGCCGTCGGCGTGGCTCGGCATGCTGGGCTGGGGGTTGATGAGCGTCGCCGCGCTCGGCACGCTGGTATGGCGGCATCCGCTCGCCGACGTCACCGCCAAGGCCGCAGCTCCCATCGGAGCGGCGTTTACGCTTCTGTGTCTCGTCACCGGATCGCTGTGGGGACGGCCCGAATGGGGGACCTATTGGGTGTGGGACGCGCGGCTCACTTCCGAGCTGATTCTGTTTCTGCTTTATCTCGGCGTCATCGCCCTGTGGCGCACGGTCGACGATCCGTCGCGCGCGGCCCGGGCGGCGGCGATCCTGACGCTGGTCGGCGCCGTCGATCTGCCGATCATAAAATTCTCGGTCGATTGGTGGAACACGCTGCATCAGGGCGCTTCGGTGTTCCGCCTCGGCGGCTCGACCATCTATCCGACCATTCTAATTCCGCTCTTCATCATGGCGGCGGCGTTCACTTTGCTGTTTGCAACGCTCGTGCTCGCCGCCATGCGCAACGAAATTTTGCGTCGGCGCGTGCGCACGCTGCACCTGATGCAAGCGAACGCCGTGAATTGACCGGGATGATTTGAACAATGGGATCAACCGCTCATATCGACTTCATCGCGGCAGCCTATGCGGCCGCAGCCATTATCATCGGAGCCCTGATCGCTTGGATTGTGGTCGATTACCGGGTGCAAACCCATACTCTTGCCGAGCTTGACGAGCAGGGTGTCGGGCGTCGCTCCGCGACGCCGCGCGCCGATCGGACGATCGAACAGGCCAAGGCCGCGGCCAACGCCCAGGCAAAGGAACGAGCATGAGCGCCGCGGCGGATGACAGCGCGACCCAAGACGCGACCCAAGACGCGACCGAACACAAAAAGCTGGGCTGGCGCCGGGTGATCGTTGCGACGCCGCTTCTCGTCTTTCTCGGACTCGCCTTGCTATTTCTGTTTCGGCTCGGCGACGGCGATGCGTCGTTGATCCCGTCGGCGCTGATCGGCCATCCGGCGCCGCAGACCGCGCTGCCGCCTGTCGCAGGCCTCGAGCGCGACGGCGCGCCTATTCCCGGCCTCGATCCCTTAAGCTTC
>Ga0182016_10005800_pt1 | contig 13149 bp, 11 predicted proteins | sample 712S2MmetaG_FD_120491 | JGI IMG/M metagenome (GOLD analysis project Ga0182016, IMG submission 120491) | Permafrost microbial communities from Stordalen Mire, Sweden - 712S2M metaG | ecosystem: Environmental > Terrestrial > Soil > Wetlands > Permafrost | place: Sweden: Stordalen | collected...
CGATGACACCGGCATCCTGGCCCACGGAGCCGGCACCAGCTACGGCGACGTGGCCATCAATCCCGGCGGCCGCGTCCTGCTGACCCGGCGTCTGAACCGTCTGCTGGCGTTCGATCCTGCCACCGGCGAGGTGGTGGCCGAGGCCGGCGTGACCATTCGCGACCTGCTGCGGGTGTTCCTGCCCCGGGGCTTCCTGATACCGGTTTCGCCCGGAACCGCCTTCGTCACGCTGGGCGGCGCCGTAGCCAATGACGTTCACGGCAAAAATCACGAAGGCGCGGGCAGTTTCTGTACCCATGTCCGCTGGCTCGATCTGCTGCTGCCCTCGGGAGAAATAGTGCGGACCGGACCCGACCAGCGGCCCGAACTGTTCCAGGCGACCGCCGGCGGTGTCGGCCTGACCGGCGTCATTCTCGCGGTCTGCCTGCGTCTCAAGCCGGTTTCGTCCAACGGGGTGGTGGTGACCGAACGGCGCATCCCGGATATGGACGGCTTTCTGGCGGCGCTGGAACAGGTCGAGGTCGGGGCGTATTCGGTGGGCTGGATCGACGCCCTGTCCGGGGGCGGGGCGCTCGGTCGGGGCGTGCTTCAGGTCGGTCGGCCCGCAACCGGGCCGGTGCCGGTGCCGCCCCGGCGGGACCGGAGCCTGCCGGTGGATCTGCCCGGCTTCGTGCTCAATCCCCTGACGGTGGCGGCGTTCAATGCTCTCTACTGGCGGCGGGTGCCGGCGGCCGGGCGCGAACGGGTGCTGGCCTACGAGACCTTTTCCTATCCGCTGGATGCGATTCTCCAGTGGAACCGCCTGTATGGCGCTGCCGGGTTCCACCAGTTCCAGTGCGTGGTCCCGGCCGCCGGCGGACCGGCGGCGTTGCGGCGGCTGCTGGAGGAGACGTCACGCGCGCGCGCCGCGTCGTTCCTGGCGGTGCTGAAGCGACTCGGTGACGGCCGCGCCGGATTCCTGTCGTTTCCTCGGGCCGGCTACACCCTGGCCATGGACTTTCCCCACCGGGCCGGAACCCTGGCGCTGCTGGCCCGGCTCGAACGGGTGGTGCGGGAGCATGGTGGCCGGGTCTATCTGGCCAAGGACAGCGCCCTGTCGCCCGAGGGCTTTGCCGAAATGTATCCCGAGGCGGATCGCTTCCGGGCGGTGCTGGCCGAGGTGGATCCGGCCGGTCGGATGACGTCGGCGCTGGCGCGCCGGCTGAAATTGCGGAGGGCGGCATGAGCGAGGGTGAGACCTGGCTGGTTCTGGGGGCCTCTTCGGCCCTGGCCCGGGCCTTCGCGCTGGCTGCGGCCGGGCGGGGGGCGGCGGTGTTGCTGGCCGGTCGCGACCTTGCCGATCTGGAACGGACCGCGGCCGATCTGCGGCTCCGCACCGGGGCGCGGGTCGGGGTGGTGCCGTTCGACGCCCTGGATTTCCCCGGCCATACCGACACGGTTGCCCGCGCTCAGGCGTGGGCCGGGGACTCGGGGCTCAGCGTTTTCCTGGCCTTCGGCCTGATGCTGCTCCAGGACGAGTGCGAGACGTCGTTTGACGCCGCCCGCCTGACGATAGAGACCAACTATCTCGGCGCCGTATCAATCCTGTCCCGGCTGGCGCCGGTGCTGGAGGCCGGGCGACGTGGCCGGGTGGTCGTGATCGGTTCGGTGGCGGGCGACCGCGGCCGGCTTCGGAACCACCTCTACGGTTCGGCCAAGGCGGGACTGCACGCCTATCTTCAGGGACTGCGGGCCCGGCTGTATCGTGCCGGTGTGCCGGTGCTGACGGTCAAGCCGGGGTTCGTCGATACCGCCATGACCTGGGGTCTGCCCGGCCTGTTTCTGGTGGCGGAGCCCGATGCCGTTGCCCGGGCGGTGTTCCGCCACCTCGACCGCGGCCGGGATGTGGCCTATGTCCCGGCCTTCTGGGGGCCGGTGATGCTCATCCTCCGCCACATTCCCGAACGGCTGTTCAAGCGGCTGGCGATATAGCCGGCGGGGAGCGGCCGGGAAGGGACCGACGGCGGCCGTGCCTAGCCATGGGCGTGGTGGAGGTCGGACAGGAAGTGGCCGACTTCGTTGCGCAGGCCCCCCGACCGGCCGGAGAGATCGTCAGCCAGACCGACCAGATGGCTGACCGCGTCCCGGGTGTTGCGGTTGGCGGTCATGACCTGGGAGATGCTGGCCGAGACCTCGGCGGTTCCGGCAGCGGCGCGTTCGACGCTGGTGGCGATTTCCAGGGTCGCGGCTCCCTGGCGCTCCACCGCCTGCGCGATGGTGACGGTGAGTTCGTTGACGGTGCCGATGATCTTGCCGATTTCGCCGATGGCTGCCACCGCCCGGTCGGTTTCGGCCCGGATGGAGGCGACGTGGGATTGGATGTCTTCGGTGGCCTGGGCGGTCTGATGGGCCAGCGCCTTGACCTCGGATGCGACCACCGCAAAGCCCTTGCCGGCCTCCCCGGCCCGCGCCGCCTCGATGGTGGCATTGAGCGCCAGCAGATTCGTCTGCCCGGCGACGCCATTGATCAGGCTCACGACTTTGGCGATCCGGGTGGCGGCTTCGGACAGTCCGGCGACCACCTGGCCGGTGGCTTCAGCCTCGTGCACCGCATGATGGGTTACCGATGCGGCTTCGCCGACCCGGCGGGCGATATCCCGGACCGACTCGGACAACTCCCCGGCGGCCGTGGCCGCCGTCGCCACGTTGGAGGTGGCGTGGCTGGCGGCAGCCGCGACGGTGGTCGATGTCTGACTGGCGGTCTCCGCCGTGACCAGCAGGGCATCGGCCTGGTTGCGCACGCTGTCGGCGTCGGCCCGCAGCGCCGCCGAAACCGTGTCCATGGCGCCGGCAAAACCGCGGGTCACTTGATCCAGGTGCAGGCGTGAGGTTTCTTTGGCCTGCGCCTCCTGGTGCTGCGCCGCCGCCGCCGCGGCGGCGGCCCGGGCATTCACTCTCAGAATTTCGATGGCCCTGGCCAGCCGCCCCATTTCGTCCGAGCGATCGGCATGGGGCACCACCAGATCGTGAGTTCCGTCGGCCAGCCGACCGACGATCGAGGTCAGCATCCCCAGCGGACGGATGACCCGGGCGCCGACGGTCCACGCCACCCCGGCAAAGATCGTCAACGCGACGCCGAATAAAGCAAGAACACCCAACAGATTTCGCCTTGCGTGGGTCCGTCTGGCATCGGCCACGGCGCGGGCCTCGGTAATCGCGGCATCACGGATGGACAGGATCGACTGGAGCAAGGGGGCGCTCAGCCGCCGCCACTCGGCGCCGGTCATGTCGTAACCGCCGTCGCTCAGCCCTGCCCTGGCCACGCGCTGGCGAAGTGCCGCCAGACCGGGAAGGGTGACGGTGCCGACCTGGCCCATCGCCTCACGCAGGGCCGGTGGGCTGCCCGCGGCCTCGGCGGCCATGGTCAGGCGCTGCCAGGTCAGGTCGGAGGCGCCATCGGCCCGGTCCATTTGCCGCCGCAGTTCGGCCGGCGCGGGCTTGCCGCTGTTGATCGCCTGGAGCATCAGGATGGACCGGCTGCCTTCACTGTCCCGCAGGTTCCAGGCCTCCAGGGCGAGTGCCGCCGGTTGTGCCACGTTGGCGTCAACGGCCGAGAGAGTCGTTTCCATGGTATCGCCAAAGCGGACGATCCGCGCCAGCAGGGCGTTGATGCCGTCAATGATGGTCTGGTTGTCGGCATTGCTCCGTTCGGTCGGGCTTCCCGAAATAAGGGCGTCGGCGCGCCGGCGAAGGTCGGACAGGTCGGTGGCCACCGACCCGATTTCGGCCGCCATTTTTGTTCCTTGCTCAAACGTGGCGGCAGACAGAACCCGCCTCGCTTCGGCGATGGCGGAGTCGGTGCGCCGGCGCGCCTCCATCATGGTCTGTCGCGTGGCATCATCCGCCACCGCAATGGCAACACCGGTGGCGCCGCGCTCGGGAGCCAGGTTTGCCGAAATGGCGGTACTGGCGGCCAGGGTGTCCACCAGTTCCCGACCGGCGGCGGCCGCGTGCGTCACGCGCCACTGTTCCATGACGAGGAGGGTTGCCATTATGGCCATTACTCCCCCGGTTACGACCAGACAGATCGCAAGGAAAGCCCGGATCGACATCACGCCTCCCGATTTCTTACCGATTCCTTAGCATCCTATTGCTTTGAAATCGTAAAGATGCTCACTAAATTAATGCTGCAACGCCAATACTGGTCCAGACTTTGATGGCATGCAACGACTTTTTGAGAGATTGTATGGAAGTGTGGTGCGGCAAGGGATGCTTTGCACAGCAACGAAATTTTGCTGAAATGAGAGATTTCCGCCGCTGTTCTCTTGGCTGGTCTCTTGCCTTGGGTATGGCGCCCCGTGCCGGCCGCCACCATCGTTGATCGGATGGCCGACCTCATGGGCTTTGACCCTCCCTCCGCTTTGAGCCTTCCTTCGGGACCTTGGCCCGGTGATGACGCTCAAACAAAAGAGATGACTCAAAGGCCGGGCGGCGACAAGCCGGTGGAGTCTGTTCGTTATTCATGAGATGGTGAGCAGCCATCGGACGCGGTCACGCCGGCCGGCCTGCGTTTTGACCGGGCGATCCGATGGCCCCGTCAGGACCCGTCAATTACCGTCAGGACCCGTCAATTAAAGGAGCCGGTGTGGCCACCTACGATCACATTATCATTTGCGGCGCCGGCCGGAGCGGCACGACTCTGGTTTCGGGTCTGCTGAACGCCATTGACGGCTATTTGATTCGGGGAGAGAATTACAATTTTCCGTTATACCTTTACAAAGCCTATCGGGCGCTGGTCGAAACCGAGAATAATGCCGGTGCATTCAGTAATACGCCGACCAGCCCGTGGTATCGGGGACAGTATTCTGCCGCCGATTTTATCGAGCATTGCCGGCCGGTTGTGCGCTCGATGCTTTTGGGGGGCAAGCCGTCGGCCTATTTCAATTGTGTGGGCTTTAAGGAAATCCGCTGGCTGGCCCGAGACCTTCAAGGCGAGACGCTTGCCGGTTATTTCGAGTTTCTGGGTCAGGTCATGCCCAAACTCGGGGTGGTGGTGGTGACGCGGAACCTGGAGAGTCTGCTCCGGTCCGGCTGGTGGCCGTCGGCATTGCAGATGGAACCCGGCGTCGGCCAGGACATCGTCGACCTGTATCACGACCTGGAACGACTGCCGGCCCGGGACCGGTTTACCATCGCTTACGAGCAGATCGTGGCCCGCGACGAACGGCTGGTTCAGTTGTTCGAGTTTTTGGGGGAGCGCCATGATCCCGACCGGATCGAGCGGGTCCTTGAAAAGAAACACTCATTCTAGCGGCCGGAAACCTGTCGACGGTTTGCCGCCGGGGAGGGCAGGCCGATGAGCCGTCTGCGACGCCGGCCGCCGGCCAATGGGCGCGCGCCCCAAAAACAAGGTTCCGATCAGACCGTTGACCGGCTGTTTGCCGAGGCGGTTGAGCATCATCAGGCCGGGCGCCCGCTTGAGGCCGAGGCCCGGTACCGGCAGGTCCTGGCGGTGGCGCCACGCCATGCCGAGGCCCTGCATATGCTGGGAATCATCGCCTGTCAGGCCGGCCACCAGCAGGCCGCCATCGATCTGATCGGTCAGGCGATCGCCATTAACGACGATGTTTTCTTTTATCACAACAGTCTCGGCAACGTGTTCCAGGTTCTGGGCCGGCTGGAACAGGCCGCGGCGTGCTACCGGCGGGCCATCGGGCTCAAGCCCGACTTCGCCGTGGCCTGCAACAATCTGGGCTGTACCCTGAAGGACCTGGGCCGGCTTGACGAGGCGGTGGGGTGGTTCCGGCAGGCGATCACCCTGGAGCCGGCACTCGCCGACCTCCACAACAATCTGGGCACGGCGCTTCAGCAGCAGGGCCGGCACGAGGAGGCGATGACGGCCTATGGTCAGGCCATCCGGGTCCGGCCCGACTATGTCGCGGCCCACAACAATCTCGGCAATCTTCTCCGGGACCTGGGCCGGCTGGAGGAGTCGGCGGCGCGGTACCGGCACGCGATCTCGGTCGACCCCGGCTGTGCCGAGGCACATTACAACCTTGGCTGTGTGCTCGACAGCCAGGGCCGGGCCGACGATGCCGCGGCCTGCTACCGGCAGGCGCTGACGCTCCGGCCGAACTTCGCCGAAGCGCATAACAACCTGGGCAATATCTTCAGGAACCGCGACCGGCTGGACGAGGCGGCGGCGTGTTACCGGCGGGCCGTGGCGGTCCGGCCGGACTTCGCCGCGGCGCACAACAACCTGGGGAATGCCCTCAAGGACCTGGGTGAACTTGACGGCGCGCTGGCCCATTACCAGCAGGCCATCGCTCTCCGGCCGGACCTCGCCGAGGCCCATAACAATCTGGGGACGGTGCTGGAGCGGCAGGGCCAGGTTGATCTGGCGGTGGCCCGGTACCGGCAGGCGCTGGCGCTCAAGCCCGATTACGCCGAGGTCCATTACAATCTCGGCGCGGTATTTCAGGATCGTGGCCTGCTTGAGGAGGCGGCGGCGTGGTACCGGCAGGCGCTGGTGCTCAAGCCCGACTTTGCGGCGGCCCACAACAACCTGGGCAACATCCTCAAGGACCAGGGTCGGCTTTCCGAAGCGTTGGGGCACTATGACCAGGCGCTGGCGCTCAGGCCGGACCTTGTCGAGGCGCAGTACAATCGGGCGGAAATCAGGACATTCCGGCCGGGCGAGGCGGAGCTGGGGCGGCTCGAAGCCCTGGCGGCGCAAAGTGACCGGCTGCCCCCGGACAAGGCCCCGTTCCTTCACTTCGCCGTGGCCAAGGCCCTGGACGAGGTGGGCGAACCGGCCCGGGCGTTTCAGCACCTGCTGATCGGCAATGCCTTGAAGCGCCGGCAGATCGCCTACGACGAAACCGCCACTCAGGCTTTGTTTGGACGCATCGCCGCGGTCTTTGACGCCGACCGGTTCCGGCGGCACGCGGCCATCGGTGACGGGCCGCCGGCGGTCCCGATCTTCGTGCTCGGCATGCCCCGCTCGGGCAGTTCGCTGGTCGAGCAGATTCTGGCGAGCCATCCCGGGATTCACGGTGCCGGGGAACTGTCGGATCTGGCCCGGGTGGCCGAGGCCGGGTTCGAGGGCGGCCGGCGGCCGGCGGTGGGGTGGCCCGAGGGCATCGCAACCCTTGACGACACCGCCCTCGGCCGGCTCGGTGACGCCTATCTGGCCGGTCTGCCGCCCTTGCCTCCGGGCAAGAGCCGCATGACCGACAAGATGCCCTACAATTTCCTGTACCTGGGGCTGATCCGGCTGATTTTGCCCCGCGCCCGGATCATCCATACCGAACGCCACCCGGCCGACACCTGCTTTTCGTGTTTTTCCAAGTTGTTTCCAGGCGGACAGGCGTACAGCTATGATCTCGGCGAATTGGGGCGCTATTACCGTGGTTACCGGGCCCTGATGGCCCACTGGCGCTCGGTTTTGCCGGCCGAGGCGATCCTTGATGTTCGTTACGAGGCGGTGGTTGACGATCTCGAAGGCCAGGCCCGGCGATTGGTGGCCTATTGCGGCTTGCCCTGGGATGACCGTTGCCTCGACTTTCACCGGAACCGGCGACCGGTTAGAACCGCCAGTGCGGTCCAGGTCCGCCAGCCGCTGTTCCGCAGCTCCCTGGAACGCTGGCGCCGCTATGAATCCTGGCTGGAGCCGTTGTTGCGGGAACTGGGGGATCAGGATGGGAAGCAGACCGGGTAATACCGGCGAGCGTAAAGGATGATCCATTGGGGGCGAAGCCCCCATGGGTCAATCACAAGGCTCGCCGGCATAACAGCCGGGCGTATTCCGGTGCCGGGCTGGCCATAAGACAGCACCGCCGGCCCGGGATGACCGGACCGGCGGCGACAGCGACCGCTATCCTGCGACGGGATTACCCTTCGAGGGAAATCGAGATCGCTTCGCGTCCCTTGGGGGTATCGACCACCCGCATCGAGACTCGTTGGCCTTCGGCCAGCCGGGTCAGGCCCGCGGTGCCGAGGACGGAAGCGTGGATGAACACGTCCTTGCCGCCATCCTCGCCCGCGATAAACCCGAACCCTTTGCTTTCATTGAACCACTTGACGGTTCCCGCCATCTCCGCGGCGCTGCCGGTATCGGCCGGGCGGCGGGGTGGACGGGGTCCCGTGCCCCGACTCGCACTGCGGTCGGGTGCGGCCGCCGCCACACTGTCGTCCACTTCCAGGACGCGCGTGACCTGACGGCCCTTGGCCCCCTGGCCAACCACCACCTTAAGTCTGGCTCCGGCGGCCACCGATTCGTGACCCGCCGATTGCAGCGCCCCGACATGGAGGAAGGCGTCGCCGGTGCCATCCGCCAGCTCGACAAAGCCGAAACCCTTATCGGCCTTGAACCACTTCACGGTGGCGTCAACCGTCGGCCCCTCGGCCGGTGCGGGATATCGCGTGAACCCACTCGATGGGCGGGGTGGCGGGCGACTGCTGCTGTTGCTGCTGCCGCTGTCCGGCACAAAACCCCAATCGTCATCAAACCCGCGTCGTCTCGGGCCGCGGAAGCCCTTATCCTTGCGTATCATGCCTGCTCGTTTCCGCCCGTCGCCGCCGAATCCACCGTTTGCACCCCATCGCCGAAATGTCCCGCACCGTCACACCCAAGCCCCGATCCCTGACCGTCGGTTCGGTGGGGCCGTAACCGCGTGGGGACAAGGCAACCCTTACCGCCGGCGCCCATCGCCGAGCCTTAGAACTAACATCATATCACGTTCCTGGCACGCGGGGAGTGCTGGTTGCGAAAAAAAAGCGGAGTGGGGCTCGCAAAATTGGCACGCGGCGGGCTGGCATGCTTGATCGGAACCGGGGGAAGAGGCTCTACTGGTGTTAACGGTGATCGTCCGTTGGCCTGGCGATGGCGCTCCCGGTCGAATCGGAACCGCGACGACGGGATATCGGCAGGACGGAACGACCCGTTCGGGAAAGATCACCCGCCGGGAGAGAGTGAATGAAGACTTTGGTCCTTGTTGCCCATCCGCGAATTTCCGAATCGCGTCTGCATCGTGCCTGGGCGAACGCACTTGACGAAACCGAAGAGGTTACGGTGCGTCGTCTGTACCAGTGTTATCCTTATTGGACCATCGACGTTGCGACCGAGCAGACGCTGCTGACCGGTCATGACCGGCTGGTATTGCAGTTCCCATTCTATCTCTACGGCTGCCCGCCGCTGATGAAGAAGTGGCTGGACGATGTGCTGGTTTTCCGTTGGGCCTATGGTCCGGGTGGCGAGGCGTTGCGTGGAAAGCAGCTTTTGATTGCAATCTCCACGGGTGGTCCGGCCGACTCGTACCTGCCGGGTGGGTACCATAACTATACCACCGACGAATTGCTGGTGCCGTTCCGGCAGATCGCCAATCTGGTTGGCGCCAGCTATCTGCGCCCCTATGTGTTCCATCGTGCCCGAACCGTCACCGATGGCGAGATCACGGCATCGGCGACAGACTACGTCCGTCAGGTGTTGCGCCCGGACCTGGAGGTGCTGCCGGTTCGTGCCGGGAATTCAGGGCATTCCTGAGAGCGGCGCCAAGGCAGTTCAGGAGGCGACGGACCATGACGGGCGCGAGGGGACGGCACCGGGTCGATCTCGCGGCGTTGCAGGCGGAGGCCCTGCACCACTATGCCGAGGGCGATCGGGATGCGGCGGATCGGCTGTGTCGGCGCATCCTGGCCCTGGATCCCGATCGGGTCGAGACCCTGCATCTGGCCGGGACCATCGCCGCCGAAACCGGACGCAGTGCCGAGGCGGTCGAACTGGTCGGCCGGGCCGTCGCGGTCAACGGCGAGAATCCGGAACTTCACTATACTCTTGGTCGAGCCTTCGAACTGGAAGGTCAGCCGGCGGAGGCTTTGCTCCATCGCGGTCACGGGCTGCGTTCCGAGGGCCGGCACGCCGAGGCGGCGGACTGCTATTGGCAGGCGCTGGCGCTGGCACCGGAACTGGCGGCAGGGTACGCCGGCCTTGGCTCGGTGTTGCTGGCCGAAAACGACGCCGTCGGTGCCGTTGCCTTGTTCCGGCGGGCGCTGGCCTTGCGTCCGGGCTACGCCGGGGCCGAGGTCGGACTGGGCCGGGCTTTGACGGCAACGGGTCTGCCGGGCGAGGCGATCGAGCATTATCAGCGGGCGTTCACCCTCGATCCGGGTGACGCCGGGACGGCGTGCCGACTCGGCGACGTCTATCACCGGCTCGGGGACCCGGACGAAGCCATCGGGTGGTACGATCGGGCGCTGGAACTGCGTCCGACGCTGCCGGAGGCCCACGACGGCATGGGCCGGGTGCTGGCGGATCGGGGCCGGGTCGGGGCCGCCGCCGGGCATTTCCGGCAGGTGCTGGACAGTCAGCCGGACCGGGTTGAGGGACATCTGGCGCTGGGCGCCTGCCTGCGCGATCAGGGTCTGGCGGCGGCTGCCGCTGCTTCGTTCCGGCGGGCGCTGGAACTGCGGCCCGGGGCGCCTGCGGCCTGGTCCAGGTTGCTGGAGGCATTGCAACGGGACGACACCGCTGGCGCGTCCGGGCGGGCCGCCGAAGCCCGCCGCTTCGGAGAGGTCCTGACCGCGCAGGCCGAAGCGGTGGGGCCGGCGGCGGCTCATCGCAACCAGCGCGATCCCGAGCGGCGCCTGCGCATCGGCTATGTGTCGCCGGATTTCCGGCGCTGTGCCGTGTCGGGTTTTCTTGAGCCGCTGCTGGCGAACCATGACCGGCGGCAGGTCGAAACGGTTTGCTATGCCGGGGTCGCCCGCCCGGATGTCACCACCAGCCGGTTCAAGGCGATGGTTGATGGCTGGGTCGATACGGTGGGGCTGGACGATGCCGGCCTTGCCGAACGGATTCGCGCCGATGGCATCGACATTCTGGTTGATCTGGCCGGTCATCGGCCGGGCAACCGGCTGCCGGTGTTCGCCCGGCGGCCGGCGCCGGTTCAGGTCAGTTGGCCGGCGGACGCCGACACCACCGGCCTTCCGGCCATCGGCTGGCGCCTGACCGATGCCCTGGTCGAGCCCGAGGGTGGCGCCGACCGGCTGTCGGCGGAGCGGTTGGTGCGCCTGCCCATCGGCAGCCGCTGCTGGCAGCCGCCGGTGGAAGAACCGGGGCCGGGGAGGACGGCACCAGGGGGGACCGGCGGGGCGGTGACCTTCGGATGCTTTGCATCGCTGGCCGGACTGTCGCCCGGAGTGGTGGCAGCCTGGGCTGAATTGTTACGACGGGTGCCCTCGGCGCGGCTGAGGCTCGGCAATCGGGGGCTGGGCGACCCGCTGGTGGCGGCGGCGACCCGGACTCGTTTCCAGGACTGCGGCGTTGCCCCTGACCGCCTCGAACTCTCCGGTCCCGCATCGGACCCGGCGGCCGGGCGGACCCGCCTCAGCAGGGTCGATGTGGTTCTCGATCCATTTCCTTGCTCGGCCCCGGCCGCGCTGTGCGAGGCGCTGTGGAGGGGCGTGCCGGTGGTGACGCTGGCGGGTGACCACCCGGCTGGCCGGATCGGTGCCGGTCTGCTGGTTCGGGTCGGGCTTGAGGCTCTGGTTGCCGAAGACCGGTCCCGGTACCTGGACCTGGCGGTGTCCCTGGCCACCGATCGTCCGGCCTGGGACCGGCAGCGCCACACCCTGCGCTCGCGCCTTGCGGCCTCTTCAGTGTGCGACGGTCCTGGCTTTGCCCGTGCGGTTGAAGCCGCCTACCGGATGCTATGGCGCCAGTGGAGCGGTGCCGGCGACAAGGACGGACGCTAATCGGCCATCCGTCCTGATTCACTCACGCCCGCTGCCTGCCGTCGTCGGCCGGACCGTGGTCTGGTGCCGCCACATGCCGGATGATCTGATCGGACAGTTGTTCAATCCGTCCCATCACCCGGAAGTGGTTGGAACTGGTTACACGCCGAAGTTCTTCCTGGCCTGACTGAAGAACGGCGACATCGGTTCTCAATTTGTCAACATCGGTTCTTAATTCGGCGACATCGGCCCGCAAGGCCGTCTGGCCGGCCCGAAGTTCCGCTTGGCCAGTCCTAAGCTCCGCTTGGCCAGCCTGAAGCTCCGCTTGGCCAGCCTGAAGCTCCGCTTGGCCGGCCCGAAGTTCCGCTTGGCCGGCCCGAAGTTCCGCTTGGCCAGCCTGAAGCTCCGCTTGGCCGGCCCGAAGTTCCGCTTGGCCAGCCTGAAGCTCCGCTTGGCCGGCCCGAAGTTCCGCTTGGCCAGCCTGAAGCTCCGCTTGGCCGGCCTGAAGCGCGGCGATATCGGTTCGCAATGCGGCGATATCGGCCTGCATATGGTCGACCTTGACCACGACATCACTGACCTTGGTCAGCAACTGGCCCAGAAGCACCTTCAGATCGTCATCCATCCAAGTCTCCCGCAGCGCAAGCCAATAACCAGCTTCGGGTCAGGCAAAATCAAACCGGACGTCGCACCCGCAGGACGCCGTAACGTTCCCGAGGTCATAGATTACTCCAGCAGAAAGTCCCGGACGAGAGCAATCTGGTCGTCAACCATCAGGCTGGGGGCGTGGCCGGTCCCGGCCACCACCACCACCTGGGCTTTGGGGCCGCGTTCGGCCATGGCCTGAGCGGTCTCCGGTAACAGCAGGTCCGAGTCGGCGCCACGCAGGGCCAGCACCGGGCAGCGCACCGAATCCCACACCGCCCACAGGTCGACGTCTCCGACCGGCTGGGTCTTGAAGACGTTGGCGATGCCGGGATCAAAGGCCAGCCCCAGGCGACCGTCGGAGCGTACCCGGGTGCTGTATTCGGCCATATGGCGCCAGCATTCATCGGGCAGTACCCCAAATCCGGCATAGATGAAACGAAGATAGGCCTCGATGCCGGCCACGTCCTCGAACAGCGGATCGCTGCCGACGTAATCGCCGATCCGTTCCAGCGCCGCCTTGGCCACGAAGGGGCCGATGTCGTTGATCACCAGCCGGCGAACCGGTGACTTCGGCTGGGCCGCCAGCATGAGGCCGATCAGGCCACCCATGGAGGTTCCGACCCAGTCAACCTCGGCCACCCCGAGCCGCGCGATCAGCGCGGTCATGTCGGCCAGATATTGGGGATAACCATAAAGCGCGGGATTGGCGATCCAGTCGCTGCGGCCGCGGCCGACCACATCGGGGCAGATCACCCGAACCCCGGATTCGGCCAGCGCCTCCGCCAGCCA
>Ga0182016_10005802_pt1 | contig 13142 bp, 11 predicted proteins | sample 712S2MmetaG_FD_120491 | JGI IMG/M metagenome (GOLD analysis project Ga0182016, IMG submission 120491) | Permafrost microbial communities from Stordalen Mire, Sweden - 712S2M metaG | ecosystem: Environmental > Terrestrial > Soil > Wetlands > Permafrost | place: Sweden: Stordalen | collected...
ACGAACTTGCCGCGATCAAGGCTGAGTTCGCCACGCCTCGCCGCACCGTGATCATCGATCAGGAAGGCGAGATGGAGGACGAAGACCTGATCCAGCGGGAGGACATGGTCGTCACCGTTTCGCACGCCGGCTACGTCAAGCGCGTGCCGCTGTCGACCTATCGCGCGCAGCGGCGCGGCGGCAAGGGCCGCGCCGGCATGCAGACGCGCGAGGAGGATTTCGTCACCCGGCTGTTCGTCGCCTCGACGCATACGCCGGTGCTGTTCTTCTCGTCGCGCGGCCAGGTTTACAAGGAAAAAGTCTGGCGGCTGCCGCTGGCGGCGCCGCAGGCGCGCGGCAAGGCGCTGATCAACATCCTGCCGCTCGAACAGGGCGAGAACATCACCACCATCATGCCGCTGCCCGAGGACGAAAAATCCTGGGACAAGCTCGACGTGATGTTCGCCACGACGCGCGGCACGGTGCGGCGCAACAAGCTGTCGGATTTCTCAGACGTGCGGCGCTCCGGCATCATCGCCATGAAGCTCGACGAGGGCGATGCCATCGTCGACGTGCAGATTTGCAAGGAGGACGACGACGTCCTCCTCACCTCGGCGGCCGGGCAGTGCATCCGCTTTGCCGTCAACGACGTCCGTGTGTTCCAGGGCCGCACCTCGATGGGCGTGCGCGGCATCGCGCTCGCGGATGGCGACAAGCTGATCTCGCAGTCGATCCTGCGCCATGTCGAGGCGTCGGCCGAGGAGCGCGCCGCCTATCTCAAACGTGCCAATGCGGTGCGGCGCGGTTCCAACGGCGATGCCGAGGAGAACGGCGCCACCGATGCGGAGGAGGCCGACGGCTCGATCGAACTCGGCGAAAGCCGTTACGTCATCATGTCGGCGTCGGAACAATTCGTGCTGACGATTTCCGAAAAGGGTTTTGGCAAGCGCACCTCGTCCTACGAGTACCGCACCACCGGCCGCGGCGGCAAAGGCATCGTCGCCATGGCCATTACCGAAAAGAACGGCCGCCTGGTGGCGTCGTTCCCGATCGAGGAGACCGACCAGATCATGCTGGTCACCGACGGCGGCCAGCTGATCCGCTGCCCGGTCGACGGCATCCGCATCGCCGGCCGCTCGACCCAGGGCGTCATCGTGTTCTCGACCGCCGAAGGCGAGCGCGTGGTGTCGGTGGAGCGGCTCTCCGAAGAGGGCGGCGAGGAGAACGGCGGGGAGTGAGCCGCGGCTGCGTTCTGAGTTCCGCAGCGGAACATTTTTGTTTCGTCGATGTATTAAGTTTTAATTAATCTTTACCGACCAGCCTCGACGTGGGGGAGCTAGAGGAGAAAAAGTCCCATGCTCCAGATCATGTTCGCGTGTAGGCAGACCGGTCAATTTGTTCCCACCGGAATTGAAACCGACCTCGACACCTTCGTGGCGATGCCCGAGGTTCTTTCCATGAACAAATGTCCGGCCTGCGGCCGAAGCCATTATTGGACCAAGAGCGAGACGTGGATTTCGGATTCGCTCCACCGCTGCGGCTCTACACTCCCGGCGGAAACCTTTCTGCCGCGGCAGTGACCGGCAGAGGTTCGGTTCGGAAATGCCTGTTCGAAGAATGGGACGAAGCGAACGCCAGGGATTGATGCGCGCGGTCGTGCTCGCTCGGCGGCGCCGCGTTTGTCCTGAATCACAAGGGGCCCCGTAACGGGACCCCTCGCTTCGACAAGCGCAAAAGTCAGTTTTCGTCGGCGAAGCCGTCGCGCATCAACTGGAAGCGGATGCTCTCGTCGGGGTCGGCGCCGACGACGTGACCATCCCACCTGACGACGGACTGGGCGCCGTTTTGGTCGATGAAGGAATAGGCTTCGGGCGCCGGCGCCACTCGGTCGACGAGCGGGCGAGCGAGACTTGGTGTGACGAAGAGAGCCGAGATCGCGAGGGAAGCCGAAATGACGATCATTGTTCGCGCTGTCATTGAGTGCCTCGTCTGAATGCCCCGTCCGGGCATCCCGTCTAGGCGTATCCTCTTAATGGCAAATTAGGCTCGCGATAGCGTTTATGATCTTTGTTTTATCTAAATTAGCTCCGGCCGCGGTTGAACTTCGACGGCACACGATCACGGCACTTACTCGGATTTGATATCCGCAGTCTGCATCAGCTTCGACCACTTCTCGGAATCGCCGACAAACAATTTGTTGAAATCGGCCGCGGAGCCTTTGAGCGGCGTACCGCCGACATCGGCGAGGCGGTTACTGAAGGCCGGATCGACGAGCGCGGCATTGATCGCTTTATTGAGCAGGTCGACGATGTCGGGCGGGGTCTGGCGGCGTGCGGCAACGCCGAACCAGACGCTGGCGTCATAGCCCGGCACGAATTCGCCGATGCTCGGCATATCGGGAAACACCGGCGATCGGGCCGCCGTAGTGACGGCGAGCGCGCGTAATTTGCCCGAGTTTATGTAGCCGACGAGTGTCGGCATCGCTTCGAACATGACCTGCGCGCGCCCGCCCAAGAGATCGGTCAGCGCCGGCGCGGCGCCCTGGTAGGGCACATGCAGGAGATCGACATCGGCCATCAGTTTGAACAGCTCGCCGGCCATTTGCGGCGTGGTGCCGTTGCCGACCGATGCCATGACGAGCTTGCCGGGATTGGCTTTCGCTTCGGCGATGAAATCGGGAACGGTTTTGGCGGCGACCGAGGGATGGACCACCATCACCATCGGTTCGAGCGAGACGCCGCAGACCGGCGCGATGTCGCGGACCAGATCGAAGCTGAGCTTGCGATAATAGGACGCGCTGATCACGGCCGACGTGCTGATCAGGAAGAGCGTGTAGCCGTCGGCCGGAGCGCTGATGACGGCCTCGATTCCGATCGTGCTGCCGGCGCCCGGCCGGTTCTCGACCAGGAACGGCTGCCCGAGCCGCTTCGACAGCCAGTCGGCGATGAGGCGGGCGAAAATATCGGTCGGCCCGCCGGGCGGAAAGCCCACGATCAGACGCACCGGCCGCGCCGGATAATCGAGCGCCGATGCGATGCCAGACATCGCCGGCAGCGCCGCGGCGCCGGCCACGACCTGCAAGAATAATCTGCGGGGAAGTCTCATGGCGTTGCTCCACGGTTGCGCGGATCGGCACTTCCCACCTGTGACCGAAAATCTACTCCTATTTACAGCGCGCTTGGAAGGGCGGGGGTGCAGCGGCTAAACTGCCGTAAACATGGTATCAGACCGCATGACCGAACCGCACGATCACACCCATTCCCATCCCGTCGCCGACCGCTGGAAGCACGACGGCGTGCGCGTCATTCCCGGCGCCGAACTCGACCCCAATGTGCCGTCGACGCCGGGCATGGACCGCAAGGCCGCGATCAATTTTGCCCGTGTCGGCGCGCAGAAATTATGGGCCGGCACGGTGACGATCAAACCGGACGCGAAAACCGGCGCGCATCATCACGGCCATCTCGAAAGCATCATCTATGTGGTGCGCGGCAAGGCCCGCATGCGCTGGGGCGAGCATTTGCAATTCACCGCCGAGGCCAATCCCGGAGACTTCATCTTCATCCCTCCTTATGTGCCGCATCAGGAGATCAATGCCAGTCCGGATCAGATTCTGGAATGCGTGCTGGTGCGCAGCGACGGCGAGGCGATTGCGATCAATCTCGACATCGAGCCGGTGGAAAAGCCGGAGACGGTGTTGTGGGTCGACCCGATCCATCGCGATCCCGCAGCGAAGTAATAAAGGTGTGCCATGACGATTGCACTCAAGGACATCACCATTCATCCGGTCGTCGAGCAGCCGCGCTGCACCGATTTCGGCGTGATGGGATTTTTCCCGGCGCTGACCAAGGAACTGCTCGACGAAAACCGCTCCTGGCTCGAGCCTCACTTTATCGATCCCAGCAATAACGGCCTCGTGCTCTGCATCCAGAGTTTTGTCATCAAGACGCCGCACCACAATATCCTGATCGATGCCTGCGTCGGCAATCACAAGCCGCGGCCGTCAAGGCCGTTCTGGAACATGTTGAATGGCGACCGTTTCCAGAAGGGGCTTGCGGCCGTGGGCCTCACCGTGAACGACATCGACTACGTGATGTGCACGCACCTGCACGGCGATCATGTCGGCTGGAATACAAGGCTCGACAATGGCCGCTGGGTGCCGACCTTTCCCAAGGCGAAATACATCATGGCCGATCGCGAGCTTGCCTATTGGACCCAGCGCGAGAAGGACAATCCAGCGAGCGCGCCGTGGGTGACGGATTCGGTGCTGCCGATCGTCGCCGCCAAGCGCGAGCACATCGTGAAAAGCGATTTTGCCTTCAATGAGGAGCTGCAATTCATCCCGACGCCGGGCCATACCATCGATCATTTCTCGGTGCTGGTCGGCCGCAGCGGCGACGACGTGCTCATCACCGGCGACATGATCCATTCGCCGCTGCAGGGCAAATATCCCGAGCTCGGCATGATGTCGGATTACGACCCCAAAGAGGCCGAAGCGACGCGACGCAAGATCTTCGACCGCTTTTGCGAGGCGCCGACGATCCTGTGCGGCAGTCATTTCCCCGAACCCTCGACCGCGCGGGTGCGGCGTTGGGGCAATGGCTATAAATTCGTCGCGGTTGGCGGCTGAGCCGCGCCGTTACACCAGCCCATTGCCCCTGATCACTTCGGCATAATACGCCGCGCTCAGCTTGGGGGAGCGCCGCTGGTTCGCGAAGTCGACACGGATCAGTCCGAAACGGGTAGCGTAGCCCGACGTCCATTCGAAATTATCGAACAGGCTCCACAGGAAATAGCCGCGCACCGGCACGCCCTCGGCCGTCGCGCGCTGCAGCGTTGCGAGATAGCTGCGCAAGAACATCACGCGGTCGGTGTCGTCAATGTCGCCGTCCACCACCGCGTCGTCCGTCGTGCCGCAGCCGTTTTCGGTAATGTAGATGTCTTTCACGTTCCAGATCTTTTGCAGATGGCGGGGCGCCCAATAGAGCGCCTCGGGAGCGAAGAATTGCCAGGAGGACGCCATGCGCGGATGCGATTTCGGGAACGGTAAAAGCTCATAGCCGGGCGACGCGGCGACCGCGCGCACGTAGCGCGCCGTGTAGACATTGATGCCGACGAAGTCGAGCGGACTTGCGATCGCCCGCAACTCCTCGGGCGTGAATTTCGGCGCGTCGGCGCCGGCCGCCTGCAGGAACGCATCCGTATAGCGCCCCTCCAGGATCACGGTCAGATAGCCGGCGTTGAGTTCGCGCGTGGCGGTTTCGGCGGCGGCGATGTTGTCGGCGGTCTCGATTACCGGCACGGCCGTCGCGATATTCTCCGCAAGGCCGACTTTGACCGAAGCCTTCGCCCGCGCGCGGATTGCCTGGACGGCAAGGCCGTGGCCGAGCACCGCATGGTGGCGGACCTGATTGAGCCGTGCCGGCGCAAGTCGCAGGCCGGGCGCGAACAACCCGGTGCCGTAGCCGAGTTCGACAAAAGTGTTGAGCTCGTTGATCGTGAAGTAGTGCTTGACCCGGTCGCTCAGTTTCTCAGCGACGTAACCGGCATAATCGGCAAAAGCCTTCGCAGTGTCGGCGGATTCCCAGCCGCCAAGACTGTCCTGCAGTGCCTGCGGTAGGTCCCAGTGATAGAGCGTCGCATAGGGCTCTATGCCATTGGCGAGCAGCTCGTCGGTCAGGCGCTGATAGAAATCCAAGCCCTTGGCGTTCGGCTGCCCGGCGCCGTCCGGAAAGATGCGCGGCCAGGAGATCGAGAACCGGTAGGACCGCCCGCCCAGCGCCTTCATGTGCTGCACGTCTTCTTTGTAGCGGTGGTAGTGGTCGAGCGCGACATCGCCGGTGTCGTCGTTGAGGATTTTGCCGGGCGTATGGGCGAAGCGATCCCAGATCGATGGGCCCTTGCCGTCTTCCTGCCAGGCGCCTTCGATCTGATAGGACGAGGTTGCGGTGCCCCAGAGAAAATCCGGCGGTAGACTGCGCGGGCTTGGCGCGCTGGTTGGCTCCGCCGCCAGGGGAGTGCCGGGGCTTGCGGCGAGCGCTCCTGCGCCCGCTAATTTGATCAACTCGCGGCGCGATGGGATGGACTTCGCAGCACCTTTCGACGACGGGGATTTACGTGAAGACATTGGTGTCCTGGCCGACTGCGGCGATCATAGCGGCGAGTGGGAGGCAACAACAGTGCCGCTGGATTACGCGGCGGGGCGGATTACGCGACCAGTAAAGACAAAATAAGCAACGCCGCGGCGGCGATCAGGCCCTGCAGCAGCGTGCCGAGGCTGAGCGTGGTCAGTCCGTGCAGCGGCTTGAGCCCGGCGCGGTCCGCCACCAGCCAAAAATATTCGTCGTTGACGTGCGAGATGGTCATCGCGCCGGCGCCGATCGCGAGCGCAGCCAGCGCCCTGCCGTCGCCACCGCCGAGCCCGAGCGGCACCAGCATCGGCTGCATCATGCCGGCCGCGGTGATCGCCGCCACCAGGGATGAGCCCTGAAGAGTCTTGATGACCGCTGCGATCAGGAACGGCAGCAAGATGCCGCCGGCCGCCTCGACATGCCAGCCGATCAACCGCTCGCCGAACATTTCCGCCATGCCGGTTTCCTGGCAGAGATGCTGGAGGCCGCCGGCGGCGCAAACGATCAAGAGGATATTGCCGACATTGCCGAGTACGCGACCGGTCCAGCCGGAATCGGCGAGAAGATCAAAACTTTGTCGTGGCCGGCCGGCGATCATGACGCCGACGCCGACCAGAAAAAGAATGAGCGGCCGGCCGGCGGCCAGAACGCGTTCGCGCGCCGGTCCGCCGCCGAGCGGTTCGCTCGGAATGTCGCCGAGCGATTGCATAATCAACAGCACGAGCGGGATGGTGACGGCGAGAATCAGCACGATCGTCGGCCAGTTATTTGGCTTTGCCGTGCTCGACGCGGGCTGATCGTTCGCGGGTTGTGGAACGAGGCTGTTGGTTGCCGTCATTTTCGCAAAGATCGCGGCGAAACCCGCGAGCAGAGCCGCGAGCGGCAGGCCGAACAGCGCAACTCGGCTCCATTCGGCGCCGAGGATGGCGGCGGCCGCGATCGGCACCGGTGTGAATACCGCGAGACCGTGACTTCCGGAAAGGGCGAGCGCAAGCGCGATGGTGCTGCCGTTGCGCGCCTTAGCCGGCTCGCCGCGGAACGCCGGAAGGAGCGGCGAGAGGACCGCGAACGCTGCCGCGGGCGACGCGCCGAGACCGGCGATCAGGCCAAGGCCCGCGGCGACGCCATTGCCTTTCAACCAGCGCCAGCGCTCGATGGCGCTGCGCAGCCGATCCGTCGCAGCCGTGCCGTCGACGAGGCCGCCGATGAAGGCGGCGGCGATAATCACCAGGCCGGGCGCATAGATCTTTTCGGAAAAACCGGTGCCGAAGACGCTGGCGAGATAGGACGTGGGGAAGCCGGCGACAAAGCCGAACACCGCGGCGACGACCACGAGGGCGAGAAACGGGTGAATATGCCGCCACTGCGTGGCCAGGATGATAACGATGACAGCCGCTAGAAAAACGAGCGCCTGGGAAAGCGGCATGCCGTACATCGAAATGTTTACCTCGCGGTTATGGGGGAGGAGAGCGGTTGTGCTTGTTGCAGTTAGTTAGAGCATGATCGTAAAAGCAGGTCACCGGTTTACGCAAAACTTTGTACGCCAAGACGTTTACGCAAAGACCTTATACGCCAAGGCCTTATACGCGATGGCTCGTCACACGCCGCTGGCACGATTTTGGCATTGGGCAGGCCCAGGAAGGACTGGGCCGATGCGGGGTGCCGACAATCGTTGCTCAGAGCGGGACGGCCGGTTTGCCGCCGGGCTCTGCATTGCAATTTCCGTGCTCGTTCTGCTCGCCGGCATCAGCCCTGGGCGCGCCGCCCCGGCCGACTTCATCCACGCCGAGGGGACCCGGCTGGTCGACGGCCACGGCGAGAATTTTGCCGTCAAAGGCATCAATCTCGGCAATTGGCTGGTGCCCGAAGGCTATATGTTCAAGTTCAAAACCGCGCGCAGCCCGTCGGAGATTGCGGGTGTCATCGACGCGCTGATCGGCCCCGAACAAGCGGCGCATTTCTGGGCGGCGTTTCGCGACGCCTATGTCGGCAAGGACGATATCGATTTCATCAAGGCCGCGGGCTTCAACACCGTGCGCGTGCCGCTGAATTGGCGGCTGTTCGTCGAGCCCGCCGCGGCGGGTCAGGCCGGGTCGGAGAACCGTTTCGAAGGACCGGGCTGGGCGCTGCTCGACCGCGTCGTGCAATGGTGCCGCGACGCCGGCCTCCACGCCATCATCGATTTACACGCCGCGCCCGGCGGTCAAACCGGCGTCAATCACGACGACGGGCCGGGCTTTCCGCTGACCTTTTACGTGCCGCAGTACCGGCAGCTCACCATTGCGCTGTGGCAGAAGCTTGCCGCGCGCTACCACGACGAGACGGCGGTCCTCGGCTACGACCTGCTCAACGAGCCGATCTCGCCCTACAACGATGTGGCTTATCTCAATCCGGAGCTCGAGCCGCTATACCGCGATATCGTCGGCGCGATCCGTCAAGTCGATGCGAGCCATGTGGTGCTGCTCGGCGGCGGCCAATGGGACACCAATTTTGCCGTGTTCGGCCGGCCCTTCGATAACAACGCCGTCTACACCTATCACAAATTCTGGGCCAACCCGACCCGCGACGCGGTGCAGGATTATCTGAATTTCAGCAACCGCTGGAATGTGCCGGTGATGATCGGCGAGACCGGCGAATATAACGACGGCTGGAATGCGAAATGGCGCGCGCTGCACGAGCGCTTCGGCATCGGCTGGGTATTCTGGCCGTACAAGAATCTCGAATCGAAACTCGCCGTGACGACTATTCAGAAACCCGAAGGCTGGGACCTGATCGCCGCCGCCGGCAGCTCGGACGATCCGGTGTTGCCGGCGCGCGACCAAGCGCAAGCGGTGTTGAATTCCTATCTGGAGGCCGTGAAATTTCGTAACGTCAAGGTCAACGCGAGTTATCTCAACTCGCTCGGACTGACCGTGCCGTAATTCACTCGCCCTTCCACTGCGGCGGCCGCTTGTTCAAAAACGCATCGAGACCCTCGCGGAAATCCTGGCTCATGTAGCACTGCAGGATCAGATCCTGACCGTCTTCGCGGCTCAGCCGGGGCTGCAGCCGCGCCAGAGCCTGCTTGGTGGCGTTCAGCGTCAACGGCGCGTTGCCGGCGATGAGGACGGCCAGTTCGTCGGCCCGGCGTTGCAGCGCCGGAAGGTCCTCGAGCACCTCGCTGAGCAAGCCGACTTGCGCCGCCTCCTCGGCACCGACGAGGCGCGCCGTGAAAATGATATCCTTTACCCGTGCCGGCCCGATCAGCGCGTTGAGACGGCTGATATTCGACGTCGACAGGCAATTGCCGAGCGTGCGCGCGATCGGAAATCCCATTTTCACCGACTTGGTGCCGATGCGGATATCGCAACAGGCCGCGATGCCGGCACCGCCGCCGGTGCAGGCGCCGTTGATTGCCGCGATGGTCGGCACCCGGCAGCGCTCGAGCTTGGTGAGCACGCGGTCGATGCGCGATTCATAGTCGAGGGCATGTTGCGGGGTGGTGAAGGCGCGGAACTGATTAATGTCGGTGCCGGAGGCGAAGGCCTTGTCGCCGGCGCCCTGGAACACCAGGACCTTGATCGCGCGGTCGTTGTCGGCCTCTTCGCAGATCGCCGCCAGCCGCTCATACATCGCGAATGTGAAGGCGTTGCGCGCCTGCGGGCGGTTGAACGTCACGCGGCCGATGCCGTCGCGGATGTCGTAAAGGAGGTCGTTGGACGGCGGCGATTGTTCGTTCATAATCGATTATTCCTTGCGCGCGAAACTCGCTAGGTTCTGAAGCCTGCGTGAGCAAAAAGCAAGCTGCGCAGGGCCTTCCGCGCCGGTAGCGCCGCACCGCCGGTGAGCAGCGCTGGCGTGCTAGCTTCCGTCACCATCGCGTCACCGCATATTGACCAAGATCAACGCCGTGACCACCGCGCGCAGCGATATTCCCGCGACTTGAGATTCCAGCCCGCAAGGAGACTGCTGTGAACGCAACCTTTCGTCGGCGCGAATTCGGGATATTGGCCGTTGCCGCGATGGCGGCGGGCTTGTTGCTCAGCGGTCCGGCCCGAGCGGAGGAAAAGCCGGAGCAGGGGCCTAAGCTCGAGTTCTGGAAGGGCCATTTCGATCGCAATGCCGAGGCCTTCCATGACTGGGACAAGGAGAAGGCGATCTTCGCGGTCTGCGCGCGCTGCCATAGCGCGACCGGCGTTCCGGAATATCTTGCGACCGGAAAGAACGAGCCGGCGCCACAGGTCAAGAACGGATTGGCCTGCGCCGACTGCCACGCCGATATGCTGACCTATGCGCGCCACACCGTCGCCAAGGTCACGTTCCCTAGCGGCGTGACGGTCGACAGCGGCAATAACGATTCCAATCTGTGCATGACGTGCCATCAAGGCCGCGAGTCGACGGCGAGTGTGAACAAGGCGATCGCCGGACTTCCCTTGGACACGCCGGACCCGAAACTGAATTTCATTCATGTCCACTTCTTCGGCGCCGGCGCGACGCGCTACGGCACGCAGGCGAAGGTGGGCTACGAATATGACGGCAAGAAATATGTCGGCCTGTTCGAGCACATGCCGAATGTGAGCACCTGCACCGGTTGCCACCAGCCGCATACCGGCGAAGTCAAGATCGATCGCTGCGGCGGCTGCCACGACGGCGTCAAGACGCTTGCCGATCTCGCCAACATTCGGATGTCGACGAAGGGCGATTTCGACGGCAACGGCAAAGAGGAAGGTCTGGCCAAGGAAATCCTCGGCCTGCAGTCGCAGCTTTATGTCGCCATCCAGACTTACGCGAAGAATGTCGGCGGTGTCGGCATCGGCTTCACCGAAGCGGACTACCCGCATTGGTTCGCGGACAAGAACGGCAACGGCCGGATCGATCCCGAGGAAGTGTCGATGGCCAACAAATATCCGGCTTACACCCCGCGTCTGCTGCAGGCGGTCTATAACTACACATACTCGGTGCGCGATCCGGGCGGCGCCTACCACAACGGCAAATACGTTCTGCAGTTGCTGTACGACTCGCTCGATAGCCTGGCGGCGAGTGGCAAGGCCGGCGTGACCATGGCCGGCAAGGTCCGGCCGGACGTAAATTGAGGTTTTGTCGGATTAAGGCTCGGCCAATTGACGCCGATCAATCCGGTCGCGCGCATGGCATGACACCCTGACATTCACGGCCCGCCAAACCGGCGGGCCGTGTAATGGTGGGGAGCGCCCAATGCAGAATCCGGTTTCTCCCGCAAAAGCGTGGCTGATGGTCGCGCTCTGCGGCGTCATGATGGGGCTGAATTACGCGGACAAGGGCATTCTCGGCTTCGCCGCGCAGCCGATCATGCAGGAACTGAAGCTCAGCCCTGTCGAGTTCGGCTATCTGGGATCGAGCTTCTTCACGCTGTTCGCGATCTCCGGCATAGCCGTCGGCTTCCTCGCCGACCGCTGGCCGAGCAAACATGTCATGACCATTATGGCGGTCGGTTGGGCGGCGTGCCTGTTGCCGGTCGCCATCCCGATCGGGTTCACGACGCTGTTGGCTACCCGTGTTTTGCTGGGGGCCACGCAAGGGCCGGCGACCGGCGTGACCCATCACTTTCTCTTCAAGTGGTTTCCCCAGGAGAACCGCGCCTTTCCGGCTGGCGTCGTGCATATCGGAATTACCGGCGCGATCTTTCTGTCCGCACCGGCGCTGACCTGGATCATCCACACTTACGACTGGCACATGGCGTTCCTGGCGCTCGGGATCGTCGCGGTCGCCGTCATCCCGCTGTGGATGTGGCTTGCCGAGGAGGGCCCGATTACCGACCACATCGTCGACGCCAAGCCCGGCGCCGTCGAGGAACCGCTGCCGTCTTACTGGCGGCTGATGACGACGCCGACGATGCTCGGACTGATCGCGACGAATTTCGTCCTCTATTGGGATTTGTCGCTGATCGTGGCCTGGCTGCCGTCCTACTTCACAAAGGGCATGGGTTTCACGCCGGCGAATGCGGCCTGGCTCGTGTCCTTGATCTGGATGACCAGCGGCATCTGCAGTCCATTGGTCGGCTTCAGCTCGCAAAAGCTGCTGAAGCGCGGCATTCCGAGCCGATGGGCGAGGGGTCTTTACGGCTCGCTGTCGACCGCGCTCGGCGGGATACTGATCGCGGTGATGGCCATTCAGCCGGTCGGCCTTGCCAAAACAGCCTTGCTCCTGGTCGGCTATGTGCTGTCGCAGAACACCGCGCCGCTCAATTTTGCGATGCTGTCGGAGATCACGCCGAGCAAACGGCGCGGCGCCGTCATCACCATGTACACCGCGCTATTGACGACGGCCGGATTCATCGCGCCGGCCGCCATGGGCTATTCCCTGCAAGCCGCGGCGACGCCGGCTGAGGGGTTCCGCGAGGGTTTTGTGATCGTCGGTATCGTCACCCTGATCGGCGGTTTGCTCGGCGTATGGCTGATCAACCCGAAGGCCGATCGCGAACGGCTGGCGAGGTCGGTGGCCGAGCCGGTGCTCGTCGCCGCGAAGGCGCCGGCTTAGGCAGATTTCCGCGTCGCGCGAACTCGCAGGTCCCACAATCGAAAGGGGGCTCACTGGCTGTGCATTTAGGTATTACTGCTTACATCTCCGGATTTCGTCCGCAGGCTACCGCAAAATCGTTTGGGGCAGAGCGATTCCATGCTTGGCACCAACGAACAGTCACATCGCGTGTTGTCGCAAGCGTTGTCAGAGCGTGACGACGGTTACTCCCGCTGGATGCGGCCTTCCGATATCATAGAGAAAAATGCGATCGAGCGGCATCCGCGAAGGCCGGCGCGGCTTGCCGAGGCCTGGCAAAGATTCCTGCAGCGCATCCGCGAAGTCTGAAGGAATTCCGCGCCGTCGGGTGCTGCAATGGCAATCACAGCGCCCTGTTCGGGTTGTCGGCTGCCAAAAGCCGGGAGTTATCCACAGGCGGATTCGCTGCCGGCGGGGACATTGACCGCTCGGCGCTGACGCGGGCAGAGTCATCTCCGGAAGAGTATGTGAGTGAGCGTGTAATGGCAGATCATCTGGCGAGAGCGAGAGCGCTTCGCCGCC